>WBZL01002490.1_pt1 | contig 17883 bp, 15 predicted proteins | sample 5204291 | NCBI WGS metagenome assembly WBZL01 (sample SAMN12344345, study PRJNA552823) | activated sludge metagenome | biome: Activated sludge suspended growth; feature: Nitrification reactor; material: Wastewater; isolation source: activated sludge from nitrification reactor of wastewater...
CGCCATCGTAAACGTTTTACCCGTCCCCGTCGCCCCCAGCAGCACCTGCCGCCGCTCCCCACCGTTCACCCCCGCCACCAGTTCCGCAATCGCCTGCGGCTGGTCGCCCAGCGGTTCATACTCTGCCACTAGCTCAAATTGTGTCATTTTTGCCTCCCGTGCCGGTAACAGGTGGCAAGTGGCAAGTTGCCTTGCGACCTACTCTTTGTTACCAGCCACATCTTCCTTTAAGGATAAATGGCATACATGACACCTGCTGTCAGGTTTGGGGAAGATGTGGTGATGGGGCATCTCAGTTTGGGGCAGCCTTGGCACATTTGACATAAATTTCACCGACTGGTTGACGAAACCCGTTAAATAGGCTGGGGGCAGCACAAGTTACATCCAACTTTCCGTTTTTATCTTCTTGCGCTGTGCTACTGCATTTAGTATCATAATCTTGTGAGCAAAACAGACAAAATCCTCCAGCAAATGCAAAACAATTTTATGTTAAAAAGTTTGTTGATTTTGTGATGGACTGAACTATGAGAAATTTGAGTCAATATCCGTTCGAGATTCGCTCCCTTTCAGAAGAAGATGGCGGAGGATATTTAATTTCTTTCCCTGACTTTTCAGAGTGCATTTCAGATGGCAACACTATTGCCGAAGCTATTGAAAATGGGATGGATGCTTTACAGGAGACGATTGCCGCTTTAGAAAGCCTGAACATGCCTGTTCCAGAACCAGGTAGCGAAGGCAGTTATAGCGGCAAGTTTATCCAACGAGTCCCCAAAAGCATTCATGCTCGTTTAGCAATGAGGGCAAAACAAGAGGGCGTTAGCATGAATTCTCTGGTGACTTCTATTTTGGCAGAGAGTTTGGGCAGACGCGAAACCGTTTGATAATGGGTGCATTTTACCTTGGAGCAGGCATCAAAACTGAAATGCGTTATCGATAATAGCTGGATGGAAAACGGCCGTTAAGCATGTGCCGCTGTAGCCCATTTGTTGAGTAAGGGTTTGTGTGTTTAGTGCGCGAGTGATTGATGAACGTGGGACTTGAATTATCAACGAGCGAGGATGCACAGATTATCAAGAATCTGTGGTCGCTTTATCAGCACGATTTGTCGGCGTTTACTGGGGCTGTGCCAAATCGGCACGGCATTTTTAGCGACGATGAGAACGTGTCGAGCCTGGGGCAACATTTGGATTCTCTGAACCCGTGGTGGCAAGACCCCAACGCGCTTTTTCCCTATTTGATCGTCGTGGAGGGTCGCCCCGCTGGGTTCAACTTGATTGCTGGCCGGTCAAGGCTGCCAAAGGAAATTCCGGCTGATTTTGTTGTCCATGAATTCTTTGTCCTATACGCTTATCGGGGCAGCGCGGTGGCCGAACGGGCGGCAATTGACGGGTTTAATCGGCACAGAGGGGGGTGGGAGGTTGTCACCCACCCAACGCATCTACGCGCCATTGGCTTTTGGCGCAGGGTGATCAATCGGTACACCTCAGGGCAGTTCTTGGAGGCGGAAGTCGATCATCCTTGGGGGCGACGGGCTGCTTTTCGCTTCAACAACGCTGTCTAACGCTTTTTAACCAGGTTGGCATCTGCTGTCAGGTTGGTCAAGCTGAGGCGTTGGGTTTGTCAGTGCATTGCACGAGGCACCTGATTGTGGTCAATCAACGGCCGTTTACCCCCTGCAACACACACATCAACAAAACCTCGCCCACCCAAGATGAGCTGGGCGTGAGAAACGGCCGTTAATTCCCCCCATTAGCCCCATTGCGCTATTCAAATTGTAAGACAACCCTGTTTATGATGGCGACTATGTATTGGAAACGCCGTAGACCAAGCAGTTACAACGGTAATTTGACGAGGTATTGTAAAAATGGCACCTTTAATTGATAAAACAAAAGCCAAAAAAGCGATTTCCCGCACCGGCCTGCGCCTGATGGCGCTGCTCCTGTTCCTCACCCTGTTCGCCACCGTCGTCCTTGCCATTGACGGAACCCCCGCCGGAGCCTTTATCGCCTTCCTCATCGCCCTCATTTTCTTCTCCACCGTTCTCGCCGACTGGCGCGAGCGACGACAGAAGTAGAGCTGGAGGGAGCCAGAACCAAAGCAGTTTTAGACAGAATTAACAGGATTTTGCAGGATTAGGCCTGAACATCCTGCAAAATCCTGTTAATCCTGTAAATCCTGTCAAAAATTCTTGCCCACCATACCAGCATTTAATCCCCCGCTGGCTGCACGGCAACCGCCGCCTGGCGCGTGTGAAACAGGTAGAAAATGAGCGTGCCAACGGCCGTTATTGCCGACCCCAGCAAAAACAGCTCCCGATAGCCAAACGAGGTAATCAGATAGCCGCCGCCCAGCGCCATCAGCGAAAAGCTCAGCCCGGCCGCCATTTCGTTCACGCCGTTGAGCGTGGCGCGGCGCGATTCCGGCACCAGTTCCAGCGAGTAGACGAGGAAGGCGGGGAAGCGCATGGAGGTAAACGCCATCGCGCCCACATAGCCCATGCCGCCGATGAGCCAGTTGGGGACGAGTGCCAGCGGCAGCAGAAAGGCGGAGGTCAGCAGGGAGGCGAAGAGAATTAAACGGCCGTTTCCCCATCGCCCCGCCAGCAAGGACGTGGAAAGCGCCGCCGGAACCGCCAGCAGCCGCCCCAGCGCCGTAACAATGCCAATGGTGGTAGTAGGTACGCCCAGCCCCTTGTCATAATAAACGTTGAAGAAGGTGAACATGGTGCCAACCCCGGCCACCTGCAAAAAGCGGATGAGGGCGGTGGCGGCCAGGATGAGCAGCAGGGCGTGGGTGAGGGGAGAAACGGCCGTTTTTCCCAACCCCGGCTGCACCATTTCCCCGGCTACCTTGCGCTGCTGCCGCGTCAACCGCTCCGTTTGCCCCAGCAACAGCAGCCCCGCCCCCAACAGCAGTGCCGCTCCCAGCAATGGGTACCGATACGCCGTGGGTGCATCCAGCGACACCCCCAGCCAGGCCGCTATCCAGCCCGGCAAAAACCCGGCCAGCAGGCTGCCCGCAAACGCCGCCAGCGACAGCAGTGCCGACTGCACGGCAAAAGCATGGCTGCGCTGTTCGGGGCTGGTGACAGCCATCAAATACGGCCCCATGTTAACAAAAACCAGCGACATCCCCAGCATGATGACCATGTAGCTGCCCACCAGGACGGGTGCTTGCCCGACGGCCGGCAGCAGTTCGGCCGTCGCCAGTGCCACCCCGCCCACCACCCCAATGCCGTAACCGGTCATCATTGCCCGACGGCTTCCCCAGCGGCTGCCCGCCATTCCGGCGGGCAGGCTGCACAGGGCAAACGCCAGCAGCCCGCCCGAATTGACCACCCCCACAAACTCCGGCCCATACCCCAGCCGCAGTAAATACAAATTCAGCAGCACCGCAATGGTGCCATCCAGCGCCAGGCCAACGACGGCTACCCCCAACAGCAGCAGCCGCGCATCCCGCCCAAACGAACGAATCATCTGCCAATAGGTTTGCAAAAACATGGAGAATGGGTTTCCTTGATTGAAAGAGAGACAATCATGGGCAATTGCTCACCGTGAAGAACAAGAACAGGACGCAGATTTACTTGATTTCCCTGATCAGTTTAATCAGGTAAATCAGCGTCCTATTTAACTGCCATTGGCCTGAATTGTCCCAAATTTTGTGCGGGCGGCGAGTTTTGTCTGCTGCTTTTGACGGAATGCGGGGGATCAATTATGATAACGGCCGTTCATCACACCCAACATCCTTTCCCCTAAACCAAAGGAGATTGTACGAGCGGCAGCACGAAGGAAAGTCAAAGATTTCGCAGATTTCACAGATTTATCCGCGTTCGTCCCTGTTCGTCCGCGTCCCATTCTTTCAGGAGACCCCCGCCTATGACCGTTTCGCTAGAAAATTCCAAAGCCGTTTATCAAGGCATCAAAGACGCTGGCATTCGCTTTGTTTCCGCCCTGCCCGAAACCTGGCTCGTCTACTTGCTGCAAATGGCCGAAGACGACCCCGCCATGACCCTGGTCGAAGTTGCCAAGGAAGAAGAAGCCATCGGCATTGCCGCTGGAGCCTACTTTGCTGGCAAACCCAACCTGCTGCTGATGCAAAACCACGGCTTTTTGGCCGCCATCAACGGCATTGTTTCGCTGGCACAGCTCTACTCGGTGCCGCTGTGTATGCTCATTGCCTATCGCGGCCACATGGGCGAGCCATACCCGTGGCATACCAGGGGCGGCATGGTCACAGAGCCGGTGCTAAAGGCACTGGGCATTCCCTATGACTATGCCCGTGACCCGCGCCAGGTGGGGCGGCAAATCAAGGAAGCCCACACCTACTCGCTCAGTTCGTCGGCTCCAGTGGCGCTGCTGCTCACCCGTGACCTGATGGAAGGAGGGGTGGCATGAGACGGGCCGACGCGCTAAAAGCAATTTACGACGAGCTGCACGACAAGCTGGTTGTCACCATCATGGGGGCTTGTGCCCAGGAGCTGTATGATTTGGGGGATCGGGAAAACTTTTTCTATTTGCAGCACGCCATGGGGCTGGCCTCGTCCATTGGGCTGGGGCTGGCAATGAACCGGCCTGATGAAAAGGTGGTGGTGCTGGACGGCGACGGCTCGGTGCTGATGAACCTGGGCACGCTGACGACGCTGGCGAGGTATCGTCCGAAAAACATGGTGCATATCATTTTTGACAATGGCAGCTTGCTGTCCACAGGCGGTTTTGCTTCCCATACCACCGAGGGCATTACCGACCTGGCGGCGATTGCGCGGGGGGCGGGAGTGAAAAACGTGGCGGCTGTGTCTACGCCGTTTGAATTTATGGAAGCGGTTGGGGATGCGTTTGACCGGGAAGCGTTGAGCGTGATTGTGGCGAAGGTGGAAGCCGTTGGCCCCGACCATTTTGGCATGGATTTACAACTGCCGGAGAATGCGTTTCGCTTCCGGCGTTATGTCAGTAATCAGTAAACAGTAATCAGTAAACAGTAATCGGTGGGACTGATTACCGATTACTGATTACTGGAAAGAGGTACGATGTCAAAAGTAACTGTGTTGTCTTTGTTGGCGGAGGAGTTGAAAAACGGCCGTATTCGTGTGGTTGACCTGACCCAGCCGCTTGGCCCCGATACCCCTGTGATTGGGTTGCCCCCCATTTTTGCCCAGTCGCCGGGATTGAGCATGGAGGTCATCTCGAAGTATGACGACAAGGGGCCGGCGTGGTATTGGAACACCATCACCCTGGGTGAGCATACGGGGACGCATTTTGATGCGCCGGTGCATTGGATTACGGGGAAGGATTTTGCCAGCAACACGACGGATACGATTCCGGTGCGGCAGTTTGTGGGACCGGCGTGTGTGATTGATTGTAGTGGGGAAACGGCCGTTCATGAAAACTTCCTCCTCACCCGCGAACACGTGCAGGCGTGGGAAGGGGAACACGGCCGTATCCAGCCCGGCTCCTGGGTACTTATGCGCACCGATTGGTCTAAGCGGCAGGGGCGCGAGGCATTTTTGAACATCAAGGACGACGGCCCCCATTCCCCTGGCCCCCATCCCGACTGCGTGCGCTTTTTGGCGCAGGAGCGGGACGTACTGGGCTTTGGCGTGGAAACCGTGGGAACCGATGCCGGGCAAGCCGGTGGCTTTGACCCGCCCTTCCCCTGCCACAACATCATGCACGGCAACGGCAAACTGGGGCTTGCCAGCCTCAACAACCTCGACCAACTACCCGCTACCGGCGCAATCCTCATTGCCGCCCCGCTGAAGATTGTCAATGGGTCAGGCAGCCCCCTGCGGGTGCTGGCACTGGTGCCGGAAGAATAGTGGAGAGTTGGGCGTGGGGAGTGGGGTGTGAACGCTCTACACCCTACTCCCCACACCCAACATCCTGCTCCCTACACGCCCACAATCTCCTTCACCCGCCCCACAGCCCCGCTTTCCAGCCGCACCTTGATGCCGTGGGGGTGGGTGGGAGAGTTGGTGAGAATGTCTTTAACAATACCGTCCGTTAGTTTGCCGCTGCGCTGATCCTGCTTAAGCACGATCCGCACCTGCAAACCGGGTTTAATATATTTGCGTTGTGTTCCGTTCATAAGGGCAATTATGGGCGAGAAACTGCGTGAAGCAAACAGTTGAAAAGAGGATTGGTCACCAAATTGCGTGCTTGCTAACAGGTGCAAGTGGCAAGTGGCAAGTAGCAGGTGGCTGTTGGCAAAGGCGACTTGTTACTTGTAACCTGTTACTTGTTTCCAAACATAAGGCTCGTATTTTTGCGCTGGGCATCATTATAAGGAAAAAGATGATTATTTTATTTGATACTGACATGGGTTTGGGAACGCCGTATGCCGAGCTTGACGACGGGGCGGCGATTATTTTTCTGCTGCGGGCTTTGGGGGAGAAGGTGGGAGCGGTAACGGCCGTTCACGGCAACGCCTCCCTCGAAAGCGCCATGAACAACAGCCGCCGCCTGTTATCTTGGCTGGATCGCACCGACATTCCGCTAGGGCGCGGCGCCGCCAGCGGGTTAATTGAACAAAAAGAATGGTTTGCCGAATGGGAAGCAGGCTATGGCGACACCCCACCGTGGCCGCCCGTTGGGGGCGAACCGCTGGCCGCCAACCTCATCATTGACACCGTTCGCGCCAATCCGGGCGAGGTCGTCATCCTGGCCGTTGGCCCCCTCACCAACCTGGCCCTAGCCATCCGTTTGGCTCCCGACATTGTGGGGAAGGTGCGGCAGATCGTGTGCATGGGTGGCTCCTTTGGGCAAGAGGAACCCACGCCGGAGTTTAACGCCCGCTGCGACCCGGAGGCGGCGCAGGCTGTTCTAAACGCGGGCTGGCCGATCCAGCTCATCGGGTTAAACATCACCACCCAGCTTATGTTTAGCTATGACGATTTTGCCTCTTTGCCAGATAGTAACCCGGCACTGACGCTGCTGAAGGCGCAGGCACCGGGCTGGATTGACCGGGTGACGGCGCAGGGCTGGGAGGAGGGTGGTTGTGCGCTGCATGACGCGCTGGCGGTGGCGGCAGTGATGGATCCGTCGCTGTTTACCTGGCAACAAACGGCCGTTACCGTCGAACTGTGCAACCCCCAACTGCGCGGTGCCACCTATTTGCGTGAGGCAAGTGATGGCAAAGTGTCCGTGGCAACGGCCGTTGATGCCGTGCGCTGCCGAGAACTCATTTGGCGCTATCTAGCAGCCTAAAGGCAAAAATATGGACAATTGGAAAAACTTGTCCATATTTTTTGCCAATCGCCAAGCCCAACCGCATTTATTGCGCAAAACATTAACAAAACATGAGTTAAACATTGACAAATCCTTGATATAACATAAATTTCTCCTTGTTGGCAGAGGTCATTTGCTAACACAACAAAATGAACAAATATTTTGTAAGGAGAGATATATCGTGAAAAAGATTACTGTCTTACTTGTCCTAGTTTTGTCAATGTTTTTGACAACGGCCGTTTCTGCCGCTGAAACACCCACCATCTACGACATCGCTGCCTCCAACCCTGATTTTGACAGCTTGACCGCCGCCGTTGATGCCGCCGGTCTGAAAGGCACTTTGCAAGGGTCTGGTCCCTTCACCGTTTTTGCCCCCACCGATGCTGCCTTTGCCGCCTTAGGCGCAGCCGGAATTGATGTCGAAGCCACCTTAGCCAACGTTCTGCTCTACCACGTTGTTCCCGGCAAACTCATGGCAAGCGACGTTTTAAGCCAGGGTAAGCTTAACACAGCTTTTGCCAGCAAAAGCTTCACAGTGGCTGTTGAAGGGGGCAAAGCGGTTATTACCACCCCCGATGGCGCCAAAGCTACCATCATTGCCACCGATATTGCCGCCTCTAACGGTGTTATCCACGTCATTGACGCTGTAATCCCGCCTCCCGTCAACGCTTTGGCACTTTCCCAGCTTGGCGACCCGACCAAAAGCATTGCTGAAGTCGCCATTGCCAACGGCAACTTTACCACTCTGGTCGCCGCTCTGTCGGCAGCGGGCTTGGCCGATACCTTTGCCAGCCCCGGTAACTACACCGTCTTTGCCCCCACCGATGCCGCTTTTGCCAAGCTTCCTGCGGGAACAATTGACGCGCTGCTGGCCGACCCCGCAGGTTTATTAACCGATATTCTCAAATATCACGTGATCAATGATTCGCTCAGCATCAACCAGGTTGCAAACTCCGACAAGCTGCTAACGCTGCTCCCCAAGAATAGCGTTGACATTTCCTTCAATGGTGGCATGGTGATGGCTGATAACTGTCATGTAGTTTTGTCTAACGTGCGTGCCTCTAACGGCGTGATTCATGTGATTGACTGTGTGTTGCTGCCGTAAACCTAAATCCGCTTTCTACAGGCAAAAAGGGTCAACCTTCACAGGTTGGCCCTTTTTTTATCTGGCTTATTTTGTCTAGTCGGGGTATCTTGGAGATAGTGATTTCCCCAAATGTTATGCAAACGGCCGTTTCCCCTTTCTCACGACCTCGGCCCACAAACGGCCGTTTGCCAGCTCTATCGCAGGACAAGATTGCAAACTTGCCCTGCCTTTTCCCAGGAGAACCTTCATGTCCAAAAGTTACGATTTGAACCGACTGCTCAAATGGCGCTGCATCGGTCCCTTTCGCGGTGGTCGCGTCGTTGCCGTAGCTGGCGACCCCGTTGACCCCGCCACCTTCTACTTCGGTGCCTGCGCCGGTGGCGTGTGGAAAACCAGCGACGGCGGCACCTATTGGGAATGCGTCACCGACGGCACCTTCAAAACCGGCTCCGTCGGCGCTTTGCACGTCGCCGACTCCGACCCCAACGTCATTTACGCCGGGATGGGCGAAACCACCATCCGCATTGACGTTTCCCACGGCGACGGCGTGTACAAATCCACCGATGCCGGCCGCAGTTGGCACCACCTGGGTCTGGCCGACACCCGCCACATCGGCAAAGTCCGCACCCACCCGCAAAACCCCGACCTCGTTTACGTCGCCGCCCTCGGCCACGCCTTTGGCCGCAACAGCGAACGTGGCGTTTATCGCTCCAAAGACGGCGGCAAAACGTGGGAACACGTTCTCTTTGTCAGCGACAAGGCCGGTGCCGTTGACCTCAGCATTGACCGCAACAACCCCCGCGTCATCTACGCCAGCATCTGGGAAGCGTACCGCAATTTCTGGCAAATCTCCAGCGGCGGCCCCGACAGCGGCCTCTATCGCTCCATGGACGGCGGCGACACCTGGGAAAACATCAGCAGCCACAAAGGATTGCCCAAGGGGTTGCTGGGCAAAATCGGCGTGGCCGCTTCCCCCGCCAAAACTGGCCGCGTTTGGGCCATGCTCGAAGCAGAAAATGACCCTGGCATCTATCGCTCTGACGATTATGGCGACACCTGGGAAAAAACCAGCGACCCGAAGGAAATGCACGGCCGGCCGTGGTACTACACCCACCTTACCGCCTGCACCCAGGATGCCAACACCGTTTATGTCAACAACTTCAAGCTGTGGAAATCCATTGACGGCGGCCATAACTTTAGCGAAATTACCACCCCCCACGGCGATGACCACGACCTGTGGATTGACCCCAACAACGCCAACCGCATGATCCAAGGCAACGACGGCGGTGCCAACATCTCCTACAACGGCGGCTTTAGCTGGTCGTCCATTTTCAACCAACCCACCGCCCAGTTCTATCACCTGGCCGTGGACAACCAATACCCCTACCGCGTTTATGGCACCCAGCAGGACAATTCCAGCATCTCGGTGCCAAGCATGAGCGAGCGCGGGGCGATTATGTGGGCCGACTGCTACCCGGCAGGGACGGGCGAAAGCGGCTACATCACCGTTCACCCCGATGATGCCAACATCGTCTACGTGGGTGCCATCGGCAGCTCCCCCGGCGGCGGCAGCTCGCTCCAGCGGTATGACCATCGCATCAAGCAAATCCGCCTCATCGCCAACTGGCCCGATGTCAACTGGGGGTATGGCGCCGAGGCAGATAAATACCGCTTCAACTGGACCTACCCGATTGTTCTTTCGCCCCACGACCCCGGCGTGCTGTATGTGGGCAGCAACAAGGTGCTGCGAACCCGCGACGAAGGGCAAACGTGGGAAGAGATTAGCCCCGACCTGACCTATGCCGACCCGGAAACATTGAAAAAGACGGGTGGCCCCATCAATCTGGACTCGATTGGAGCTGAAACCTACGCCACCGTCTTCTCCTTTGTCGAATCGCAGCATGAAGCGGGTGTCCTGTGGGCTGGTTCCGACGACGGGATCATCCACGTTTCCCGCGACGACGGCAAAAACTGGCGCAACGTCACCCCGTCGGATTTGCCCAAGTTTACGATGATCCAGATGCTTGAGCAGTCGCCCCACGATGCTGCCACCGTTTACGTGGCCGCCTCGCGCCACAAAAACGACGACTACGCCCCGTATCTGTACAAAACCAACGATTATGGGCAAAGCTGGACAAAAATTGTCGGTGGGCTGCCGGCCGATGACTTTACTCGCGTCATTCGCGCTGACCCGGCGCGGGCGGGGCTGCTCTATGCCGGAACGGAAACGGGCATCTATGTTTCCTTCGACGATGGCGCGTCTTGGTCATCGCTCCAGCTAAACTTGCCCGCTACCCCGGTTTACGACATGGTGCTGAAGAACAACGATTTGGTGATTGGCACCCACGGCCGTTCGTTCTGGATTATGGACGACGTGACCCCGCTGCACCAGATGAGCGATGAGGTTGTGGCCGCCACCGCCCACCTCTTCCAACCCCGCGACACGGTGCGCCCGCACCCGGAACTGTTTGCGGGCTGGATGGGCGGCAGCCCCGGCAAGAATTACAACGCCAGCTTCACCGATTTGGCAACGTTCTATGAGAGTAAGACGGATGAAGGGGCGGTGGAGCGCAAATTTATTGATGCTGGTGAGAACCCGCCGCAGGGGTTGATTGTGACCTATCATTTGCAGGAAGCGGGGCAGGTGTCGCTGACGCTGCTGGACGGCGCGGGCAAGGAGATTCGCACCTTTACGACGAAGCCGGAAGGCATTAGCAAGGAAGATGCCGAGGGCAAGCTGTTTTTGACGGCTCACGCCGGGATGAACCGGTTTGTCTGGGATATGCGCTACCCGGAGGCGACGAAGATGAAGGGCAAGGATCCGGCCGCGTCCACGATGCTGGGGCCAATTGTGGTGCCGGGCAGCTATCAGGCCAAGCTCACGGTGGGCGATTGGTCGCAAACGCAGTCGTTTACGGTGCTGGCCGACCCGCGTGTGACGACGACGGCCGAGGATTTTCAGGCGCAGTTTGATTTGCTGCTGGAGATTCGGGATAAGTTGTCGGAGGTGAACGGGACGATCAACCGGGTGACGGATTTGCAGGCGCAGGTGGATGGCTGGGTGAAGCGGCTGGGTGAGGGAAATACGGCCGTTAAAGAAGCGGGTGAAGCGTTGACCAAAACGTTGAAAAACGCCCTTGACCCGCTGATTGTGACGGGGTTGGCAAACAGTGCCCAGGTGCTGAACCACGGCACGCGGCTGGCCTCGAAGCTGGCGCAACTGGCTCCGGTGGTCTACAGTGCCGACCACAAACCGACGTCGGGCGCGGAAATGGTGTTTGCCGAGCTGTGCGACCGGATTGATGAGCAGGCGACGCAAATTCAGGCGGTGCTGGATGGGGATGTGGTGAAGTTTAATAAGCTGGTGCAGGCGGCAGGCGCGTCGGTGCTGGTGGCTGCATAGAGGCGTTTTTAGACAGGATTTACAGGATTACAAAAGGTAGGGGTGTTTGTGAATGCTCCTACCTTTTTTTGATGGGGCGTTTTTTTGGGGTGTGGGGGAAATAACCCAACAGCCGAATGAGGATAAACGGCCGTTGCTGCGGGCAAGAGCGGGCGAGGCAATCGGTGAGCAGGCTACCTGTTTGGGCTGGCGTTTTGGCCGATTGCCTTGTCCTACCCTTCTCCATTTCAAACTGAGGATTGCTGCTGAGAAATGCTGTGTTTTGACAAAGGCAGTTTGCAGGAGTATATTTTTCCCAGTTTGATTGTTGAATAATCAAACCGTGTCGTGGGGTCTGGCTTTTTATCTTGTTGTTCGATAGCTTGTTTCGTACATTTGTTGAGAGTTTGAGGCTCTGCATACGCTATTTACCCGATTCGCAGGAGGCTCTATGAAAAATCCAACTGTTGTTCGCGTTACGACGCTTTCTGTCCTGACCTCTCTTGTAGACGGCCAGGCGACTGCCGACGAACTGGATATTATGTCCAGGGAGATTTCATCGGTGTTTGGGGTGGCGGAGGAGGAGGTGCGCGGGTTTGCCCAAAAGTTGACAGACGTGTATCAGAAAAAGAACATTGCTGCCAATCCTGTGGCTCTGGTCAAACAAGGTCAGAGTGCCTTGGGAGCGCTCAGTGGGCGTGATCGTACCAAAACAATGGAAATTGCGCGGAAAGTTGCCAACAGTGGCGGCCTGGAGGTAAGCGAGGCCACCTTCTTGGACAATTTGGCACAATACGTTAGCCGCTATCGCCGTTAAGTTTTAACTGTTCCAAATCCATTGAGAGATAACATACGATGACACATATTATTGTAGAACGATGTGTAGGGTGTAAAGACACTGCTTGTGTGGATGTTTGTCCAGTTGATTGTATCTATGGGGCAGATGAAGATTGGCCGCAATTGTATATTCAGCCAGAAGAGTGTATTGATTGCGGCCTGTGTGTAGACGCTTGCCCTGTTGAAGCGATTCTCCCTGACGAGGAAGTGCCGGACAAGTGGAAAAACTACATTGCAATCAATTATCAGCACTTCGACCTTGAGCCACCCGGTTGATAATCATTGCTCTTAAGATTTTGTTTGTGTAGCAGGTGTGGTGATGCAAATTGCCCACCTGCTTTTTTTATTAAACGGTAACGGCCGTTTCGTTGTATACTTGTCCCTATGGAAGAAGTATTAAACAGCCCCCACTTTCAAAAAGCCATCGCCGAATTGGCACAAAGCCTCGGCAAACCTATCGAAAGCATCATGCCGGAGGTCGAAGAATGCCTCAAGGAGATGTATGCCACCCACAACCCGCTGGGTGACTTTATTGGCATGATTGGCAGCCAGTTTCTGGTGTCGCGTGGCTATGACCATGTGATTGACGTAGACCAGGAACAGCTGCGCCGCGTGGCAGAGTTGGTGCGAAGCCATTCGGTGGCCTTTGTCATCACCCACAAAACCTACCTCGACACCTTTGTCCTTAGCGTAGTGCTGGGGCAAAACTACATGCCCATCCCCTACACCTTTGGCGGCATCAACATGAGCTTTATGGGGCTGGGGCAGCTTGGGCGGCAGGCAGGGGCCATTTTTATCCGACGCTCATTCAAAGACAATGACGTGTACAAAATGGTGCTGCGTCAATACATTGCCCATTTGGTGCGGCACAAAGCCAGCTTTATGTGGGCGTTAGAAGGAACGCGGTCACGCACGGGCAAGCTGCTGTGGCCTAAGCTGGGGATTTTGAAATATATGATGGAAGCGTCGCAGCAGCTACGGCGCGACAGCGTAAAATATGTGCCTGTTTCCATTGTCTATGATTTGATTCCCGATGTGCATTCAATGACGGCCGAGCGCACCGGCAGCGAGAAAAAGCCGGAGAGCCTGGGCTGGTTTGTCAACTACATCCGCAGCATGATGAGCGGCGACTATGGCCGCATTACGCTGCGCTTTGGCGAGCCGGTGACGCTGGCAGAAACGCCCAACGTGCCGGAAGTGGATATGGAAATTCAGGCGCGGTATTCATCAGACCAGATTGCGCTGCAAAAGCTGGCGTTTGAGCTGGTACACCAGATTAACCGCGCCACCCCGGTGACAACGACCTCGCTGGTCTGTACGGCACTGTTGAGCAAGTTTGCCGCCAGCAAGGCCGAGATTGATCGGGATGTGGCGCAGTTGATTACCATTGTGGCGCGGCGCGACCCCAAGGCGGTGCTGTCGCCGGAGGTGGTGCTACGGGAGCGGGTGGGGCAGGCGCTGGAGCTGCTGGTGAAGGATGGGGTGGTGGAGCGCAAGGGGATGGGGTTGGATGTGCGCTACGCCATTCCGCCGGAAAGTTATTTGATGGCGGTTTATTACAGCAACATGGCGATTCACCATTTGGTGAACCATGCCTTTATTGAGTTGTCGCTGCTGCACGTGGCGCAGAAGGAACGGCCGAAACCGCTGCTGTCGTTTTGGGCGGAGATGATGCGGCTGCGTGACCTGTTCAAGTTTGAATTTTACTACCCGACCCGACCGCAGTTTAGCGATGAGATTGAGGCGGAGCTGGCACTGATAGCTCCAGATTGGGAGGCGCGGCTGGGGGAAACGGCCGTTTTGCAAAGCCAGCCCCTCTACGTTGCCCATGCCATCCTTGCCCCCTACATCGAAGCGTACCGCGTGGTTGCTTTTGCCTTGCAGCAGCGGCAGCCAGGTGAGCCATTTGACGAAGAGCGCTTTATCCAGCACTGTATTGCCCTGGGTGAGGAACTCCATTGGCAGGGTGAGGTGCAGCGACTGGAAGCCATTTCGCGCCCGTTTTTGGTCAATGGCATCCATCTGGCACGGAACCGGGGGCTAATTGACAATCCGCAGCCACAGGCGATGACCAGCTTTTTGCGCGAACTGGACAAGATTGGCGGGCAATTGCACACCCTGCAAAGCTGGACGCTGACACGGGACAAAGATCATTTGCCGCCGCCGTCGCTGGCTGAGATTTTGCCGGAAACGGCCGTTGCGGAATTCGTCATCCAGGAAGTGGCGGCCGCGCCCGAAGGTACCCACATCGGTGCCTTTTTTGACCTGGATCGGACGCTCATCGAAGGATTTTCGGCCAAGGAGTTTTTCCAGGAGCGGCTGTTTAGCCGCACCATGACCACCCGCGAGGTGGTTTCGCAGTTTGCCGGGGTGCTGGTCTATGCCATTGGCAACCGTAACTTTGCCAGCCTGGCGGCGGTGAGCGCACGGGGAGTCAGCGGCACGCCGGAGTCGGCCTTTATGGAGCTGGGTGAGGAGGTGTACCGCAAGCATTTGGCGGACAAGATTTACCCGGAGGCGCGGGCGTTGGTGCAGGCGCACCTGGCGAAGGGCCACACGGTGGCGATTGTGTCGGCGGCGACGCGGTATCAGGTGGAGCCGGTGGCGCGGGAGCTGAATATTCATGAGGTGATGTGTACGAGGATGGAGGTGCAAAACGGCCGTTTTACCGGCAAAATCATCCATCCACCCTGCTGGGGCGAAGGCAAAGCCTACGCCGCCAACCAGTTGGCGGCCACCCACAACCTCGATCTCGCCCAAAGTTACTTCTACACCGACAGTGCCGAAGATTTGCCGCTGCTGGAAATTGTCGGCCGGCCGCGCCCGCTCAACCCCGATGCCGAACTGGACAAAATTGCCCTGGAACGCGGCTGGCCGATCCAGCGTTTTCGCAGCGGCGCCCGCCCCGGCATGACCAATTTGGTGCGGACGGGGCTGGCCTTTGGCAGTATGGTACCCGCCCTGCTGGCCGGGGTTTCCACCACGCTGCTGGGTGGTTCACGCCGTCGCGGGGTCAACACCATGGTGGCAACGCTGGGCGACCTGGGAACGGCATTGGCGGGGATTGATTTGCGGGTGCGGGGGGAAGAGCATATGTGGTCGCAGCGGCCGGCGGTCTTTATTTTTAACCACCAAAGCGGGGCTGACCTGCTGATTGGGGCCAAGTTGCTGCGCAAAGATGCCACGGCTATTGCCAAACAGGAGCTAAAATTCTCCCTGGCCGGCCCGCTGCTAATGGCTGGCGGCGTGGTCTTTTTGGATCGCGCCAACCGCAAGAAGGCGATTGAGGCGTTGGAGCCAGCGGTGGAAGCATTACGCAGTGGAACTTCGGTGGCGATTGCGCCGGAGGGGACGCGCAGCAAGGATTACCGGCTGGGCAAGTTCAAGAAGGGGGCGTTCCACATGGCAATGCAGGCCGGGGTGCCGATTGTGCCAATGGTGATCAAAAACGCCCATGACGCAATGCCCAAAGGCTCCTTTGTAATTCGCCCCACCACCGTTGAGGTCGTGGTTCTGCCCCCCATTCCCACCACCGATTGGACGCTGGAAACGCTCGATGACCGGATTGCTGAGGTGCGCGGGTTGTTTTTGCAGGAGTTGGGGCAGGTGGAGGAGGGGGAATAAACGGCCGTTTTTCCCTCACTGAAAATAGAACCGCAGTGGGATTTAGAAGTTCAACTTCTAAGAGAAGTTGAACTTCTGGAACTGCAAAGTTATTTTTGATTGAACCCTATGGATTTTATATCGCTCCCAAACCCGCAGGCTTATTATGAACAGGTGTGGCATCTGGTGCGGCAGGTTCCCTATGGCAAGGTGGTGACGTATGGGCAGGTGGCGCAGATGCTGCCTGTGCCGCCGAGGGTCGAGGCGCAGGATTACAAAGCCTTCGGCCCGCGCTGGGTGGGGGAGGCGATGGCGGCTTGTCCCACGGACGTGCCGTGGCAGCGTGTGATTAATTCGCAGGGGAAAATTAGCCAAAGACCGGGTGCTGCCCGGCAACGCCAACTACTGGAGGCTGAGGGAGTTGTGTTGCTTAAAGACAAGGTGGCATTGAAGGTTTATCAGTGGGGTGGGCCAGGTGTGGAAAATCAGCCAAAACAGGCGAAACTGTTCTGAAAATTGCGCGTAGCGAGCAAGCCGCCCGGTTCCCAGCACCTTACACCACAGACGATGCAAGGTACTGGGATAGACAGAGGAGCGGTTACAGAAGGTGAACGGCCGTTTCCTTCATATGCTTCTTCAAATACACCGTAAACGGCGTGCCGCCCGTGCCAACATCCCCCTGTTTATTCCCTTGCGCCGGTTTGATGATATACATCGCCGCGTACTCCACGTGAAGCTGGCGAAATTCGTGTAGTGCCTGCACGGCCGTATTGTAAGCATCGCGCAGGCTGGGGTGGGCGGCTTTTTGCGCCTGGACAAAAGTGCGAATGGCGGGGCCGTTTTCCAGATCCTTCACAAACGCCCGGTCTGCTGGCGGCATATAGTCGCGCATCTCCATCAGGTACGCTCGCATTGAGTCGAATTCGTGGACAATGCCTAAAGCCGCGTCAAAGGCGGGAATGATGCCGCTTTGCGCCCCCGTTTCGCCGCGAAACTGCTGCGGCCGGCCGCCATATTCGGCCACCCCTTCGTAAATCATCCCCTGCGGAATGTCGGGGTTGTCTTTCCAGCCAAACATAAATGGCCGTACCCGATGGTAATAAATGTACGGGTCGCACCGCTCCGGCATCCGCCGCAGCAGGGCCGACATGGTGCCAAGCGTGGCGGCAATGGTGAGCAGGTGGCTTTCCAGGCTGGGGATGTCGTGGTGGGAAACGGCCGTTTGTGCCGGTTGCAGCACGCTTAACGCCCCTCCCGCCTGTGCTTCAATGTTGATATGGAGCGTCACGAACCATTCTTCATCCATCCCGCCCAAAAAATTCTGGTTCAGCGTCAGGTTGCCCACCTCTACCGGCTCGGCAGGGTTCAGCCGCCGCCAGTTGTACATCGCCTGCCACGCATACGACAGCATTGGGTAGACCCCCAGCCGGGTGGCAACGGCGTGCCACGCCACCGCCAGCGGCTGCGGAATCCGCGTCGCCACCGGGTGGTCGGGAGCCAGCACATAGAGGCTGCCCATGTAGCACAGCATCGTCATCGCCCGCCATAGTTCGCGCTCGCTATGCAGTTGCGCCACCGGAAATGGCGGCAACTGCTCAATGGCGGGGCGAATCTGGCGGCTCAACAGCAGCTTGCTCAATTCCTGCGCCACCGCCTCCCACTCCGCAAACGGCTGCGGCAGCCGGGGCAATGGGTCTTGCGGCGGCAAAAAACCGCGTGTGAAATCTCGTTGTGTCATATTTTTTTTGACAGGA
>WBZL01002491.1_pt1 | contig 17882 bp, 14 predicted proteins | sample 5204291 | NCBI WGS metagenome assembly WBZL01 (sample SAMN12344345, study PRJNA552823) | activated sludge metagenome | biome: Activated sludge suspended growth; feature: Nitrification reactor; material: Wastewater; isolation source: activated sludge from nitrification reactor of wastewater...
GCCCGCAGTAGAGAAAAACGAGGAAAAAACCTCAAAAAGGCCGGAAAATCGACAAATTCCGGCCTTTTTCATGCCGAAAAGTAAAATTTGTCGGTTTCCCGGGCTCCAAGTCCGACAGGCTGCTAGCCAGGATCAGCTCAGATGCTGCTCGATGAAGCGCTTCACAGCTTCGACACTGACGTCCATGACCGCGACTCGTTGTGGCAGGTTTTCTATACCCTGCAGGCTGGCGGGCCGTTCTGGTTTCCGGCCGAGGGCCTCGACCATGGTTTCCTCGAACTTGACCGGCAAGGCCGTCTCGAGGACAATCATTGGCATTCCAGGTGTGCGTAACTCACTGCCGACCTTGAGTCCATCGGCGGTGTGCGTGTCGATCATCAGACCATACTTTTCGAAGGTTCGGCGGATTGTTGCCAGACGGTCAGCGTGTGTGCTTTTCCCGGAAACAAAACCGAATTCCGGCAGTCTGGCAAAGAATGACGTTCCGGACAAGTCAAAGCTGCGGCCCGCATCGATCTCCAACCACAACTGGCGAACCATGGCCGGGTTGCGGCCAACGAGATCAAAGACAAAGCGTTCGAAGTTTGATGCCTTCGAAATGTCCATCGACGGACTCGAAGTAGCGCAGGTTTCGGCGGCAGCCCGCGGGCGATAGACGCCGGTACGGAAGAACTCGTCAAGAACATCATTCTCATTGGTTGCCAGAACCAGGCGACCGATTGGCAAGCCCATCATGCGTGCGATGTGGCCAGCGCAGATATTGCCGAAGTTGCCTGAGGGTACCGCAAAGGCGACCTGTCGGGCGTTGCTGCCGGTAGTTGCTGCGAAGTACCCCTTGAAGTAGTAGACGATCTGTGCGGCAACCCGTGCCCAGTTGATCGAGTTGACCGCTCCGATCTTGTACTTTGCCTTGAAGGCATGATCATTGGACACTGCTTTGACGATGTCCTGGGCATCATCAAACATGCCGCGTACCGCCAGGTTGTGGATATTCGCATCGTGCAGCGAATACATCTGCGCCCGCTGGAAAGCGCTCATCCGCTCGTGCGGCGAGAGCATGAATACCTGTATGCCTTTCTTGCCGCGCATCGCGTGTTCGGCCGAAGAACCTGTATCGCCCGAGGTAGCGCCAAGGATGTTGATTTCCTCACCCTGCCTGGCCAGAACGTACTCGAACAGATTGCCGAGCAACTGCATAGCCATGTCCTTGAAAGCCAGGGTTGGACCGTTAGACAATTCAAGGATCGCCAGTCCGCCTTCGGCGCGTGCGGAATCCGGCCTTTCGAGCCAGCGTAAGGGGGTAATCTCGCTCGCCTGTGCACTGCTGCGACCGTTGCAGTAAACCCCCGCAGTGTAGGTCCTGGCCAGCAAAGCCTGCAGATCGGCGGCGGGGATATCGTCGATGAATCTGGAGAGCACGGCGTAGGCCAGCTCGGCGTACGACAGGTATCGCCATTGCTCAAGTTCATCACGGCTGACTTGCGGATAGGTCTCGGGCAGATAGAGGCCGCCATCCGGCGCCAGTCCACCGAGCAGGATCTCGGTAAATGTGTGACCAGAGGAACTCAGTGAACTTGCGGTGTAACCCCGAGTCGAGATATAGCGCATGGCAATGACCGTATGGAAGAATCGGATGGAGGACAAGTGGTGAATGGCGAGCAGTCTATCATGCTCTTTCCCTGACACCGGTGCATGCTCGGGTCTCCGATTCCTTGGGTCTCCACACAGGGACAGTTCAACCCGTGACGACGCAATTCTTGCCTGCCCGCTTGGCCGCGTAGGTCGCCACGTCGGCACGTAGAATCGACTGTTCGAGCGATTCGCCACTTTGCTGCACAACGACGCCGGCACTGAAGGTCAGAACGATTTCCTGGCCCGGGATGGCCTGTGCAGCGAGCTGGCGCTGAAAACGGGCAATTGCATTGATCGCCTGGCTGAGTGCCGTTTCGGGCAGCAGCACGACAAACTCCTCGCCACCAAAGCGGCAGAGAATGTCTGATGGACGTAGCGCCGAGCGCATCACCCTGACCAGATGAACCAGTGCTTCGTCGCCCACCTGATGTCCAAGGGTGTCATTCAGCCGCTTGAAATCATCGAGATCGATCAACGCCAGCGCCAATGGGCTGTTATTGCGGCGTGAGCGCGCAGTTTCACGCTGGTAGGCCTCGGCAAAACCGTGGCGGTTAAGTGCACCGGTCAGCGCGTCGGTATGGGCCGCCGCCCGCGCTTCGCTCAAGGCTCTTTCGAGGTCACCGATGCGCAGTTCGGCTGCCAGTAATTCCAGTGCAGTGGCTTCGGGTTTGCGCGTATCGAAACGGCGAACGTGCGCGTGTTGCGCGCGGCCGGAAGCTGCCGGCAGGCACCCGGGCGGCTGTGCCGACGCCAGGGCTGGAAGAGTTGGGCGCCTGTGAAAGCGACGGGATGCGCGCCGGGAAGAATGCACAAGGGATGAGTGGTCATGCTTGAACATTGTGCTTGCTCCGTCAGTACTGTCGGTGAAGTGGGGTAATACCCTCAGAAACGGATGCTCGCTCGAAATCTTGAGAGTGTGTTCGCCCATCACGGATCACTGGCGGTGCCTTGTTTCAGTTGCCAATGTGCATCTGATATTTGGCGCCGTTGGCGAACGAGCAAGTCCCCGCACCCTGATGAGGCGTGTTCATCTGGTACTCGCAGGACATGTACATGCCACCCGAACTGTAGGCGCTCGCGACGCCGCGCTTTTCTTCGTTCGAGACGCGTGTTGCTTCCCCGCTCAGTACTTCACCAAGATAGTTGACCACGAAGCGGCCTTTGCCGGTCATCATGTTGGTAACACTGCCGCTAACGACGCCGGTGTGGGTCGCTTGTTCATTGCTTGGATACAGCCTGACCGTGAGCGTCGCTGGCGTGGCACCTGCCGGCACCGGCAGCGGCGTTCCTGCGGGAGGCAAAGGGTAATGACTATATTGAACCGTGCCGTCAGTCCCCGTCGTGGGCACCACGTAACAGGCGGAAATAATGTATGTTGCCACCACCAGTCCCATGCTGGTTCGCCGGCCAAAGATGTGTGTTCTCTTGTTCATGATGATGATTTCCCTTTCACTTTCATCGAGCACTGACAACAGATCAGCTCAGCAAGCACAGTATAGCGGAGCCCCGGGAAGAATTCTTCACAAGGCGGGCCGCACAGACAACTTGTGTCAATGTCATTGACGTGGATGCCTGGATTCTCCATCCAGCGTGGTTGGGAACCATGTCTGGTATGGGCATGTGCAGGATTGAACGTCAATGGGCCTTGAGGTAGACTGGGATACAGGGTGATCTATGGTCATCAATGAAATCGAGTGACATTGACAGGAAGGATGGTCGGATGGAACGTATCGTCATCAAACACCTTTCGGGCTCCAAAGCAAATCAGGAGATCAGTTTTCCCATTGATCAGGTACCGGAGATCTCGCTTGGACGAGATGCCGGATCGACCGTCGCTTATGACATGGAACGGGACGATGCCGTCAGCCGCAACCATGCCCGGATCACTCGTGATCCTACACAGAGCACGGTTTTCATCCTCACTGATCTCGGTAGCCGTAACGGTGTCTTCGTCAATCAGTCAAGGATCGCCGGTAGCACGCCGCTCCATCATGGGGACATCGTGCAGCTCGGTACCGGGGGTCCGGAATTTAGCTTCCAGATGGACCCGCCACCGGCACTTACTCCAAAGGCGACGCGCCAGATCGATCTCAGGCAAGCGGCACCTACTCGTGAAATTGCCCCAGGGCCAGCGGCGAACGCTGAGGTACGACCGCAACGCGTGCTGCTCAGACACCTGACCGGCTCGAAAGCGAACCAGGAAGTGACCTTCCCGGTCACGCAGACGACTGAAATTACCTTTGGGCGCGACCCTGCAGCCAGCGTCTCCTACGACGCCGAGCGTGACGATACGGTCAGCCGCAATCATGCGACGATCAAGCGCGACGCTCAGCAGAAGGGCTTCACGCTGCTTGACCTCAACAGTCGGAATGGCGTGTTCGTCAACGGTGCGCGCATTCGCGACAATGTCGCTCTGCACCATGGTGACCTGATTCAGTTCGGGGCGGGCGGGCCGGAACTCACGTTCCTGCTCGACCCGCCGCCTGCCGATGCCCTCCGGGCGACACGCCAGTTCGACCCGCGCCAGGCTCCGCCTGCGCAGACCCGCGAGGCGACGATGACCTCGATGGCGCCTACTGCCACCGGTGGCGAGACAGCCGCGTCTTCCGCGACGGCGGCAGGTGCGCGCGGGGTGGGCAAGGAAACGGTGGAACGACTGATTACCCAGACCAAGGCGGAGTCGCGCAAGTCCATGGTCAACATCGTGGCTGCCCTGCTAGCCTTGGTGGCCGTGGTGGCTGGGGTGTTCGTCTTCATGGGCCGGGAAACGGACAAGAAGATCGAGGCCACAACATCCCAGGTCCAGGCTGCAAAATCGCAATCGGAAGCGACTGCGTCGACAGTCAAGGCGATGCAGGATCTGATGACGCCGAAGGAAATTGCCGCAGCGTATTCGGGGTCGACGGTGTACATCGAAGTGAGCTGGAAGCTGATCGACCTGGCTTCGGGACAACCTTTGTATCACCAGTCCTGGGAAGGGAAACCAGCCTACGTGCGGACACCGAAAGGCGACCTGGAGCCTGTGTTGACCGCGCAGGCACAGAAGAACAGCGTGCCGATCGGCGGTAGCCACTCCGGTTCCGGATTTGCTGTCACCGAGAACGGATTCATTCTGACCAATCGCCATGTGGCTGCACCCTGGAAAGCCTACCAGATGTTACCGGCAGGGGTGCGACTCGAGCTGAATCAGAAGAAGGAATTGGTCGCCGTCGAAAATGTTCCCCAACACCGATGGTATCCCGAAAAAAGCGTCTGGTCGCAAACGCCTCTGGGTGAACAGAAACCTGTTGCCGGACGACATGATCGCCTCGAAGTTACTTTCGCCAACAACAAGCTGCGAATTCCTGCGAAACTCGCCAGGGTCTCGGACGAGCATGACGTGGCCTTGATCAAGGTGGACACACCGGCAGCGGTCAAACCGACCGTACTCGCGCCCGAGTCGAGCTACGAGGATGTCAGGCCCGGCGATCCGATTACCGTGCTGGGTTATCCCGGAGTTTCGCCCAAGGTATTCTTCGCCGGCAAATCGAAAGACATGCTCGACCCGGGTGGAATGAATATCGTAGACATTCCGGTTCCGACCGTCACACCAGGGTCCATCGGCAAGGTCATACGAGGCACGGTAACGACTGCCAGCGGTGGGAAAGACGATTACTATAGCGCCTCGGATTCCTACCAACTGACTGCCAACGCCACCGGACCAGGTAATAGTGGCGGGCCAGTTTTCGACAATCGTGGGCGGGTCATTGGCCTCTTCTACGCTGGCAACCCGACCATCACCTTTGCGGTACCCATCAAGTTCGCAAAGGAACTGATGGAAGTCAAGGCCGTGCTCCAGTAATATGATTGTGCGCTGACAGCCCATGACCATGCTCGCCAACGCGGCGATTGGCGAATATCGACTGCTCGAATCGCTTGGTGCAGGTGGTATGGGCGAGGTGTACCGCGCGGTACACTCCAGAATCGGACGGATCGTCGCAGTCAAGATTCTTTCGGGTACCGAACCCGGATCAGGTCTGGCCGAGCGCTTTACCAACGAAGCGCGGATCCAGGCTGGGCTGCACCATCCGCACATTGCCGAACTCTATGATTTCGTCGAGTTCGAAGGACGCCCATGCATCATCATGGAGTATGTGGACGGCATCACCCTCCATGACCGGATACAGCGTGCTCGTGCTGGGCTACCGGTGGCCGAGGCGCTGGCCATCTTTCGTGCCGTGGTCGAAGCCATCACCTATCTGCACGAGCGCGGCATCCTTCATCGGGACATCAAGTCCTCGAACATCAAGCTGAGTTCGTCTGGACAGGTCAAGCTGCTCGACTTTGGCATTGCCAAGGATCCCAGCAGCAAGCGTCTGACGATGGCAGGCGGCTGTATCGGCACGATGGATTACCTGGCGCCTGAACAGATCAGGGGCAAGCCAGCGGATGCACGGGCAGATGTCTGGTCGCTGGGCGTCCTGTTCTACGAAATGCTGACTGCCAACATGCCATTCGCCGCCGACTCTGTAGGTGTACTCTGTGAACGCATCAGCCGCGCAGAGTACCCTACTCCGACGCTGGCCTCGCCGATGTCAGACGATCTGCAGCGCATCATCATGCGCTGTCTGCGCAGCAATGCGTCGGAACGTTATCATGATGCCTGCGAGCTGCTTGACGACCTTAAGCAAATCGGACGATCACCTCCTGCGCAGATGGTAGTAGCGGATCAAGGATTCCGATCAGGGGGGTGGTCGGCCTGGCGGGGACACTGGCCTCTGATCGGCAGCGGATTCCTGCTTGCGGGCGTACTGCTGGCAGGATTCTTATGGAAGATGCGGCCGGAAACCGTGGTGAACTCTCCGCTCACCAGCGCAGGCTCCAAGCCGATGGTTCCTACCGGGCTGCAGGGTGCCGCGCTGAGGGTGGTGCGCATCGGTACGATTGATGGGCCTGCAGATATCTACGAAGATGGCAAACTGCTTGGCACGACGGTGAAAGTATTCGAGAAACAGTATCCGGTAGGGGCCCATGTCATATTGACGCTCAAGCGAGAAGGACATGAAGATGAGCGCGTGGCGTTCGAGGTTCGCCAGAGCGGTAACGAGTTTCTGGCCTGGCAACTCCGACCGAAAGAGAGAAAGTGATCCCATGAGCGATGCGTCCGTATACTATATTTTCCAGACCTGCATGGCCACTGACATCGGTTGCGTGCGAACCAGCAACCAGGATTCGATTGCTTTTGTTTCTCCGGGCGACCCCGATGAACGCAAGAGGCGAGGTGTTCTGGCGGTGGTGGCGGATGGCATGGGCGGGCACAATGGCGGCGAGGTGGCGAGCAAGCTGGCGGTGGATACGATCTGCAGTCATTACTTCGCAGCGCATGATGATGACCCTCTGCATACGATCGAGCAGGCGCTACGGGAGGCGAATGCTGCGATTTTTCGCGCTGCCGAGGCCGACAGGGCGCTCTCGGGAATGGGAACCACGGCGACGGTGCTGGCTCTGTCTGGACGGGGCATGTGGTTTGGGCATGTCGGTGACAGTCGGCTCTACCGTTGCTCACATGGCCAGGTCACGCAATTGACCAAGGATGACACCCTGGTCGAACAACTGGTCAACGAAGGACTGATCTCGCCCGAACACGCACGCTACCACCCTGAGCGCAATGTACTGTTGCGGTCATTGGGCACGCGCCCGGATCTGCGGGTCACCGCCCAGGTCGGCGACCCGCCAGAGGTCGGCGACTACTTCGTACTCTGCTCTGATGGGTTGTACGACTGTGTCGATGCGCCCGAGATTGCCCAGGTGGTCGAATCGTCCGACCCGCAGGTTGCCTGTCGGCGGCTGATCGAACTTGCGCGCGAGCGAGGTGGCAGCGACAACATTTCCGTCGGGATCATTGCCGTTCGGCTTCCCGAGGCCGTGGAGAGACCGATACCGGTAACGCGTGAAATGGTCACTAGCAACCTAGAGGTCAGGTGATGGGCAACCAGGTGATCGGTGATTTCGAACTCGTCGCCAAAATTGGCGAAGGAGGGATGGGTGAGGTTTTCAAGGGCCGCGACCCGATGCTTGAACGCGATGTCGCGATCAAATCACTGCGCCCGGAATTTGCCGCGCGTGCAGACATTCTCGAACGCTTCCGAACCGAGGCAGTGGCCCTGGCACGCCTCAACCATCCGAACATCGCCGGCGTCTACCGGTTTTTCCGGCATGCTGACCAGTACTACATGGTCATGGAATTTGTCGCTGGCGAAACGCTCGACCAGCTCGTCGTTCGACGCGGCGCGTTACCCTGGCAGGAAGCGATACGCTATGGCATTGCCGCGCTGAACGGTCTTGAGCACGCGCACCGTGCGGGTGTGGTGCACCGCGATATCAAGCCTGCCAACATGATGGTGGCAGTGGACGGGTCGCTGAAGTTGATGGATTTCGGCATCGCGCGCATCCTCGAGAAGATGCGCCTGACGCGTAGCGGACATCTGATCGGGACGCTCGAGTACATGTCCCCCGAACAGGTCCAGGGCCGGGATGTGGACGCCCGCTCGGATCTGTACTCGCTGGCCGTGGTTCTTTTCGAGCTGTTGACCGGGCGTGTCCCGTTCTCGAAGGGGACCGACTTCGAAATCATGAAAGCGCAGATCGAGGAGCCGCCGCCTCCACTACGCCAGTTTGCAGGCAGCCTGCCGGTAGTGCTTGAGAACATCCTGTCACGAGCGCTGGCCAAGGATCCTGCGCAGCGCTACCCTGATGCCAGCGCGTTTCGCAACGCGCTGGAGGGAGCGTTATCCAGTCATTTGCCGCCCCCCGACGCGGCTCCCCACCCGGTTCCCGCGACACGCCTGTTTGCTCCGCAGGATGCCATATCTACGGCAGCAGACATTGGCCGATCCGCCAGTATCGCGGAGCCGGAGACCGCCCGGATTGCTGCCGATGCAAACAGGGAAACCATGGGTGCATCGCCAGGACTAGCGCTCTGGAAAAAGTACCCGGGCATTCTGGCCCTGCTTGTTGCGCTATTGATGCTAGGTGGTCTGGGCTGGTGGAGCAGCAGCAAGAAGACTCCTGCGTCACCGGCGGAAGCGTCCAGTGGGCTGGTGCAAAAACCTCCGGCGGGGGCAACGACTGCGCCTTCGTTGCCGCGTAGCGAGCCTGCTGCTGCGGCCACTGTGAACGCATCAACGCTGCGCGAGCCGATGCTACCGGCGAGTACCCTACAATCCGTTCCGACCGAGGTCGGCACGCCAGCCACGATCCCGGCGCCACCACCGGACCCTGTTGCTCGTCCTACTACCGCCAGCCGCGAGCGAGCCAGCCCGGATTCGGGCGAGAAGGTCGCAGTCACCTCAAAGGTGAAGGAAGCCCCTTCACCACGAGCGAATATCCGCAGCGACCGAAATCCGCCGGTCGTCAAGCGTGACGATTCCGGTTCGGCGGGCGGATGGACCATACGAAAATGATCAATCGCTTGCCAACGATCCCGCTACTGCGTGTCCTGCTGCTCAGTTCCGGCACGGTCCTGCTTGCCGCCTGCGCCACTGGCCAGGGTTCCACCCCGATCGACACCATTCAGTCCTGGTTCTCGCGCAAGGATAAAGGAGTGCGCCAGCCTGGTGAAAAGCTTGTCAGCCCTCCTGATGTCGTCTGGAAAGAGCGCAACTGCGCCAGACTGCAACGTCCCTACATTGACATTGACTTGAACGAAATCCTGCCCTCCCGCGTTCCCGCAGGCGAAGAGTTCAATCACCGCATGGTCTATTCGATGTGTCCGCTGCGTACTGGGGAAGGAGTGGTGGGGGACCTTTCCCGCCGCATCACGTTCAAGGGCAACACGGTCTTTGAAGACATTTCACGTCGTTTCGAGATCAAACCCGGCAAGTGGCAGCTTGACGCTTTCATCGGCATTCCGGCAGAGGCCCCCGCCGGTGTCTATGCTCTGGAAGTCGCTTTTTCAGGTGGCTCAGTACGGTTTCAGCGTAGTGCGAATCTGGTGGTCAGCCGACGCTAGGGCCCGGACCATCCAAGTCCCGCCCTGTCGCGATGATTCGCCTGTCCTCCCATTGGCCGTGGCAGGAAAGGCCGAGGCACGGCTCATTGGTGAAGGTGCGAGATGAAATTTATCGACGAGTTCCGTGATGGAAACCTGGCCAGGGGTCTGGCGGCGGCGATGCGGCAGGCAGTGCGGGCGGATCGCGACTATCACTTCATGGAATTTTGCGGTGGGCACACACATGCCATTTCGCGCTATGGGGTCAATGATCTGTTGCCGCCAAATGTGCGCATGATTCACGGACCAGGCTGTCCGGTATGCGTGCTGCCGATCGGACGGATCGACATGGCGATCGCGTTCGCTCGTGACCTGGGCGTCATCCTGTGCAGCTACGGTGATCCCATGCGCGTGCCGGCATCCGGCGGGCTGTCGCTGCTCAAAGCGAAAGCGGGATTGGGCAGGCATGCGGGCAGCGACACCGTCAGCAAGGACAAGCATCGCGGCGAAATCCGGATGATCTATTCGGGTGCCGACGCGCTGGCCATCGCGCAGCAGAACCCTGCCCGCGAGGTGGTCTTCTTTGCCATCGGTTTCGAAACCACGACGCCGCCAACGGCGGTGCTCATCAAACAGGCGCAGGCGCTTGGTCTCGGGAACTTCTCGGTATTCTGCTGCCATGTGCTGACACCGTCGGCGATTGCCAGCATTCTCGAATCACCTGAGGTCCGACAATGGGGCAGCGTGCGGATCGACGGTTTCATCGGACCAGCGCATGTCTCAACGATCATCGGCACGCGGCCGTACGAGTTCTTTGCCGAGGAATATCGCAAGCCGGTGGTGATCGCCGGCTTCGAACCGCTCGACGTGATGCAGTCGATCCTGATGCTGATCAGGCAGGTCAACACTGATCGGGCGGTGGTTGAGAACCAGTTTACGCGCGCCGTGACGCGCGACGGCAATCGCAAGGCGCAGCGTCTAGTGGCCGAAGTCTTCGAACTGCGTCGCTCTTTTGCCTGGCGCGGACTGGGCGAGCTGCCCTACAGTGCGCTCGGTATCCGCAAGGAATTCGCCAACTTCGACGCCGAGCGCCGCTTTGCGGTTCGCTACCAGGCGGTGGCCGATCATCCGGCCTGCGATTGTGGTGCGATCCTGCGTGGCGTCAAGCGACCGCAGGAATGCCGGATTTTCGGCAGCGTATGCACCCCGGAAAACCCCATCGGCTCGTGCATGGTTTCTTCAGAAGGAGCGTGTGCAGCACACTATTCGTATGGGCGTTTTGCCGACGTAGCGGCGGTGTCATGAAGGACGTCCGCAAGGGCTACATCCGCCCCCTCGATCTGCGGCAAGGCCGTGTCGACATGACGCATGGCAGCGGTGGGCGGGCGATGGCGCAACTGATCGAGGAACTGTTCGCAAGACGGCTCGGCAACGCCTACCTGGGGCAAGGCAACGATGCGGCCGTGCTGCCGATGCCGCCAGGCCGGCTGGTGTTGTCCACCGATGCGCATGTCGTCTCGCCGCTGTTCTTCCCCGGCGGCGACATTGGCTGCCTGGCGGTGCACGGAACGATCAACGACGTCGCGGTGATGGGGGCAAGGCCGCTGTATCTGGCGGCCAGCTTCATTCTCGAGGAGGGCTTCCCGCTCGGCGATCTGGCGCGCATCGTCGAATCGATGGCGCGCGCCGCCAGCGACGCCGGCGTGCCGGTGGCGACCGGCGATACCAAGGTGGTCGAACAGGGCAAGGGAGATGGCGTCTACATCACGACCACCGGCGCCGGCGTCGTCGCCGAGGGCGCCGACTACGCCGGCGACCGCGCCCGCGCCGGCGACCGGATCCTCGTTTCCGGCAGCATCGCCGAACATGGCATGGCGATCATGGCGCAGCGCGAAAGCCTCGGTTTTGCCGCGAACATCGTTTCCGACACCGCCGCGCTGCATGGCCTGATCGCCGCCATGCGCGCGAGTGGGGCGGCCATTCGCGTGCTGCGCGATCCGACGCGAGGCGGGGTTGCGACGACGCTCAACGAGATCGCTCGCCAGTCGGGTGTCGGCATGATGCTGCAGGAGAGCGCGCTGCCGGTCCAGCCCGAGGTGGCCGCCGCCTGCGAGTTCCTCGGTCTCGACCCGCTGTATGTCGCCAACGAGGGTAAGTTGCTGGCGATCGTCGCGCCGCAGGATTGCGACGCACTGCTCGCCGCGATGCAGGCACACCCGCTCGGCCGGCGTGCGGCGGTGATCGGCAGCGTGCATCAGGACGCGCAGCATTTCGTACAGATGACCACGACCTTTGGCGGCCGGCGTATCGTCGACTGGCTGAGCGGCGAACAATTGCCGCGCATCTGCTGAACCGAGATGCGCATCCTCTTCCTCTGCCACGCTTTCAACAGCCTCAGCCAGCGCCTGTATAGCGAGCTGCGCGCGCGTGGGCATCAGTTGTCGATCGAATACGACATCGCCGACGTGGTGGCCGAGGAAGCCGTTGCGCTGTTCCGGCCCGAGTTGATCGTTGCACCGTATCTGCGCCGCGCGATTCCGGAGTCGATCTGGCGCCGCTACTGCTGTCTGGTGGTCCATCCGGGAATCGTCGGCGACCGTGGCCCGTCGGCGCTCGACTGGGCGATTCAGGAGGGCGAGCGGAATTGGGGGGTCACGGTCCTGCAGGCGACCGCCGAGATGGATGCCGGCCCGGTCTGGGCAACCGAAACCTTTCCGATGCGAAAGGTCAAGAAGTCGAGCCTCTATCGCCACGAGGTCACCGAAGCCGCGGTGCGCGCGCTGTTGAAAGCCGTCGAGCGTTTCGTTGTCGGTGGCTTCGTGCCGACGCCGGTCGACGATGCCGACCCAACCATTCCAGGCAGACAGCGGCCGTTGATGAAGCAGGTCGATCGCGCCATTGACTGGCAGTGCGATGAAACGGCGCGCGTGCTGGCCAGGATCAACGCCGCCGATGGTTTTCCCGGCGTCGCCGATCGCTTGTTTGGCGAGCCCTGCCGCCTGTTCGACGCCTGGCCCGAAGAGACCCTATGCACATTACGCCCCGGCGCGCCGGGCGGGGTGATCGCTTGGCGCGAGACCGCGATCCTGCGCGCAACGGTCGATGGCGCGGTATGGATCGGTCACCTGCGCCGCGAGGAACCTGGCAACTCGCTCAAGCTGCCGGCGACGCAGGTCTTTTCAGCAGCACTGGCGACGATTCCGGAAGCACCGCTCGACGGCTATTTCGCTTCGGCCGGGCGTACCTGGCAGGACATTCGCTATGAACAAGCCGGGCGCGTGGGTTTCCTGCACTTCGACTTCTACAACGGCGCCATGAGCACTCGTCAATGCCAGCGCCTGCAGGCAGCTTACGCCTGGGCACGGCAGCAGCCGATCCGTGTGCTGGTGTTGATGGGTGGACGCGACTACTGGTCGAACGGCATCCACCTCTCCTGTATCGAAGCGGCTGAATCGCCGGCGGATGAATCCTGGGCCAACATCAACGCCATCGACGATCTCGCCGAGGCGATCCTGTGCAGCGAGAACCAGATTACGATCGCCGCGCTGCAGGGCAATTGCGGCGCCGGCGGCTGCTTCCTGGCGCGCGCTGCCGATCTGGTCTGGGCACGCGCCGGCGTGCTGCTCAATCCGCATTACCGCAACATGGGCAACCTGTTTGGCTCGGAATACTGGACCTACCTGCTGCCGGCGCGCGTCGGGATGGCGGGAGCGCGGGCGATCATGCACCACCGGCTGCCGATGACTGCCGCCGCTGCGGTCGCTGCAGGTTTGATCGACGCCAGTCTGGCAGGCGATCCCGACGCTTTCCGGATCGATGTCGCCCGCCGCGCCGCCGAACTGGCCATGGCTCCCGACCTCGACGAGCGGCTGCGGGCCAAGCGGGCGAAGCGCCTGGCCGACGAAACGGCGAAGCCCCTGGCGAGCTATCGTGCGGAGGAACTCGCCGAACTGCAGCGCAATTTCTATGGCTTCGATCCCAGTTATCACGTCGCCCGCTTCCATTTCGTGCACAAGACGCCGAATTCATGGACGCCGCGCCATCTGGCGATTCATCGCGATCTCGGCTGGAGCGTGCCGCCATGACCGCCAGGTCGAGGTTGCCGGCGGTGCTGGTCGTCGATGACGAGCCGCGCTCGCAGGAAGCCTTGCGACGAACGCTTGAGGAGGACTTCGAAGTGTTTACCGCCGCAAGCGCCGAGCAGGCGCAGCGGATCATGGAAACCGAGTGGGTACAGATCATCGTCTGCGACCAGCGCATGCCGGAAACGACCGGCGTCGAGTTTCTCAAGAGCGTCCGCAGTCGGTGGCCGGATACCCTGCGTATCATCCTGTCCGGTTACACCGATGCCGAGGACATCATTGCCGGGGTCAACGAGGCCGGCATCTACCAGTATCTGATGAAACCCTGGCAGCCCGAGCAACTGCTGCTGACGCTGCAGACCGCGGCCAGGATCTATCGCCTGCAGCAGGAGAACCAGCGGCTCTCGGTCGAGTTGCGCACCGCCGAACCGGTGCTCGCCAGGCGTGTCGAGATCAAGCACGAACGCGCCAAACGCGAGTTGGCTCTCGACGGGCTGGTGCGAACTCCGGAAAGCCCGCTCAATGCGGTCTGTCATCTGGTCGAGAAACTCGCGCCTTTTGACCTTTCCGTCCTGATCAGCGGTGAGTCGGGGACCGGCAAGGAGATGCTGGCGCGTGCCATCCATTACTGCAGTCGGCGTGCCGACAAGGCTTTCGTCGTCGAGAACTGTGGTGCGCTGCCCGATCAGTTGCTCGAAGCCGAGCTTTTTGGTTACAAGCGCGGGGCATTCACCGGCGCCTATGAAGATCGCATCGGCCGTTTCCAGCAGGCTGACGGCGGCACCCTCTTTCTCGACGAAATCGGCGATACCAGCCCGGCGTTTCAGGTCAAGCTGCTGCGCGTGCTGCAGGAAGGCGAGTTCCGGCCGCTCGGTGCGGCGCGCCCGCATTCGGTCGATATTCGGGTGGTGGCAGCCACTCATCACGACCTCGAAGCCGACGTGCGCGCTGGCGCCTTCCGCGAGGATCTCTACTACCGGCTGGCAACCGTGACGCTGCACGTGCCGGCGTTGCGCGAGCGCGCGATGGACATTCCGCTGCTCGCCGGCCGCCTGCTCGAAGCCAGTCAGAAGCTGCTCGGCAAAGCGGTCGATGGCTTCACGACCGAGGCGATCGTTTGTCTCGCGGCGTACCGCTGGCCAGGCAATGTGCGCGAGCTGCAGAACGAGATTCTGCGCATGCTGGCGCTCTGTGAATCGCCGCGCCTCGGTGCCGACCTGCTGGCGCCGCGCATCCTGCGCTCGCCGGCGGTCGACCAGCAGGACGACCGCCTGCTCGATCTGATCGCCGTCGATGGCGGGCTCAAGGAGCGGATGGAAGCACTCGAAGCGCGCGTGCTCAAGGAAACGATGATCCGCAGTCGCTGGAACAAGTCGCGGGCGGCGAGCGAGCTGGGCCTGTCGCGCGTCGGCTTGCGCAACAAGCTCCTGCGTTACGGGCTGGAGCGGGCATGAAACTTCTCTGGCTGCAGGCGGCCGGTTGCGGCGGCTGTACGCAGTCCCTGCTCGGTGCCGAGAGTCGCGCCGGGGTACTCGCGCAGTTCGCCGACAGCGGTCTCGATCTGATATGGCACCCCGGCCTGTCGGAAGCCAGTGGCGACGAGGCGCGGGCGATCCTGCAGGCGGCCGCCGACGGCCGCCTGCCGTTCGACATCCTCTGCGTCGAAGGCGCGCTGCTGCGCGGACCGAATGGCAGCGGGCGCTTCCAGATCCTGTCCGGCAGCGGCCGCCCGCTGATCGAATGGGTCTGCGAGCTGGCGGCACGCGCCGCCTATGTGCTGGCCATCGGCACCTGCAGTGCCTATGGCGGGATCGTTTCCGGTGGCGAAAACATCACCGGCGCCTGCGGACTACAGTTCGACGGCGATCAGGAAGGCGGCCTGCTCGGCACCGATTTTTGTTCCGGCGCGGGCCTGCCGGTGATCAACGTCGCCGGCTGCCCGACGCATCCCGGCTGGATCGTCGATACCCTGCTCTCGCTGGCCCTTGGCGCCTTGCGCGCGGCCGACCTCGACGCCTGGCAGCGACCGCGTTTCTACACCGAACAACTGGTCCATCACGGCTGCCCGAGGAACGAATTCTACGAATTCAAGGCCAGCGCGCAGAAACTCTCCGACCTTGGCTGCCTGATGGAGAACATGGGCTGCAAGGGCACACAGGCCAACGCCGACTGCAACCTGCGGCCGTGGCATGGCGTCGGCTCGTGCGTGCGCGGCGGCTTCGCCTGCATTTCCTGCACCGAGCCCGGTTTCGAGGAGCCCGGGCATCCGTTCATGGAGACGCCGAAGATTGCCGGCATCCCGTCCGGTCTGCCGGTCGACATGCCGAAGGCATGGTTTGTCGCCCTCGCCGCGCTGTCCAAATCGGCCACCCCGAAGCGCGTCCGCGAGAACTCACGTTCCGACCATCCGCTGATCGCGCCGGGAATCCGCAAGAGCGGTCCGAAGTGACGCGGCGCCTGACCATCGGTCCGTTCAATCGCGTCGAAGGCGACCTTGAAGTGACGCTCGAAGTCTCCGACGGTCGCGTCGCCTCGGCACAGGTCAGCTCGTCGCTCTATCGTGGCTTCGAACACCTCTTGCTCGCCAAGCACCCACTCGACGCGCTGGTGATCGTACCGCGCATCTGCGGCATCTGCTCGGTATCGCAGTCGGCCGCTGCCGCGGCGGCGCTGGCCGACGCGGCCGGGCTGCAGATGCCACCCAACGGCCGCCTGGCCGCCAATCTGATCCTCGCCTGCGAAAACCTGGCTGATCATCTGACCCATTTCTACCTCTTCTTCATGCCCGACTTCGCGCGTGCCGCCTACCGCAAGCGCTCCTGGCATGCCGCGACCGAGCGGCGTTTCCAGGCCAGCGTCGGCGAGGCGCTACGCGAGGTGCTGCCGGCGCGCGCCGACCTGCTGCGCCTGATGGGCCATCTCGCCGGCAAGTGGCCGCACAGTCTGGCACTGCAGCCGGGCGGCACGACGCGGGCGGTGACGGCAACCGAGAAGGTGCGCCTGCTCGCCGTCCTGCGCGAGTTCCGCGCTTTCCTGAGCCGCACCGTCTTTGGCGACGTGCTCGAGAACGTCTCCGCGATCGGCAGCGCCGACCAACTCGCCGCCTGGGCGGAGGGCCGGTCGGCCGATCTGCCGCGTTTCCTCGAAATCGCCCGCGATCTCGGTCTCGCTCGCCGCGGACGCGCCACTGACAGTTTTCTCAGTTACGGCGCCTACGCGCATGGCGACGGCGACGGCCAGCCGCTCTTTGCGCGCGGCGTCTGGCAGGACGAACGCCGGCCCTTCGACGAGCAGGCGATCCGCGAGGACGTGACGCATGCGTGGCTGCACGGCGACCGGCCGCTGCATCCTGGACAAGGGGAAACGCACCCGTTCACCGGCGAGTTTGCCGACAAGGCCGGCGCCTATACCTGGTGCAAGGCGCCGCGTTACGACGGGCGCATCGTCGAGACCGGTGCCCTGGCTCGCCAGATGGTCGCCGGACAGCCGCTACTGCGTGCGCTGGTGGCCGCTGACGGCGGCAGCGTCCTGGCGCGGGTCGTCGCCCGGCTGCTCGAACTCGCCCTGGTGGTGCCGGCGATGGAGCGCTGGGTACGCGCCCTGACGCCAGGCGAAGCCTTCTGCCATCCCTGGCCGTTGCCGGATCAGGCGAGCGGCGTTGGCCTCGTCGAAGCCGCGCGGGGATCTCTGGGCCACTGGCTGCGCATCGAACGCGGCAGGATCGCCGGCTACCAGATCATCGCTCCGACCACCTGGAACTTCTCGCCACGCGATGCGGCGGGCGTTCCCGGCGCACTCGAGCAGGCGCTGGTCGGGTTGCCCGTGGGCGAAGGCGAAAGGGTGCCGCTCGCCGTCCAGCACGTCGTGCGGTCGTTCGATCCGTGCATGGTGTGCACGGTGCACTGAGAGTTCTGCACCAGCCGGTGTGGCCGAACAGCGCACCAGTGGTCGAGGGTTGCGGCGCTTTACTTGGTCCGTAATTGTCCGCCGGGGTGCCGCACCGTTGCGCGACGGGAGCTCACCGGGCGGCGCATTCCGGGTTTCCTGCTGCGCCTGAAAAAAAATTCTCATGCGAGCCTCTTGCAAAACTCCCCCACGCGATTTACTGCGCCACACAGCATTCGCCCTCTGAGAGCGATTTGTGTCGTGCGAGAGGCCTCGATAGCCGAGCGGCTAAGCTTATGGCATGGTTTTCGTCG
>WBZL01002492.1_pt1 | contig 17877 bp, 8 predicted proteins | sample 5204291 | NCBI WGS metagenome assembly WBZL01 (sample SAMN12344345, study PRJNA552823) | activated sludge metagenome | biome: Activated sludge suspended growth; feature: Nitrification reactor; material: Wastewater; isolation source: activated sludge from nitrification reactor of wastewater treatment...
ACAGCTCACGGATCAACTGGTCCTTCTCGGCAACGCTCAGCTTTTCAAGGTCGGGAAGTTCGTCCATGCCGAATTAAAAGCATCAAGCGTGCCAGCCGACCTGAGTAGTTACGTATTGTGTACAATGACCTACATGGTTTGATGCCGGAAAGCCGATTATTTGTCTTTATGGAAGATATTACTCACCTCTTTGCCTGATTCTGGTCTGTCAACCTCGATAGACCGAGCGCCCATATGAATGCTTTGAGCGATCCTCACCTTCCCGACGCCGCTGTTTCGCGGGAAACGCCTAATGCAGAGCCCTCGAGGTTGCAATCTCAACTGGATCTGGTACTGGACGCCGTCGGCATCGGCATATGGGAATACGACCACGTCACCGATTCCTGCGTCTGCAATCCCTACCTGTGCGTCTTGTTGGGCTACGGCTTGGAGCAGATTCCAACCTGCTTGGCAGCCTGGCTCGACCTGATCCATCCGGATGACCTTCCGGACGTGCAGGTGCACGTCGAGGCGGCGCTGCGGGCAGCCGGCAACCCGCGGCACGAAGCCGAATATCGCCTGCGCGCGGCGGACGGCCGATGGATTTGGGTTTGCACGCGAGGCGGAGTCGTGCGATGGGACGTAGCGGGTCGGCCGCTGCTGACCGTGGGCACCCTGACCGACATTTCCGAGCGCAAGCACGCCGAACTGCTGTTGCAGACGCAGCATGAGTTTTCCGGGATTCTGGCCGAGGGGCCGAACCGGGAGATGTTGCTGGAAGCCATTTTGGACAGCGCGCTGCATTTGCCGGAACTGGACGGCGGGGGGGGCTACTGGCGCGAGCCGGACGGCGGCTATCGGTTGGTGGCCCGGCGGGGCTTGTCCGCAGTGTTTTTCGCCCAGGTCGGTTACCTGGCGGTGGATTCCCCCCAGGCGGACATGATCCGCCAAGGCCGACTGCGATGCAGTTGCGCATCCGTCCGGGGCCATTGCACCGATTCCCGGCTGGTTCGCGAACCTGAGCTGATCGAAGAGGGCATCTGCTCGCTTGTGGTGTTGCCGATCCATGTCGGCGGCGAACCCATTGCCTGTCTCAACCTAGCCAGCAAGCAAGTCGGGGTGGTCGGGCGGTTGACCGTGACTGCCCTGGAAACGCTCGCGCGCCACTTCACCCAAGCCCTGGAGCGGCTGTTGGCCCAGGAGGAAACCGCCAACCAGCGGCAAAATCTGGCCGGGTTGTTCGGCGCCATCAACGATTATCTGTTCGTCCTCGACCTGGACGGCCGCATCCTGCACTACAACCCGGCGGTGGCGGACGGTCTGGGCTACGGTGACGCGCTGCTCGGCCAGCCGGTCTGGGCCGTTCACCCGCCCGAGACGCGCGACGAGGCCCAGCGCATGGTCGCCGAGATTCTGGCCGGAACCCGCGCGACTTGCTCGCTGCCCCTGCTCAAGATTGATGGCGGGCGAGTGCTGGTGGATACCCGCGTGGTGATGGGTCAATGGAACGGCCGGCCAGCGATCATCGGCGTGTCGCGCGATATCACAGAACAGATCCGCCAGCAGGAGGCCCTCCGCGACGAAAAACGGTTCTCCGAAGACCTCATCGACAGTTTGCCGGGTATTTTTTATCTGCTGGACAAGGCCGGTCGATTCATTCGCTGGAACAACTTTTTGCGCATCGCCGGTTACCCTGACGAAATGATCGCCGGGATGGCAGCGCTGGATTTCTTTCCGGAGAAAGAGAAGCCCCGGGTGCAGCAAGCCATTCGCGAGACGTTCGATCAGGGCGAAGCGTCGGTCGAGGCAGATTTTCTATTGGCAGATGGCCGCGAGGTTCCCTACCGCTTCACCGGTCGCCGAACCGTCACCGGCGGCAACGCCTATCTGGTCGGCGTCGGCCTCGATGTCAGCAAGCAAAAAAAGACCCAGCGCGCCCTGGAAAACGCCCGAACCCGCCTCCAGACGCTGGTAAGAACCATCCCCGATTTGGTTTGGCTCAAGGACCCCGAGGGGGTTTATCTGGCTTGCAATCCAGCCTTCGAACACCTGTACGGAGCCAGCGAAGCGGAGATTGTCGGCAAGACCGACTACGACTTCGTCGATCCAGAACTGGCCGATTTCTTTCGCGCGAACGATTGGGCCGCTATCGCGGCCAGCGGGCCACGCGTCAACGAAGAATGGCTTACCTTTGCCGACGATGGCCATCATGCCCTGTTCGAAACCATCAAGACCCCCATGCGCGACGCAGGCGGCCGACTGACCGGAGTGCTCGGCATCGCCCGCGACATCACAGCGGCGCGGGCGATGCAGGAAGCGCTGAGCGAGCGCGAGGAACTCTATCGCGCCATCGTCGATCAGGCCGGAGACAGCATCGAACTGATAGACGTGGAAACCTTGCGCTTCGCCGAGGTCAACGACGCGGTCTGCCGGATGCTGGGCTACAGCCGCGAAGAAATGCTTGGACTTTCGCTGGCGGATATTCAGGTCGACCGGGATGAAACCCGGTTGCGCGCGCATGTGGCACAGGTGCGGGCGGCGGGCAGCGCCCGCTTCGACAACCGGTATCGCTGCAAGGATGGCCACGTCCTCGATGTCCAGAGCAGCGTCCGGGCCATCCGCCTGCACGGTCGGGATTATTGCATAGCCGTTTGGCGCGACATCAGCATCGAGAAGGCGGGCCGGCTAGCGCTGGCCAACGAAGCCGAATGGCGGCGAGCGCTGATCGAGAATTCCGGCGATGGTATCGCCATTTTCAGCGAAGACCACCAACTCATCGAGGTCAACCGACGCTATGCCGAGATGACGGGCTACGCGCCAGAAGACATGATCGGCCTTCATTCCTGGGACGTGGAAGTGGACATGAGCGAGGCGGACATCCGCGCTGCGTTCGCCGATCCCCTCTCGATCAACACCACTTTCGAAGCTCGCCATCGCCGCAAGGATGGCACGCTGTACGAGGCCGAGGTGAGCGCCAGAGGCGCCTGCATCAGCGGGCGCAACGTCTTCGTCACCGTCACGCGCGACATCACCGAGCAGAAGCGGGCGCGCGAAGCACTGCGGGAAAGGGAGGAAATCTACAGCGCGATCATCAATCAGGCGACGGATGGTATCGTGCTGATCGATACCGAGACGTTGTGCTTCATTGAATTCAATGAAGCGGCTTGTTGCGGACTCGGCTACACGCGCGAGGAGTTCGCCGGACTCACGCTCGATGGCATTCAGGGAGTCTGAAAGCCGGAGAAAATGGCCGAGCAGTTACGGGTTCTTGTCGAGCGAGGGGGCGGTACTTTCGAAGTCGCCCATCGTCACAAGAATGGCGAAATCCGCTTCGTGCGTGCCTCAAATCGGGTCATCACGATCCGGAACCGGTACTATTTTGCGGCCATTTGGTACGACATCACCGAACAAAAGCGGGCCGAAACGGCGTTGCGGGATGCGACCATGTTCCTGCGGGAAAGCCAGGCCATCGCCCATGTGGGCGGCTGGAAGGCCAACCCGATCACCGACACGTTGATGTGGACCGAGGAAGTGTATCACCTGGTGGAACACCCGCTAGACCAACCGCTTGTCACACTGGAGGAAGGTCTGCGGTATTACGCGCCCGAGTGCCTGCCCCGCCTTCGCGAGCAGTTGCAGGAAGCCTGGGAGCGCGGCGCCCCCTTCGTCATGGAATGCGAAATGACCGCCGCTTCGGGCCGGCGTTTCTGGGCGGAGCTGCGCTGCGTCGGCCGGGTGGAGCATGGCACGGAACCGTACCTGACCGGCACCTTTCAGGACATCACCGAACGCAAGATGGCAGAAGCGGCGCTGCGGGCGACTAGCGAATTTCTGGGGACACTGCTCGATGCTATCCCGATGCCGGTTTTCTACAAGGATTCGGCAGGCTGCTACCTCGGCTGCAACCGAGCCTTCGAGGAGTTCTACGGCAAGAACCGACAGGAGATCGTCGGCAAAACCGTGTTCGAGATTGCTCCGAGGGCATTGGCCAATCTCTACCACACGCAGGACCTCGAACTTCTCCAGCGGACAGGTTTGCAGGTCTACGAAGCCCAGGTCAAGGATACCTGGGGGGTCGTCCACGACGTGATTTTCCATAAGGCCACCTTTTCCGATACCGACGGTGGGGTGGGGGGGCTCATTGGCGCGATTCTGGACATCACCGGACGCAAGGCGATGGAAGCGGCGCTACGCGGTAGCGAGGAGCGCTACCGGGCAATGGTGGAAAGCCAGGATGACGCCGTATGCCGCTGGCTTCCCGACAGTACGCTGACCTTCGCGAACCATGCTTACCAACAGTTGTTCGCTGTTGCAGGCGAGAGCCTGATCGGTCGCCGGTGGTTCGAGTTCGTCCTTGAAGCCGACCGCGCAGCCGTGGTCGCCCGCTACGACGCACTGGCCGCCAACCCGCGCAAGCTGCGCTACGAACATCCAGCGCGGTCCGGCGATGGAGAAGTCCTCTGGTTGCAGTGGGTGGACGTACCGTTGCTGGACGAACGAGGTCGCTGCGTCGAATTCCAGTCGGTAGGCCGCGACATCACCGATCGCAAGGCGACGGAAGAGGCGCTGCGCGCGAGTGAGAATTCTCTCAACAAGGCGCAGGAGATCGCGCGAGTCAGTAGCTGGAATCTGGATATTGCCGGCGGCCATCTGACCTGGTCGCGGGAAACCTATCGCATGTTCGGCCTGTCGCCCGATTCGCCGATCACGCTCGATAGGTTTGTGGCCCGCATCCACGAGGAAGACCGGGCGCGGGTGCTGGCGGAATGGGACGCGGCCCTGGCCGGCGCGACTTATGACGTCGAACACCGCATCGTGGTCGACGGCGAAGTGCTATGGGTGCGCGAGCGCGCCGAGATCGTCCGCGATGCCGCCGGCGCGGCCGTGTCCGCCATAGGTACCGTGCAGGACATCACGGAAAAGAAGCTCGTCGCCGCCGAACTGGATCAGTACCGCCATCATCTGGAGGAACTGGTGGCCGAACGCACGACGGAACTGGAAGCGGCTAACCGGCAACTGCTAGTCAGCGACCTGCGGCTGAAGGCGATGTTCGAGATGAGCCAGGAGGCCGATCACATGGACGAACGCGAGCTGTTGCAGCGCGGCATCGAAGCGGCCGTACGCCTCACCGGCAGCGAGATCGGCTACCTGCATTTCGTCAACGACGACCAGGAAACCATCCAGCTTTATACCTGGTCGACCGATACCCTGAAGCACTGCACCGCCATCCACGAGAGCCACTACCCGATTTCACTGGCCGGGGTTTGGGCCGACGCGGCGCGGTTGCGGCGCCCGGTCGTCCATAACGACTACCAGAACCTGCCTGACCGCCGGGGTTACCCGGCGGGGCACGCCCATCTGATCCGCCACCTGAGCGTGCCGATCGTGGAAGGAGACAAGGTCCGAGTCATGCTCGGCGTCGGCAACAAGCCAACCGACTACGACCCGTCGGATGAGCACGAGCTGCAACTGATCGGCAACGACATCTGGCGCATCGTGATGCGCCGCCGCGCCGAAGCGGCACTGGCCGCTGCCAAGGATGCAGCGGAGCAAACCAGCCGGGCCAAGAGCGCGTTTCTGGCCAACATGAGCCACGAGATCCGCACGCCGCTGAACGCCATCGTCGGGTTGACGCATCTGGCGCAGCTCAACACCCGCGATCTCCAGCAACAGGCGCAACTGGGCAAGATCGAGGATGCGGCCCAACACCTGCTGGAAGTCATCAACGACATACTGGACATTTCCAAGATCGAGGCCGGCCGCCTCCAGCTCGAACAATCCGACTTCGCCCTCGACCAGGTCATCGGTCGGGTTTTCACCCTGATCGGCGGCAAGATCCAAGCCAAAGGGTTGAAGATTGTGGCCGATATCGATCCAGCGCTGGCGGGCAGCCTGCGGGGTGATCCGTTGCGACTGGGGCAGATCCTGCTCAACTTCACCGGCAACGCGACGAAGTTCACCGAACGGGGCTCCATCACGCTGCGGACGAAAGCGCTGGAAGAGACCGCCACGGACTGGCGGGTACGGTTCGAGGTACAAGACACCGGCATCGGCATCGCGCTGGAGGATCAGGCGCGACTGTTCAAAGCCTTTGAGCAGGCGGACAGTTCCACCACCCGCCAGTATGGCGGCACTGGGCTGGGACTGGCCATTAACCGACGGCTGGTCCAATTGATGAACGGCAAGTTAGGCGTGGAAAGCGAGTTCGGCCGAGGCAGTACCTTCTGGTTCGTCGTCCGTCTCGGCAAGGGAGACGGTCCAGCCCAGCCGCCGGAACGCAATGAGTTGACCACCTCTATGGTATTGGATTCCACCGCCGAACAAGTCCTCGCGCGGCATTATCGCAGCGCCCATCTTTTGCTGGTGGAAGACCACCCGATCAACCAGGAGGTAGCACTGGCACTGCTGCGGAATGTGGGTTTTGAGGTGGATCTGGCGGAGAATGGCGCCGAGGCGGTCGAGTGTGCGCGGCGGACCGCCTATGCCCTGATCCTGATGGACATGCAGATGCCGGTGCTGGACGGGCTGCAAGCAACCCGGGCAATCCGCGCCCTGCCTGGCTGCGAGCGCGTCCCCATCCTGGCGATGACCGCCAACGCTTTCGCCGAGGATCGCCAGCGCTGTTTGGAAGCCGGCATGAATGACCACGTCGGCAAGCCGGTGGACCCGGACATGCTATATTCTGCCCTCTTGAAATGGTTGCCCCAGCCAGCCACGGAGAGCGGCAGTGACGCTCGCGCGCCCTCTCCCCTGGTGGAAGAGGGGAGGGACGGGAGGACACAATCCGATCCCCGACTCCGCCCTCTCGCCGAAATACCGGGCCTCGACGCGACCCTGGGGTTGAAGAGCGTGTGCGGCCAAGTCGAAAGCTACGTCCGGCTGTTGGGCACCTTCGCCGAGACTCACGACCGCGACATGGAAAAAGCACGTGCGGCGCTGACGACTGGCGACTCGGATACGGCTCGGCGCATCGCGCATTCCTTGAAGGGAGTGGCAGGAACGCTCGGCGCTACGCCGCTCCAGGCGCTGGCCGCCGAATTGGATCGCGCGATTCGCGACCGGCTGGCGGCGGACATCGACCGGCTGATCGCGGCGGTGGAGGTTGAACAGCGCGCTTTGATCGCCGCGCTGCGGGCGGCATTGCCGGCAGCGGCAGACGTTCCGCCCGTCGAGGTGGATGGGCCGCAAGCTCGCGCGGTACTGGCCCGGCTCGAAGCCTTGCTGGCCGTGGACGACATGCAGGCCAGCGCGGTATTGCGTGAATCTGCGGCGCTGTTGCGGGCGGTTTTGGGGAACGAGGCGGCAAAACTGGAGCGACAGATGGGCAATTTCGACTTCCCTGGAGCGCTGGCCTTGTTGCGCGCGGCTCGCGCCAAAAGATCCGATCTGGGCTGAAAGATTATCTAAAAACGCCTCTGGAATCAGTCCCACTCCCCCTTTGTGGGGGGAGTGCCGGTGTGGGGGATGATAGTCACCTACCCTGAATTCAAGGCGTTGTGGTGCGATTTTGCCCCCTCTCTCATCCGCCCCCGCAAGGGGGGAGAAACTGTATTTCCGGTCAAGCACTTTTATGAACCTTGTAATGTTCTGGATTCCACGGAATACCCGATGACTCTTGATGCGTTTCGGACGGCCAGTAGATCGTTCCTCGAATATCAATACAAACCATGCGGCTCCCATATCGGACTTCTTCCACCGAAAGACCACGGGCGCCTGATTCATTTCATCTATGCCTTTGAGGATACCGGACTTGAGTTCATCGACGGATGCGACACGGATGTGGCGGAAGAAAGTGCGCGCCATTTTGGAGAATGCACACTCGATGAGCTTGAGCCAGGATCCCTGTTTGGGCGTATGAACATGCTCGAACCCCCCAGGGCGGGGAAGTCCTCGCCGCCGGACGGGCTCGGGGGCAGGCTGCGAAAATCCGCAACCAGCCCCAAGCCCTGGAGTGTATCCGCGTTGAGGGGGCCCTCAAGGGTTCGCTTCGCCGGGCTGCGCCCGCCCTTGACCGCCCCCTCAACGCACCCTTCGTTACACTGTAACAGGGCTGGCCCTCATCCATTTCTCGCTCCCGTGACCGCCATTTCGCGAAAGCGAGACCGCCATTTCATCAACAGCGTGACCGATTGAGGTAACATTCAACCTTATCCATGCAGCATCTCTCCACCGATCACCATGACGCGAAACGACCGGTCACGTTCCGCGAAATACGCATCAACTGCACCACACTTCTTAATAGCGAATTACTGGAGAGCAGTCAGGGCGGCAAGAATTTCGATGTTGCCGGGGTGTCGTTGGTTGGCGCGATGCAGCAGCGCCAGGGCTTCGCCCCGCCTACCGGCACTGTGCAAGGCAATCGCTTCGACGTAAAGAAAGCGGGGATTGTCCGGGGCAAGGCGTGCGGCCTCGGAGAGTTCCCTGAGCGCTGCCCGCTGGTCGCCCTGGCGTACGAACATCAATCCAAGCGCATGGTGCAGGTCGGCATTGCGCGGCATGTGGGCGAGTCCACGCCGTAGCACGCCTTCCCCCTCGGCGTCGCGGCCAAGCTGGCGCAGGGCGTCGGCAAGGTTGACGTAGGCCGGTCCGAACAGTGGATCGAGCACGATCGCCTGTTCGAAGGCTGCCACCGCCTCATCGCTGCGCCCCTGCCGCAAACGCAGGATGCCGAGGTTGAGCCGACCTGACGGCCAGTCGGCCTCCAGGTCGAGTGCGACCTGGTATTCCTGCATCGCCGCGGCCTGTGCTGCCTGTCGCTCGGCGCCGAGGCGGTCGGCGGGGATGTCTGCGAGGATGCGGGCCGCCTCTATGCGGACGCCGCGTAACGGGTCCGAGAGCAGCGGCGCTGCGGTCTGGATGCGGATCTGGGGCGGTGCCGGAGCGAGCAGACCGAGCGCAGCGATACGAACAAGAGGATCCGGGTCCGTGAGCAGCTGGCGCGCCGTCTGCAGCGTTGCCGGAGTGGCGTGCGACTGGGCAAGGGTTGCTGCAGTTGCCCGGATGATGCCCGGTGCCACGGTGTTGCGCGCGAGGTCGAGAAGGTCGGGCAGCGCCAGTACGCCGCGCGTTGCTCCTGCATGCAGGGTCGGTCCGTAGCTCGAGCGATCACGCCAGCTCGTGCCGTACCATCGATCCATGGCACTAGCTGCCCACTCCGGCTTGCGGTCGCGGTGGCACTGGTTGCAGGCATTCGGCGTCTCCAGCGAGAGCGAGAGGTCGGGGCGAGGAACGCGCAGGCTGTGGTCCTGCCGGGCGTGGATCACCATGTAGTTCTGCGTTGGCATGTGGCAGTTGATGCATTGCGCACCCTTGCTGCCGCTCAGGTGCCGGTGGTGTCCCGGTACGTCATACACCGTGTCATTGTGGCAGCGATTGCAGAGGGCATTGCCCGCAGCACGGGTCTGCAGCGAGTGCGGATCGTGGCAGTCCATGCAGGTGACACCGCTCTGCCACATTTTGCTCTGCAGGAAGGAAGCCCATACATAGACTTCCTCACGCTGCTGGCCATCGGCATGGTAATTGGGGGCGGTGAGCATTGCCAGCCGGTGGCTGTCTTCAAGCACCGCTCCCGGCTTTCGCTCCTCGCTCAAGGTCGAACGACGTGCGTGGCACGGGGCGCAGACGTTCATTCCGGCAGGGTCGGCAGGGTTTCCGCGCATGGCAACGCGGGCGCCATCAGCCGGAAACTTCCATGCCTCGTTCCAATTGCTGCCGAGCCGCGAGAGCCCGATGTCGCCCTGCGCCGGATAGGGTGGTCGTACCCTGTTAGCCCACTCCACGTGCCTCGAACCCTGACCATGACAGGCCTCGCAGGCAACGCTGATTTCGCTGTAGGTAGTGTGATATGTGTTGCTGGTTTTATCGTAGCCCTTACGCAGGCCGGTCGAGTGGCATTCGGCGCACTGCAGGGCCCAATTCTGGTAGTTTCCGCTCCAGTGCAGCGGATCCTTATGGTCAACCCGGCGATCGGGTTGCAGGTGGAACCAGCGTTGTCCGCCCTGTGCTTTCGGGCGCGAATCCCAGGCGATCGACAGTGCCTGGTAGCGGCCGCCGGGAAACGCGATCAGATACTGCTGCAGGGGGTAGACACCGAAGGTGTAGCTGATCTCGTAGTCGGCAAGCTTGCCGTCTGGACCGTCCGTACGCACGAAGAAGCGGTCGCCACGCCGGTAAAAGCGGGATTCGACGCCATGCTGACGGAACCTCGCGTCAGCGAAATCGCCAAGGACCGTGTCCGGACTCGTTGCCTGCATCGCTCGATCGTGATTCGATCCGGACCACGCCCGGTATTCGGCTTCGTGGCAGGTTCTGCAGACAGCGGCTCCGACGTAGCTCGATTGCCTGCCTTCTTCAGGGATACCCATTGCTGTAGTGTCGGCCGGCGAGTCCGCAAACCGGCCGCGCATCGAGTAAAGCACGCTGCCGATCACGAGGGCCAGGAGCAGCAGCGAGCCTACGGCCAGCAGGGTTCTGTGCTTCTGCGACGCCTGAGCACCCGGTGAGGCAGCCTCGGAAGCCTTCACGACGGTGGCTGCCGACACCGGTGCAGTGACCTGTCGCCTGGTTTTTCGGGTCATCATTGGTGGAACAGTGAAGGGATTGGCAATGGTAGCACTGCGTGCCCGCGCTGGCTCGTTTGTCGCTCGGTGCCGACCCGCCGCCGCTCACGCCATGCCTGGGGTAATGCTCTGAGAAGCGCGGCTTGTGCCGGCCACTGCTGTCTTCCCGGGGTCACCGGAAGGCATTGTTACAGCCCTGCTACTGCCGTGCAGCAGCAGCGGCCACGGCCGCCACGATTCACTCAGCAGTGGAAGAAATATGCGCGACGAGCAGCACATACAGCTCGTCGCGCGACGCTGAACTCCGGGTGTTGGATGAATGGCGTGGCCTCCGCAAGTTCCAGCCGCTCAAGTTTCTGAAGTCACAATACACTGCACCTCGTGCTCGTCCTGTATGCTGCGCAGCAGTAGTTTGCAGTTGCCGGAGGCAAGGAGGCCGCAGGGGAAGATCGTCGCTTGCGCCTGCCCGCCCGTGGCGGTCGCCGTAGTCCCCTCGCAGACGATCCATCACGGGTGCGCGTTGCACAACGCCTCGTACGCAGCCGAGACCAGCGGCAGCTCGGGGCCAGGTTTTTCATAAAACGTCCTCACCGGCTAGCTCGTCAACCGCAGGCCCTTCGAAGCCTGGCGATCCCGGCGGCGAGAGTGGCGACATTGTCCACCCGCAGGTTTCGCCTCGTCAGCCAGCAGAAGCGTCGCTTCACCGGCGCGCAACTTATATAGCGGCGGATGCTTGAGGTTCCAGGCAATGCTCAGCAAGGCAAGCAGCGTCGCCCAGGCCAGGGCAGTACGACAGCATCGAAACAGGGACCGGAGCATGACGAGGGCTCATTCGCTCGGCCGGGCAGCGAGCGCCGGGCCGATCCGGTACCAGTCGATGCGCCGCGTTGCCAGCATGATCGCGCCAGGTGCCAGAAAGTGCAGCACGCTGCCCATCAGCAGCGAGTTGTCCTAGGAGAGCAGGATGCCATAGAGACCGGCCAGCGCCGCCGCGAAGGTATAGCCCTGGCGGCGATCAGCGAGCGTGCCGGCCAGATAGGTCCCGATCAGGGCAATACAGGCCGATGCGGCCCTGTGAATCGAGGGTGAAGTCAGGCCGACGGCAGCAGCAGGCGGGCCACGGCACCGCCCTCGGGATGGTTGCCGAAATCGGCTTCACCGCCGTGCAGGCGCGCGACTTCGCGTACCAGCGCGAGCCCCAGGCCCGAACTCTTCTGGCCGCTGGCGGGGCTCGCCAGCGAGTAGAAACGGTCGAAGACCTGCGGCAGGGCGTAGTCCGGAGCGCCACTGCCATGATCGCGAACCGTTACCTCGGCGTGTTGATCGCGACGCTGCAGGGCGATTTCGATGTTTCCTCCGGTCAGCGAAAAGGCGATCGCGTTGTCGAGCAGGTTGAGTAGTGCCTGCTGCAACAGGAAAGGGTCGCCACGCACGCCGAGCGACTCGCCGATGGCGAACGAGCAGCTCAGCCGTCGGGCCTGCAGCGGCAGACTCCGCTCGTCGACGCAACGCTGCAGCAGCTCGTTGAGGTCAACCGGGACTGCGTCTTCCGGCGCCTGCAGTTGCTCGACCCGCGCCAGCATCAGCATTCGTTCGATGATCCCCTGCAGTCGGCGCGCCTGCTCGCCGACACTGAGCGCAAAACGCCGCCGATCGTCGTCGGCAGGGCGGCCTTCGAGGATTTCGGCGGCGCCGATGATCGCCGAAAGCGGGCTCTTCATTTCATGCGCCAAGTTCTGAACGTAACGTTCGACGTATTGCTTGCCTTCAAGGCGTTCGCGCATCAGCGCCAGCGCGCGTGCCAGTTCGGAGAACTGACGGCCGCCAGAGGTCGGCGGGTCGGCCTGGCGGCCTTCGGAGACGTCGCGGGCGTAAATCCGTAAGCGGTTGATCGACCAGCTCAGCCAGGCCGAGAATACCACCCCGATCAGTGCCGAAGCGGCCAGCAGGATATAGCCGGCTCGTTTCACGCGCTGCTCGGCGTGGCCGACGTAGGGCAGGACGCTGGATAGCGGCTTGGCCACCGAGAGCACGCCGAGCAGCCGCCCCTGGTGACGGATCGGTGCGGCCACGTACATCACCGACGAGCTGGCGTCGTCGGCTTGTGCGCGCGTGCTGCGGGCGCCATATTCGCCCTTCAGCACGCGCGCCACGTCGCGCCATTGCGAATAATCTGCGCCCAGGGCCAGACCTTCGGAGTCAAAGACCACCCGCCCCAGGTCGTCGGTGATGTATACGCGAAAGTCGATGCTGTCCTTCCGTACGCCCCAGATGCTTGCTTGCGGCGAACGTTGGCGTGCCGCCGCCAGGGCACTGGCGAACTCGCCATCGGCCATCCTGCCGCTGGCGAGATCCGGCGCGGCCAGTTCGGCGAGGACATGCGCCGTATCGACCAGGGTTTCCTCGGTGGCCTGTCGGATTCCCGGTTCGGCCTCGCGCATGAAAATGTTGAGCACGAACCACGCCGCCAGACCGACGACCAGGAAATAGCCGATGAACAAGCGAACGGAAATGTTCATCGGCGACCGGCCTAGCGAACGGCGATGCTGTAGCCCAGACCGCGGTGGGTCCGGATCGGCTCCTCGTCGACCCGCACCGCCCGCAACTTGTTGCGCAGGGTCTTGATGTGGGTATCGACGGTGCGCTCCAGGCTTTCACCGCAATCCTGCCAGACGTTTTCCATGATCTGGCCGCGACTCAGAATGCGCCCCGGCCGTGTCAGCAACAAGGCCAGCAGAAGATACTCGTAGCGTGTCAGATCGAGCCAGATACCGTGGTAGGCGATGCGCATGCCATCGCCATCGACCGTAAACCGTACCGGCGCGGTGATCGCTGGGGAACCTGCGGGCCACTCTGGCCGGGTGCGACGCAAAATGGCGCGGACACGGGAAACCACTTCGCGGGGGCTGAAGGGTTTGGCCACATAATCGTCGGCGCCGAGTTCCAGACCGACGATGCGGTCCACCTCGTCGGAGCGGGCGGTGAGAAAAATCACCGGCACGTCCGAGCGCCGCCGCAGGACACGACAGACGTCAAAGCCGCTCATGTCCGGCAGCCCGACATCGAGGACGACCAGGTCGTGATCGCCGGCATCCAGCCGGGCCAGCGCTTCGGCGCCGAGGGTGCAGCAATCGCTGGCGAACCCGTCGGCTTGCAGAGCATAGGCCAGGGTATCGGAAATCGCAGATTCGTCGTCGACGATGAGAATACGCATGGCCGAGATGGTAGTGCATTCCGCGCCCGGCGTCGCCACCCGCTCGCCATTTCAGGAAGCCGGGCAGATTTTCCAGAGCACCAGACGCCTGCCTGCCTCGTCTCGCCTTTGCCCGTAACTTGATGCGATCGGCTTACCACGGTGGCGGGCTGGTGGCTCAGGACAACACGCTCGGTGCCGGACCACGGGAGCGGGAATGCAATGATCCTTGCCGTTCTGCGGACTCCGCACTTGCGTCCAGGCTGCCAATCCTTGATAATCCAACAAGCGATTGCTTGCTTAATATTTAATCAATTGTGCCACGCCCAACCCGTTCCAGGAGACTTACCGAATGTTCCATTCCCCTTATCCCCACCTGCTTGCTCCGCTCGACCTCGGCTTTACGACGCTGAAGAATCGCATCCTGATGGGCTCGATGCATACCGGCCTCGAAGAAGCCCCGCAAGGCTTTGCCCGTCTCGCCGCCTTCTATGCCGAGCGCGCGCGTGGGGGCGTCGGGCTGATCGTGACCGGCGGCATCGCGCCCAATCAGGACGGGGTGGTGATGCCCGGCGCGGCGGTGCTCGAAAACGAGACGCAGGCTGAGCAGCACCGGCAGGTCACTACCGCCGTCCACCAGGCAGGCGGCAAGATCGCCCTGCAGATCCTGCACACCGGCCGCTACGCCTATCATCGCGGAGCCGTCGCACCGTCGGCGATACAGGCGCCGATCTCGCCGATCCGCCCGCGCGAACTCAGCGAGGAGGACATCGAGCGGACACTCAAGGACTACACCCGCTGCGCCAGCCTCGCGCAACTCGCCGGCTATGACGGGGTCGAGGTGATGGGGTCGGAAGGCTACCTGATCAACCAGTTCATCGCCCAGCAGACCAACTTCCGCGAGGACGGCTGGGGCGGCTGTTTCGAGAACCGCATCCGTCTCGCCGTCGAATCGGTTCGGCGCGTGCGCTCAGCAACCGGGCCGAACTTCATCATCATTTACCGCCTGTCGATGCTCGACCTGGTCGAAGGCGGCAGCACCTGGGATGAGATCGTTACCCTGGCCAAGGCGATCGAGTCCGCCGGGGCAACGCTGATCAACACCGGGATCGGCTGGCATGAGGCGCGCATCCCGACGATCGCCACGATGGTCCCGCGCGCGGCCTTCGTGTGGGTCACCAAGCGCCTGATGGGCGAAGTGGACATCCCGTTGATCACTACCAATCGGATCAATACGCCGGAAGTCGCCGAGGAAGTGATCGCGTCCGGCTGTGCCGACATGGTCTCGATGGCTCGCCCCTTCCTCGCCGATGCCGAATTCGTTAACAAAGCCGCCGCCGGGCGCGCCAACACGATCAACACCTGCATCGCCTGCAACCAGGCCTGCCTCGACGAGATTTTCGCCGGCCGGTTGACTTCGTGTCTGGTCAATCCGCGGGCCTGCCGGGAAACCGAACTGTTGATCGAGAAGACTGCGGCGCCCAAGCGGATCGCCGTTGTCGGCGCCGGGCCGGCGGGAATGGCCTGCGCGCTGACCGCTGCCGAACGGGGCCATTGGGTCACTCTGTTCGATGCAGCGGCGGAAATTGGCGGACAGTTCAGGCTGGCACGCCGGATCCCTGGCAAGGAGGAGTTCGGCGAGACGCTGCGCTATTTCGATCACCGCCTGCAGGACGCGGGAGTCACCCTGGAACTCGGCAAGCACTGCGAAGCCTCCGAGCTGGCCGATGCCGGCTTCGAGCATGTCGTTCTCGCCACCGGGATCGTGCCGCGGCAGCCTGAGCTGCCCGGTATCGGGCACGAGAAGGTGATCTCGTATGTTGACCTGATTGAAGGCTTGCGCATCGCCGGCGAACGCGTGGCGATCATCGGTGCCGGCGGCATCGGCTTCGACGTCGCCGAGTTCCTGACCCACACCGACGAAGATTGCGACGAACTCGAGCGCTTCCAGGGCGAGTGGGGGATCGACCCCGAGTTCACTAACCGCGGCGGCCTACGGACACCGATCCCGGAAGCCACACGACGCCAGGTCTGGCTGCTGCAGCGCAAGGCCAGTAAGGTCGGCGACGGGCTGGCCAGGACTACCGGCTGGATTCGCCGCACCCTGCTCAAGAAGCGCGGCGTACAGATGCTCTCCGGAGTGACGTACGAGCGCATCGACGACGCCGGCCTGCACATCATCGCCGATGGACAGCCGCAGTGCCTGCCGGTGGAGCATGTGATCGTCTGCGCCGGTCAGGAACCGCGCCGCGATCTCGAAACCGGTCTGCGCGCCGCCAATGTACCGCTGTCGCTGATTGGCGGCGCCGATGTCGCCAACGAACTCGACGCCAAACGCGCCATCGATCAGGGAACGCGCCTGGCGGCGACGCTCTGATCGCCATGCCGGCCGGCCGCAAACGGCAAGGCACGCTGGAAGCGAACCGCCGCGAAGAACTGTTGCAAGCGGCGGCCCGCCTGTTCGTCGAGAAAGGTTTTGACGCGACCACCACGCGTGACATTGCCGAGGCTGTCGGCATGCGCTCAGGCAGCCCCTTCTACCATTTCCGCAGCAAGCAGGAACTGCTCAAGGCGGCGATGATCGCGGGCCTGGAGACGGGCTACCGGCGCCTGCAGGCAGCCAGCGAGGACATTGTCGACCCCGCGCAGCGCCTGCGGGTAATGATCCGCGTCCATCTCGGGAATCTTCTCGAAGGCGATTGCCAAGTGCCGATGCTGCTCTACGAATCGCGCGCACTCGACGCCGCGGCGAGGGCCGAAATCGCCACGGTCACTGACCGCTACCAGGAAACGTGGCAGGCAACGCTTGACGAACTTGCAGCCATCGGCAAACTGCGCAGTTCGGCAGCGCCGCTACGCCTGTTGCTCTTCGGCATGCTCAACTGGAGCAGCCAGTGGTACCGGGCGGACGGTGCGCTGTCGCTCGACCAGATCGCTGCTGCCGCTGCCGATCTGTTGTTAATGTGAAAACCGTGTATTCATGACTTCCATGACTTCGAGATTTCTGGAAAAGTCATGACCGTCAGACTGCGGGAGCCTGACAGGCCACTGGCCGCGCCGGGTCACTGCACCACTCGCTCCACGAGCCGGCATAGAGCCGCGCGCCCGGCAATCCGGCGACTTCCATCGCCAGCAGGTTGTGACAGGCGGTGACGCCGGAACCGCAAGACATCACCGCCTGCGCTGGCGAACAACCGGCCAGCAGGGCCAGAAACTCGCGGCGCAATTCACCGGCCGGGCGAAAGCAGCCGTCTGCGTCGAGATTGTCGCGGAAGAAGCGGTTGCGCGCGCCGGGAATATGCCCGCCGACCGGATCGAGGGTTTCGTTCTCGCCACGAAAGCGGTCAGGGGAACGTGCATCGATCAGGCAGAAGCCGCCCTGCCCAAGACTGTCGAGCACCGCGTCGCTGCTGGTCAGCACGTCACGCAGATCGACTTCCAGCACTACCGGCGGTGAATTCGGAATATCGGTGACCAGCGGCCGCCCCTCTGCCCGCCAGCGATCGATGCCACCGTCGAGAACCGCAACGCGATCATGGCCAAGCCAGCGCAGCAACCACCACAGCCGGCTGGCAAAGGCGCCACCGGCGTCGTCATAGGCGACCACCTGCGTGTCCATGGCGACGCCCGCGGCTCCCAGCTTGTCGGCCAGCAGGCGTGGATCAGGCAAGGGGTGACGACCGTTGCGACCATTCATAGGTCCCGACAGATCCTGGTCGAGATGCAGGAAGAAGGCGCCCGGCAGGTGAGCGTGCGCGTAGGCGCGACGGCCTGCAGCCGGTTCGCTCAGTTGATGACGGCAATCGAAGACACGCCAGCCGGGGTCACGGAGATGATCGGCAAGGACGGAGCTGCTGACCAGCGTTGTATAGCTCACGCCAGTCCCTCTTCTTCAGCCAGCCATGCACGTGCCTCGACTTCCTCATCGAAAACGCGCATCTCGGCATGAACGAAAATCTGCGACAACCAGGCACTCCACGCTACCCACTGGCTATGCGTCAGGACGGCAATACGGCTGAAGTCGTTGGCGTGCGCACGCGCAAAGACGATATCTTCCCAGGCCACGTCGAGCGTGAAGTCGGCCATTTCGCGCAGATCGAACCACAGGTCGACCGGCCCCTCGAACTGGATCGCGAAATTGACGGC
>WBZL01002493.1_pt1 | contig 17874 bp, 18 predicted proteins | sample 5204291 | NCBI WGS metagenome assembly WBZL01 (sample SAMN12344345, study PRJNA552823) | activated sludge metagenome | biome: Activated sludge suspended growth; feature: Nitrification reactor; material: Wastewater; isolation source: activated sludge from nitrification reactor of wastewater...
TGGACGGTGTCACCTCGAGCCGGTGCGTGCGCGGCGCCTGCGCCGTGGCGGCCGCGGTGAGCAGCGCCAGTCCGCACCCGGCTACGGCCAGCCGGCGCGCGTTCATCGACGCGCCACCGGCGCGGTGGTGTCGGTGACGGCGGGACGGGCGAAGCGCTTGAAGAAGCTGGCGTCATCCCAGCGCGGGCGGGCGTCGCGATTGGCCACCTTCAGGCACAGATCGCCGACGAGCGACGTGAAGGCAGCCGCGGCGCCGCGATCGATGGGCTGGTCGAGGTCGTCCGACGGCGCGTGATAGCGGTCGTGAGTCCACGCGGCGGCGATTGCCGCTTCGGGCGAGCCTTCCTCGTAGCCCACCTTCATGGCCAGTGCCGGCACCCCTTCGCGGATGAAGCTGTACTGGTCGCTTCTGATGAAGCGGTTGAGCTGCGGTTCCGGATCCGCCTGCACGGCCACGTCCATCGCGGCCGCCACGGCGCGCACGTCGTCGCCGAGATCCGACTCATCGAGGCCGAGCACCATCAGCATCTTCATCGGAAACAGCGGCAGGAACATGTCCATGTTGATGTTGGCGACGATACCGGTCTTCGGCACCGTCGGATTCAACGCGAAGTAGCGCGAGCCGAGCAGGCCTTTCTCTTCCGCCGTCACCGCCACGAACGCCACCGAACGCCGGGGCCGGTTCGCGGTCACGGCCCGCGCCGCTTCGAGCAGGGTGGCGATGCCCGAGGCGTTGTCCATGGCGCCGTTGTAGATCGTGTCGCCGTTGACTTCGCCGCCGATGCCCACGTGGTCGAGGTGCGCGGTGAGCACCACGAACTCATCGGCCAGCTCTGGATCGCGGCCGCGCACCACGCCTACGACGTTCTGCGACTCGACCGTGGCGGTGTCGACGGCCACGGCGGCCTTCACGGTGCCCTGCAGCGGGAAGTGCGGCAGCGGGGTGCCTTCATCGGCCGCCTTCAGTACCTCGGCGAAGGTGTGGCCCGAGCCCTCGAAGAGCCGCTCGGCCTTCGCGGGATTGAACGCCACCGACAGTTGCTGCCCGGCCGTCTCGTCGAGCGACGGATCGGCCAGCGCCATCGCCGGGTTGAGCCGATTCGGCGCCGAGCGTTCCCACGGCACGTCCATCGCCTTCGGGTTCGCCACGGAGATGGTGCCGACGGCGCCGAGCGCCTTCAGCGTGGCCCAGCGCTCGCCGGCCGACTGGTAGTGCGCGCTGAGGGCGCCCGGCACGTGCTTCGGCGCCCCGGCGAGGTACACCACCACCTTGCCCGTCACGTCGAGGCCGTCGAAGTCGTCGTGGCTGGCTTCGGGGATGCGCAGGCCGTGGCCGGCGAACACCAGCGGCGCGTCCACCGCCGGCGCGGCGTCGATGCGCATCCCGAACGACGCCTCGTCGCCCAGCACCACCGGCATCGCCTTGCCCTTGCGGACGATCGCCAGGCTCGACTTGCTCTCGTCGATCCTCCGCGAACGGAAGGTGACCGGCTGCAGGTAGCCGTGGCTGCCGGCGGGCTGCAGGCCGGCCTTCTCGAACTGATCCGAGACGTAATTGGCGGCCTTGCGATGCTCGGGACTGCCGGTCTCGCGGCCACGCATGTCGTCGTCGGCCAGGAAGGCGACGTGCCGCCACCAGTCGGCGGCCTCGGCGGTAGCCGGCGCCGCAGGCGTGGTGCCAGCAGGCGCGGTGCCGTCCGCGGCGGGCGGCGGTGCACAGCCGGCCGCCAGGGTCATCGCCGCCAGCGCGAGCATCGAACGGAGGGTCATGCGGTCACTCCAGCACCGTGTCCGTCACCACGTGCGCCGCGGCGCACGAAGCGCGGCGGGCGCCTCATCCGAGGGCGATCGAGATGTACTTGAGGTCGAGGTATTCCTCGATGCCCCACTTGCCGCCTTCGCGGCCGAGGCCCGAGGCCTTCACGCCGCCGAAGGGCGCCTGCGGCGTGGACGGCACGCCGTCGTTCACGCCGACGATGCCGAAGTCGAGCGCTTCCGACACGCGGAAGGCGCGCGAGAGATCACGGGTCCAGAGATACGCGGCCAGGCCGAACGGCGTGCCGTTGGCGGCAGCCACCGCCTCCGCGTCGCGCTCGAACTTCACGAGCGGCGCCACCGGCCCGAACGTCTCTTCCTGCAGGATGCGCATGCCCGGCCGCACGTTGGTCAGCACGGTCGGATCGAAGTAGAGGCCGTCGCGGGCCCTGCCGCCGACGACGGCCGCGGCGCCCTTGCCCACCGCGTCGGCCACGTGCGCCGACACCTTGTCGTGGCCCTGGCGATCCACCAGAGGCCCGACGTTGGTGGCTGGATCCATCGGATCGCCCACCTTCAGCGTGCGCACCGCGTCGGCCAGCCTGCCGGCGAACGCGTCGTAGATGCCCGCCTGCACGTAGATGCGGTTGGCGCACACGCAGGTCTGGCCGGTGTTGCGGAACTTCGACAGCACCACCTCGCGCACCGCGAGGTCGAGGTCGGCGTCGTCGAACACCAGGAACGGCGCGTGGCCGCCGAGTTCGAGCGACACGCGCTTCACGGTCTTCGCGGCCTGCGCGGCCAGCAGCACGCCCACTTCGGTACTGCCCGTGAACGTGAGCTTGCGGACCGCCGGATCCTCGAAGAACACCGACGACACTGCCACCGGGTCGTGCGTGGTGATCACCTGGAACACGTCCGCGGGACCACCCGCCTCGCGCCACAACTCTTCGAGGCGGATGGCGGTGAGTGGCGACTGCTCCGCCGGCTTCACCACGAAGGTGCAGCCCGCGGCGAGCGCCGGGGCGGCCTTGCGGGTGACCATCGCCGCCGGGAAGTTCCACGGCGTGACCGCGTAGACCGGACCGACCGGCTGCGGACGCACCATGAGGCGCTTGTGCGCGAACTGACTCGGCACCGTCTCGCCGTAGACGCGCTTGGCTTCTTCCGCGTACCACTCGACGAAGGCCGCCGCGTACTTCACCTCGCCGCGCGACTCGGTGATCGGCTTGCCCATCTCCTCGGTCATCAGGCGGGCCAGCGTGGCCTCGTCCTGGATCATGAGGGTGAACCACTTCCGCAGGATCGCGGAGCGGTCGTAGGCCGTGCGATCGCGCCAGGCAGGAAACGCCTCGATGGCGCGCGTGGCGGCGGCACGGGCCTCGGCGGCGCCGGCGTTGGCGACACTCTGAACGGACTTGCCGGTGGCCGGATTGACGACGTCGAACGTCGGGCTCACGCGAACACCTCGCGGCACGCACCCGCGAGGATGTCGAGCCCCTTCTGCAGCTGATCGACGGGCGTGGTGAGTGGCGGCAGCAGGCGGATCACGTTCTTCGACGTGCCGGACTTCAGCAGCATCAGGCCGCGCGCCCGCGACAGATCGACGATCTTCTGCGCGCTCGCCGAATCGGGCGCCTTGGTGGCCGGCACCACGATCTCGATCGCCTTCATGGCGCCCAGGCCGCGCACGTCGCCGATCTGCGGATGCGCCGCCTGCATGGCGCCGAGCGACGCGGCGATGGTGGCCGCCTGACGCTCGGCCTGCGCCAGCACGCCTTCTTCCTCGAACACGTCGAGCACGGCCAGCGCGGCGGCGCACGCCACCGGGTTGCCGGCGTAGGTGCCGCCGAGGCCACCAGCCGTCGGGCCGTCCATGATCGCGGCCTTGCCGACCACCGCCGAGAGCGGCAGGCCGCCGGCGAGGCTCTTCGCCATGGTGACCAGATCCGGCTCGATGCCGTAATGGTCGTGCGCCCACATCTTCGCGGTGCGGCCGAAGCCGGTCTGGATCTCGTCGGCGATGAGCACGATGCCGTGCTGCGTGCAGAGGCGGCGCAGTTCCTTCATGAACTCCACCGGCGCCGGCACGAAGCCGCCTTCGCCGAGCTGCGGCTCGATGATGATCGCGGCCACCTGCGACGGCATCACCTTCGAGTCGAACAGGTACTGCAGCGCCGCCAGGGCGTCGGCCGACGTGATGCCTCGGTACTCGTACGGGAACGGCGTGTGGTAGACCTCGCTGGCGAACGGCCCGAAGTTCTGCTTGTAGCCGGTACTCGACGCCGTCATGGTGAGGCCCAGCAGCGTGCGGCCGTGGAAGGCGCCGTTGAAGGCGATCACCGCGGGACGGTTGGTGTAGCCGCGCGCGATCTTCACGGCGTTCTCGGTGGCTTCGACGCCCGTCGTGAGCAGCAGCGTCTTGTTCGGCCCGCCCGACACCAGCGCGTTGAGCTTCGCCGACAGCTCGACGTACGGGTCGTAGCTGGCCACCTGGAAGCAGGTGTGCATCAGGCGATCCATCTGCGCCTTGGCGGCGGCGACCACCTTCGGATGGCGGTGGCCGGTGTTCAGCACGCCGATGCCGCCGATGAAGTCGAGGTACTCACGGCCATCCGTGTCCCACACGCGGGCCCCTTCGGCGCGCGCCACGAAGAAGGGGTGGGTTTCGGCCACGCCCCTGGCCACGTGCTGGGCACGGGCGGCGGCGGTGGCGAACGTGGAGGCGGAAGTGGTCGTGCTCATCGTGTGACCTCGTGCTGCATCGCGGCCCAGAGCCGCTCGACATGGGGGCGTTCGGTCTGTTCGGACCCGATCGAGACCCGCACCATCCAGCGTCCGTCGAGCGTGGCGGGCGTCAGGTAGGCCTGGCCGGAACGGTTCAGGCGATCACACCACGCCTGCGTGTGCCTGTCCAATGCTTCCCCGCCGAGTCCCGGCGGCTCGTGGCGCACGCACAGCGTCTGCAGCGGTACCGGCGCCAGCACCCGCCAGCCAGGTGTCGCGGCCACCTGATCGGCCAGCCAGCGGGCGTTCTCGAGGTCGCGGCGCAGCCGCGCCTGCAGGCCGCTGACGCCCTGTTCGCGAATCAGGAACCACAGCTTGAGGGCGCGGAACCGTCGGCCCAGCGGGATGCCCCAGTCGCGATAGTTCTTCACGCGGCCGTCGGCCGACGACTGCAGGTAGCTCGGGTTGGTCGACATCACCCGCACCAGATGCTCGGCGTCCTTCACGAAGTAGACGGTGCAGTCGAAGGCGGCCCCCAGCCACTTGTGCGGGTTCATCACCACCGAGTCGGCGGCCTCGATGCCGTCCCACATCCAGCGGCACTCGGGCAGCACCATCGCCGACCCGGCCATGGCCGCATCGACGTGGAGCCAGATGCCCTGTCCGGCGATGACGTCGGCGATGCCACGCAGCGGATCGAGCGCGGTCGTCGTGGTGGTGCCGGTGGTGCCGACCACCGCGCAGGGCAGGCGGCCGGCGGCGCGATCCTCGGCAATCGCCGCGGCCAGCGCGTCGGGACGCATGGCGTAGCGCTCGTCGCAGGCGACATGGCGGATGTTGTCCTTGCCGAAGCCGGCCAGCAGCGCCGCCTTGTCGACCGAGCTGTGGCTGTAGGCCGACGCATAGATCACGAGCGGATGCGTTTCGGCCTGCAGGCCGCCGTGCGCCAGCGCGTAGTTGGTGGTCCGCTCTCGCGCGCAGATGAGCGCCAGCAGCGTCGACGTCGACGCGGTGTCTTCGATCACGCCCTGCCACTGGTCCGAGAGGCCCGACATCTGACGCAGCCAGTCGGTGGCCACTTCTTCCACCTCGGTGAGCGCCGGACTCGACTGCCACGCCAGGCCGAGCACGCCGAGCCCCGTCGACACGTAGTCGCCGAGCACGCTGCCGAGCGTGCCGTTGCAGGGGAAGTAGCCAAAGAACTGCGGATGCTGCCAGTGCGACAGCCCCGGCATCACGATGGTGTCGAGGTCGGCGAGCACGCGGTCGAAAGGCTCGGGCTGATCGGGCGGCGACTGCGGCAGGCGCGCCTTGACCTCGCCGGGCGCCGTCTGCGCCATCACCGGATGTTCGGCGACGCGGGTGCGGTAATCGGCGATCCAGTCGACGATCGCGTGTCCGTGCTTGCGGAACTCTTCGGGCGTCATGAACGGCTCGTGGCGGCAGTTGGGGCGGGACCTAGCGGTCCCACTGCGAACGGATCCAGGGCGTGGCGGCCTCGAGCGCGTCGATATAGCCCGACACCATGTGGTGCGGCACGTCGTCGATGAGCGCCAGCGACACCTCGGCGCCGCGGCCCTTCAGCGTCTGCACGACCTGCTCCGTCTCGGCCACCGGCACGAGTTCGTCGGCGCGGCTCTGAATCACGTAGAGCGGCATGCGCAGCAGCGGCGTCGCCCAGTCCGATCCGGACACCACCGCCTTGCGGGCGGCCTCGGCGTCGGCCCTCGTGCGCACGCGGGTCGTGATCGGCAGGCCCGACATGGGAATTGCCGCGCGGAAGAGATCGCCGTGCGTGGCCGCGAAGAACCACGCGCCCTGCCCGCCCATGCTGAAGCCGGTGATGAGCGTGCGGCGGGTGTCGATCTTCAGTTCCTTCTTCACCTCGGCGACCACGCCGAGCACGGCGGCCTCGCTGTCGGGATGCGCCCAGCTGAACTCGGGCGCATCGGGCGCCACGATCACGGCACCCAGATCCTTCAGCGCCGGATACACGAGCTGGCCGACGTAGCCGAGCCCGAAGTACGGCGAGAGGCCCGGATCCTGCGTGGTGCCGTAGTGCAGGCCGACGATCAGCGGGAAGCCGGCCTCCGGGGGATCCGCCTTCGGCACCAGCGTGCCGTAGGTGATCGCCTGCTCGCCGACCTTCAGCTCGCGCTGGTCCATGCGGACCGGCATCTGGTCGAGACGCTGCTCGAGAACGGAACGACGCATGGCGTGGATCGTAGCGGAAGCGCCTACGGCGCGGCCAGTGCCGCGGCGCGAGGTCAGATCAGCCGCCGGCGTGTCCAGGCGCCGCCAAAGCCGCCGAGCAGGTAGGCCAGCGCGACCGCCGCGGCCAGGCCGGCCGAGAGCAGCAGCGGGCGGGAGCGTCCGTCGTAGAGTCCCACCGCCGCCCACACCGCGAACCACAGCCACGGGCGGACGAAGTGGAGGGCGCCGGTGACCGGAGTGGCCAGTCCGCGGCTGACGCTGAAGAACCCGATCACACCCGACCCGGCCGTGCCGACTATTGCCGCGCCCCACGCCCAGCGGGGTGAATCGACGAACACGGCCGTGATGATCACGGTGAGCACCAGCGAGGCGTACGCGGCGTAGAGGCCGGGAACGATGTGTTTCGGGCGGGCGGACACGAGGACCGCAACGAGTATAGGCCAGCCCGAAATCAGCGCGGGATGGGCTGGCCGAGCATGAGCCGGTGCCCGTCGATGGTGCGCAGCCCGAACTCGCGCTGTGCCCACGGCTCGTCGCGGAGCGGCTTCAGGATCTCCGCCCCGGCGGCGACGGCGCGCGCGTGGTACGCGTCGATGTCGTCCACATCGAGGTAGGCCACGTACGAGTGGTCGCCGATGCCGCGCAGGGGCGGCGCATCGGGACACGCGCCCGCCATGATGCAGACCTCGCCGTGCACGTAGAAGCGCCAGCCAGGATCGGCGATCTCGCGGATCTCGAAGCCGAGGACCTCGGAATAGAACGCCGCCGAGGCGGCGAGATCCGGCACGGCGATCACGAGGCGCAGGCCGCGGACGGTCATGGCTCAGTACTCCGCGAAGATGCGGCGGATCTCCGCCACCTCGTGCGTCCTGGTGAGCGCCAGCATCAGCAGCACACGGGCCTTCTGCGGAGTCAGCGTGTCGGCCGGAATCATGCCGAGCGCGTCGTACTCGGGGAGCGCGACGACGCGGCCGTTGCCGGTGCGGTTCGAGCGCACCAGCACCGGACGCGTGGCCGCCGGAAGATCGAGCAGCGGCTTCACCGACGCCCGCTCGGCGGTCGAGACGAGGCCCGCGCCCGTGCCCGCGAACACGATGCCCTGCGTGCCCGCCTGCACCAGCGCCTGCACCAGCACGGTGCTCGGCTGTACGTACGAATAGAGGATCTCCACCGGCGGCAGGCTGGTGCGTCCGCGGACGTCGAACTCCGATCGGCTGGTGTGCCGCTTCGTCGAGCTGCGATAGAACGCCACGCGGTCGGCATCCACGTAGCCGAGCAGGCCGAGTTCCGACGCCTTGAAGGTCTCGACGCGATAGGTGTTGGTCTTGGCGACGTCGCGCGCGCCGTTGATCTCGTCGTTGAGGGCGACGAGCACGCCCTTCCCCGCGGCGTCTTTCGACACCGCCACCCGGATGGCGTTCAGCAGATTCAGCGGGCCGTCCGCGCTGATCGCCGAGGCCGGCCGCATCGATCCCACCAGCACCACCGGCTTGTCGTGCTTCACGGTGAGGTTCAGGAAGTAGGCGGTCTCCTCGAGCGTGTTGGTGCCGTGCGTGATGACGACACCGGCGGCCGCCGGATCGGATTCGAAGATCGCGTTGATGCGGTTGGCCAGCGTGAGCCAGTGCGCCAGCGTGATGTCGGTGCTGCTCACGTTCGCGACCTGCTCGACGCGCACGTCGGCCACGGCCGCGATCTCGGGCACCGCGGCCACCAGGTCCTCGCCTTTCAGCGCACCTGACTGGTATTCCGCGAGGCTGGTCGAGCTGGCCCCCTTGCCGGAGATCGTGCCGCCGGTGGAGAGCACGTAGACACGCGGCTTCGCGGCGCCCTGCGCGTGCGGACGCGCGGGGCTGACGGCGGTCGACGCGCAGATGGCGGCAAGGACGACGAGGCGGGCGGAGGTCATGGCGCCGCAGTATAGCGGCCAGCCGGACACCGACTCACCACCCCTGCTGCCGCGGCTCGCCCGGCAAGGCGGTGAACGGGCGCAGGTTGAACGCGACGCGGCGAAGATCGTCTGGCGCCCGCTCGGACCGTCCCCACGTGTGCGCGAAGTCGAACCAGATCGGCACCCCGAGTTCCGCCGCCATGGCCATGGCCCGATCGAGGTGTCGATCGTCGTCGTTCCACCGGAACACGACGTACTGCCAGACCACGCGCACCGGGGTCCCCGCGGCCCGCGCGGCCGCTCGCGAGAGGTGCGCCCAGGCGCGGGCGAACGTGCCACCGATGCGATAGCGCTGATATGTGTCCTCATCGACGCCGTCCACCGAGAACACGAGGCAGTCGACGAGCCGCTCGTCCACGAGCGCCGCCTCGGTCTCGGGCCGCACGTGCTGGCCGTCGGTGGAGATGGCGATCACCGCGCGCGGCAGGGCCTGCCGCGCGTGGCGCAACGCCGGCACCAGCGGCTTGTAGAGAAACGGCTCGCCGTAGTTGAAGAAGTCGAGACGCTCCACCTGCGGTCCGGCCTCGTCCATCACCCGGCAGACGACGTCGAGCGGCAGCGTGCCTCGGCGGCCGGCGGGCATTCGACCACGCAGCAGCAGCGCCTCGGCGCGCGAACGCTCCGGCACCGGCCGGAGCCACGTGGCCGGCAGGACGCGTTGCACGCCGTCGGCAAGCGTCTGCTTCGCCCGCCGCGTGATGTCCCAGGCGGCGAACGCCATGCCGCCGTCGGCGTAGGCATCACGCCAGGACGTGTCGCCGGCGATGTCACGGATGGGACACGACAGGCAGCGCAGATCGCAGGTGGTGGTCGGCTCGATGGCCAGGAACCGCAAGCGCGTGTGGACGACCTCGCCCGGCGGCGCCGGCAGCGTCTTCAATGCGCAGGTCTTGCCCACCGCCCGGCAGTAGGCGTCGTCGGTCGACACGACGAGGCGGCGGAGCTCCTCGGCGCGCGGCCCCCGCAGGATGTCGTGCAGGGAAGACTGGTGGACGTTGCCGAGCACGTACTCGCCACGGCCGTCGATGATGCTGCAGACGACGTCGCCGTTGGCGTGCACCGAGGCCGCTTCGAAGGCATGGCGACAGCGTCGGCCGGTCGCGGGCGCCGTCATCCGCGCCACAGCGCCCATGCGAACACCATCGCCAGAATCAGGTCCGGCGACGCCGCGCCCACGGTGAGCCACGGCAGCTCGCCGCGAACGGCCATCGCGGCCGTGAGCGCGAAGAAGACGCCCTTGCCGAACGCGCCCAGCGCCAGCAGCGAGCGATCGGCACGGTTGACCCACGCCGCGTGGCCGTAGGCGACGCCGAACGCGAGCACCCACGAGGCCAGCGTCCACTGGTAGAACGCCGCCGCCTCTGGATAACCCGCCCACGCGCGCAGCGGCGCCCCGGGCGGCGAGAACAGGATCGCGCCGCACAGGTTCAGCGGTGCCGAGAACGCGAGCGCGAGTCGAAGGGTCGCGGACATCGGCGCGGCGGTCACCGCAGCCCGGCCGGTGCCGGCGTCGGCACGCGCGTGTGCGCGGTGAGCGGGAACTCGCCGCGATTGCCCGATCCCCACGCCCACAGCGTGCCATCGCGCAGCACGGCAAACGAGTTGTCGCCGGCCGCGAATGCCGCCGCCACGTTCGCGATCTTCGGCGCGGCGGGTAACGGCACATACCCCGGGCCGGCGCCGTTGCCCACCTGCCCCCAGTCGGTGTTGCCCCACGCGCGCAACGTGCCGTCCTTCAGCAGCGCGATGGTGTGACGTCCGCCCACCGAGATGGCCGCGGCGTTGCTCACGCCGGGGACCCGCTGCGGTTCGAGCACCCAGCCGCGATCCGGCCCCGGCTGCACCGTGGGCGCCGGGAAGCCGAACTGCTGCTGGAAGTTCGAGCCCCACACCCACACGGTGCCGTCCTTCTTGAGCCCCGTCGAGACACCCCAACCGGCCGCCACCTGCACGACGTCGGTGAGGTTCGGCACCTCGCCGGCGCGATCGAGCGCCAGTTCCACGCGCGGCGGACGGCCGAGCGCGCCGTGGAAGTTCGAGCCCCACGAGAACACGCGGCCGTCTTTCGTCAGCGCCAGCACGTGATCGCCACCGGCCGAGATGGCGGCGACGTTCTCGAGATCGGGCACGCGCACCGGTACGAACGCCGGTCCGGCCGTGCCGGGGGGTCCCGCGTAGTCGCTCTTCGCGCGGCCGTCGCCGATGTTGGCGCCGCCCCAGGACCGTACGGTGCCATCGCGCAGCACGGCATAGGCCGAGTCGTTGGCGGCGGCGATGGCGATGGCATCGTCCACGCCACCCACCCGCGTCGGCGTCTCGATGCCGCGGTACTCGAAGCTCGGCTCGCTCGTCGCGAGCTTCGGCGGCTTCGCGGGGCCAATGCCCAGCTGCCCGTTGTCGCCGCGCCCCCACGCCACCACCGTGCCGTCGTCGAGCAGCGCGTACGACGTGTTCCTGTTGGCGGCGATGTCGAACGCCTTCGCCGGCAACGCGATCGGGATCAGTGCGTTCGACGCCCCGCGTGGCGTCGCGGTGATCGCCGCCACCGGCCCAAGCTGGCCGTGCTTGTATTGTCCCCAGCCGGCCACCGTGCCGTCGGCCCGCAGCAGCAGATGGTGGGGATTGCCGACGATCTTCACGACGCGGGAAGACGCGGTCGGCACGGGCGTCTGCGCTCGGGGGCCGGCCACGGGCACGATCAGCGCCGCGACGGCGGCGCAGAGCACGATGACGGCGCGGCGCGTCACGTCGCCGCGCCCTGCGTCTTCTTCAGGTGGGCGACCGACGCCGTGATCAGTCGCTTCAGCGCCGGTCGCGGCACGTCTGACAGCCGTTTCAGATAGACGCACGAGACGCCGCATTGCACCGAGCCGAGCGCCGCCACCAGCGCGTCGTAGCCCTCGCAGCCCGGCATCACGTACAGCACGAGCTGCTTCGCGCGCGGCGAGAAGCCCGTGAGGGGCCAGTCGCCTTCGCGGCCCGTGGCGTACTTGTAGCGATATGCACCGAATCCGACGATGCTCGTGCCCCACATCACCGGCGGCGCCTTCGTGATCTCCTGCATCAGCGCGATCACGGCATCGCAGTCGGCGCGCCGGGCGGCGTCCTTCACCTTCGCGTCGAGGAACGCCTTCACCGAGGCCTTCGTCGGTACCGTCTTCGGCTCCGCCATCACGCCTCCTACTGCGCCAGCGCCTTCGGGTCGATGCCGGTGCCGAGCGTGAACGACGCGCCCACCGCGCCGACCAACGCCTGCTTGCGCGGGAGCCCCAGCGCCTGGCGGATGCGGAACACCGCCTCGATGCCGGTGCAGTGCGCGCCGAGGAAGTACTGCACGCGCGCCTCCTTCAGCTTCGACGCCGTCCACGCCAGCGTGTCGTCCGACGCCGCGAAGAGGTGGAAGCCGCCGATTGCCGCATGCACCGGCGCGTTCTGCACGCGCTTCTGCGCGTATTCGATGGTGTTGACGATGCCGGCATGACCGCAGCCGCTCAGCACCACCAGGCCCTGCGCCGTTTGGATGACGATCGACGAATCCTCGGGCACGTTGTCCTCGATCGGCCCCGAGGCCGCCTGCAACTGGCCGCTCACGCTCCAGTTCTTCTCGGGATAGGTGCGCGGCACCGGGCCGGTCATCCACACGCCGGGCGCGAGGCGTGTCGGCTGGTCGAACTCGACGAACGTGCCGCCGAGCTTCTCGTATTCCGCCTTGAGCGGCAGCAGGCCGCCAGCTTCGCGGCCGTTGCGATCCAGCCGGCTGGTGAAGATGCCCTTGGCGACGTGGGCGCGCGACAGCGCCTGCGGGTTCTTCTTCGCCATCTCGCGGCGCAGCGTGAGCAGGCCGCCGGTGTGGTCGTCGTGGTTGTGCGTGATGACCAGGTCGGTGATGGTCGACAGGTCGACCTTCAGCTCCTGCGCGTTCTTCAGTACGGTTTCGGGACGCGCGCCCGTGTCGATCAGCCAGCGGCGGCCGTCAACCTCGAGCACGGCGGCGAAGCCCCACTCGCCCACGCCTTCCCGTGCGTTGCCGACGAGCATCGTCGACAGGACGGTGACCTTCATGGCCGAGACGGGCGGGTCGGACGACTGTGCCGCCACCGGGACGGCGACGGTGACGAGGAGGGCGAACGACGCGACGATACGGGCGACGGACATGCGGGCACCTCAAACTCGAGTAGGGTTCGGCGGATTGTGGCACAGGCCCGGCGGTAGAATGCGCCGATGCTGAGCTGCCAGAAATCGCGCTTTTCGCTGCCCGACGACGAGCACTACCTGAACTGCGCCTACATGTCGCCGCTGTCGGTGGCGGTGGAATCGGCCGGCATCACCGGCATCGCGCGGAAGCGCGTACCGTCGCGGCTCAGCCAGTCGGACTTCTTCTCGGAGTCGATGCGCGCCCGCACTCTCTTCGCGCAGCTCGTCAACGCCCCCGATCCGTCGCGGATCGCCATCATCCCGGCGGCGTCGTACGGTCTGGCGATCGCCGCGAGGAACCTGCCTGCCGAGGCCGGCCAGAACATCGTGGTGACGCACGAGCAGTTTCCCGCCAACGTGTATCCGTGGCGGCGGCTCGAGGCGCGCGGCGTGGAAGTCCGCACGGTGCGTCCGCCCGACGACGCCGAAGGCCGCGGTCGCGAGTGGAACGCGCGGCTGCTCGCGGCGATCGACGAGCGCACGGCCATCGTCGCGCTCGGCCACGTGCACTGGACCGACGGCACGAAGTTCGACCTCGAGGCCATCGGCCGGCGCGCCCGCGAGATCGGCGCCGCGCTGGTGGTGGATGGCACGCAGTCGGTGGGCGCGCTGCCGTTCGACGTGCAGGGCATCCAGCCAGACGCGCTGGTGTGCGCCACCTACAAGTGGCTCACGGGCCCGTATTCGATGGGCTTCGCGTATCTCGGGCCGCGGTTCGACGACGGCGAGCCGCTCGAAGAGACGTGGATCGGCCGCGCCGGCAGCGAGCACTTCAAGGATCTCGTGAACTACCGCGACGACTATCAGCCCGGCGCCATCCGCTACGACGTCGGCGAGCGCACGAACTTCGCGCTGATGCCGATGGCGATCGCCGGCCTCGAGCAGCTGCTCGAGTGGCAGCCGGCGCGCATCCAGGAGTACGTGGCCGCGGTCACCGCGCCGCTCTTCGATCGTGTGCAGGCGGCCGGCTACACGGTGGAGGACGCAGCGTATCGCGGTGCGCACCTGTTCGGACTGCGCGCGGCGCCGGGGGTGGACATCACCGCGGTGAACGATCGCCTGCGCGCCAGAAAGGTCCACGTCTCTCTGCGTGGCTCGGCGATCCGCGTGTCGCCGCACGTCTACAACGACGGGCGCGACATCGACGCCCTCGCCGACGCGCTCGCCTGACGAAGTCTGGCCTCGGCCTACGGTTCCTGCGAGGCCGTGTACGCCGCGATCGCGACCATGTCGTCGATCGTGAGCTTCTGCACGGCGGCGCGCATCAGCGCCGCCCACGGGCCGTTGCGGACGCCGTGCTGCAGGTCGAATAGCTGGCGCACGGTGTAGCTGGGCGAGCGGCCGGCCAGCGGCGGCACCGCACCGAGGCCCTTGAGGTCGGCGCCGTGGCACACGCCGCACGCCACGGTGCGGCCGCCGTCGCCGGTGGTCACGAGCGTCTTCCCGCGCGCGATACTGCCCGGCGGCACGTAGGCGACGAAGCCACTCGCGGAGTCGCGCAGCTCGGCGCGGCCCACGTCTTCCGGCGTTTCAAGGATGCGACCGGCGATTGGCTCCGTGCCGGCGCCCGCGCCGGTCACCGGCACGAACACGGCGCCGGCCACGATCATCTTCGGCACGGTGGCCGCCTCCACCACGCGCACCCAGCGCTTGTAGGGCACCGACGCGAAGTAGGCAGCAGCCGCGCGATCCTCCTCCACCGTGCTCGCCTTCGCGATCGCCAGCATGGCGGCCGGCGGACGCATTTTCGGCTCGGCGCTGCGTCGCAGTCCGGCGCGCATGTCGGCCATCTGCTGCACGATGTAGGCGGCCGGCAGGCCGGCCAGCGACGAGTTCTCTGGACGCCCCTGGCCGTTGGGATAGTGGCAGTAGCCGCAGGCGCGCACGTCGGGCTTGCGGCCGTGCGCCACCACCTCGGGCGCCGGCGGGTGGTTGTCAGGATGCCAGTCCGGCGGGTTGAACAGATCCCCAAGCTGCGCGCGCGTGAGGCGCACGCTGCTGCCGGGTACGCTCTTCGGCTGACCGTCGTCCGCGGGCGCCGGCGTGCCGGGCGGTGTGGGCGCGTTCACCGTGTAGACCCACGAGGGCGGGGACGTGCCAACCGCGGCGTCGGGCCGAAGCGCCACGGGCGCCTGCGCGCCCACGGACATCACGGCGCCAGCGAGGGCGGCGGCCGTGGCCGCCAGGGTCGAACGGGTCATGTGCGTCATCGCACCGGGATTCTAGAACTCTTCACGCACGCGGAAACCGGCCCAGGCATGTCGCGCGCGGAGACAATTCGTTGCATACTGCGGGCGGAGGATTCCACCGATGCCGTCCGTCGTCACCCGCCGCACCTTCGCCGCTGCGCTCGTCCTGCTCACCGTCGCCGTCCTGCCCGCCCGCGCGCAGAAGGTCGACATCTCGGGCGAGTGGCTGTTCACCGTGGAAACCGGCATGGGGTCGGGATCGCCGAACATCACCTTCAAGCAGGACGGCGAGAAGCTCTCCGGTACCTACAGCGGGCAGCTCGGCAACACGTCGTTCACCGGCACCGTCGTCGGCACCACCGTGGAGTTCTCGTTCACCACCGAGGCACAGGGGCAGTCGATCGACGTCGCTTACAAGGGCACCGTCGACGGCAAGTCGATGAAGGGCACCGTGAACATGGCCGGCGGCCAGTTGAACGGCACATTCACCGGCACGAAGAAGTAGCGGCGCCGCTCAGAACGTCGTGACGGGGATGCCGTCACGACACAGCGGGCAGGCGTCGGCCGCATGGTTCTCGGGCGACGGATACTCGACCAGCGCCACGTTCGGCACCGCCAGCGTCACCACCGCTTCCCCGCGATCGACGATCTGCGCGGTGGCGATGAGGGTGCCACCGGCCGCGGCGATGAGGTCCGCGCACTGCTTGAAGGTCTGCCCCGTGTTGCGCACGTCGTCGACCAGCAGCACCTGGGCGTCGCGCATCACCTCGAAGTAGAACGGCGACAGCGCTGGCGAGCCGTCGGCGGCGTGCTGGAGCGGCGCGAACGAGTACGGCTCGCGCGACAGCGGACGCCGGCCATCGAGCAGTCCGGCGATCGTGTGCGCGAGCAGCGCACCGCCGGTGGCTGGTCCCGCCACCACGGTGGTCTTGTCGGCGATGCCCGGCGGCAGCACGTCGATCAGGTCCTGAGCCACGCGCCAGATCGTCGACGGATAGCGGAACAACTGGTGCGGATTGAGATAGAGCCGTCCGTGATAGCCGTTGCCGTAGTCGAAATGGCCGTCCATCACCACCTGGAACCGCCGCAGGTCGGTGAGCGCCCGCGCGCGGATATCGTCCCGCTTCGTGTCCATCAACGTCCTTCCGCCGCCAGGGCCAGGCCCGACGCGTTGTTCGCGAACACCACGCGACCGCCGACAATCGTCGCCGCGGCCACGCCGCGAAACGTGTGGCCGTGGTACGGCGTGTTCTTCGACTTGCTGACGAGCGCCGCGCGGTCGATGGTCACCGACTGATCGGGGGCCAGGATGGTGATGTCGGCCGGCTGGCCTTCGGTGAGGCTGCCTCCGGGCACGTTGATGATGCGGGCCGGGTTCACCGACATCAGCTCCACCAGCCGCGACAGGCCGATGACGCCGCCGTGCACCAGCGTCTGCATGGCGATGGGGATCGCCGTCTCGAGGCCGACGATGCCGAACGGCGCGCGATCGAACTCCACGTTCTTCTCGTCGGCGTGGTGCGGCGCGTGGTCGGTGGCGATGACGTCGACGCTGCCGTCGCGGATGCCCTCGAGCATGGCGTCGCGATCCTTCGCCTCGCGCAGCGGCGGGTTCATCTTCGTGTTGGTGTCGTACGGCACTGGGGCGTTCAGCATCTCGTCGGTGAGGGTGAAGTGGTGCGGCGCCACCTCGCAGGTGACCTTCACGCCGCGGCTCTTGCCCTGCCGCACCGCTTCGAGCGTCGTCCACGCGCTCATGTGCGCCACGTGCACGTGACCGCCGACCATCTCGGCCACCAGGATGTCGCGTCCAGCGGTGATCGCCTCGGCGATACCGGGGATCCCCTTCAGGCCGAGCGACGCCGCCATCGGTCCCTCGTGCGCCACGCCGTCGCCCTTGAGTGACGGATCCTCGCAGTGCTCGATGAGCGGCATGTCGAACATCGACGCGTATTCCATGGCGCGACGCGCCAGCAGCGCCGTCGACACCGGATGCCCGTCGTCGGTGATGGCCACGCAACCGGCCGCCTTCAGCTCGGCGATGTCGGCGAGGCTCTCGCCCTTCTGCCCGCGCGACACCGCGCCGATCGGATAGACGCGCGCGAGGTTCGCATCAGCCGCCTTCTTCAGGATCAGCTCGGTGACGCCGGCGTTGTCGTTCACCGGCGACGTGTTCGGCATGCAGGCCACGGCCGTGAAGCCGCCGGCCACCGCCGACGCCACGCCGGTGGCCACGGTTTCCTTGTGCTCCTGCCCGGGCTCGCGCAGGTGCACGTGCATGTCGATGAAGCCCGGACACACCACGAACGACGCCGGCAACGACACCACCTGGCCGCCGTCGGCGAGGCTCGCCGGCAGGTCCTTCCCCACCTTCGCGATCACACCGCCGTCGATCAGCACGTCGAAGGCGCCGTCGCGCCCGTTCGCCGGGTCGACGACCCGGGCTCCCTTAAGCAGTCGCTTCATCAGGTACTCCGCCGGCGAGCAGGTACAGCACCGCCATCCTCGCGGCCACGCCGTTGGCCACCTGGTCGAGGATCACGGAATAGGGCCCGTCGGCGACCTCGCTCGAGATCTCGACGCCGCGATTGATCGGCCCCGGGTGCATCACGATCACGTCGGGCTTCGCCCGGCGCAGCCGCGCGTCGGTCATGCCGAACACGCGGAAGTACTCACGGAGCGACGGGAAGAACCCGCCCTCCATGCGTTCGAGCTGGATGCGCAGCATCATCACCACGTCTGCGCCCTCGACGGCGGCATCGATCGACGAGGTGGTGTGCACGCCCATCCGCTCGAGCCCCATCGGAATCAGCGTGGGCGGCCCGCACACCCACACCTCGCCGC
>WBZL01002494.1_pt1 | contig 17869 bp, 13 predicted proteins | sample 5204291 | NCBI WGS metagenome assembly WBZL01 (sample SAMN12344345, study PRJNA552823) | activated sludge metagenome | biome: Activated sludge suspended growth; feature: Nitrification reactor; material: Wastewater; isolation source: activated sludge from nitrification reactor of wastewater...
AAAATGGTTCAGGGGCGGGAGAAAATGGTTCAGGGGCGGGAGAAAATGGTTCAGGAGCAGGAGAAAATGGTTCAGGAGCGGACAGAAATGACAGAGGAACACTCCTTCACGGCTTTTTCCACAGAAGAGACGCTTCCACTCCAATTAGGTTTATAATTTCCCCACCCCAGGCCCCTTCAGGAGAAAACCCATGTCCTTCGACCTTGCCCCGCTTCAGGTGTACCTCGATTCTGTTGCCGCCCGCGGGCGCACCATGCTCCTCCCCGCCCTGCACAAAACCCACGAACTCTATGGCTGGGCACCGCGCGAAGCTCAAATCGCCATCAGCAACACCCTCCGCGTCCCCCTCGCCGACATTCACGGCGTCATCGAATTCTACAGCATGTTCTACAATGAACCCATGCCCAAACGGGTCGTCCGCCTGTGCGAAGACTCCGCCTGTCACCTCGCGGGCGCGGAAAAAGTGGGGGAAACGATCAAGGAACACCTCGGCCCGGACACCGCGTTCGAGCACGTCCCCTGCCTCGGGATGTGTGACCTCGCCCCCGCCGCCTTAAACGGCACTACCCCCGCGGGACACCTGACCCCGGACAGCGTGCCCGCCTTCCTCGCCACCTCTCAACCTTCAACTTTCAACCTTCAACCTTCCCCCGCCCCCCACGCCCACGTCTTCGGTTCCCCTCGTTGGATCACCGCCCGCGTCGGCCTCGTAGACCCCTCCAGCCTCCCCGACTACGAAAACCACGGCGGCTACCAGGCCCTCCGCAAAGCCCTCGCCATGCCCCCCGACGACCTCATCACTTTCGCCGAACAAACCGGCATCGTTGGGCGCGGCGGAGCTATGTTCCCCCTCGGGCGCAAACAACGCTTCACGCGCGGCGCATCCGATCCCATCAAACACATCGTCATCAACGCTGACGAATCCGAACCCGGCACTTTCAAAGACCGCGTCCTCATGGAAGAAGACCCCTTCAGCCTCGTCGAAGCGATGACGATCTCCGCCTACGCCGTCGGGGCCGAAAACGGGTGGATCTTCGTCCGTGGCGAATACCCCCGCGCGTTTTCCCGCCTCGAAGAAGCGGTGCGGCAAGCACGGGAAGCCGGGTATCTTGGCAAAAACATCCTCGGCAAAAAGGGCTTTAACTTCGACATCGAACTCCGTCTTGGTGCAGGAGCCTACATCTGCGGCGAAGAAACCGCCCTCTTTGAAGCCATCGAAGGCAAACGCGGCTTCCCCCGCATCAAACCTCCCTTCCCTGTCACGAACGGCCTGTTTAACCAACCCACCGCCATCAACAACGTCGAAACCCTCCTCGCCCTCCTCGCCGCGCTCAAAGTTGGCCTCGAAACCTGGACCGCCCAGGGCACCGGGGTTGGCAAGACCAACCCTGGCTCCCCCGGCACCAAACTCTTCTGCCTCTCCGGTCACGTCGCCCGCCCCGGCCTTTACGAAGTCCCCTTCGGCCTCACCATCCGAGAATTGATCGAGATGGCAGGCGGGGTTGTGGCTGACGTGGACCGCAGTCTTCGACTACGCAAAGCCTCCGCTCAGACTGCTCCCTCTTATACTGAGTCACAGCATCCTGAGCGGAGCGGGAATGAACCCGACTCTCAAAGTGATTCTGTTCCAGCGCAGTCGAAGGATGCGGGTTCAGCAACCCCTCACCCCCTCCAAGCCGTCCTCATGGGCGGAGCGGCAGGCGTCTTCATCGGCCCCGACAAACTCGACACCCGCCTCACCTACGAAGACTGCCGTGCCGCGGGCATCCCGATGGGGTCCGGCGTCGTCATGGTCTTCAACCAATCCGTTGACCTGCGCGAAATCCTCTACCAACTCGCCCGCTTCTTTGCCCACGAAAGTTGCGGCAAATGTTTCCCCTGCCAACTCGGCACCCAACGCCAAAAAGAAATCCTCGAACGCGTGAAAGACGGGGGACTAGAGGCGGAAGACCGGCAAACGTTGTTAGATGTCGGCTTCACCATGACCGAAACCTCCCTCTGCGGCCTCGGACAAACGGCGGCCAGTGCGGTCGTCAGCGCCCTTCACCGGTGGCCGCAATTGGTCGCTGAAAAAAGCCAATAGAAAATCCGATAGATCATGCTCTTGTAGTAACGACTTCAGTCGTTGGGGTGCGAACGATTGAAATCGTCACTACAACTTCAATTTGTAATCCCCTGAAATCCAGTAGATCATGCTCTTGTAGTAACGACTTCAGTCGTTGGGGGTGCGAACGATTGAAATCGTCACTACAACTCGAATCTGTGATCCACTGAAATCAAGAATGGAGAAACGCCCGTGGGCCTCGACCTCATTATTTTTATCGTTATAGCCGCTTTGCTGGTGGGGGGCATTTTTTCCTTCATGGCTTTTCGCCACCTTCAAGAAGAAAAAACGCGAACCGCCAACTTTAAACGCGCCGAACTGGAAAGACGGGCGAAAACTGCCCTCTGGACCGGCGCGACCATCGTCTCCGCCCGCGCACACACGTCTGCCGAAGACATGCGGGAAAGCGTGCGTGTGGACCTCACCCTGCAAATTACCCCCTCGCCGGGTGAACCCTACACCGCCCGCACCTCCTGGCGTGTCAAACTCCCCCTGCTCTCGCAGTTTCAACCTGGTGCGTCCCTCTCCGTCAAAGTGGACAAAAACGACCCCGACCTGATCTTCCCCAACCAACCCGGCGCAGAATTTTGGTTTTGACGCGCATGGCTCACAAAAAAACATCCGTGATCCCCTTATCCGTGATTCAACCTCATCTGTTTCAAAGACTTCCGAAGTTTGGGCTATGCCATCAAGCCCCATGAAAAAAATCGCCATCATCGGCAACGCCGGCGGGGGAAAATCTACCCTCGCGCGGTACCTCAGCCAGCAACTCCACCTTCCCCTCTTTGAAGTCGATCTTTACCAATGGCGTCCCGATTGGGAGCACACCCCCGCGGCGGAATTCACCACCCTGCACGAGCAGTGGCTCGCGCACCCTGCCTGGATCATTGACGGATGGGGGAGTTGGGAAAATATCGAACAACGGTTTGCCCAGGCCGATACCATCATCCTTGTTGATTTTCCCTTTTGGCTTCATCTTTGGTGGACGACCAAACGCCATGTCCTGGCGATTCTTGGCCTCTACCCCCACTGGCCGCCCCCGGGATGCAAACCCTGGCCGATCACCCAACGCCTCCTTCAAGTGATGTGGAAGATTCAACGGACAATGCGGACCCAATTGGTGCATCTGGTGTACCAATTTGAAGGGCGTACCCATATCGTTCATTTACGCTCTCCCCAGCAGTTGAAAAAATTTCTCATCGTGATTCGGAACTAATGGGGAGAATCTCCGAAAAAGGGATAGGTGGGGCCTTGCCTCACCTATCCCTTTTTTCGGAACTTTTCGCGCTGAGTCATAAAGATTCATCCTTGAAACCAAACTCTCCACAAATCACAATTCGAACCCTTCGTAAATCCTGTATAATGTGGGAAATCCCCATCCTTATCAACATTTAAAGGTCATTGCTCAGGCTTAGAGAGAAAGTTCCCCGAAAAAAAGGGTGGAGGGGATGCACATCCCCCACCCTTTTTTTCGGGAGACACGCCTGGCTGAGGCGTTACAGGTAAAGCACATGATAAACCTCCAAGGCATTGTCATTGAACATTTTGTCAAAGAACTTAAACGCGCATATCAGGAAACGTATAGCCTGATCGAGCCGCAATATGGCAGTATCCTGGAGTGGGCGGGGCGCTTGAGCCTGGAAATTATTTCCAATTCCGATGCCCTCTACCACAACGTCGAACACACGATGATGGTGACGATGGTCGGGCAGGCGATCCTGAAAGGGAAACACCTCAAGCAGGGGGGCGTAACCCCGCGCGATTGGTTGCATTTCATGTTGGCGTTGTTGTGCCACGATATCGGATACATCAAAGGCGTTTGCCGCGCCGATGGCAATGGTTTCTACGCAACCGGCGAAAATGGACACACCGTTGAAGTCCCGGATACGGGGACGGACGCCTCGCTCACCCCCTACCATGTCAGCCGCAGTCAGTTGTTCGTGTGTGAACGGTTTGGGGGCAAAGGGCTGACGGACGTGGATGCGGACCTGATCAACTCGTATATCGAGATGACCCGCTTCCCCGTTCCGCAGGACGCCGCCCACCAATCCCCCAGCGAATACGGCGCGCTGGCCCGTGCCTCGGATTTCATTGGGCAGTTGGGCGACCCGGACTATTTGCGGAAGGTACCCGCGTTGTTTTACGAATTTGAAGAGACAGGGGAAAGCAAACGAATCGGTTATTCCACCCCCGGCCACATGCGCCAAAACTTCACCCAATTCTATTGGAAAGTCGTGCGCCCCTACATCGGGGAAGCGTTAAACTATTTGAGTGTGACGCAAGAGGGGAAACAGTGGATTGCGAATTTGAACTCGCACGTGTTTGAAGTGGAACACAACGAGTTCCGAAAGTAATTGACCGAAAAAATGGAGTGGGTAGGGTTATTCAACCCTACCCACTCCATTTTTTCGGTTAGATCGTCTGTTCCTGCGGACGAAGCTGTAAATGATACAGTTCTTGATACAACAGAGAATTTTCCATCAAATCGTCGTGTGTCCCGCGGGCGGCGATTTCCCCTTTTTCTAAGACCAAAATCATATCAGCCCGGCGAATGGTGCTCAGGCGGTGGGCGATGACGAACGTGGTGCGGCCCTCCATCAAACGGTTTAACGCGTGTTGGATGAGACGTTCGGTCTCGTTGTCCACGCTGGAGGTGGCGTCGTCCAGAATCAGGATGCGCGGGTCGGTGAGCAACGCGCGGGCGATGGCGACGCGCTGTTTCTGCCCCCCGGACAGGGTGATGCCCCGTTCCCCGACGCGGGTGGCGTACCCGTCCGGGGTGTCCATGATGAAGTCGTGCGCCTGGGCATCCCGCGCGGCGGCGATCACGTCTTCGTCGGTGGCGTTTGGGCGTCCGAAGGCGATGTTTTCCCGGATCGACGCGGCGAAGAGGACGGTATCTTGCAAAACGATGCCGATATTTTGCCGGAGCGAGCGCATTTGAATATCGCGAATATCGTTCCCGTCAATCAACACCCGTCCGCTGGTCGCATCGTAAAACCGGGCGATCAGGTTGATGACGGTAGATTTGCCGGAGCCAGTCATGCCCAGCAAGGCGATCACTTGTCCGGGTTGGGCCTCAAAGGCGATATTTTTCAGGACGTTTTTGGAAAATTTGTAGTGGAACGAGACGTTTTCGAACCGGACTTCGCCACGCGGCGTTTCGAGGGCGAGCGCACCCGGTTTGTCATCCACGTCGGGGAAGGCGTCCAGGATTTCGAATATCCGTTCCCCCGCGGAAGCGGCGATGGAGATGATCGGGATAATGCGCCCGATCAATTGCACCGGACGCAGAATCTGCCCGAGATAGGCGGTGAAGGCGACCAGTTCCCCCAGGGTGAGACTGCCCCGAATGGTCAGCACCCCTCCGTACCAGATGATGAAGACCGTGCCCAGGTTAGCGATCAGGTTCAGCATGGGGACATTGAGCGATTGTAGGCGGGCGGCTTTGGCGGACATGTCAAACCAAAGCTCGTTCTCTTTCAGAAAGCGTTCGATTTCCTTTTCTTCCTGGGCGAAGGCTTTGACGACTTGTGCCCCGCGCAGGTTTTGTTCCAGGCGGGTGGTCAATACGGCGAGTTGGTTTTGGATGTCGATGGAGAGCGGGCGGAAGACTTTGCCGAAGGTGTAGGCTCGATGTAGAAGCAGGGGCAGGGTCAGCATGACGAGCAACGCCAGATCGGCGTTCATCCAAAACAGGATGATGGCGGTTGCGAGAAGGAGAAAGACGCCTTCGACGAGACGCAGGATGGCGCGCCCGGTCAGGAAGCGGATGCGTTCAACGTCCTGAATCGAGCGGGAGAGAATTTGTCCGGCTTCGGTTTGATCGTGAAAGGAGAACGAGAGGGAGTTGAGTTTATTTTGGATGTCGTTGCGGAGATCGTAGGCGACTTGTTGGGAGACTTCCTCCGTCCATTTGCCCTGGTAGTAGGTGAAGACGCCTTTGATGACCGTCAGGCCAAGCAGACCCAACACGGCCCAACTCAAAAATGGTAAATCGCCGCCGTAAATGCCCCGGTCGATGATGACCCGAAAGAATTGGGGGTTCGCCACGGTCAGCCCCTGGATGACGAACATGGTGATGTAGATGCCGATCACAGATTTTTTGCTGGCTTTTAAGTACCCCAAAGCTCGCCAGATGATGCGGAAGGGTACTTCCGGTTGGAAAGAGGTTGGATGATGGGAATTTTCTTGAGAATTAACGGACATGAGGCCTCGAGCAAGCCCTATTGTACCGACATTTCCCCGATTATTGGAATAGAACACAGATTTCGTTGATGCGCTTGATTTTCACAGAAAAAATAATCCGTGGAAATCCTGTAAATCCATTAAATCAGTGGTCTATTCCGGCTCCATCGAGAACTTCAACGGATACCCTTCCAACCCCGCCGCGAATTGGGCTTTCCCGATCCGTTTCTGAGCCTCGGATTTTGGCAGGGTTTGCACGTAGGCTATCCCCGTATAGTGTGCGGTGAGCATGATCGTCATCGCCAGCGGCTGGCTGATGAAGAAGATTTTCGCCAGGATCGAGACCACAAAGTCCATCGGCGTGACCTCATCGTTGTGGATGATCACGCGGTACAGGGGTTCTTGGGCCGTTTCTTCACGGGTGAATTCCTGGGTATCTTCTTCGATTTGGGGCGTGGTTTTGATTTGAGGAAAGGCCGTCATACGACGGATTATAAAACGAATTCATATTTTGTTAATCCATACGGAGGAAGCAATCCTTAGTCCAAATCACCCAATGCCCGCCCGATCCCCTCGGACATTCCCGTAGGAACGACTTCAGTCGTTTCGCGTAGTTCCTGACTTATCGTGAGAATCCCCGAAAAAAAGGTGTGCGGAGGGGCAGTATAGCCCCCCATCACACCTTTTTTTCGGAACTGTCTATTCTGAGTTACCGATTCAACACCATCAACAACAACGCCTCAAACCGCGCCAAATCCCCCCACACAGCCACGCGCACCGGATACCCGCCAGGGGTGTGCTCCGTCCAGCCGCTTTCGGCCCCTTCCGTTTCCACCACCCGGATGTCCCGCATCTCGATCCGGGTTAGCGTCTCATCCGTTGCCACTGCCGCCGTGAACGAATCCCAAAACTGAAAGCCCCCTGACTCAACAAACGCCCTATCTGCGGTCAGCACATCGTACATGAACTGCGCCGCCGGGGTCTCCCGCCATTTGCCGAGCGTCTGATAAAACCTGTCCGAAATCGGCACGTAGTTCGTCGCATCCAACGGCACCAGCGTCACCGGCGCGCCCGATGCCAACACAAGATTGACGGATACCGGGTCAATGTAGATATTCCACTCCGCCACCTCATTCTCAATCCCCACCCCCGCCCCGCGAATATTTCCCCCAACCTCCACCGCCCCGCCCATCACATAAATCATCGCAATGTTGGAGATCACGTCCGGATAATCCCGTATCACCTCCGCAATGTTGGTCAACGGGCCGGTGGCGATGAGGGTGACCGGTTCCGGCGCATCCCGCAGGATTTGGGCAATCAGCGCGGGCGCGGAGATGTCCGTGGGAGTTCCCACCCCCGCGGGGAGGCTGACCCCGTACGCGCGATCTGCATCCTGCCGCCACGCCTCCGGGAAGGCGTGAGTTCCCACGAGCGGAGTCTCGCGCCTGCACGTGACAGGAATCCCCTCCCGCCCTGCGAGGGTGACGATCCCCCGCAGGTTTTCCACACCCGGAGCACAGTGCGCCTCCCCGGTTCCCACCACCGCGATCGCTTTCACGTCCACATTGGGGTGTTTCAGCAAAAACAGCGCGGCAAACATATCTTCATGTGCCATATCCCCATCCAAGATGACGGGGAGACGCGGAGCAGGGGGAATGGTGACGGGATTGGGCATAGATGTACACGCAACAAGCAGGAAGGTGAAAAATAGGATACCATGTTTCATGGCTGATCCAGCCATAAAATCAACCCCATCCCGTTAATTCCGGTTGAACCGAATTTCTTTGTTACGCGGCGCATCGGCTTGCAGAGTATAGCCCAATAGGGCCAGGGAAATCCCCATCGCCAGGAACAGAATGAAGGATATCCCGGAAGGAACAATCAACCACTGCCCGGTTACTTGATGATAGAGATTTACCCCAATGTCAATGAAAGGCCACCAAAAACCCGCCAGTGCCGGAAACCCATTCCCGCGCAACATGAGCTTTTTTTGCAATGCAGTGAGGCCGAAAACGAACAAGCCGCCGAACATGAATGTCATCGAAATACTCATAAGCTGATGCACATCTTCAAAGCCCATTGCCATTCCGGCGTTAACCACCAAAGCCGCCACGCCGCCCAACACCCCAACTCCAAGCGCCAGTGTTCCCACGTTGCCAGCTCGTTCTCCATAGCGGGCACGTAGCCCCAGAAGTCCGACCGTGATCAGGAGGATAGCGAAGAAGAACGGCAGATGTCTGGCAACCAAATTCAGAGATTGGATGCGATCATAGCCCGACGCCGTAGCCGGAGCGCCGAAGAGACGATAAACCCCCCTCTGGATTTGATCCTCCGAGAGAAAAGTTGAAAGTAGGGAAACCGGTGACAAGATCATCCCCCAGCCACTCAACCGGATAAATTTTGTGCGTGTCATGTCGGTCCCTCGATTGAATTGTTCCTCAACAACTGTTTTGAACCAATCAAAGAGTGTAAGTGCCCACAGCGTGAGCATCCCCGGTGGCCCGGATTGGTGAAAGGTTTTCAGACAGCAGTCTCGAAACACTTGCACCATATGTGCGCCATACTCCCGGCGGAATTTGGCAGGATAAAAGGCCAGAAGAAGACGGTAGACCTGAGTTGAGAGGGTAACTGGACTGGGGTCAGAAGGATGAGTTTTAAACATCACGCCCCGCCCCGAAACGCCATGACGTGCTTCGCCTTCGCCAGCGTAACCAAAGCCGCCAATCGTTGCGCCTCGGCCTCGACCACTTGCCCTCCCAATCCGGTGAGTTTGTAATACCGGCGGCGTTGATCATCCAGCGTGGGATCGGGGCGCTCGTCTGCTTCCTCGATCAGCCCGGCGGCGAGCATCCGTTTAATCGATCCGTAGAGGGTGCCGGGTCCCATCGTTACCGTACCGTTCGTATTGGTTTCCACCTCCTGCATGATCGCGTACCCGTGCTTTTCGCCGTCGGCCAGGGCCAGGAGGATATGAAATACCGCAGGGGTGAGGGGAAGGAAAGAGTCTGGAGATTGGGGCGTTGACGTCATTGAAAAATCCTTAATCGAAATGTTGACGCAGAAGTATATCCGTGTTCGATATATATCCGTCGTGGATATAATATGAAATTTTCAAAGGCATGTCAAGAGGGAAATTAGCTGATTTGCGACGAGACATCTTGGTTGGGTGGCCCGATGAGAGGAAAGCCGAAAAAAGGATGAAAGAGGGGTACAACCCTCCTTTCATCCTTTTTTTCGGCACTCGTTACTCTTGGTGAGTAGATACAAAAACACCGAGTTCTCTTTATAGAACTCGGTGTTTCTTATTAGGGTGGCTACTTTTGAACTACGGAATACGCTATACACCGACCGAAAAGGCTTGGGGAGGCCTCATTTGCCCAGGTGCTATTGATCCATGCTATGCACTTGCATCAGCAATCCATCGACCATTTCTTCCGCGGGCATGGTTAACGCACTTTGTTGGAACATGAGAACGCTCACGAGAGGCATGTCGTTCATCATATCCATGATGTCCATGCCCATGGCGCTATGATCGCCGTTGTCCCCGCCGAAAGATTTGCGCGTTTGTGCTTCGATCTGGGGATAGAAAGAGCCGAAGACGGATTTGCCGCGTGAGTCGGTCATCCACTCGCGGAGGGTCGATTCTTTGTCCAGAATACAGGGCAACCGCAGGTCGGATTGCAGGGTCACGGTCAGCGTGTGACGAATATCCGTCGCGGACGCCGCGATCAGGATGTCGTAGTCGCCATCTTCGGTGATCCATTGTTTGTATTCGGGGTGATAGTAGGCAAAGGCGCGGAAATTGAGGGCGATAGATACCGTTTTGGTTTCACCCGGTTGGAGTTCGACTTTTGCGAACCCTTTCAATTCCTTGGGCGGGCGAACTAACTCGGATTTCTGATCGTGGACATAAACCTGCACAATTTCCTTTCCGGCGATATTGCCCGTGTTGGTGACATCCACCGTGACAACCAGACCTTCCACGCCCTTGAAAGGGGTCGCGGACACTTTCGCGTGTCTGTACGCGAAGGTGGTGTAACTTAACCCATAGCCAAAGGGGAACAGAACAGGCACCTCTTTGGCATCGTAATACCGATAACCAATAAACAGGCCTTCGCCATAGGCGACTTCCCCCGCGCCGCCGGGCCAGTTTAGAAAGGCAGGGGTATCGGAAAGTTTGTGGGGGAATGTCTCGGCTAGTTTGCCACTGGGATTGACGTGACCAAAGAGAATATCGGCAATCGCCGCTCCGCCTGCTTGCCCCATCATGTAGGCTTCCAACACTGCGGCGACCTTCTCGATCCAGCCGCGCATCGCAATCGGTGCGCCGTTGTTCAGCACCACCACTGTTTTGGGTTGGACATTTGCCACGGCCTGGATGAGGGCAACTTGCTGATCTGTCAGGTCCAGGTCCGTGCGGTCGTAGCCTTCAGATTCTTTGAAGGCGGGTAGGGCAATATACAGCACGGCGACGTCGGCGGTTTTGGCGATTTCAACGGCCTGATCAATCAATTTTTGGCTGAAGGTATTATCAGTGGGGTAGCCTTCGGCATAGACGAGTTCGGCCTCCCCCGCGCGGGTTTGCAATTCTTTGAACGGCATCGCGACCCTCGTCGGGTTGATGTGGGAACTGCCGCCCCCCTGGAAATGGGCTGTTTCTGCGGCGCGGCCAATGACGGCGATATGGTGCTGGTTTTTCAACGGGAGAAGTCCATCGTTTTTGAGCAATACGATGCCCTCACTGGCAATCTGTTGGGCGAGTGCATGATGAGCAGATACATCGAACGTGCCGGTTTTTGGGGTTTCTTTGGCTTTAAAAACCACGCTCAGAATACGGCGGACGGATTCATCCAGAACGGCTTCATCCAGTTTCCCGGAGCGCACCGCTTCGACCACCGCTTTGACGCGTCGGTGTTGCGGGCCGGGCATTTCCAAATCCAGACCGCCTTTGAGGGAGGCGACACGGTCATGCACCGCCCCCCAGTCTGAGACGACCAACCCTTCAAAGCCCCATTCTTTTTTGAGAATGTCCGTCAGTAGATAGTGGTTTTCTGAACAGTATTCGCCATTAATTTTGTTGTAGGCGCACATGACCGTCCAGGGTTTGGCCTGTTTGACCGCTTTTTCAAAGGCAGGCAGATAAATCTCGCGCAGGGTTCGGTCGTCAAGGTTTGCGTTGATGCTGAAGCGTTGGAATTCCTGGTTGTTGGCGGCAAAATGTTTGAGGGAGGTGCCCACGCCTCGGCTCTGGACGCCATTGATGAGGTTGGAGGCCAATTCCCCGGCCAGGTAGGGATCCTCGGAAAAATATTCGAAGTTACGCCCTCCCAGAGGGGACCGTTTCATATTCGCACCGGGTCCGAGTAAAACGTCTACATTGAGGGAGAGACATTCCTCAGCCAGCGCCTCGCCCATTTTGTACAGCAGGCCCACATCCCAGGTCGAAGCGAGACAGGACGCCGTGGGGAAGCAGGTAGCGGGTAAACTGGTGCTTGCCAAGCTATTGGAATCGGCCACCCGACGGACACCATGCGGGCCATCGGACATGATCATTTCTGGTACCCCCAGCGATTCGACAGGGCTGGTGGTCCACGGACTGGCTCCCGTACAAAGCGTCGCTTTTTCTTCGAGGGTCATGTGGGTGATGAGCGTTTGGATGTTTTTCAAGGGATGCTCCATTCATTTACCTGCATGACTAACGAGAGTTTGATCATGCGGGCCTAGATTGTGCGTGATTTATCAGAAAAGGGAAGTGCTTGGCCGAAGAAGATGGTGCATGTTCTATGGTCGTTATCAGAATAGAGCATAGTTCGTCTGTCGAAAATCGGGAGTTTGGATGATTTCGATGAAAGTTTGGGGAATTATCTGCCGCGAAAAAAGAAGACTTTGGAGGATGATTTCCATGCGAGAGTTACCCAACAGGGGCGAAACGAAAGGTGTTGGGTAACTCCCGCTTTCAGGTAAGTCACCCCCTAAAAAAATAGGCGGTTATCGTAATTACTCGCGCTTATGGATGGATCTCGAAAAAAAGGAAGAAAGGGAGGACACCCCCCCCTTTCTTCCTTTTTTTCGGAACTTCCTTGGTGAGTAAATACCGTTTATCCGAAAATATTAGCTATCCCTCAAAGAACAAGTATGGACCTGCATGAAATTTTAAATAGGTTCTACACCAACTTCAATTCTTTTGCACTGTTGATCGCCTGAACCCGGCAGTTGACGTTGAGCTTTGTATAAATATTTCCAATGTGAGTTTTGACGGTCGCTTCCGAGATGGTTAACTTTCGGGCGATTTCTCGGTTGGAGTGTCCGGCACTGAGCAGGCGAAGGACTTCCTGTTCCCGCGGACTAATGGAGGCGGATGCGGAGAGTGCTTCAAACTCTGCCTGCGTATAGGGTGCCTCCCCTCCTTTCTCGCCGGATAATCGCAAGATTTCCCTGGTGAAGGCCAGCGTTTCGCTTGTTTGGTTTTCTGCTTGTATCGCCAAATTAAGCAGGGGCAAACAGAGGGCGCGGCATTCCAGAAATGGGCGGAAAAACTGTTCGGGGGCGGCCAGTCGAATGGCCTCTTTGATAATATGGAGGGCCTGATTAATTTTATGTTGATCAAACAGGGCTTTTGCGAGCAAGATTCGTGTACGCAGTATGGGGATCGATAGAACTCCGTATGCGTAGTGCGAGAGAAAATTGCTAAATTGCGTCTCGGCGGCCTCCGGCTGTTTATTTATGAGCAAAATTTCTGCGCGCATTAATTGTGAGAAACCATGTTCCCCCATTTCTGCGGACTCGTCGAGGAGTTGTTCAGCAGAGACCAGATCGCCCTTACGGATGTGAACAAACGCTTCATAAGCTAGCAAGTCCTGATCAGTCCAGGCTCCTGAGGGACGCCGAAGGTGCAACTCGCGTATGGACTGGATGTTGGTCAGCGCTTCGGCGAAGTTGAGCTGTGCAACTTGCATTTCTGTTCGCTGGATGGCGGCCTGCACAAGCATATTGGAACTGGTCGGGTTGGGGTCCACTTCCATGGCCTGTGCAAGATATTTTTGTGCCACACCTAGTGCATTTCGCTCCAGATAGATTTGGCTGAGGGCAGATAAGGCGATACTGGCAGGTTCGGGTAATTTTCCCCGTTGTGCGAGGGCTTGCTCTAAAACCTGTCGGGCAATCCTTTCACTGCGACGCAATTGTCCGTTCATAAAGAGCCGTCTTGCCAGAACGCCGCCTGCCATTAAGATAACAAAAAGATTGCGCTGGCCTTGCGCCTTACACAATAAATCGGCAATGGGATGTTCCAGGGTGTCTGCGTGAGGGTCGTAGGCCTGGCTGAGGAGATGCATACCGTTTAGCACCTCCCATTTCGCGCCATTCTCGCTTCCATCTTGCGTGGGGGGCGTAAACTGATCGCCTTGCTCCCAGGCGCGGCGAATTTGTTGGATTTCAACCAGGACTTCTTGCTCGTCCAGGGATTGTTGGGTGGTTGGCTTACTGGATAGATTGGTCTCAATTTGCGTAATGAAACGTTCAATTTTTTGTTTGGGCAGGGCGACCAGGGCCAGCCGTAGATAGACAAATAGGAGGGTTTTGTGTTTTTGTACTACGCCAGTAGGCAATTCCTGCAACCAACGCAAGAGGCGAGAATCTTCGCCGTATTGTTCCAACTCCCGTAACGCCATTTCCTCCATCAGTAAAGCCGCTTCCTCCCAGGCTTTGGTTGCCAGCAAATGATAAATGGCATCGGCTGGAGAGTACTGCTGGTGATACCACTGGGCGGCGCGTTTATGAAGTTGCGAAACCTCATCAGGATAGTGTGTCTGCAATTGACTGAGCAACATTTCTGCAAAGAGATCATGATAGCGATACCATCCCTGGTCCTCCAGCCGATCTATGAATAAATTCTCGTGCCAGAGATGTGAAAGCATTTCTTCGCCACCCGTTTGGCCGGTTACCGCATCGCACAGACTTCCTGTCAGATGTTTTAGGATCGCCGTTTTGAGGAGGAAAGCTTGTACCTCGGGGCTGGACCGTTGTAACACTGTTTCCATGAAATACTCACGCATATAAATGTGTGCGCCGCTAAATGTTTCAACAAATTGACGAGGGTTTTCCTGTTTCCCCAACGCCAACGCGGTGAGAGTCAGCCCAGCCGCCCACCCCTCGGTGTGTTTGACCAGCTTTGCAAAATCATCGTAAGCGAGCGGTGTTTTTTGTTGATATTGCCGTAAGTAGGCGATACCCTCCTCCAGCGTAAAGCGCAAATCATTTGCGTCTAACTCGGTGAGTAACCCTCTGGCCCGTAGATGGCCCAGCGAGAGGGGAGGATTTGTATGACTTAAAATCACCAGTTGCAAGTTCGCAGGTAAATGTTCAAGCCAAACCTGGAGCGAATCGTAGATTTCTGTGCGGTGAATGCGATGAAAATCATCGAGCACCAGGCCTAAGTGCGGAATTTCTCCCTGGCAGTGGACAAGGTCATTGGTCAGATGGGACACAATTTCTGGAAGTTGGACGGGCGACGCCGTTCCCAAGTAGGTGAGTAAGCCTTTCCCAATTTCAGGCTGGACGGTTTGTAGCGCCATCGCCATCGATTGCCAGAAGCGGATGAGGTGGTTGTCACTGTCGTCGAGGGAAAGCCAGGCGACTGTGTACCCGAAGGTTTGTTTCCAGTCATTGAGCAACGTGCTTTTGCCGAAGCCGCTGGGCGCGTAAATCAGAGTCAGGGGAGTATTGATCCGGTGTGTAAGGCGGGGGCGGGCCAGAAGTTGGCGTGGCAAAACAGGGACATTAATCTTTGTCAGGGGCAAGATAGAGGTATCAATGCGCGATTCGGCTGAGAAATTCTCAATCCCTACGGGTTGGTTTGTGAGTTGTTTGAGGAGGGCTTGGCCTGTGAGAGAGCGGCTTGCCTGTTCCAGGCGTTCAAGGGTCAGTTCTTCCGTTTTCCCAAGATAAACTTTACTCAATTTCCCCGCGCGGCGATATCCATACCAATAGGTTTTGTTGCGTCTATTCTCGCATTGGGCGACAAAAGAGCCACTGTTGCCTCTGAACGAAAACCTTTTCGCGGAGGAAAGCCATTCATACCAGGGCTGAGAGCCAACCGGAATGCGCGTTTCCTCGGTGAGGAGAAAATTATCTATAACAGTCGCTTTGACTGAGTTTGACACGGTAAACCTCCTGAACTCCTGAAAAGTTACCCAACACTCTTGATTATAACCTGTTGGGTAACTTTAGGAAGGAAAGAAATCATCCTCCAAGGTGTTTTTTTTATGCAGATTATTCCATCGAAATCATCCAAACTCCCGATTTTCGAGGGATAGATTTTTTTGCTATTCTAAGACTGCACGATACGACTTGCCATTTGGCAATTAGAAAACCCTAGCAGGATTTCAAAACAAACGGAGATCAGTCTCCACCACTTCTATGGCTCCTCATATTGTTCCAGTCGTTGTCAATCATGAGTTGAAAATTTTAGGCTCTTCCGTTTTTGACGGTAAAAGTGCCGAATTTTTGAAGGTAAAGGGGATGTACATCCCCTTTACCTTCAAAAATTCCGGTTTCCATCCCGTTGATCTTGGTAGAACCAAATTTTGGAAAGGAGGTAAGCATTTGCATTAATAAACCTTTTTATTTTAAATTTAAACAGATGTATTTCAATCCATGAATCCGAAAATCTAATTTCAGGAGATAACACACAATGAAGAAACTTCTGTCTCTTATGTCTCTCTTGATCATCGCCTCGATGATCCTTTCAGCCTGCACGCCCGCCGCGACGCAAGAACCAGTCGCGGAAGAACCCGTGGCCGAAGAACCGGTCGCCGAAGAGCCTGTGTCTGCAGAACCTGCCGACCCCAATGCTCTGCCCCGCAACGAAACCCTGTACTTCAATGGGCAACAATGGGGTTCGGTCGTCGGTTGGAATCCCTACTCCAGCAGTAACAATAACGGTTTGGCGATTGCCCAGCAGGACAGTGCCCGCGTCACGATGTTCGAAACTCCCTATTTGTATAACATGCTCGACGGCCAGGTGTATCCTTTGCTGGCGGATGGGCCTTTTACGTGGAACGACGCCCACACCGAAATCACCTTCAAGATTAAACCTGCCGCTCACTGGAGCGATGGCACCCCGGTCACGGCGGAAGATGTCGCTTACACCTGGGCGACCCATGTTAAATACAACACCCCCACCGGCGCTGGCAACCTTGACTACATTGAAAACATCGAAGCTGTAGATGCCCAGACTGTCGTGGTCAAAGCCAAACTGGATGCGGACGGCAAAGCGGTGAATCCTCTGCTCGTCGCCGCTTACCTGAGCAGTAATTATGTCATCCAGAAAGCCTGGACCGAAACCCTTGAAAAACGTTCTGCCGATGCTACTGCCTTCCTGGCCGATCCCGCAGAAGATGTCGTTTTCTCTGGCCCCTATCACAAATACTTCACCGATGACACGAAAGTGGTCCTCATTCGTGATGACAATTACTGGGGTCAGGATGCCTCCATGTGGGGCGAACTGCCTGCTCCTCGCTACCTGGCGCACACGATCTTCAAAGACAATGCCGCCGGCACCACCGCGTTGCAGGCTGGTGAGGTCGATGTCAGCCAACAGTTCAACTCCAACGTTCAGGACCTGTGGCTGAAAGATAGCCTCCCCATCTCCACCTATCTGCCCGAAGCTCCCTACGGCATTGGTGCGAGCCTCCCCACCGCCTTCTTCAACCCCGATTCCTATGGGTTAGACCAACTCGCCGTCCGCAAAGCGATTGCGATTGCCGTTGACTACCCCACCATCATCGCGAACGCGATGACCAACCAATCTGCTACCTTCGATCAGGTTCCTCGCTCCCTGATGAACCCCACCGCAGGCGAACAGGCCTTGTATGACCATGCCGCTGTTGCAGACCTGCAATGGGCTGGCAACGACATCGAAGGCGCAAAAGCCCTTCTCGATGAGGCCGGAATTGTGGATACCGATGGCGATGGCTGGCGCGAATACAATGGCCAGAAACTGAGCTACATCGCAACCTGCCCCAATGGCTGGTCTGACTGGCAAGCGGCAATTGAAGTTGTGGCCGCCGCCGGAAAAGAAATCGGAATCGACATCACGACTAACTACCCTGAATGGGCCGTGTACCAAACCGTCGTCACCAAATCGGATGCCGCACTCCCCGAAGGGTATGACATCTTCATGATGTGGAGTGATGGTGCTGGCCCCACGCAACCCTGGGGTCGTATGCGCAAACTGATGAGCTCTGAATTCATTGGTATGGCGAGCAACTGGAACGGCAACTGGGGCAAGTACTCAAATCCCGATGCCGATGCCTTGATCCAGGCAATCCCCGCTGAAACTGACGCCGCCAAACTGCAGGAAATGTATACCGAATTGGTCAGAATTTACCTGACCGATATCCCCTCCTTCACTCTCATGTACCGCCCTCAGTCATTCCACACCGTGAACGAGAGCGTTTGGACCAACTTCCCCCACGATGGGGATGGCACCAACCCGCCCGTTCCGCCGCTTGACTTGACCGACGGTTGGAGTATTGCAGGTCTCTATAATCTGGAGCTAGTTAAGTAAACCGTGAA
>WBZL01002495.1_pt1 | contig 17858 bp, 13 predicted proteins | sample 5204291 | NCBI WGS metagenome assembly WBZL01 (sample SAMN12344345, study PRJNA552823) | activated sludge metagenome | biome: Activated sludge suspended growth; feature: Nitrification reactor; material: Wastewater; isolation source: activated sludge from nitrification reactor of wastewater...
CGATTGCCTGGAAGGTCGTGCAGTCCTGGACCCGCGGGCAGCTTGCCATCAAGACCAACGCTGCCACCGCCTAGATCAGCCCCACCCAGGCGCGGGCGAGGGCGAGGCCGGCCGCGTCGGCCAAGGGTCCGTGGCGCGCGGCCTCCCCGGCATGGGCGGCACCCCAGCCCGGTTGCATCCGTTCCGCGGCGGCGCCGAACTGATCCGTCCAGGCCGCAACCACCGTGCGGTCGGCCTCGAAATGGAACTGCGTGCCGTAGGCGGCGCGACCGAGCCGGAAGGCCTGGTGCGCGACCGTGCCGTTCTCTGCCAGATGGACCGCGCCCTCTGGCAGGGTGAAGGTGTCGCTGTGCCACTGGAACGTGCGGAACCGGTCGCCCGCCGCGGCGACCAGCGGGTCGGCGCGGCCTGCCGCCGTCGCGCGGACCTCGCGCCAGCCGAATTCGGGCGCGGTGCCGAGGAGGTTGGCCGCGCCAAACGCGCGGGCGAGGATCTGCGAACCGAGGCAGATGCCGAGAACGGCGCGGTCGGCCTCTGCCCAGATCCGCATTGTCCGGGCGAGCGCGGGAAGGTAGGGATGCGCCGCGTCGTCGATGGCCGACTGTTCGCCCCCGAGCACGACGAGTGCGTCCTCGGCGGCAAGGTCTCGGGGCAGGTTGCCGTCGCGGTAGGGACGGTACATGACGATTTCTGCACCGGCTTCGCGCAGCGCCACGCCCACCTGGCCGAGCGCGGTGTTGACCATGTTCTCGACGACGGCGACGCGCATGGGGTCCTCTGGCGCTGATGATTCCGGGCCGCGATTGAGCATGGAAGCGGGCGGGCGCGCAAGAGAGGGGCCCGGGCCGCGCAGATTGGGCCTTGCCATTGTGGCCCGCCCGTGAAACAGGGGAGCGCCAAACGAAAACTCCCCCCGAGAGGTGTTCCATGGAGATTCGCGAGGCGCTGACCTTCGATGACGTTCTGCTCGTTCCGGCCGCCTCCAACGTGTTGCCGTCGGCCGCCGACACCTCGACATTCGTGACGAAACAGGTCCGCATGAACATCCCGCTCCTGTCCTCGGCGATGGACACGGTGACCGAGGCGCGGATGGCCATCGCCATGGCTCAGGCGGGCGGCATCGGCGTCATCCACCGCAACCTCGGGATCGAGGAGCAGGCGGCGCAGGTGAGCCGCGTGAAGCGGTTCGAAAGCGGCATCGTCTACAACCCGATCACGCTGACGCCCGACCAGACGCTGGCCGACGCCAAGGCGTTGCAGGAGCGGTACAACGTCACCGGTTTCCCGGTCGTGGACGGTGATGGCCGTGTCGTGGGGATTGTCACCAACCGTGACATGCGGTTCGCCTCGGATGACAGGACCCCGGTCCGGGTGATGATGACGGCAGATCACCTCGCCGTGCTGAACGAACCGGCCGATCTCGACGAGGCCAAGTCGCTGATGAAGGCGCGGCGGATCGAAAAGCTCCTCGTGACGGACGGGCAGGGCAAGCTGACCGGACTGCTCACGCTCAAGGACACAGAGAAGGCGGTGCTGAACCCGCATGCCTGCAAGGACGAGCTTGGCCGCCTGCGGGTGGCGGCGGCCTCGACCGTCGGGGACGAGGGGTTCGAGCGGAGCCGGGCGCTGATCGACGCCGGCGTGGACATGGTGGTGATCGACACCGCACATGGCCACAGCGAGGGCGTGGCGCGGGCGGTGGAGCGGATCAAGGCGCTGTCGAACGCGGTCCAGGTGGTGGCCGGCAACGTGGCGACGGCCGAGGCGACGCGGGCGCTGATCGCGGCGGGGGCGGATGCGGTGAAGGTCGGGATCGGCCCGGGCTCGATCTGCACCACGCGGATCGTCGCCGGCGTCGGCGTGCCGCAACTGACGGCGATCATGGACGCGGCCGGGGCGGCGGGCGAGGTGCCGGTGATCGCCGATGGCGGCATCAAGTATTCCGGGGACTTCGCCAAGGCCATCGCGGCAGGCGCCTCCTGCGCCATGGTCGGCTCGGCTATCGCGGGCACCGATGAAAGCCCGGGCGAGGTGATCCTCTACCAGGGCCGCAGCTTCAAGAGCTATCGCGGCATGGGATCGCTCGGCGCAATGGCGCGCGGCTCGGCAGACCGCTACTTCCAGAAGGACGCGGCCTCCGACAAGCTGGTGCCCGAGGGGATCGAGGGCCAGGTGCCCTACAAGGGCACGGCGCAGGCGGTGATCCACCAGCTCGTCGGCGGTCTCAGGGCCGCGATGGGCTACACCGGCAACCGCACCGTGGCGGAGATGCGCAGGAACTGCCGCTTCGTGAAGATCACCGGCGCGGGGCTGGCCGAAAGCCACGTTCACGACGTGCAGATCACCCGCGAAAGCCCGAACTACAGATTGGGGTGAGGCGCGCCCGGACGGACTTCCGGTGGAAGTCCGTCAGCGCCGAACGCCCGGAGCGCCAGCGGAGGGCCGGGGTGAGGCGCGCGCGGGGTCGGACCGGGTGGGACCGGCAACCCTGCCCGTCCTGCGGGGCGCCTATCCGCCGAAACCCTTGAGGAAGCTCGTGAGGTTCGCGCCGAGCGCGGGCTGGAGGTAGCCGCCCTCCTGCACGATGACGGAGGGCAGGCCGAGCCCGGCGATGGCGCCGGCGATCCGGGCGAAGCCCGGTGTCGTCACCCGGAAGCCCTGGAAGGGGTCGCCCTCGTGTGCGTCGAGACCAAGCGCCACGACAAGCGCATCGGTCCCGAAGGCGCGGATACGGGCAAGGGCGATGTCGAGGGCTTCCAGATAGGAAGCGTCGTCGGTGCCGCGCGGCAGGGCGAGGTTGAGGTTGTAGCCGAGCCCGGCACCCGTCCCGCGTTCCTCCGCATGACCCCAGAAGAAGGGGTAGAACCGCGCCGGGTCGGCATGGATCGAGACCGTCAGAACGTCGGCCCGCGCGTAGAAGATGCCCTGCGTGCCGTTGCCATGGTGGACGTCCACGTCCAGTATCGCGGGCCGCCGGCCCGCCCTCAGCATCGCCTCGGCGGCGATGGCAGAGTTGTTGAGGAAGCAGAAGCCCCCGGCGAGGTCGCCGAAAGCATGGTGGCCGGGCGGGCGGCAGAGCGCATAGGCCGCGCGCTCGCCCGCAAGCACGACGTCGGCGGCGGTGAGCGCCGCCTGCGCCGACCAGTAGGCCGCGTCCCAGGTGCCGGCGGCGATCGGGCAGGCGGTGTCCGCCTGGTGGAACCCGGCCTGGCCGACGGCCGAGCGCGGGTAGGAGGCGGTTCGGCGGTCGGGATGGATGTTCGGGATCACCTCGTCGGCCGCGCCCGCGATCCGGCTCCAGCGGGTGTGGATCGTCTGCAGGAATACGAGGTATTCCGGCGAATGCAGCGCGGCGAGCGGCCCCGGACCGTGATCGGTGGGGGCCGCGAAGGTGCAGCCCGCGGCCTCCGCCCCCGCCCTCAGCGCCTCGATCCGCGCGGGCTGCTCGGGGTTCGGCAGGCGGGTGCCGTTGACCATGAACATCTTCGGGTCATGCGCCCGCTGGCGGTCGTCGAAGAAGGCTTTCATCCCGTTTCTCCAATACGGTCGAGGGCCGCTCCCGCGACCAGGAGCGAGGTCTCGCCCGGGTGCGGGGCGAAGCCGAGTCCGCGATAGAAGGCCAGCGCGCGGACATTGTCTTCGTGGACCGCGAGCCGGAGGAACCCCGCGCCCCAGAGCGCCCGCGCCTCGTCGCGGACGGCGGTGAGAAGCCGCGCCCCGAGCCCCGCGCCGCGTGCCGACGCCGCCACCCAGAGGTCGGAGACATAGGCGCCCGGAACGCCGCGCGTCGTCGAATAGAGGGGTGAGAAGACCGCCGCGCCGACCGCGCTGCCGCCCCTGAGGGCGAGGAGCGCCCGGAAGGCGGGTGCGGTTCCGAAGCCCGCCGCCCGCAGGTCCTCTGCCGTCGCCCGGTGGGTGTCGCCGAGGTCGGCCGAGAGGGCGCGCAGCGCCGCATCGAGCAGGTCCACGTCCTCGACCCTGGCCGGGCGGATCGCGATCCCGTCCATCAGAACCCCACCCCCGCCGCGCCCTTCAGCCCGAGCATCGCCCGCGCCTCGTCCGGGGTGGCGAGCACGCGCCCGAGCGCCTCGACGATGCCGCGGACCTTCTGCACCTGTTCGGCGTTCGACCGGGCGAGCTGGCCCCTGGCGATGTAGAGGTTGTCCTCGAGCCCGACCCGGACATGGCCGCCCATCGCCGCTGCCTTCTCGGCCAGAGGCATCTGCTGGCGGCCCGCCGCCAGGACGGAGAAAAGGTAGTCGTCGCCGAAGAGCCGGTCTGCCGTGGCCTTCAGATGCTCCAGATGCTCGGGCTCGGCCGCGATGCCGCCGAGGACGCCCATGACGAACTGGATGAAGATCGGCGCCCGAACCAGCCCGCGGTCGGCGAAGTGCCTGAGCATGTTGAGATGCCCGACGTCGTAGCACTCGAACTCGAAGCGCGCGCCGCGCTCCTCGCCCATGCGCCGCAACACGCCCTCGATGTCGCGGGGCGTGTTCTTGAAGACGAGGTCGTCAGAGGTCCGCAGGAACGGCTCCTCCCAGTCATGAAGCCACTCGGTTCGCTTGCCCAGCATCGGGTAGAGCGCGAAGTTCATCGTCCCCATGTTCAGCGAACACATCTCGGGCCGGAGGGCCAGCGGTGCGGCGAGGCGCTGGTCGAGCGTCATGGTCGCGCTGCCGCCGGTCGTCAGGTTCACCACGGCGTCGCAGGCCGCACGGATCTGCGGCAGGAAGCCCATGTAGTGATCGAGCGCGGCCGAGGGCCGCCCGGTCGCCGGGTCGCGGGCGTGCAGGTGCAGGATCGCCGCCCCGGCCTTTGCCGCCTCGATCGCCTGGGCCGCGATCTCCCCGCCGGTCACCGGCAGGTGGGGCGACATCGAGGGCGTGTGGATGGAGCCGGTGACGGCGCAGGTGACGATGATCTTCGACATCGGTCAGGCCGGGACTGCGAGCGCGGGGGCGATCTGGGCCGCGAACCGGTCGAGCGCCGTTGTCAGCTTTTCCATGATCTCTTCGACCTGCGCCTCGGTGGTGATCATCGGCGGGCAGACGAGGAAATGGTCGCCCTCAATCCCGTCGCGGGTGCGGCGGGAGTAGATGATCAGCCCCTCCTCGTAGGCGCGTTCGACAAGCTCGACATGGGCGTTGAGTCCCTTCGGCAATGGCCGCATGGTCTGGCGGTCGGCGACCAGCTCGAAGGCGAGGAGCAGGCCCTTGCCGCGCACGTCGCCGATGAAGGGATGCCGCTGCTTGAGGGCCTCGAGCCGAACCTTCAGGTGGTCGCCGGTGCGGGCGGCATTAGCCATCAAGCCGCCGGCCTCGATCTCCTCGATCACGGCGAGGCCGGCGGCGCAGGCGAGCGGGTTTCCCGCATAGGTATGGCCATGCATGAAGCCGCCGGCCTTAAGCACCGGCTCCACAAGCCGGTCATGCGCGATCATCGCGCCCAAGGGCGCATAGCCCGCGCCGAACCCCTTCGACATCGCGATGATGTCGGGGGCCACGCCCCAGTGGTCGGCGCCGAGGAAGAGCCCGGTGCGCCCGCCGCCCGACATCACCTCGTCATGGATGAGAAGCACGCCGTGGCGGTCGCATATCTCGCGCACCGCGGCCATGTAGCCCGCGGGCGGGACGAGCGCGCCGGTGGAGGCGCCGCCGACCGGCTCGTGGATGAAGGCAAGCACCGTCTCGGGCCCTTCCGCGACGATCTTCGCCTCCAGCATCGCGGCATAATGCGCGCCCGTCGCCGGATCGTCGGGGTCGAGCCCGTCGAGATAGGCGCGGGGCGCGGGGATTTTCGGCATCGCCTGCAGCATCGGCGCGAAGGGCGCCGTCAGCGGCGTGTAGGACGTCAGCGCGAGCGCACCGAGGGTGGCGCCGTGGTAGGAGGGCGCGCGCGAGATCACCTTCCAGCGCGACCCCTGGCCCACCGTCACCGCATACTGGCGGGCGAGCTTGATCGCGGCCTCCACCGCCTCGGACCCGCCCGAGACGAAGAAGACCTTTTCCATCCCCCCGGGGCAGAGGCCCGCGACCCTGGCGGCGAGCCGCTCGCCGGGCTCGGTCTCGAAATGCAGCCGGTAGCCGAAGGTCGCCTTTTCCATCTGCCGCCGCATGGCTTCGAGCACGCGCGGGTTGGAGTGGCCGATGTTCGACACCATCGCGCCCGAGGACCCGTCGATGTAGCGCTTGCCGTGGACGTCCCAGATATAGATGCCCTCCGCCCGCTCGAGCACGGGGCGCTTCTGGTCGCTCTGGTAAAAGAGGTGGCTCTTGCCGGTCATCTCGGCCTCATGTTCAGGGATCGGGGCGAGCCTAGCCGCCCCGCGCGGCGACCGGAAGGGGGTGCGCGACAGCTTTCCGCGCCGCGCGCGATAGGTTAGCACCGCCGGGGACGGGGCGGCGGGCGCCCGGCACGAGGCGGGAGAGGGGCGATGACGCCCGAGGCGCGGATCGCGGCGGCGATCGAGGTTCTCGACGGGGTGATCGGCGGAATGCCGGCCGAGCGGGCGCTGACCGGCTGGGCGCGGGGGCACCGGTTCGCCGGCGCACGCGACCGGGCGGCGATCCGCGATCTCGTCTTCGACACGCTGCGCCGCCGGCGATCCTGTCTTGCCCGCGCAGGCGGCGGGGCCGAGACGGGGCGGGCACTGATGATCGGCTGGGTCGCCGCGGCGGGGCGGGACCCCGAGAACGTCTTCGCCGGCACGGGCTATGCCCCCGGCGCCCTCGACCCGGCCGAACGCGCCCGGCTTGCGGCCTTCGCGCCCGAAGCCGTGGACGAGTGCGTGGCGCTCGACTGCCCCGACTGGATCGCTCCGATGCTGCGCCGCGCGCTCGGCGCCGAGTTCGCTGCCGTCCTCGCCTCGATGCGGGACCGCGCGCCGGTCTTCCTGCGGGTGAACCCGGGCCGGGGTGCGGCGCGTGACGCGGTGACGTCGCTCGCCGCCGAGGGCATCGGCACGCGCGATGCGGAGGATGTCAGCTGCGCACTGGAAGTCACAGAGAATGCGCAGAAAATCCGCCAGTCCGGTGCCTATATGGACGGCCTCGTGGAGTTGCAGGACCTGAGCCCGCAGGCGGCCGTCGCGGCTTTGCCGCTCCATCCTGACACACGGGTGCTCGACTTTTGCGCGGGCGGAGGCGGCAAGGCGCTCGCCGTCGCGGCTCGGGGCGTGGCGGAGGTCGTCGCGCATGACGCGGATCCCGGACGCATGGCCGACCTGCCTGCGCGGGCCGCACGCGCGGGCGTGAGGATTGCCACGGCCGCGCCGGCCGCGCTTGCCGGGCGGCGCTTCGACCTCGTCCTCGCCGACGTGCCGTGTTCCGGAACCGGAACCTGGCGGAGGACGCCCGACGCCAAATGGCGCCTGACTCCCGCCCGGCTTGAAGAGCTTCGCCGGCTGCAGGCCACAATACTCGACCGCGCCAGCGCCCATGTCGCGCCGGCGGGGCATCTCGCCTACATGACCTGTTCGCTCCTGGTCGAGGAGAACCGTGACCGGATCGACGACTTTCTCGCCCGCAATCCCGGCTGGCGGCTCGACGGCGACCGGCTTTTCACACCGCTGTCGGGGGGCGACGGCTTCTACAGCGCTCTCTTGACGCGTGGGTCGGGCGCAGCCTAGACAATTGGAAGTTGTGATCCGGGCGCGGTTAATCGCTGCTTAAGCATTTCGGGTCCGAATGCGGAGGAACCGAATCTGAAGGGAGCAACCTGGTGTCGCATCCGGCGCTTTCCCCGCACCCGCTGACCCGAACGGCGCTGACGCTCGCGCCCCGCAGCGCGTATCTCGTGCTGGCTGCCCTGATTGTCGCCGCCCTTGCCTGGTTCCTGATCGAGGGTGTCCTGGGGATCGCGGTGCTTGCCGTGGCCGGAACGCTGGCGGCACTCGCTGCGCTCATCAACTGGCTCACACTCCGGCACGGGTCGTCGCACGGCGCCTTTCAGGAGCAGATCGCGGCCTTCATCGAACATGACGCCTCGCCAAGTTTCACCACCGATCCCGAGGGCGAGATCGGGACCCAGAATCGCGCCGCACTGCAGCGGTTCGGAAGCCGCGGCGGCCAGACCCTGACCCGTGCGCTGGCGGAGGTCTTCGCCAGTCCCGCGGCGGTGCTGCATCGGCTGCAGAACCGCGCCGAGGCAGCCGGTTCCGCGCGCGAGGACCTTGTCACCCGGCGGGGTCACGTGCGGCTCTCGGTCCACCGGATCGGCGAGGCGGGATTTCTCTGGCGGCTCGAGGACATGGCCGAGCGGGCCGTGGGTGGGCGCGGGGCCGAAACGATCAGCCTGCCCATGCTGACGGTCTCCCGGAGCGGCACGATCCTCTTCATGAACGAGGCGACACGAAGGCTGATCGGTGAGCGTGTCAAGACGCTCGACCGGATCTTCGGCGACCTGCCGCTGCGTCCGGGGGAGGAGCACGAAATCGCCGGCGCGGACGGCCCGGTGCGCGCGCTTGTTGCGGTGATCGAGAGTGCCGGCGGGCGCCGCGAGGTCTATCTGCTGCCCTCTGCAGCCGACACGCCCCCCCATTCCGCGGATCCGACGGCCTTCGAAACCCTCCCCGTGGCCCTCCTGCGTCTGACCGGCGCCGGCGAGGTGCGCGAAGCGAACCGGGCTGCACGGACGCTTCTGGGCGAGGTCGCTTCGGGAACGCGGCTCAGCGACCTTCTCGAGGGGCTCGGCCGGCCGGTGAACGACTGGATCGCGGACGCGCTGGCCGGACGCGCCAACCAGCGCCCCGAGGTCCTGCGCCTGCGCGGCGTCGAGAAAGACAGCTACCTCCAGGTCACGCTGATCCGTGTCGTCGAGGACGGGCGGCCCGCTCTGGTCGCGGTGCTGTCGGATGCGACCCAGCTCAAGACACTCGAGGCGCAGTTCGTGCAAAGCCAGAAAATGCAGGCGATCGGCCAGCTCGCGGGCGGTGTGGCGCATGACTTCAACAACCTTCTGACTGCGATTTCAGGGCATTGCGACCTTCTCCTGCTGCGTCACGACAAGGGCGACCAGGACTACGCCGACCTCGTCCAGATCAACCAGAACGCCAACAGGGCGGCCAGCCTCGTCGGCCAGCTCCTCGCCTTCTCGCGCAAGCAGACTCTGAAGCCGCAGATCATCGACCTGCGCGACACGCTGTCGGACCTTACCCATCTTCTCAACCGGCTCCTCGGCGAGAGGGTCCGGCTGACGGTCGCGCACGATCCCGCGCTCAAGCCGATCCGGGCCGACAAAAGGCAACTCGAACAGGTGGTGATGAACCTCGTGGTCAACGCGCGCGACGCGATGCCCGCAGGTGGAGAGGTGCGGATCGAGACGGAGATGCAGACCATCCGCGACGCTCTCGCCCGCGACCGGGTCAGCGTGGCGCCGGGCGCATATGTCGTCGTGCGGGTCACCGATTCCGGCATCGGCATCCCTGCCGACAAGCTGCCGAAGATTTTCGAGCCCTTCTTCACGACCAAGCGGCAGGGCGAGGGTACCGGCCTCGGTCTTTCGACCGCCTACGGAATCGTCAAGCAGACCGGCGGCTACATCTTCTGCGACAGCATCGAAGGCCAGGGAACGACCTTCACGCTCTATTTCCCCGCCAACGACCGCGCGGAACCGGCCGTGGAACCCGCGATCCAGGCGCCGCGCCGCGTCACGCGGACGGGCGAGGGTGTCGTGCTGCTCGTCGAGGACGAGGCCCCGGTCCGGGCCTTCGCCAGCCGCGCGCTGCGCCTGCGGGGCTATACCGTGATCGAGGCGGAGAATGCCGAGGAGGCGCTGCGGACGCTCGAGGACCGTTCGCTTGCGATCGACGTCTTCGTGACCGATGTGATCATGCCAGGCATGGATGGGCCAAGCTGGGTGCGCGAGGCGCTCAAGGAGCGGCCGAACACCCGCGTCGTGTTCGTTTCCGGCTATTCGGAAGAAAGCCTGACGGAAACGCGCGAACGGATTCCGAACTCGGTCTTCCTGCCGAAGCCCTTCTCGCTCGGCGAACTCACCGCGACGGTCCAGGGCCAGCTCCACTGAGGCGCTAAGGGTGCTCCACGAGGGCCTCGGCCCCTGAAGGGAGAGCGGACATCCGCGGTGCAGGCCCGTCGCGCCGGTTGCCGGACCGGCAGATGATCCGGAATAAGGGCCCGACGCTAGCGTTGCGTCCGCCCTCGGCCGCGGCACCGGGCTTTCGGTCGGGCACCGTCCCGCGATATTCCATGCGCCGCGCACCCCCCCCTGTCGATCCGCCTGTCGCGACTCCGGCCGACCGGCAGGCTGCGCGGGCGGCGCGATCAGGTGGGTCGCCCGGGCACGACAGGGTCAGCGGCCGAGCGAGGCGTAGAGCGCAAAGTCACGGCCGAATGCGTCGCGCAGGCGTGTCTCGATCGCCGGGGACAGGTCGGTCGCGCCCGGGGGCGAGACGTTCAGCCGCGGCAGCGTGATCTCGCAATCGAGCCGGTCCTCGAGGAAGCGCACGAAGCTCGCCATGTCGTCGTAGCGGAAAAGACGGTCCGCCCCCGGACCGCGCTCGGGCACCAGGAAGCGGCCCTGCGACCCGACATTGGCGAACTCGGGCTGGGGATCGGCGAGGTATCCCTCGACGAAGGCATCGAAGCTCAGCCCCTTCGTGCTCTTCTCCGGCGCCACCCCGCTTGCCCGTTGCCGGTAGCGATACCAGCTTCCGAGCCAGTCGATCGGCTCGCGCATCACCGCCACCACCATGAAATCCTCGTCGGCCGCCTTCTGGAGAAAGGGTGCGAGGTATTTCCAGTATCGATGCACGGAAGTGTGCTTCAATTCCGGAGGGCGCTGGATGACGACGCTGGCGAGGGGTTCCAGGGCGGCCTCGATGGCTGTCGTGCCTGTCTTCGGTGTCGCGAGATAGACGAGCCGCTGCTTCCAGAAGACGAGCATTGCAGACCTTTTTCCCTTTTCCCGCGGATTCGCCGGCGCCATTAACTAAACGTTTACCCAAAGGAGAAAAAGTCGATTTTCAGAAAATCCGGTTGAACTGTTCTTCTTTTGATCTCATAGATGCGAGAACAAGAGGCGAACACGAGCATGATTGCCGCGCCCACTGGCGTGTGAAATAAGGAACGGGACCATGGCAGTGACGAACCTTCTCGACATGAACGACAAGCGCTCCCCCGACAAGCAGAAGGCGCTCGACAGCGCGCTCGCCCAGATCGAACGGCAGTTCGGCAAGGGCTCGATCATGCGGCTGGGCGCGGGCAACCCGGTGATGGAGATCGAGGCGACCTCCACGGGCTCGCTCGGGCTCGACATCGCGCTCGGCATCGGCGGCCTGCCGAAGGGCCGGGTGGTGGAAATCTACGGACCGGAAAGCTCGGGCAAGACGACGCTGACGCTGCATGTCGTGGCCGAGGAACAGAAAAAGGGCGGCGTCTGCGCCTTCGTCGACGCCGAACATGCGCTCGATCCGCAATATGCGAAGAAGCTCGGCGTGAACCTCGACGAGTTGCTGATCAGCCAGCCCGACACCGGTGAACAGGCGCTGGAGATCGTCGACACGCTGGTGCGATCGGGCGCGGTCAGCCTCGTCGTGGTCGACTCGGTCGCGGCGCTGACGCCGAAGTCCGAGCTCGAGGGCGAGATGGGCGATTCGAGCGTGGGCGTCCATGCCCGCCTCATGAGCCAGGCGATGCGCAAGCTCACCTCCTCGATCAGCCGGTCGAACTGCATGGTGATCTTCATCAATCAGATCCGCATGAAGATCGGCGTGATGTTTGGCAGCCCCGAGACCACGACGGGCGGCAACGCGCTGAAGTTCTATGCCTCCGTCCGGCTCGACATCCGCCGCATCGGCTCGATCAAGGACCGCGAGGAAGTGGTCGGCAACACCACCCGCGTGAAGGTCGTGAAGAACAAGGTGGCGCCTCCCTTCAAGCAGGTCGAGTTCGACATCATGTACGGCGAGGGCATTTCGAAGACCGGCGAGCTCGTCGACCTCGGCGTGAAGGCCGGCGTGGTCGAGAAGTCGGGCGCCTGGTATTCCTACGGCGACGAGCGCATCGGCCAGGGGCGCGAGAATGCCAAGCAGTTCCTGAAGGACAATCCCGCCGTGGCGCACGAGATCGAGGACAAGATCCGCGCGAGCCACGGGCTCGACTTCGGCGCCTCGGACGAGGGTGGCGACGAGGTGATGGAAGCCTGACGGCCCCCGTCCAGCCCTTCACACGCAGCACGGGCGCGGCCGGATCGGCGGCGCCCGTTTCGTGTCCGGCGAGGGCGGGTCCCAAGGCCCGCCCGGATCACGCGCCCGGCCGCTGCCTCGCCGCGCCGCAGAATTGTGGACACGGGACCCGACACGGGATAACACGCCAAGGCCCTTCCCTTCGCCCGACGAGGCCCGCCCCGATGCCCAGCCTGAACGACATCCGTTCGACCTTTCTCGACTACTTCCGCCGCAACGACCACCGCGTCGTGGCCTCCTCGCCGCTTGTGCCGCGGAACGATCCGACGCTGATGTTCACCAACTCGGGCATGGTCCAGTTCAAGAACTGCTTCACCGGGGTCGAGAAGCGCGACTACGTCCGTGCGACCACGGCGCAGAAATGCGTACGCGCCGGCGGCAAGCACAACGACCTCGACAACGTGGGCTACACGGCGCGGCACCACACGTTCTTCGAGATGCTCGGCAACTTTTCCTTCGGCGACTACTTCAAGAAGGAAGCCATTCCCTTTGCCTGGGAGCTGATCACGAAGGACTTCGGGATCGACCCGAAGCGGCTGACGACCACCGTCTACCACACCGATGACGAAGCCTTCGCGATCTGGCGGAAGGTGGGCGTGCCGGAGGGGCGGATCATCCGCATCGACACCGACGACAATTTCTGGCGCATGGGCCCGACCGGCCCATGTGGCCCCTGCACCGAGATCTTCTACGATCACGGTGACCGTATCTGGGGCGGCCCGCCCGGCTCGGCGGAGGCGGACGGCGACCGGTTCATCGAGATATGGAACCTCGTCTTCATGCAGAACGAGCAGATGGCCGACGGCACGCTGCGGGTGCTCGACATGCAGTCGATCGACACCGGCATGGGGCTGGAGCGGATCGGCGCGCTTTTGCAGGGCAAGCACGACAACTACGACACCGACCTCATGCGGAGCCTCATCGAAGCCTCGGCGCACGGCACCTCGACCGATCCGGACGGGCCGGGCAAGGTGCATCACCGGGTCATCGCCGATCATCTGCGCTCCACCTCCTTCCTCATCGCCGACGGGGTCATGCCCTCGAACGAGGGGCGCGGCTATGTGCTGAGGCGGATCATGCGGCGGGCGATGCGGCACGCGCATCTCCTGGGCGCCGAGGAGCCGCTGATGCACCGGCTGGTGCCGGCGCTCGTCCGCCAGATGGGCGCCGCCTATCCCGAGCTTGTCCGCGCCGAGGCGTTGATCGGCGAGACGCTGAAGCTCGAGGAGAGCCGGTTCAAGCAGACGCTCGACCGTGGCCTGAGGCTACTGGACGACGAGTTGGCCAGGCTCGGCGAGGGCCAGCCGCTTCCCGGCGCCGCGGCGTTCAGGCTTTATGACACCTACGGCTTTCCCCTTGACCTCACGCAGGACGCGCTGCGCGAGAAGGGCCGCACTGTCGATGTCGCGGGCTTCGACCACGCGATGCAGGAACAGCGTGCCAAGGCGCGCGCGGCCTGGGCCGGCTCGGGCGAGACGAAGGACGCCGCGATCTGGTACGACCTCGCCGAAAGGCACGGTGCGACGGAATTCCTCGGCTACGACACCGAGACGGCGGAGGGCCAGGTTGTCGCGCTCGTCGCCGACGGCGCCGAGATCGGTGCGGCCGCGACCGGCGCGAAGGTCCAGATCGTCGTCAACCAGACGCCCTTCTACGCCGAGGCCGGCGGGCAGGTCGGCGACACCGGCCTCATCCGCACCGATACCGGCATGGCGACCGTCACCGATACGAGGAAGTCGGCCGGGGTCTTCATCCACCTCGCCGAGGTGACGGAGGGCGAGATCGCGCGCGGCCAGCCGGCGAAGCTCGAGGTGAACCACGCCCGGCGCACGGCGATCCGCGCAAATCATTCGGCGACGCATCTTCTGCACGAGGCGCTGCGGCGCGCGCTTGGGGACCACGTCGCGCAGCGCGGCTCGCTCAACGCCGAGGACCGGCTGAGGTTCGACTTCAGCCATTCCAGGGCGATGACGCCGGCGGAACTGGCGACCGTCTCGGTCGAGGTGAACGACTTCATCCGCCAGAACTCCGCGGTCGAGACGCGGATCATGACGCCCGACGACGCCCGTGCGATTGGCGCGCAGGCGCTTTTCGGCGAGAAGTATGGCGACGAGGTGCGGGTCGTCTCGATGGGCCGTCTCGCGGGTTCGGCGAAGGGCGCGGACGGGGCCACCTATTCGCTGGAGCTTTGCGGCGGCACCCATGTCGCACGCACCGGCGACATCGGCGCCTTCGTCTGCCTCGGCGACAGCGCCTCCGCCGCGGGGGTGCGGCGGATCGAGGCGCTGACGGGCCAGGCGGCGCTGGATCACCTGAACGCGCATGGCACGCGGCTGGCGGAGATCGCGGCGGCGCTGAAGGCCCAGCCGGCCGAGGTGGTGGACCGCGTGCGCGCGCTGATCGACGACCGCAAGGCGCTTCAGAACGAGGTGGCACAGCTTCGCCGCGACCTCGCGATGGGGGGCGGTGCGACGGGCGGGGCCGAGGCGAGGGAAGTTGGCGGCGTGAAGTTCCTTGCGCAGACCGTCGCGGGCGTCTCGGGCAGGGACCTGCCGGCGATCGTCGATGAGTTGAAGGCGCGCGTGGGCTCGGGCGTCGTGCTCGTCGTTGCCGATACCGGGGGCAAGGCCGCCGTCGCGGCCGGGGTCACGGCGGACCTGACGGACCGGCTTTCCGCGGTGGCGATCGTCAAGGCGGCGGCCGAGGCGCTCGGCGGCAAGGGCGGGGGCGGGCGGCCGGACATGGCCCAGGCCGGCGGCGCGGATGCGTCGAAGGCGGAAGATGCGGTGAGGGCCGCCGAAGCGGTGATCGGAGGAGCAGCATGAGCGCGACGAAGGGGGCGTTCTGGATCGCCCATGTGAAGGTCACGGATGCCGAGGCCTATGGCCGCTATGCCGCCCTCGCGGGGCCCGCGATCGCCAAGCACGGCGGGGTCTTCCTCGCCCGCGGCGGGCGCTACGTCCAGCTCGAGGGTAACGACCGGCCGCGCAACGTCGTGGCGCGCTTCCCCTCGCTCGAGGCGGCGGTGGAATGTTACCACAGCCCGGAGTACCAGACGGCCCTTGCGCATGCCAGGGGCGCCGCGGAGCGCGACCTGATGGTGGTCGAGGAATCCTGATCCCGCTCGGGGCGGATTGACGCCCGTGGGCTCTGCGCGGTATCGTTCCGGCCAACAAGGCAAGGGAAAATAAACCCTTTTGCGGCAAGGCTGAGCAGGCGGGGCCCGGAGGCAGCAGTGACGATCCTCAAGACGATGGCGGGGGCCTGACCCATGTGCCGTTGGGCCGCCTACACGGGCGAGCCGATCTTCCTCGAGGAGATCGTGTGCCGGCCCGGGCATTCGCTCATCCACCAGAGCCACGGCGCGACGGAAGCGAAGTCGGCGATCAACGCCGACGGCTTCGGCCTTGCCTGGTACGGCGAGCGGGAGGAACCGGGGCTTTTCCGCGACATCCTGCCGGCCTGGTCGGACCCGAACCTGCGCTCGCTGACGGCGCAGGTGAAATCGCATCTCTTCCTCGCCCATGTCCGCGCCTCGACCGGGACGGCGACGAGCCGCAACAACTGCCATCCCTTCGCGGTGGGAGCCTGGGCCTTCATGCACAACGGCCAGATCGGCGGCTACGACAGCTTCCGCCGCGACGCCGAGATGCTGATCCCGGACCATCTCTATCCGCACCGCAAGGGCGCGACCGACAGCGAGGCCCTGTTCCTCGTGGCGCTCGGCGAGGGACTCGCCGAGGACCCGAAAGGCGCGCTCGAACGGGCGACGGCGGCGATGGAGGCGCTGTCGCGTACCAAGGGCGCGGCCCCGCACGTCCGCATGACGGTCGCCTTCACCGACGGCCGGCGTCTTTATGCCGTGCGCTACGCGACCGACGACGCGGCGCCCTCGCTCTACCACCGCTGGTCTGACACCCGCGCCGGCCGCGCCGTGGTCTCCGAGCCGCTCGACGCCGGCCAGTGCTGGGAGCCGATCCCGCCCGGCAGTTTCTGCACCTTCGACGGCACCGAGGTGCGCGTGGAGCCCTTCGTGCCGCGATGCCGGAGCCGCGCCGCCTCCCGCCGGAGCCGCGCCGCCTGAGCGGGTTTCCAGGCGGCGTCCGTCACGCCCATGTCGTTTTCGCCCGCGAGATGACGCAATCCGCAGCCGTGCCCGCGCGATTGGCAGTAAAACGAGGACCAGCCAGACGGACAGAGGAGGCGCGCATGAACGAAGTGGCGGAAGGTCGTCGGGCCCGGGGCGGTGGCGGCGCGGCAAGGCGGGCCGAGCGGACGGCGGTGCGCATCGAGGTTGCGAAGTTCATCGAGCGCAACATTCCCAATCTCGAAGTCCTGAACGAAGAGGCGCTGGCGATCATCGAGGCGAATGCCGAGACGGTGCTGGAGGAGATCGGCGTCAACTTCGTCGAGAATCCGGGCGCGCTCGCGCTCTGGAGGGCCGCCGGCGCCGATGTGCAGGGCGAGCGGGTGCGCATCCCGAAGGGCCTCGCGCGCCAGCTCTGCCGGACCGCGCCCTCGTCCTATGTCCAGCACGCGCGCAATCCCGAACGCAGCGTGACCGTGGGGGGCAGGGGCCTTGTGCTCGCGCCGGTCTATGGCCCGCCCTTCGTCCGCGACGCTGACGGCGGTCGCCGCTATGCGACGATCGAGGATTTCCGCAAGTTCGTGAAACTCGGCTACATGTCTAAATGGCTGCACCATTCCGGGGGCACGGTCTGCGAACCGACCGACGTGCCGGTGAACAAGCGCCACCTCGACATGCTGATGGCGCACATGACGCTTTCCGACAAGCCCTACATGGGCTCGGTGACGGAACCCTCGCGCGCCGAGGATTCGGTGGCGATGTCGGAGATTCTCTTCGGCGGCCTCGACGGCCGCACGGTGATGACCTCGCTCATCAACATCAACTCGCCGCTGACCTTCGACGGCATCATGATGGGGGCGCTCGAAGTCTATGCGAAGGCCAACCAGGCCGCGATCATCTCGCCCTTCATCGTCGGTGGCGCGATGGCGCCGGTGACGGTGGCGGGCACGCTGACGCAGGTCCTGGCCGAGGTGCTGGCGGGGGTGGCCTATAGCCAGCTCGTCCGCGCCGGCGCGCCGGTGATCTTCGGCGCCTTCGTCACCTCGATCGACATGAACTCCGGCGCGCCGACATTCGGCACGCCCGAGGCGAGCCTGATCACCTATGGCGCCGGTCAGCTTGCCCGGCGCCTGGGCCTTCCCTACCGTTCGGCCGGCGCCTTCTGCGGCTCGAAGCTGCCCGATGCGCAGGCGGCATACGAGAGCGCCAACAGCCTCAACATGGGGCTCCTGGCGGGGGTCAACTTCATGCTGCACGCCTGCGGCTGGCTCGAAGGGGGGCTGGTGTCCTCGTTCGAGAAGTTCGTCATGGACGCCGATCAGCTCGGCGTCCTCCATGGCCTCGCCAAGGGTATCGACCTCAGCGAGAACGGCCAGGCGATGAATGCGATCCGCGAGGTGGGACCGGGCGGGCACTACCTCGGGTGCGCCCATACCCAGGCGAATTTCAAGGAAGCATTCTGGCGGACCGAGCTTCTGGACTACAAGCCCTACGAAACCTGGGAAGAGGAGGGCGGCCGCGACACCGTGGCGCTTGCCCGCGTGCGGGTCGAGAAGCTTCTCGCCG
>WBZL01002496.1_pt1 | contig 17858 bp, 13 predicted proteins | sample 5204291 | NCBI WGS metagenome assembly WBZL01 (sample SAMN12344345, study PRJNA552823) | activated sludge metagenome | biome: Activated sludge suspended growth; feature: Nitrification reactor; material: Wastewater; isolation source: activated sludge from nitrification reactor of wastewater...
CGAAGGTAAAAAAAAGATCACCTTTTCCTATCTCGGTTACGACCCGCTGGTCCGGACGGTTGAACTGGACCGGAATATCCGGCTGGACCTTGAGCTTGGCGGTTCGCTGACTTTGCAGGAAGTGGTGGTGGTAGCCGAAGACTCCCTCCACCATTTTGATACCCGGTCGGACGGAGCTTTCTCCATACCGGTATCCGTCATTGAAAACATGCCGGCCCTGGGCGGGGAGGCGGACCTGATCCGGACCGTTCATTTCCTGCCCGGTGTCCAGACCGGGACGGACGGACTGGAAGGCATCCATGTACGCGGCGGCGGCCCGGGCGACAATCTCATGCTGGTGGACGGCGTCCCGATCTACTACGTGTCCCACGGGGCAGGGTTGTTCAGCATTTTTCCGACCAATGCCGTGCGGAGCGCCAATTTCTACCGGGGGGCCTTCCCGGCCCGGTTCGGCGGTCGGACAGCTTCCGTGCTGGATGTCAGGACCCGGGAAGGCAATCAGAAAGAATTCCATTCCCGGATCGACCTGGGGTTGACAACTTCCAAGCTGGCGGTTGAAGGCCCCATTCAGAAAGGCAAAGGCGGTTTCTTTTTTACCGGCAGGCTGTCCATCATCGACCGGTATCTCCGGCAAAAATCGGTCGAACTCAAGCAAGATAACGGCGAAGAGGGTTTTGTCGATTATGGATTCAACGACTGGTTTGCCAAACTCAATTATGCATTCTCCTCAAGGGACCGGCTCTATTTCAGTTTTTTCAGCGGAGACGACGACCTCGACAATTCCGGATCCGCAGCGGATACCCTCGTCATCCGCAATTCAGGCGGCGGCCTCCAGACCTTCCGGATTTACCAGAAATATGAAGAAAAACTGAAATGGGGCAACCGGGTGGCCGCTCTGCGCTGGAACCACCTTTTCTCCGACAAGCTGTTCGTGAATACCACCCTGACCTACAGCAAACTCAAGGTGGACGCCGACTATTTTTCACTGGACTCCATTATCGCCATCCCGTCCCGGCAATTCATCAGTCTTTTCTCCCTGGTCAAATTCCGTTCGGGCATCCTGGACCGGGGGTTCAAAACAGACTTTGACTTTATCCCCTCCCCCAACCATTTCATCCGGTTTGGGGTTCAGTTCAACGGCAGGCGTTTCCAACCCGGCGCCATCAACCTCGACCAGACGCTCCAGGAGGTGGATCCGGAACAGGCGTTCAACAGCGAGAGCATTTCTACAAGTGAATTTTCGGTGTACGCGGAAGATGAATGGAAAATCAGCAAAAAACTTACATTTAACCTGGGTATCCGGGCTGTTTCGCAAAGTGTGCGCAGGAAAAATTACCAGACCTTCCAGCCCAGGTTTTCCTTCTTGTGGAATATGGCGGATAAATGGTCGTTGCGCGGCGGCTTCAGCAGGATGGAGCAGTTTGTTCACCTGCTTTCCAATTCCAGCCTGGGGCTGCCTACCGATCTTTGGGTACCGGCCACCGAACGATGGCGGCCGCAGGATGTCTGGTCAGGCGAACTCGGCCTGGACTTTCAGCCGTCGCCTGTCTGGCAATTCAGCCTGGACGGGTATTATCGGAGGCTCAACCACTTGCTCCAGTTTTCGGAGGGCGCCAATTTGCTGACGGGTTGGGAAAACAATGTAACCGAAGGCGCGGGCCGCGCTTTCGGCGCTGAGGTCTCTATCCGCAAAAACTTCGGCAGGACAACGGGCTGGATCTCCTACGCATTGGCTAAAACCGACCGGCGGTTCGACCGGATCAATAACGGCCGATGGTACCCGTACAAGTATGACCGCCGTCACGATCTGAAAATCCTTGCATTTCACCGGATATCGCCCAGTATCGGTTTTTCGGCCGACTGGGTTTTCTCAACCGGGTTCGCATTCAGTTTGCCGCTCGAAAAATATCCGGTCAACCTCCCGGTGATCTTTTTCCCGCCTGAAGATTTTGAAGTTGTCGTTTTCGATCAGAAAAACGCCTACCGGATGCCGCCTTATCACCGGTTGAACCTGAGTGTAACCTATCGTTTCCCGAAGAAAAATCTCCGGCACAGCGTTCAAATCGGCCTGTACAATGTCTACAACCGGCGAAACGCCCTTTATTACGACCTGAAAACCGAATATGTCAACGAGAACTTCACTTTGACGCAGGTCAGAAAACCGGTACAGGTGAAACTGCTGCCGAGGATTCCCATTTTCAGCGCCACCTTCAATTTTTAGCCGCCCGCACAAGGCCGGCAAGCCCTTTTATCCATTCCGGATTGTCGTTCAGGCTGGGTACGAGGTCAACCCGCTCTCCCCCAAGGGAGGTGAACAAATCCTGGTATTCCACTTTGATTTCAATAAGCGTTTCCAGACAATCCGCCACAAAAGCCGGACTAAAAACCAGCAGCCTTTTGGCGCCTTTGGCTGCCTGCTCGGTGATGACCGCACTGGTATAGGGCTGGGCCCAGGCCTCCGGGCCCAGGCGGCTTTGAAAAGTCGTGGTGTACCGGCTCGCATCCAAACCGAGTTTTTCTACGATCGCAGCCGTGGTGCCATGGCATTGGGCTGAGTAGCAGAATTGGTTGGTTGTGCAAACCGAAGCGCAGCAATCGCTTTTTTGGAGGCAAAGTTTGCCGGTCAGGTCGGCTTTCTTCAACTGCCGCTGGGGCAACCCGTGGTAGCTGAAGAGGATATGGTCGTAGCTTGCCAGGTCGAAAGCCCGGGCATTTTCAGCGAAAATATCCACCAGCGGGCCATAGTTGTAATAACTGTTGATGAACCGGATCTCTGGAATGGATTCCCATTTCCGGACTACTTTCATCACGGCTTCATGAATCGAGCCGGTCGTAGCCGAGGCATATTGCGGAAAAAGAGGTACAACCAGGATATCGCTGACCTGGTTCCGTGCAAGCCGATCCAGGGCGGCGGGAATGGAGGGTTGCTGGTAGCGCATGGCCAGCTCGACCTGGTAGGTTTCACCCATCAATTGCTGCAATCCGGCTGCGACCCGCTCACCATACACCTTGAGGGGAGACCCCTCGGGCGTCCAGAGATGCTGGTACAATTTGGCGGATTTTCCGGAACGGAAGGGTGCAATAATGCCCCGGACCAGTAAGTTCCTGGCAAGCCAGGGATAGTCGACCACCCGCGGATCCAGCAAAAATTCGGTCAGGTACCGCTTGACGGCATTCCGGGTAGGCGCATCCGGTGTGCCTAAATTGACCAATAAAATTCCTTTTTTAGCAGCAACGTCCATTTTTCCAGCATTGTGGTGCAAAAATAAGCGCCAATACCCTCTGTTCGGTAACGGCATTGTCAAATTCGGTATTCCGGTATCGGGGATTTCAAGTAACCGCAATTTACCCTACCTTTGCATCTTCAAAAATCAGAACCTATGGAAAAGCCCCTTATTCTGGTGACAAACGACGACGGCATCACGGCCATGGGCATCAGAGCCCTGGTTGAAGTGGCCTGCGAAATCGGCGAGGTGGTCGTCGTTGCTCCTGATTCCCCGCAATCCGGCATGGGGCATGCCATCACCATTCACAATCCGTTGCGCCTGCACAAATCGCTGGCCTTTGACCAATTGGAAGCCTATGAATGCAGCGGCACCCCGGTGGACTGCGTGAAACTGGCTAAAAACGTGGTACTCAAGGATCGCAAGATAGACCTCTGCGTATCGGGCATCAACCACGGCTCCAACGCTTCGATCAATATCATCTATTCCGGCACCTTGTCGGCAGCTATGGAAGCCAGCCTGGAAGGTATCCCATCCATAGGGTTTTCGCTGCTGGATTACAATCACAATGCGGATTTTGAGCCTTGCAAGCCGTTTGTGGCAAAGCTGATGCGGCATGTCATCAAAAACGGCCTCCAGGAAGGCAGTCTCCTGAATGTAAACATACCCAACCTGCCGGGTGACGAGATCAAAGGCCTGATGGTATGCCGGCAGGCCGAGGCCCGCTGGATCGAAGAGTTCCAGGAAGCCCGCGACCCCAGAGGGCAGAAATACTACTGGCTGACCGGAAAATTTGTCAATGACGACCACCACAGCCAGGACACTGATGTCTGGGCGCTGGACAACGGGTTCATCTCCGTTGTGCCTTCCAAACACGATCTCACGAATTATTCCGCTATCCCAGCTTTGAAAACCAGCTTGAACAATCACGCCATATGATTAATAAAAATGCGATCTGGGTAGGCGTCCTCATAGCCCTGCTGACCCCGTTTGTGAGCTATGCCGTACTGCTCATGATCTATGAGCGGCTGGATGCCATGGGCTGGAGCAGTTCCATTGGTCTGGGCTCCCTGTTCCAGGAGCGTACGCTCATCCTTGTAGGTATTTGCTTCAACATATTCTGGGTCAATTATTTTCAGAAAAAACGGCTGTTCCAGTCCCTGCGAGGTGTTGTCATTGCCACTATCCTGGCGGCTTTCGGCTGGTTGTTCTACTATTGGGAGATCTTTTTCTAACCGCCCATGAAATACTTTATCGTAGCCGGCGAAGCTTCCGGCGACCTCCATGGTTCCAATCTGGTGAAAGCGTTGAGGGCACAGGATCCCGGCGCGGAGATCTGCGGCTGGGGAGGAGACCTCATGGAGGCGGCAGGCGCGCGCATACTCAAGCACTACCGCGACCTGGCATTTATGGGTTTCTGGGAAGTCATAACCCACCTGGGCGCCATCCTGCGCAATTTCAGGATTTGCAAGCGTCAGATCCTGGATTTCAGTCCCGATGCGGTGATCCTGATCGATTATCCGGGATTCAACCTTCGACTGGCGCCGTGGATAAAAGCACAGGGGTTCAAGGTCAATTATTATATCTCGCCCCAGTTGTGGGCCTGGAAGAGCGGCCGCGTAAAGATCATCAAATCAAGCGTCGACCGGTTATACGTGATCCTGCCTTTCGAGCCGGAATTTTACGCCCGGTACGAATATGATGCCGACTTTGTAGGCCATCCGCTGCTGGATGTGGTTTCGGACTTCAAAACCGACCCCCGGTTCAGGGAGCGGAACGGGCTTGATCCAAGGCCGGTCATTGCCCTGTTGCCCGGCAGCAGAAGGCAGGAAATATCCAGGATTTTGCCGGTACTCCTGACCCTGCCGGCGGCATTCCCGGATTTTCAGTTTGCGGTCGGCGGCGCGGGCGCCATACCGGTAGCATTTTATGATGAGATCATTGCTCAATCCGGTGCAACGGGTAAAGTGAAACTGATCCATGGAGCAACCCATCAATTGCTGAACATAGCCCATTCGGCGGTGGTGGCCTCGGGCACCGCCTCCCTGGAAACCGCCCTGTTCGGGGTTCCGGAAATTGTCGTTTACCGCGGCAGCGGGATCTCTTTCTGGATTGCCAAACGGCTGGTGCATGTTTCCTATATTTCGCTGGCCAACCTGATCCTGGACCGGGCCCTGCTCAAGGAACTCATCCAGGACGACCTGAACCCGGACAGGCTCAGGATGGAAACCCGGCATTTGTTGACCGCTGAGGAACAAAATCGCCTTAAACAGGGCTATGCCGAATTGAGGGAAATCCTCGGCCAACCCGGCGCCTCCCAGCGCACTGCTGAAAAAATCATCGGTTTCCTGACCGGGCAATCGAAATAATCCGTTCGTCCATGACCTTTGACGTAACCATTCCCGTTTTAAACGAAGAAGCGACCCTGAAACAACAGGTCGGCATCCTGCACCGCTTTCTGACCGAAAATTACCCGGACCGAAGCCAGTGGAAAATCATTATTGCCGACAACGGTTCAACGGACCGCACAAGGGAGCTCGCAAAAGAGCTTGAGACGATTTACCCCGAAGTGCGATTGCTGGCCGTGCCTAAAAAAGGGGTCGGCCTGGCCTTGAAGCATTCCTGGGGCCGGTCGGAGGCCGATATCGTAGGCTATATGGATCTCGACCTGGCAACTGACCTCCGGCATTTCCCGGAAGCTTACTCGGCGCTGGCGGATCAGGGCTGCGATTTTGTGTACGCCACCCGGCTCCATCCCCGGTCCAGGGTGATCGGCCGAACCCTGAAAAGGGAGATTTCCTCCAGGGGGTTCAACTGGTTGCTGAAAGCTTACCTGGGCGTAAAATTCTCGGACGGGATGTGCGGATTCAAATTCCTGAAGCGGGAAGCTTATCTGAAGTTATCGGACCGCGGCGCCCAAAACGACGGTTGGTTCTTTTCCACCGAACTCCTGATCACGGCGGAATGGCTAAAGCTCAAGGTGTTCGAATTGCCGGTCACCTGGACGGATGACGCCGCCAGCAGCAAGGTCCGGATCATACCGCTCGCCAAACGGTATTGGCAGGATATGAAAGCCATTAAAAAGAAAAGATAAACTGACTCGAGACGATGAAACATGACGCTTTTCCGGAGCTGGTCCTTGGGTCGGCTATGTGGGGTTGGACCGTCGGGCGAAACACGGCCTTCCAGTTGCTGGATTATTTCTACGAATCCGGCTTCAGGAGCGTTGACGGCGCCACCAACTATCCCATCGACAAAAATCCCGGGCATTTCAGGCTGTCGGAACAAATCCTGGCGGAATGGACGCGGGTGAATCAGGTAAATGACCTGAGGGTCATCATGAAGGTCGGCAGCCTGGACAATATGCGCAGTCCGGACCACAACCTGACCAAGAGTTTTCTCCTGCTGGCCATGGATCATTACGGCGCACTTTTCGGCGGAAACCTGGACACCCTGATGATCCATTGGGACAACCGGGATGATGAAGCAGCTATACGGGAATCTTACGAGGCGTTGGCCATTGCACAGGAAAAAGGAATCGCTGCGGGATTATCCGGCATCCGGCGGCCTGAAATCCATGCGCTGGTCAACCAGGCGTTCGGCCTGGACCTTCTGATTCAGATCAAACATAACCTGTTGTACTCCGATTACGAGCGGTACGCACCTTTTCACGGGAAACGGCGATTTATAGCCTACGGCATCAATGCCGGCGGTATAAAACTGGAAAAGGAAAACTATACAGGCAAGAGCTCGTTAATTGTCCGTGGAGGAAAACCCGACGAGGAATTTGCGAACAAGGTCCGAAGCTTTTTAAACGCCCTGGACCAACGATCCTTTCCGGCGCCGCTGACCAGCTTCAACCAGCTGGCGATGATCCACGCGTTTTACAGCCCCGGACTGGCCGGCATTTTGGCGGGGCCATCCGGAATAGCGCAGCTGGCCGACACCATCCAATTCTACAGCCTGCTGAAGGAAGGCGCCTATGCAAGCGTATACGGCGTTTTACCTGCCGGCAACCAGGGGTGATCAGTTGTCGCCGATCCGGATCTCGATCTTTCCGCCCTGGATATCCAGCTCCAGGCGGTCAATGTTTTCCAGCCATTTAACCAGCGAGTCGCCCAGCATTTCCCGGCGCCAGCCCGAACCGATCACCGCCTCTCTGAGGTCATCGTCATTGCGGAATTTATCCACCATGTTCTTAGGCATGACCAGGGAAGGTGTTATCCCCTGGTTGATCGCCTGATATTTGACCAGCAGATACAACATTTCCAGTACAATATCATCGCCGATATCATCATCCTTGTCGGGCCTCGGGATTTGCGCCAGGATCTTCTTCTCCTCAGGCGTAGCGGGCTTTTCGATGAACTCCATGAACAGGCTGCCGTATTTATCCGTGATCTTATCCGGAATATGCCTGTTTTTCTTGAGGGCATCCTTTCCCGCTCCGATACTCTTGATGATATGCGTAATGATCTTGCTGGGCATCACCATTTCCCGGGAATAATCCTTGGCCTCGGCTGTCTCGCGCCGCCACGTCAGCATGCGCAGGAGAAACAAACGCTCGCGTTGGTTCAAGGACCGCATCAGGTTGTGTGAAATAATTTCCTGGTTGGGATCCTTGGCGTAATAGGCATGCGTTTCGAGCTTGGCAAACTCTTCCTCCGCCCAGCGAAGCCGGTCTTTTTTGAGGAGTTTGGACTCCAGGCTGTGCCAAAGGTCGGGAAGCGGGATGACATCCTCCATCGCGTATTTCATTTCCCTGGGCTGCAGCGGCCGCCTTTCCCAGTTGGCTACGGCGTATCCCTTGTCGAGGCTGATCCGGAGTTCGCCCTCTACAAGCCGTCGGAACGAAACGGGGTATTTGTACCCGGTGAAAGCGGCTGCGATCTGGGTGTCAAATACGTTATTCGGCGTGATGCCGTAGATATTGTGCAATAACCGGTAGTCATTTTCGCCGGCGTGCGTAATCTTTACTATTTTTGGATCCTGAATGATCTCCAGCAGCGGATCGAGGCTTTTCAACGCAAGCGGATCGATGAGATAGCGGCCCTTCTGCGTAATGACCTGGATCAGGCACAACAAGGTATTAAACCGCTTTTCACCGACAAATTCAGTATCAAAACCCAACCAAGGCACATCTTTGCTGGTTGAATAAAAGGACGCCAGCGCCTGCTCTGTCTGGATCAAATCAAATTTGGGGTCATGCATTTGCAGGTGTAATAAGTGTTAAGGAAAAATTAAACATTGTTTTAATTTGTGTAAGATTTTTTAAAGGTGCATCCATATTAAAAACCATTGAAAAAATCGTTTTTGAGTCCAAGGGCAGGTAAGTTTTATCGCCCGGCAAGTTAAAAAGAAATTGTCAATACTATGAAAATCATCAAGCGCCTTCTTTTAATCGCAGGTATTTTGCTGGTGGTCCTGATCGGCGCCGCAATTGCCTTGCCTATTATTTTCAAGGATGAGATCCTGGCCAAAGCCAAGGAAGAGATCAACAAGAATGTCCGTGCCCAGGTCGATTTCTCTGATGTCAGCCTTTCTCTGCTGCGGAGTTTCCCCAATTTCTGCTTTCGGATGGAGGATTTCTCGGTGGTTGGAATTGACACGTTCGCCGGCTACCCGCTGGCCAAAGGAAAAGCCGCAGAATTCACCATCGACCTCAAGTCGGTGATCAATGCGGATGCGCCCATTTCCATCAAATCGGTGAGCCTGGAAGAGCCCGACATCAATATTCTTGTACTCGAGAACGGCCTGGCCAATTACGATATCACCGTCCCGACCGATGAAAGAATCGAGGAAACCGCTGAAAGTACCGATTACAGCGGTGTCCGGATAAAGTTGGATAAATACAGCATCACCGGCGGCAAATTCGTGTACGACGACCGCCAGGGCGGCACTTATGTCTCCATCAACGACCTGAATCATTCCGGCAAAGGCGATTTCACGATTGATGTCTATGACCTGGACACCAAAACAACCATCGGTGAAATGACCGTGTCGCAGGGCGGCATTACCTATCTTAAAAAGGCCAGGGCCGATCTGGACGCCATTTTCAACATCGACCAGACCAACAGCAAGTACACCTTAAAAGACAACAAGCTTACGGTGAACGACCTGACGGTCAATGCCGAAGGGTTCGTGCAACTCCTGGCGGAAGACATCGCCATGGACCTGAGTTTCAGTACCCCCGAATCCGATTTCAAAAGCCTGTTTTCCCTGATCCCGAACGCCTATATCCAAGGATACGAGTCGGTGAAAGTCGACGGCCAGTTCGGACTCAGCGGCAATGTAAAAGGATCGTACAACGGCGAAAAAGAACAATACCCCGCCTTCCACATCAAGATGAATGTGGATAACGGGAATGTGAAATACCCCGACCTGCCGCTCGGCATTTCCAACATATTTGCCGACGCCACGGTGGACAGCCCCTCCAGCAATTTTGACGATATGAAGGTAGACCTGCCCAGGTTCAGCCTCCGCATCGGGTCCAATCCGCTGGAAGGGTCCTTCGCGCTGCGTCATCCCATCTCCGACCCCGCAGTGGACACCAAAGTCAAGGGCGTGATCGTGCTCGATGACCTGGCCAAGGCTTTTCCCATACCCGCCACCGAAGAAATGAGCGGCCGGATCAATGCAGATATGGCGGTCAATACGACCTTGTCCCTGATTGAGAGCCAGCAATATGAGAAGGTGAACATGTCCGGCTCGATGGACGTAAACAACCTCAAATACAAAGGCGAGGGTTTGCCGCTGGTGAATATCCGGACGGCTAAAGCAGAATTCACCCCAAAATTCGTCCAGATCGACGGCTTTGATGCCGATTTGGGCAAAAGCGACCTGAAAGCATCCGGCAGGGTCGACAATATCCTGGCCTATTTCTCTCCGGAAAAAACCATGACCGGGCAGATGACCGTTCGTTCCAATAATTTTGACCTGAACGAGTGGATGCCGGAAGAAACCAATGAATCCGCAGCGGCAACTGCACCGGCAATCGCAGATGCCCAAACGGAGCAGCCCGCGTCCGTGGAAATCTTCGACCGGTTTGATTTTGACCTCGACTCCAGGATCAATAACCTTACCTACGGCGAATACAAGATCAAGGATATGGTGGCCGTAGGCAACATGAAACCCAACCGGCTTGAAGCAAAGGAATTCAGCGCCTCCATCGGAGAAAGCGATTTTTCTTCCAGCGGCGTGATCACCAATATGTTCGATTACCTGTTCGACAACGGCACCCTGGGCGGCAACCTGTCCTTGCGCTCCCACCTGATGAACCTCAACCAGTTCATGACGGCAGAGGGATCCTCCGTTTCAGCTACAGAGCCCGTTACGGAAGCCCAGGCATCCGAACTGGAGCCTTTCCTGGTGCCCGCCAATATCAAGATGAACATCAATGCGGATATCGACCGGTTGATCTATACCAATATGGAGTTGAAGGACCTGAAAGGGGAAGTTACCGTTGCCGATCAGGCGGCCATCCTGGAAAACGCCGAAGCGCGCGCTTTGGGCGGCACCATGGCCGTTGCCGGCAGCTATGACACCAAAGACCCCCAGGCGCCGGCCTTTACGTTCAAATACGACCTGAACAAGCTGGATTTCAAACAATCCTTCAATACGTTCAATACCTTCCAGCAATTGGCGCCGATCGGGAAATTCATTTCAGGCAATTTCAGCAGCAGCCTGATCCTTGAAGGCGAACTGGGCAAAAATATGTACCCGAAATTGTCTACCGTCAATGCCCAGGGATTCCTGGAAACCGTGAACAGCATTATCGCCGGGTTCAAACCCCTGCAGGCGGTCGGCAATGCCCTCAACCTGGATTACCTGAAAGAAGAAATGAAGCTGGAGAACACCAAAAACTGGTTTGAGATCAAAAACGGCCTGGTAGAAGTGAAGCCTTTTGATGTGAAAGTTAAGGACATCGGTCTGAACATCAGCGGGACCCATGGTCTGAACCAGGACATGGATTATAAGATCAAAGCCAGGATCCCGAGGAAACTGCTCGAAAAAGGCGCGGTCGGTCAGGCGGCCAACTCGGGGTTCAACCTGCTGCAAAAGGAGGCTTCCAAGTTAGGGGTAAGTCTTCAGAAAAGCGAGTTTGTCAATGTGCTCGTGCAGTTGACCGGCTCGCTGGCCGATCCGAAAGTAAAGCTCAATCTGCTGAGCGGCGACGGCGAACAAACCCTGGCAGAAGCGGCCTCCGAAACCGTCAAGGACGAATTGAAGGCCCAGGAGGAAAAACTGCGTTCCGAAGCGGAGAAAAAACTGGAGGAAGGCAAGGCAGTTGTCAATGAGAAAGTGGACAAAGCTGTCGATACGGTCAAATCGGTCGTCACCAAAAAAGCGGAAGAACTGACCAATCAGGCCAAGGACAAAGCCGGAGAATTGCTCAAGGACAAGGTCGGCGAAGCCGTGGGCTCAACCATTGATTCGACCGCCAAGAAGAAGCTGGATGAGGTGATCAACACCAAGACCAACCAATCCGCTGACGACATCAAGAAAGAACTTGAGAAGTTCAATCCGTTCAAAAAGAAGAAAAAAGAAGGCGGGAATTAACCTTCCTGCCTTTGCTTAGAACTTGGGACAGAGAACCGTATCGTTCTCATATTCGCCCAGGTAAGCGATCGAGATCTCCAGCGCTCCCTGACCGTTTCTGTTCAGGTTCAGCGCTGTGAGATTCAGGTCGTAGCTTACGCCGAACAGGAAATTATTGAATTCAAGGCCGGTCATCACGATGGCAGCATCCAGGTAGGGTGACTGTTCCTCATCCCGCGTGGTCCGGGCCCAACCGCCGAAATGGAGCGCCGTGTTGCCGGATTGGTTAACGGCAATCCGGATATTCGACCCTGCATTGACGGCAAAATGAGGTCCCTGGCTGTAGACCAGCAGGCGGGGTGATACTTTCACGACTTCTCCGACCGGGATCTGCAGGGACAGGTGGGCGGTATACTTCCTGAACAGGTAATTTTTGTCGTAACGGTCCGGCTTTTCCTCATCGTAGAAAAAGCTGGTTTGCGGTTCCATGATGTGGTGAATGGCCGCGCCGGCGAAGAAGCCTATGCCCCGGTTGGGAGAATAGGAATAGTTGATGCCGGCGTGGAAATCGTTGTATGCAAAGTTGTTTTCAGGCAATTCCTCAGCGGTCGGGTTGGTATATCCGTCGGATCCGTTGAACTGATCATCAAAGGTCAGGCTGCCGTACACGACGTTGCGCTGGGCCAGCCCCACCTGAAAGCCGGCGCTCAGGAATTGGTCATTCCTTCGGCTGAGGCTCTTGTGAAAGGCGCCGGAAAGCATGATCTGGTTGGTGCTGAAACCCGGAATGCTGACCTTGTCGCTGTAAAAGATCATTCCTGCGCCGAAAGCGTCTTTGCCGGGCTTTTGAAGGCGCCCCAACTGAAAGCGGAAATCGGCCGCGGCCGAATAGGTCGTATACGGGTTTTCCAGCGCATGGCGCCATTGGTCCCTGTAAATAAATGAGAATCTGTATTTTCCCTGAAAACTCCCGGCTAATGCGGGGTTGAGCGACAGAGGCGATGCATAGAATTGGGTAAAATGCTGATCCTGGGCTTTTAAAGAATTGATAACCAGAAGCAAAGCGCAAATATAGAAGGTATTTCTAATGTTCATGTTATTCAGTTGAGCTTAAAAACCTGGCGAAGGTAAGTTGAAATGTTCAGTCAAATCAACGGAAAATTAGGGAATAATATTATTTTTGGGTGAACATAGCAGGATAAGGCCCATATGAGCTACGCAATTTGCCCCTTAAGCTCGGCGGCGGTACGCAACAGTCCATCGCATAAAAGTGAAATGATTTCCCAGATGCTTTTCGGGGAAACGGTGGAAATATTGGAAACCAAGGGTCGCCAATGGGCCAGGGTGCGGTTTTCGGATGATAACTTCATCGGATGGGTAGCCCTCCACCAGATCGAGCCTATTACGCCTACCGAATGGACCGCCTACCAGCAACAATTTGCCTTTGTGCTGGATCCCTGGAATACCGTACGGCATGACCAATTCTTCCTGCCGCTGGGCCTCGGCGCCAGGCTGCCCTTATTTGACGGCATCCGGTTCCAGCTGGGTGAAAAATCCTTTACCTTCAGCGGTCAGGCGGTTTTTCCGCAGGATATCCAATCCTCCGGGGACATGATCCTGAAACTGGCCCGCCGCTACATGAACGTACCCTTCCTCTGGGGCGGCAGGTCTTCGATGGGCGTAGACAGCCCGGGCATGATCCAGGTGGTATACCGGATGGCCGGCATCAACCTCCCCCGCGAATCGTTCCAGCAGGTCCTTATCGGCGAAACGGTTGACTTTGCCGAACAAGCTCAACCCGGTGATCTGGCCTTTTTTGAGAACAGGCTTGAACGCATCACGCATACCGGCATCGTACTTCCCGATGGGCAGGTCCTGCATGTTTACGGCAAGGTCCGGGTAGATACCCTTGATCACTACGGCATCTACAACCACGAACTGGAAAAATACACCCACAAACTCCGGATCATCCGAAGGGTAATGCCGTCGGTGAAATCAAGCCAACCGAAAAACGCCGAACAAAACACCCTGATCGGCAAACAAATCGAATTGTTCTAAAAGCAAAATCTGAAAATTACTTTCTGTGATCCAAGCGCGCAACATCCACAAATCATACGGCAGACTGGAAGTTTTGAAAGGTGTCGACCTCAGCGTAGAGAAAGGCGAAATCGTCACAATAATGGGAAAATCCGGAGCCGGCAAGAGCACCTTGCTGCATATCCTGGGCACCCTGGACCGGGCTGATTCCGGGTCGCTTGCTTTCAACGGCACCGAGGTCTCCAGGTTTGATAATGCCGGACTGGCTTCATTTCGCAATCGCAATATCGGCTTCGTTTTCCAGTTCCACCACCTGCTGCCCGAGTTTACATCCCTCGAAAACGTGGTGATCCCCGCACTGATCAGCAATAACAAGGAGAATGAGGCCCGGAAAAAAGCGGAATCCCTGCTGGAATACCTGGGTCTGAAAGACCGCCTCACCCACAAACCGGGGCAATTATCCGGCGGTGAACAACAGCGGGTAGCCGTTGCCCGGTCTTTGATCAACAACCCGGCGGTGGTTTTTGCCGACGAGCCGACGGGCAACCTGGACTCCGGGTCATCTCAGGAATTACACCAACTCATCCTTCAACTCCGCAAAGACCTCCAGCAAACCTTCATCATTGTGACCCATAACCAGGAACTGGCTCAGCTGAGCGACCGGGTTTTGGTCATGGAGGACGGGCGGTTAAAAGAATAAATTGTCCATGAGCTCCCATGTCGGTGTCGGCCGGTTATTCGGCCTGATCGGATTCCCGCTGTCCCACTCCTTTTCCAAAAAATACTTTACGGAAAAATTTGCCCGCGAAGGCATCTCCAATTCGGCGTATGAGCTGTTTCCGATTGCCCGGATTGACGAACTCAGCTCCGTTATCGCGGCAAACCCTAACCTGATCGGATTAAACGTGACGATCCCTTACAAGCAACAGGTCATTCCTTTTCTGGATGAACTGGAAGAAAGCGCCCGAAGGGTGGGAGCCGTAAACACCATCGCGTTCCGGCAAGGCCGGCTTATCGGGTACAATACCGACGTCTACGGCTTCGGGACTTCCCTGAATGGATTCCTGGCCGGCGACCCCATTGAATCGGCGCTGGTACTGGGTACAGGCGGCGCTTCCAAAGCGGTTTGCCGGGTGTTGGAACAGATGAACATGCCGTTCCAACTGGTTTCCAGGACAAGCGGGACCGGGCATCTTACCTACGACCGGATAACCCCTTCAGATATCCGTTCGAACCGGTTGATCATCAACACCACCCCCTTGGGCATGACGCCGGAGGTTGACCGCCTGCCGGAGATTCCCTATGCCCACCTTACCTCCAGGCACTACCTCTTCGACCTGATTTACAATCCGGAGGTCACCAGATTCCTGCAAACAGGCGCTGAATTCGGGGCCTCGGTGCGCAACGGGATGGAAATGCTGATTTTGCAGGCCGAGCAATCCTGGTCGATCTGGAATGAAACAAATGCCGCATAATGAACCCGAAATCATTTTTTTACGTATAAGCAGGTTAAACCCGGTACTGTCTGTTTGTAGTTCTTTTGTTTCATGAATTTATTCAAGTTCCAGCTTAAAAGTTTATACCTTTGAGGTGGCGAACATCCGGCTCAACATTATATGGATATTACTTTTGGGTGAAACTCGAATACATGAAATCATCAGGAAAACCGGTTCTCAAAAACAAGGAAAAACTTGAACGCATGGCACAAAGCATTCTCGAATATCCTAACACACTTGATCTGGATTTCAACAACACATCCGTTGCTTTTGCGCACAAAACCGATAAGGAACTGAAAAAATCAGCCTGGCTTTTCGGGCTGATGAACCGCCATTGGCTTGTTGGGCTTGGCGCCAAACTTGGCGTTACTGCCATAAGGTTGCACCTCCCGTTCGTTGAATCGGTCGTAAAAAACACCATCTTCGATCAATTTTGCGGCGGCACTACCCTCCTGGATTCCACAAAGACCATTCAAACCCTTCACAATAACGGCGTTTTCACGATCCTGGATTACGGCGCCGAAGCCAAAGAAACCGAAGAGGATTTTAACAAAACCATGCGGGAATCCCTTCGCGCCATTGAATTCGCCTCCAAAAACGTAGCCGTCCCCGTGATCAGCGCCAAAATTACCGGACTGGCCAGGTTCGGCCTGCTGGAATCCATCCAGAAAGGCGAACCCTTCAACGCGGAAACCCGGAGCGAATACCGCAGCGTGCTCAAACGGCTCGACGCCATCTGCTACTCAGCCGAACAACATAAGGTCAGCGTCTTTTTTGACGCGGAAGAAAGCTGGATCCAGATCCCGATCGACCATATGGTCACCCTGATGATGAAAAGGTACAACAAGAAAAGGGTCGTGGTTTACAATACCTTCCAGATGTACCGCACGGATCGGCTCCAATTCCTGATCGACTCCTTTAATCTGGCCAGAAAAGAAGGCTATCTGCTCGGAGCAAAACTGGTCAGGGGCGCTTATATGGACAAAGAACGGGAAAGGGCCGAAAACCTGCGATACCCCTCCCCTATACATAAAGACAAGGCAGCAACAGACGAAGCTTATAATACCGGTATCCGCTTTTGTGTCGACAATTATCAGTACATCGGTTCCTGTAATGCATCCCACAATACAGAAAGCAACCGACTACAGGCTGATCTGATCGTCAAGAAAAACATACCCCGCAATCATCCCCATCTCAATTTCTGCCAGTTGTATGGCATGAGCGACAACCTAACCTTCAATTTAGCCAAAGCAGGATTCAATGTTGCCAAATATTTGCCGTACGGTCCGGTCAGGGAAGTGATTCCTTACCTGATCCGAAGGGCCCAGGAAAACTCTACCGTTACAGGCGATATGAGCAGGGAACACCGGTTGGTGATCCAGGAAATGAAACGCCGGGGAATCGGTTAAAAGGTCACGTTAAATGGGAAGAATTTTTACTGTTTTACTGATTTGCGCTCTTGCGCAAGTCTTTCCCTCAATTGTTTACGCACAAGGGCCGGATTGCTCCTCTGCGCTTACCGTATGCAGCAGTTCACCGATCAATTTCACCTCTTTCGGTCCGGGCATTGACGATTTCAGCGCACCGGGTAATGACGACGGTTGCCTGAGCAACGAACACCAAAGCGCCTGGTTCTATTTCGAACTGGATGCCACCACCCCGCTCAACAGTCAATTGCTTTTCACGATAACACCTACCGGCGGAGTCGGTCAGGACTACGATTTTGCCGTATTCGGACCGACAAACGACTGCGCTAACCTCGGCGCTCCAGTCAGGTGCTCCTGGGCTTCCTCTTTATGCGGTTTTTGTCCGGATACCGGACTGGGCAACGGAGAGACCGATGTTTCTGAAGGCGCCAGCGGCAACGGCTATGTCGCCCCGATGAGCGTTAACGCCGGTCAGGGCTATTTTTTGCTGATCGACAATTTCTCCGCTACCGGCGTGGGTTTTACCCTTACCTGGTCAGGGCCGGCCGCACCGCACCTGGACTGTACCGCCACCCCGAACTGCAACGTAAATGTCAGTGTCGCTCAACCCTCAATAGAACTCTGCCAGGGCAGCCCGCTGCCTTCGAGCCTGTCCGCCAGTTTCAACGGATCCGGAGCGCCTGATTTCACCTGGACGGCAACGGGCGGCGGATTGGCCTACCTCAGCAATCCCAATATCCTCAACCCCTCACTGAACCTTCCGGCCAATTTCAGCGGCAGCATAACCTATACCCTGACGGCCGAAGACGGCTCCTGTTCCAGCACAGCCTCCGTCCAATTGACCGTCAGCCCCATACCTGTGCCCGGGATTTCCGGCTCGACCATTTTCTGCGCAGGTGAAACGGTTACCCTCACCGCAGACCCCGGATACAACTCCTATAACTGGTCGTCGGGAGACACCGGCCCTACCATCACGGTAACCGATCCCGGAACCTATACCGTTACCGTCAAAAATGCCCAGAATTGTTCCGGTTCAGCCAGCATAACGATCGACCAGTTGCCTGCGCCGCAACCCATCATATCCGGCCCCTCCGAAATTTGCACGTTCGGATCCGGAATCCTGACCGCCACCCCGGGTT
>WBZL01002498.1_pt1 | contig 17855 bp, 15 predicted proteins | sample 5204291 | NCBI WGS metagenome assembly WBZL01 (sample SAMN12344345, study PRJNA552823) | activated sludge metagenome | biome: Activated sludge suspended growth; feature: Nitrification reactor; material: Wastewater; isolation source: activated sludge from nitrification reactor of wastewater...
TTCGACGTAGTTGCCCCCGGTGAACACGAACGCCCGGCCGCTCCCGATGGTCTGCGCATCGGGGCTGTCGGAGATGCCCGGCAGGTACGACATCTCGAGCACCACGACGTTGTTCGTGGTGACCGGCCCGCTCAGCGCGTCCTCGTGCACGCGGTTCTCCATCGTGCGCCGATACAGGCCGGCGGCCGGGTCCCAGTCCCAGCGCACGTCGATCGAGTCGAGGACGAGTGCCACCCCCGCGCTCGGCACGCCGGCGACCGCCTCGTCGGCGGCCCGGTAGGCGAACTGCTGCTGGGGCGGCTGAGAACCCTCGGGTGCCTGGCTCCAGAGCGCCCCGGTGTTGGAGTACAGGTTGTGCGGCGCCTTGCGGTCGCTCGACCGGAAGTAGACCGCAGCACGGCTCGGGCCGATGTCGACCAGGTCGCTGGCCCGGATGGCGTCGGTGACCGTGCGGTTGCCGCCGCTCCACGCGAACAGCGGATGGTTGAACGCGCCGAACAGGTCGATGTCCTGCAGGCGGCCCGAACGGATCGGCCCGACCGGATCGGCACCCTGGCTCTGGAACACGAACGCGAACCGGGTGAGGTTGTCGTTGACGATCTCCTCGACGACGATGTCGGCCTCGTTCATGCCGCTCTGCGGCCGAGCGCCGGGGGCGTTGTCGATCTTCACGACGAGGGCCGGCAACGCCCCGATGAAGGGGTCGGTCATCACCAGTCCCGTGAGCGGGTACACCGGCACCGGCGGTTCGGTGGTGGTGGTGACCGCCTCCGTCGTGGTCGGTGCCACCGTCGACGTCGTGCTGGTGGACGAGGTGCTGGTGGTCGAGGCCGCGGTCGTCGTGGCAGCGTCGGTCGAGGTGGGCGCGCTCGACTCGCCGTCGCCACCGCTGCAGGCAGCGGTGCCTACGGCCAACACGCCGGCGAGTGCGATCGAGAGGACGCGGGAGGTACGGGGGGCGCGGGCGATCGGCTGCACGATGTGGGGGACTCCTGTGACGGGCGCCCGGATCCGCCGCCGGACGCGGCCGACAGTCTGCCGCGTCGGTGCTCCGATGCGACCGCGCCCACCGGGTGATCCGCCCGTCCCCAGCCCCGTGAGCCAGCGGACCCCACACGGGACCCCCGACTCACGAACCCCCAGCTCCGTGAGCCAGCGGGCCGCACAAGGGCCCGGCGGCTCACGGACCCGACATCCAGGACCGGCTGACCCACCCCCACCTCGAGAGCATCCATGACCCCGACCCACACGGACCTCCAGCTCCGTGAGCCAACGGGCCGCACACGGGACCGGTGGCTCACGAACCGTGGTCAGCCGCCGGACAGGGCTTGCATGATCACCACCTCGTCGACACCGGCCAGCGGGGTGGTGAGGTCGCGGCAGCGGTCCTGGCCGAGGAAGACCACCATGTGCGGACGCATCCGACCGAGTTCGTCGACCATCCGGAACCTGAGCCCGGGGAACTGTCGGTCGAGATCGTCGAGCAACGCCCCGACGGTGTCGCCGAGGGCATGCACCTGGCTGCGGCCACCGGTGTACGACCGCAGCGGCGTCGGGATCCGCACCGCCAGCCCGGATCCCGCCGGCCCGTCGCTCACGGCGCCGGCACCGCCACCGCCGCGCACTCGAGGCTGTAGATCTCGGGCAGGTGCGCGGCGATGCACCGCCAGTGCTCGCCCTCGTCGTCGCTGGCCCAGATCTCGCCGCTGGTGGTGCCGACGTACAGCCCGAGCGGATCGCGACCGTCGTTGCACATCGCCTGGCGCTTCACCGTGAACCACCCGCGCGCCGGCCACCCCTGCTCCTGGCGGGTCCAGCTCGCGCCGCCGTCGCGCGTCACGTACGCAGCCGGTCGTCCGTCGGGGCTGGTGCGCGGCCACACGTCGGTACCGTCCATCGGGAACACCCACGCCGTGTCGGGATCGCGCGGGTGCAGCTCGATCGGGAACCCGATGTCGCCGACCTCGCGAGGCATGTGGTCGCCGATGCGATGCCAGCGACCCTCCGGGCGGTCGAGCCGGTAGATGCCGCAGTGGTTCTGCTGGTACAGGCGGTCGGGCTGCGACGGGTGCATGCGCACGCAGTGCGGGTCCTGCCCGAACTCGGGGTTCGGGTCGGGCAGGAAGTCGACGGTGCAGCCGGCGTTCAGCGGATGCCAGTCACCGCCACCATCGGTCGACTCGAACACCCCGCCGCCCGACAACCCGATGTACAGGTGCGACGGGTCGCGGGGGTCGACGAGCACCGAGTGCAACAGCGATCCGTCGGGCGTGCCCTCGGTGTCGGGCCACTCGGCCCAGGTGCCCCAGTTCGGGTGGTCGTTCCACCCGCGCACGGCGGTCCAGGTGTCGCCGCCGTCGGTGGAGCGGAACAGGCCCTGCGGCGACGTGCCGGCGTACCAGGTGCCGGTCTCGTCCGCATGTCCCGGGGTGAGCCAGAACACGGCGCGCACCGCACGGCCGTGGACGTCGCCGGCGTCGAACGCGGGCGGCCTCGACGCCTCGGTCCACGTGGCGCCGAGGTCGGTCGAACGGAACACGGTGGGACCGAGGTGTCCGGTGCGGCACGCCATCACCAGCGTGCGGCCGTCTCGAGGGTCGAGCACCAGGTGCTGCACCACATGGCCGAGGAACATCGGCGAGGTCATCGCCCACCGCTGTCGGCCGCCGTCGGCAGCCATCACGAACGCACCTTTGCGGGTGCCGACGAGCAACACCGGCCCGGCGAGGTCGTCCGGCTGCAGGTCGTCGAGCGCCGGCGCGAGCCGTCCCTCGAGCATCGTGGCGAAGGCGGTGGGCGACGTGGACGCGATGGCGGTCATGCCGGATGGACGGACCGCTGGCTCGGGACTCATCGCCGCATCCTGTCGGCAGGTCGTGGGTTTGTCGATCACCCGAACGGGGAACCGATCCGGGCATGCACGAGCCTCGGCACCTCGTGGTGGTCGCGAACCGACTACCTGTCCGACGAACCGACGACGGCTGGGAACGAAGCCCTGGCGGACTCGTCTCGGCCCTCGAGCCGGCCGTACGCGACAGCAGCACCACCTGGGTCGGATGGACGGGCGTGCCCGACGAGCCGCTCGACGGATTCGAGCACGACGGCGTCGCGCTGCGGCCGGTGATGGTGACCGCCGACGAGCAGCAGCGCTTCTACGAAGGCTTCTCCAACGGCGCGCTCTGGCCGCTCTACCACGATGCGATCTTCGTCCCGCGGTTCGACGACGGTTGGTGGGACGCGTACGTGGCGGTGAACGAACGGTTCGCCGAACGCACGGCCGAGGTGGCGGCTCCCGGCGCGACCGTGTGGGTGCACGACTACCAACTCCAGCTCGTCCCCCGGCTGCTGCGCCGCCGCCGACCCGACCTGCGGATCGGCTTCTTCCTGCACATCCCGTTCCCCGCGCAGGAGCTGTTCCTCCGACTCCCGTGGCGCGCCGAGCTGGTCGACGGATTGCTCGGCGCCGACGTCGTCGGATTTCAGACAGCGGTGGGCGCGGACAACTTCCGGCTCGTCGCGCGACGCCTGCTCGGCGCTCGACTCGAACCGCGAGCGGTGGTGCTCGACGGGCACCGCACCCGGATCGGCACGTTCCCCGTCGGCATCGACGCGGCACGGGTGCACGAGATCGCTGCCCGTCCGAGCACGATCGCTCGAGCGGAGGCGATCCGCGCCGAGCTGGGGCGGCCGCGCACCGTGCTGCTCGGCGTCGACCGACTCGACTACACCAAGGGCATCGAGGTGCGACTCCGTGCCTATCGGGCGCTGCTCGAGGCCGGCCGGATCGACCCGGCCACCACGGTGTTCGTACAGATCGCGCAGCCGAGCCGTGACGAAGCACCTGGCTACGCCGAGACCCGCACCCTCGTCGAGCAGATGGCCGGCAGCATCAACGGCGACTTCGGCAGCCTGGCGGCGGCCACCGTGAAGTACGTGCACCAGGGGCAGGACCTCGACGAGCTCGTCGCGCTCTACCGTGCCGCCGACGTCATGCTCGTCACCCCGTTCCGCGACGGGATGAACCTGGTCGCCAAGGAGTACGTGGCCGCGCGTGCCGATCTCGACGGGGTGCTGATCCTGTCGGAGTTCGCCGGTGCCGCGCACCAGCTGAGGCAGGCCGTGCTGGTGAACCCGTTCGACGTGCGGGGGCTGGAGGTGGCGATCGACGATGCCGTCAACGGCGATCGACGGCAGCACCGCCGACGCATGGCGTCGCTGCGGCGCAGCGTGTTCCGCGACGACGCCGGCTGGTGGGCCCGGTCGTTCCTCGCCGAGCTCGAGGCCGACCCGACGGTGACGGGCACCTCCGGTGCCGAGCTGGTGGTGACGCCGTGAACGACCGGCCACTCGACGAGGCGGTACGCAGACTGGCGGGGGCCGACGTGGTGCTGATCGCGAGCGACTACGACGGCACGCTCGCCGAGTTGGTGGACGACCCGACGCGAGCGTGGCCGTGGGCACCCTCGATCCAGATCCTCCACGACCTCGCCGCCCTGCCCGGTGTGCACGTCGCGGTCGTGTCGGGCCGCGCGCTCGACGAGCTCCGGCTGCTCAGCGGACTCGGCGACGATGCGGTGCTCATCGGCTCGCACGGCGCCGAGCTGGTCGACGGCGTGGTCGAGGGATTCGACGCCGATGCGGCGGAGACGCTCGCCACGGTGACGTCGATGTTGGAAGCGATCGCGACCAAGGTGCCGGGAGCCCGCGTCGAGCTCAAGCCGGCCGGCGTGGCGTTCCACACCCGCGCGGTCGAGCCCGCGATCGCGGCCGACGTGACCGCGTCGGTGTTGACCGGTGTGGGCGCGATGGCGGGCGTCCGCGTCCGACCGGGCAAGGACGTGGTCGAGCTCGGCGTGACGAGAGGCGACAAGGGACAGGCGATCGCCTCGTTGCGCGACCGGTTGGGTGCCGCCGCCGTGCTGTTCCTGGGCGATGACCTCACCGACGAGGACGCGTTCGCCGTACTGGACGGTCCGCTCGACGTGGCGGTGAAGGTCGGGCCCGGCCCGAGCATCGCGCCGCACCGCCTCGACGGCGTTCCGGAGGTCGGGCAGCTGCTCTCGACCGTGTTCGAACTCCGAGCGACCGCCGACCGCTAGGTTCCCGCTCGGTGGCTACGCGCTGCGCGACGTGAGCAACGTCGAGGAGGGCGTCACGCCCCGCGCCAGTACGCGATGGACGTGATCCGGGTGGTGGCCGATGATCGCGGCCGCGGCGCACAACTGCGCCAGCCGTTGCGAGGCGGCCAGGTCGTTCGCCGGGAGCACGAGTCCGACCCGTGAGCGGGCCGCACGCCAGTGGACGTGGTCGACGAGGGCGAGCACGCCGTCGACGTGGAGCCCGGCGATCCGTCGCAGATCCACGATCAGCGGCTCGGTGATCGGTGCTGCGTGCAGGGCGCGGCAGAGCCGCTCCAGCGCGAGCGGCTCGCCGACGTTCCCCGACGCGGTGAGCAGGAGGATCGGGCCGCGGGCAGCTCGATCGAGTCGGAGCGGGTACGCGTGCATCCTGTTCTCCCTCGTCGGCGGACGAGATCGATGATCGCTGCCGTCTGTGTCGTTCGTGTGTCTGCCTCGCGCCGGTTGCGTGGGGAAGCGTCGATCGAGCGCGGCCGGGTCAGGGCAGCAGTGTGTACGCCGGATTGGTGAACTCGAGCAGGTCGCCGGCCCGTGCCGCGACGCCCTCGACGCGCAGGCGGCGGCCGAGCGTGATGCCGCCGATGGCACGACGGCCGGTCCACACGGCGGTGATCGAACCGGTGTCGTCCGAGATCGTCACCGCCAGCGACGGCTGACCCGAGGTGGGCCGGGCGCGCATCCGCACGACCTGGCCTTCGACGACGACGCGCCGGCGAGCCGGCGCGTCGGCGATGGCGACGCGGTCGGGGTGAGCGGCCAGAGCAGCGTCCACGACCGCCGCGTCCTTCGACCGGCGACGCAGGATCGACACGTCAGCCGCCCACCAGCACGCGACGCACGTCGGCCTCGGCGTCGCCGGTCACCAGCACGACCACCTCGTCGCCGCGGTGCAGCACCGTGTCGCCGCGGGGCACCACGACCTGACCCTGGCGCAACAAGGCCACGATCGTGCTCTCGCGTGGCAGGCCGAGCTGCACGATCTCGCGGCCGACCGCAGGCGAGGTGTCGGCGAGGGTGACCTCGGCCAGTCGCGCGGCACCGTGGGCGAACGACAGCAAGCGCACGAACGACCCGACGCTGACGGCCTCCTCGACCAGTCCGGTGAGGAGGTGCGGCGTCGACACCGACACGTCGACGCCCCACATGTCGTTGAACATCCACTCGTTGTTGGGGTTGTTCACACGGGCCACCACACGCGGCACGCCGAACTCCTGCTTGGCGAGCAACGAGATCACGAGGTTGTCCTCGTCGTCGCCCGTCACGGCGGCGACCACGTCGACCTCGGCGCCGCCGATGCGGGCCAGCGTCTCGATCTCGCAGCCGTCGCCGAACGTCCACTGCACGCGACCGTCGAGTGACTTGTGTCGCTGGCGCACGGTCGGGTCCTGGTCGAGCAGGGTGACGTCGTGACCCGAATCGGCCAGCTGCCCGGCCATGTACCGGCCGACGCTGCCGGCCCCGGCGATGATCACCTTCATCGGTGTGCTCCTTCCACCTGGCCGGTGAGCAGGGCGTCGAGCGCGTCGACGGACGGCGCGGCCACCATCACCTGGATCACGTCGTCCTCCTGCAGCAGCAGCGCCGACGGCGGCACCTGCGCGTGCCCGGCACGCGACAACAGGCACACCCGCGCGCCGTGCGACTCGACATCGGCGACCGACTGGCCGGCCCCTTTGCCGCGTACGCGTCGCTCGACCAGCACGAACGACGACGTCGGGTCGGTCCATTCGAGTTCGGCGCCGTGCGGCAGGATCGACCGTTGCACCCGGGCACTGGTCCACGCGACCGATGCGACCGTGGGGATGCCGAGGCGCTCGTAGACGATCGCTCGCTTCGGGTCGTAGATGCGGGCGACGACCCGCTGCACGCCGAAGGTCTCGCGTGCGACGCGGGCGATCAGGATGTTGGAGTTGTCGCCGCTCGTGACCGCGCACACGGCTGCGTCGGGGGCGATGCCGGCCTCCTCGAGCACGTCGCGGTCGAAGCCGATGCCGACCATCGTGCGCCCCGGGAAGTCCTCACCGAGGCGGCGGAACGAGTCGGCCTTGCGGTCGATCACCACCACGTCGTGGCCCTGTTCGACCAGATCCTTCGCCACGGACGAGCCCACTCGTCCGCAGCCCACCACGATCACGTGCATCGGTCAGACCTCCTCGACCACGCCGTCGTGCATGTGGATCGGCACGGACACGACGGCGGTGTGCGGCCGGTGGAGCAGTTTCGCCTTCAGCGCGAACGCACTGCCGTTGTGCAGCCACTGCGAACTCCACGAGGTGACGAACTCGGGGATGACGACGGTGATGATGTCGTCGTGGTGCCGGTCGTCGAGCTCGTCGAGGAACTCGAGGACGGGACGGGTGAGCTCGCGGTAGGGCGAGTAGAGCGTGTGCAGCTCGATCGGCACCTGGAAGTCGGCCCACTGCTGTTCGATCCGCTGCCGGTCCTCGTCGTCGCTCGCGACGGTGACGGCCATGATCCGTTCGGGGTTGAGCGACTTCGCGTACTGGATGCCGTGCAGGACACCTTTGTTGATGCCACCGACGAGCACGACCATCGTGTGGGTCTCGCGCCTCGGCCAGTAGCCGGGTTCGGCGTGCACGGACGCCCGGCTCTTCTGATAGTGCCGCCCGATCGACTTGAAGATCGCCACCATGATCGGGATGAGCACCGCCGGGATCCAGGCCCCCTCCGTGAACTTCGACACGACGACGATCACCGCGATCATCCCGGTCGTGAACGCGCCGATCGCATTGATCATCAGGCTGGCCTGCCAGTGCGGCTCGCGCTCTTTCAGGTGGTGCCGCACCATGCCGGTCTGACTGAGCGTGAAGCCGGTGAACACACCGAACGCGTACAGGGGGATGAGCTTGGAGATGTCACCGTTGAAGGCGACGATCAACGCGCTCGCGACCGCTGCGAGGAACAGCACGCCGTTCGAGAACACGAGGCGGGCGCCGCGGTTGAAGAACTGTCGGGGGATGTAGCCGTCCTTCGCGATGATCGAGGCGAGCCGGGGGAAGTCGGCGTAGGCGGTGTTCGCGGCGAGGATCAGGATGAGGAAGGTGGCGATCATCGTCGCCCAGAACAGGAAGCCCTTCCCGTCGTAGAGGTACTCGGCCATCAGCCCGAGCCCGTTGCCGTCGTTCTCACCGCGGTACGGCTTCAGGTGCGACGCCAGCACCGACACGCCGAAGAAGCAGCTGCCGAGGATGCCGCCCATCCACATCAGGGTCGTCGCGGCGTTCTTGGCCTCGGGTTTCTGGAACGCCGGCACGCCGTTCGACACGGCCTCGACGCCCGACAGGGCGACGGCACCCGACGAGAACGCCCGCAACAGCATCATCAGCCCGAGGGTGCCCGTCGCCTTGCTGTCCGCGATCGCTTCCTCGCTCAGGATGCGCTCGGGGATCGGACCGACGTGCTGGACGTAGATGCGGTAGAGCCCGGTGCCGATCAACAGGATCAGCATCGCGATGTAGAAGTACGTCGGGCCGGCGAAGGCCGCGCCCGACTCCTTCACGCCGCGAAGGTTCATCACCGTCATCACGAACACGCAGCCGAGACAGACCAGCACGGTCCACTTGGTGTCGAACCCGGTGGCGGTGCGGATGGCGAGCACGCCACCGGCGACGCTGACCGCGACCGTGAGGATGTAGTCGACGAGGAGTGACGACCCCGCGACCAGCGCCGGGGTGACCCCGAGGTTCTCGCGACTCACGATGTAGGCGCCGCCACCCGACGGGTAGGCGTGGATCGTCTGCCGGTACGAGGTGACGACGATCGCCATCAGGATGCAGACGATGATCGCGATCGGGACCAGCGGTCGGAAGGCGGTGAGGCCCACCCCGGCCTGGAGCACGATGACGACGAGGATCTCGTCGGTGGCGTAGGCGGTCGACGAGATCGCGTCGCTCGCGAACACCGGCAGGGCGATCTTCTTGCTGAGCCGCTGATGGTGTTCGTCGGCGCTCGAGAGCGGCTGACCGAGGAGGATGCGTTTGAGTGCTGCCATAGGTGCCGGGACACCCGGCAAGGGCACACACTGCCGCCCCTCGACGCGGCAGCCGTGGACGTTAACGATCTCTTAGCGCCCCACCGGAACGGCCTTCACACCCCCTCCGAGGGAGGTTCGAACCGGTAGCCCATGCCCGCTTCGGTGTGGAAGTACCGAGGGCGGCTGGGCTCGGGCTCGAGCTTGCGGCGGATGTGTGCCATGTGCACCCGCAGGTAGTTCGTCTCGTCGCCGTACTGCGGACCCCACACGGCCTGCAGCAGCTCGCGGCTCGGCACCAGCCGCCCGGCCTTGCGCACCAGCACCTCGACCAGGTGCCATTCGGTGGGTGTGAGCTTGGCGTCCCCGGACGGGGTGATCACACGCTGCGCGGCCAGGTCGACCGTGAAGTCGGCCGTCACCACGTCGGGCGGCTCGTCGGCGGGAACGGGGCGACGCAGCGCGGCACGGAGCCGGGCGAGCAGCTCGCCCATGCCGAACGGCTTCGACACGTAGTCGTCGGCCCCGGCGTCGAGCGCGCCGATCTTGTCGAACTCGCTGTCGCGCGCTGACAGCACCACAATCGGCACCGTGGTCCAGTGACGCAGCCGCCGGATCACCTCCAGTCCCGAGATGCCCGGCAGACCGAGATCGAGCAGCACCACGTCGGGCTTGTGCGCCTTGGCCAACTCGAGCCCGCGCTCGCCCGTGTCGGCCAGATCGACGTCGTAGCCACGGGCGCGCAGGTTGGCGCCGAGGGTGCGCAGCAGCTGGGGCTCGTCCTCGACGCACAGGATCCGGCTCATGGCCCCACCAGTCCAGCCGACGCGCTGACGGAGTGCGAGGCCGGGAGCGCCACGACGACGGTGAGCCCGCCGCCGGGCGTGTCGCGCAGTTCGAGCTCGCCGCCCATCACCGCCACGAGCCGGTCGGCGATCGCGAGGCCGAGCCCGAGCCCGCCGCCGGTCGCCGAGTCGTCGAGCCGGTGGAACGGCTGGAGCACGACACTGCGCTGCTCGACAGGGATCCCCGGTCCGTGGTCGATGACGTGCAGCTGCACGTCGCGGCCGCTCCGGTGAGCGCGCACGCGCACCGAACGGTCGGGCGGCGACCAGTGCACGGCATTGCCCACCAGGTTGGCCACCACCCGTTCGAGCAGCGCGGGGTCGGCCTGCACCTCGGGCAGATCGGCGGGCAGATCGACCAGCACGCCCTCGCCGCGCGAACCGAGGCCGTGCAGCGCGCCGGGGACCACCTCCTCGAGCGACAACGACCGCAGCACGGGCCGCAGCACGCCCGCCTCGAGTCGGCTCATGTCGAGCAGGTTCGTGATGATCGTCGTGAGCCGGTCGGTCTCGGTCTCGATCGATTCGAGGAAGTCGGCCCGCACCTCCGGCGGGAAGTCGACGTCGGGCTGACGCAGGCTCGACACCGATGCCTTGATGGCCGACAGCGGCGAGCGCAGATCGTGCGACACCGCACGCAGCATCGCGGTGCGCAGCTCGTCGGCGCGCGCGAGCGCATCGGCCTCGGCAGCGATCTCGCGCAGGCGCTGTTGCTCGAACGCACGCGACAGCTGTCCGAGGAACGCCCGCAACACGCGATGGTCGTCAGGGCTGAGCGGTCGGCCGGTGGCGGCCACCACGTAGCCGCTGGCGAGCGGCGCCACCAGGTCGGCATCGTGCACGTCGAGGGGTGCGTCGCCCGTGGCGGCGAGCACGTCCGGCGTGCGGCCCTCCTCGGCCAGCACCGCCACACCGTCGAGGTGGAACGTGCGACGCAGTTGCTCGACGATCACCTCCGGCAACTCGAGGTTGCCCGAGCCCGACAGCGAGGCAAGCGTGGCGGCCTCGCGCTGGGCGCGCTGCGCCTCGAGCGCCCGCCGCGAGGCGATCGACACGAACCACGACACGATCGACGCGGTCGACACGAACACGAGCAGCTCGAGCAGGTTCTCGCCGTCGGCCACCCGAAACGTGTGGTACGGGGGGATCAGGTACCAGTTGGCCAGCAGCGGCGCGACGACGGCCGCGGCCAACCCGGGCCACGGACCACCTCCCGCGGTGATGGCCACGACGGCCAGCAGGTACAGCGCGAGGGCGGTCGCCACCGACAGTTGGTCGCGCGAGCTGACGAGCACGATCGTGAGCACCGCCAGCAACAACGCGCCGAGCGCGGCGGCAACCACGCGCCGCCGGAACGACACGCTGCCGGGCATCGACGGCCGACGCCCGCTCGTGTCGTGACCGGCCATCGACACGACGTGCACGTCGACCGTGCGAGCGTCGTGCAGCACCTGTTCCACCACGGTGCGGCGCAGCGGTCGCGACCACCAGGTCGCGACCGCCGAGCCGAGCACCAGTTGTGTCGCGTGCTCCGCCTCGGCGAACGACAGCAACGCCGCGCCGACATCGTCGCCGGCGGTCTCGTGATAGCTGCCGCCGAGACGCTCGACCCGCAGACGGCGCGCGGCGCGAGCGGCGGCGGCGTCGTCGCGTTCGTTCGACGGCACCACGTGCACCCCGAGCAACGGGGCGCGCGAGCGGTGCGCCAGGCGGGCCGCTCGCCGCAGCACCACGTCGGCCGTGGGGCTGTCGGTCACCGCGGCGACCACCTTCTCGCGAGCGCCCCGCGGGTCGTCCGGGCCGGCCGCGAGGCGATCGGCCATCCAGAACATCATCAGCGCCCGCAGCTCGGCGAACGCGTCGCTGTTGAACAGGTCGGCGTCGAACGGCTGCAGCTCGTCGGGTGCGAACACGTTGCCGTGCGCGATCCGTCGCCGGATCGCAGCGGGCGAGATGTCGACGATCTCGATCTGATCGGTGCGCCCCAGCAACTCGTCGGGCACCAGCTCGTCGGGCACACGTCCGGTGATCTCGCGCACCGTGTCGGCGAGCGAATCGATGTGCTGCACGCTGAGCGTGGTGATCACGTCGATGCCGTGGTCGAGCAGCACCTCGACGTCCTGCCACCGGTGCTCACGCGCGGCGCCGGGCGGGTTGCGGTGGGCGAGCTCGTCCACGAGCGCCACGTCGGGCCGCGCGGCCACGATCGCATCGACGTCGAGACGCTCCGGTGCTCCGGCACCTCGCGTGAGGCGGGCCAGTCGCTCCTCGGTGAACCGGCGACCGTGGGTGCGCACGCACCCGACCGTCACGGTCGTGCCCCGATCCTGCCGACGGATCGCCTCGTCGAGCATCGCGTACGTGGTACCCACACCCGCCGCCGCGCCGAGGTACACGCGCAGGCGGCCTCGGGTCGGGACGGAATCCACGGTCACAGTGTGCCGCGGCCCACCCCACCCGTCGCGGCGCCGTCGAGCACCAGTTCGAGCTGGTCGACGAAGGCCATCACGGCACGGCGGTCGACCTCGAGCGCTCCCATCCCGGCCCGCGGCGTGAGCACCACCTGCGCCGGGTGACGCGGGTCGCGCAGGCCGATCACAGCACCGCTCTCGGGCAGCACGAAGGTGTTGGCGCCGTCGAGGTCGGGTCGTTGCCGGGCGATCGACGGCAGCCGCGACGAGCCGGCAGGCTCGATGCGGCAGTCGACGAGCGACAGGCCGGCGCACGCGGCCCGCACCGCCTCGGTCCACATCACCTCGACCGGACGGTTCTGCGTGCCGGCCGTCGCGAGCAGGTTGCGGCCCTCGGCCGCCTTCTCGGCCACGTGCTCATGGGCGAAGGCGCGCACCCGGATCGCCGTGGCCGCGCTGGCCGCGATGCCGATGGTGGCGAGCAGCACCACCGCGAGCACGTCCGAGCCCTGCGTGATCCGCAGGGAGTGCACGGGGTCGGTGTGGAAGAAGTTGAGCGCGAGCGCGGCGACCACCGAGGTGGACAGGCCGGCTCGCCAGCTCACCACCGCGATGCTCACCGTGATCGCAGCCATCACGAGGGCCACGTTGGCGATCGCCATCGTGCCGCGCACGCTCGTCGACGCCCATGCGACGGCGATCACGACGACCGGGCCGATGAGGGCGAGCGCGTGACGCAGCCGTTCGGCCTGCGACGGCGGGAGGAAGCGAAGCAACGGCGAGGGAGTGTGCGGCTTCGTGCTCATGAGCACATCTGTATCCGCCCCCGATCGGCCGGGCGTGGGTGTTATCGGATTCTTAGCGCCCGCCCGTCGGCTCGAAGCGATACCCGACGCCGGAGTCGGTGATGAAGTGGCGGGGCCGTGCCGCGTCGGCCTCGAGCTTTCGCCGGATGTGCGCCATGTGGACTCGGAGCAGGTTCGGGTCGGGGTCGTAGGTCGGGCCCCAGACGGCGGTGACGAGCTGGCGGTGGGTGATCAGCCGACCCGGGTTGCGCCCGAGGTACGACGCGATCGACCACTCGGTCGGCGTGAGCCTCACCTCGACCTCCGCGCCGTCGGGTGCGACCGTGAACGCACGGTGCGCCGGCAGGTCGAGCCGGAAGTGGTCGGCCACGACCATCGGTGACTCCGGCGCCGCGTCGGGCGCGCGGCGCAGCGCTGCGCGAAGGCGGGCGAGCAGCTCGCCCATCGAGAACGGCTTGGTGATGTAGTCGTCGGCACCTGCGTCGAGTGCAGCGATCTTCGACGCCTCGTCGTCGCGCACGGTCAGGACGATCACCGGCACCTTCGTCCAGCCGCGCAGGGCCTCGAGCGTGCCGATGCCGTCGATGCCGGGCAGCCCGAGGTCGAGCAGCACGATGTCGGGGTGTTCGGCGGCGACGGCCTGCATCGCGGCCTCACCGCTGTCGGCGAGCACGACCTCGTACCCGCGTGTGGCGAGGTTGAGCGAGAGCGCCTTACGGATGGACACCTCGTCGTCGACGACCAGCACCCGCGTCATCCGTCCACCTCCTCGGCCAGTCCGCCACCCGGGGCCGCGGCCGGCAGCACGAGTGTGGCCGTCAGGCCGCCGCCGGGTGTGTCATCGAGCTCGAGTCGTCCGCCCATGGCATCGAGGAACCCCTGGGCGATGGCGAGGCCCAGCCCGACACCGTCGGCGGTGTTGGTGTCGCCGAGTCGCTGGAACGGTGCCAGGACGGTCTCTCGCTGGTCGACCGGGATGCCCGGACCGCGGTCGACCACGCGGAGGTGCACCTCGTCGGCGACCCGTTCCGCGCCCACCCGGATCGGCCCGCGCGCCGCGCCGTGCCGGACCGCGTTGCCGATCACGTTGGCGAGGCTGCGCTCGGCGAGCGCCGGGTCGGCGACGACGTCGACGGGATCGAGATCGTCCTCGGTGTCCCAGACCACCTGATGGGCGTCCGGGCCGAGGCTGCGCAACGCGGCGTCGATGATCTCCGATGCCGCGCACCGGCGCGGGTACACCGCCAACGCCCCGATCTGCAGCCGGCTGGCGTCGAGCAGGTTGCCGACGAGCCGGTTGAGTCGGTCGGTCGCCTGGTCGACCGATACCAGCGCCTCGCGAAGCTGTTCGTCACCCCAGTGCGCCGTCGGGTCGAGCACGCCGGAGACGAGCGCCTTGATGGTCGCGAGCGGTGTGCGCAGGTCGTGTGAGACGGCGCGCAGCAGAGCGGTCCGGACGGCGTCCACCTCACCCAGCCGCTCGGCAGCCGCCGCCTCACGGCCGAGCCGCTCGGTGTCGGCCGCGACGGCCAATTGCTCGGCCAGGGTGGTGAGCACGCGTCGGTCGTCGTTCGACAGGCGCCGACCGATCGCGACGAGCCGTCGGGCGCGACCCTCGTCGTCGGGCCGGAGCTCGATCACGGCGTCGGGCACGGCCGCTTCGGTGCCCGTGCCGCGCTCGGCGATCACGGTCGAGCAGCCGTCGGCATCGACCATGGCGAGCCGCACGCCGTCGAGCGCCATGGTGCGCCTGATCTCGTCGAGCAGCGCCGGCACCGGATCCGGGTCGGTGGCGAGGCTGGTCGCGCTGCGTGCCAGCGCCTCGGCCTCGGCACGGGCGCGACGTGCCTCGAGCGCGCGTCTCGCGGAGGCGTCGACCACCGCACCCACGACGAGCGCGACGGCGACGAACACGACGAGGGCGATGACGTTGTGCCCTCGGGCGATGGTGAACGTGTAGCGGGGCTCGACGAACCACCAGTTCACGAGCAACGACCCGGCGATGGCACACACCGTGCCGGCCACCATGCCGCCGACGGCTGCGACCGCGACGGTGAGCACCAGGAACACGAGCAGCACGGTCGGCAGGTCGAGCTCGGTCGGCACGTCCTCGTCGTGGATGGTGTGGAACAACGCGGTCAGCGCCGGCAGACCGAGCAGCATCAGCGTCCAGGCGACCGCCTGCCGCCGCAGGTCGACCGCCATGCGCTGAGGCCGCGCTGCCCACGCGCGGGTTCGTGCACCCGACGCCGCTGCATCGTCCTCGTGTCCCCGCCCGATCACGTGCACGTCGACGTCTCGGGCGAGGTGCGTCACCTTCGACACGAACGAGCCGTTCCACAGCTCGTACCGGCGGTTGCGACCGGTGGCGCCGATGACCAACTGGGTCGCCTTCTCGCGGCGGGCGAACTCGACGAGCGTCTCGGCCCGATCGTGGCCGACCACCTCGTGCGACCGACCACCGAGCGACTCGACGAGTGCCCGTTGTGCCGCGATCGCCGCGGTGTGGTCGCGGGTGAGGCCGTCGTCGCTCACGACGTGCACGCCGATCAGCTCGCCTCCGACGCGACCGGCGATGCGCGCGGCTCGTCGGATCAGCGCGTCGCCGCCCGGCGCGCCGCTGAGGCCCACCACCACCCGCTCGCGTGTCTCCCAGGCGTCGGCGATGCCGTGCTGGGCCAGATAGGCCGAGAGCGACTCCTCGACCCGATCGGCGACCCAGAGCAGCGCGAGCTCGCGCAGCGCGCCGAGGTTGCCGGGGCGGAAGAAGTTGGTCAGCGCGGCGTCGATGCGCTCGGCCGGGTAGATGTTGCCGTGTGCCATGCGGCGCCGGAGCGCTTCGGGCGACATGTCGACGAGCTCGATCTGATCGGCGCGCCGCACCACGGCGTCGGGCACCGTCTCGCGCTGGGTGGTGCCGGTGATCTTCGCGATCACGTCGTTCAGCGACTCGAGGTGCTGGATGTTGAGGGTGGAGATGACGTCGATCCCGGCGTCGAGCAGCGCTTCGACGTCCTGCCATCGCTTCTCGTGTCGGCTGCCGGGCACGTTGGTGTGGGCGAACTCGTCCACCAGCACGATCCGCGGTCGCCTCGCGAGGATCGCGTCGACGTCCATCTCCGTGAACGTGGTGCCCCGGTGCTCGAACGTGCGTCTCGGCACCACCTCCAGGTCACCGATCTGTGCGGCGGTGTTCACCCGGCCATGGGTCTCGACGACGCCGACGACGACGTCGGTGCCGCGATCGGCGCGACGCCGACCCTCGTTGAGCATCGCGAACGTCTTGCCCACACCGGGCGACGCACCGAGGTAGATGCGGAGCTGGCCGCGTGCCATCGCCGGAGTCTCACCCGGCCGCGACGAGATCGTCCAGCGCGAGGTTGGTCATGAGGACGTTCACGCCCGGCTCGCCCAGCACCCCGAACGCCCGCTCGTCCGTGTGCTCGTCGACGAGGGCGAGCACCTGCTCCACGGACAACCCGCGTTCGGTCGCGACCCGCGGCGCCTGCAGGCGAGCGTTCGCGATCGAGATGTGCGGGTCGAGACCCGAGCCTGACGCGGTGACGGCGTCGACCGGCACGTCGGCGTCATCGGCGAGGCCGTTCTCGTCGCGATACGCGGCCGCGCGCTCGTCGATCGCCGCGAGGAAGTCCTCGCTGAGCGGGCCGAGGTTCGAGCCCGAGCTCGCCGAACCGTCGTACCCGGCTCCGGCGGCCGACGGCCGCGGGTGGAAGTACTGCGGCGACACGAAGGTCTGGCCGATCAGCTCGCTGCCGACGACGACGCCGTCGCGCTCGACGGTGCTGCCGTCGGCACGGTCCCCGAAGGCGACCTGTGCGACAGCGGTGGTGACGAGCGGGTACACGACGCCCACCAGCACCGTGAAGGCGACGAGGGCCACCAGGGCCGGGGTCAGTTGACGCAGGAACACGCGCATGTCAGTTCACTCCCAGAGCAGCGACGACGACGTCGATGAGCTTGATGCCGACGAACGGGACGAGCATCCCGCCGAGGCCGTACACGAGCAGGTTGCGACGCAGCACCGCCGACGCGGCCTCCGCCCGGAACTTCACGCCCTTCAGGGCCAGCGGCACGAGCCCGATGATCACGAGCGCGTTGAAGATCACCGCCGACAGGATCGCCGACCGCGGGCTGTGCAGGTCCATCACGTTCAGGCGGTCGAGCGCGGGCAGCACCCCGGAGAACATCGCCGGGATGATCGCGAAGTACTTCGCGACGTCGTTGGCGATCGAGAAGGTGGTGAGCGACCCACGCGTCATCAGGAGCTGCTTGCCGACCTCGACGATCTCGATGAGCTTGGTCGGGTTGCTGTCGAGGTCGACCATGTTGCCGGCCTCCTTCGCGGCCTGCGTGCCCGTGTTCATCGCCACGCCCACGTCGGCCTGCGCGAGCGCCGGCGCGTCGTTGGTGCCGTCCCCGGTCATGGCGACGAGGTTGCCGCCCGCCTGCTCGCGCTTGATCAGCGCCATCTTGTCCTCGGGCGTGGCCTCGGCCAGGAAGTCGTCGACCCCTGCCTCGGCCGCGATCGCCGCTGCGGTGAGCGGGTTGTCACCGGTGATCATCACCGTGCGGATGCCCATGGCCCGCAGTTCGTCGAAGCGCTCGCGCATACCCGGCTTCACGGTGTCCTTCAGCCGGATCAC
>WBZL01002499.1_pt1 | contig 17855 bp, 14 predicted proteins | sample 5204291 | NCBI WGS metagenome assembly WBZL01 (sample SAMN12344345, study PRJNA552823) | activated sludge metagenome | biome: Activated sludge suspended growth; feature: Nitrification reactor; material: Wastewater; isolation source: activated sludge from nitrification reactor of wastewater...
GGGGTGTACAGCGCGATTGTTCTCGCCAATATATTGAGGTATCGGTGGGCAATTCGATTGATCGCCATGCCTTTTTCTAAGCTGATGAAATATGGTTTGCCGGTGTTTGCGGTGTTGCCTATCGTTATTGACGTTCTCCTTAAAGATATTGACTTTGTCACCCGCCTGTTGCTGGTGGTTGGTATTTTAATTATTGTAACCTACCATTTGGCTTTTCGTCGGGCGCTGCTTTTTGGCCGGACGTGATTCTGTGTTGTGCTGAAATAGAATGCACGGGTATTATGTGTATCATGAAAATAAATTTGGCTCTGGCACAAGAAGACCTGGCTGAGGTCGAGTCGAATCTGCGTCGGCAGTATCAGGGCGTATTCGACGAGAAACTCATTGCCCTGCACATCCGGGAGTTCATCGAATCCAGTCTCGCGGACAGGATGGCCGCGGTCATCGCCAGGCAAATGCCTCCGGGGGCCTCACTGCTGGATGTGGGTTGTGGTTATGGCGCATTCGTGCTTGCCAGCCGCGCCCATGGCCTGGATGCCCAGGGATTCGAACTGGCACCGTTCGAGGTGGCGGTCGCCAGACGGCGCCTGGCCAGGGTCGAACCAGGGACAGATCCGATCGGTGTTTTCCACCAAGGCCATGCGGGCCGCTTGCCCTTTGCCGATGGGCAGTTCGACGCTGTTACCTTGTTCAATGTCCTGGAGCACGTCCAGGACTACCGTCCAGTGCTCATGGAGGCGTTTCGCGTTTTGCGTCCCGGCGGCAGAATGTATGTCATATGTCCGAATTACGCCGCTATCCGGCAGGAAGCCCACTACCACGTACCCTGGCCACCCCTCTTGCCCCGTGGTCTGGCCGTCCGATATCTGCGCATGCTCGGCCGGAATCCGACCTTCTTCCAGGAGCACATCCATTACCGCACCAACTGGGGTGTGCTGGCGGCACTCCGCTCGATGGGGTTGCAGTTATCCAGCATGGACATCCTTCGCCTCGACTATCCGGAACTGATCAGCAGCCCACGCGCGAAAGCCCTGTTCAAGCTCCTGGACAAGCTCCATCTGTTGCCACTGGTGCGCATTTTGCTTGCCATGAATTTACATAATCCGCTCAAGGCTGCGGTATCCGTCGTGGCCATCAAGGGTAGGGCAACATGAAACGACTGATGGTCATCGTGCCGGACCACATATCCGACTTCGTCAACAAGGGAGAAGTCATCGAACGCTATTACAACCCGGGCGACCTGTTCGAGGAGGTTCACGTGGTCATGACCAACGACGACCGCCCCGACCCGGACGCAATGCGCAGGATGGTGGGAAATGCACGCATCTTCCTGCACAACCTGCCCGATAGCAGGAAGATGTTCGCCCCCACGCTGGGCTGGCGGCCCTGGCTCCTGGGGGCATGGGCGGCCAAGGCGGTCAGTCTGGCCCGCGAGATCCGGCCCGCCATGATCCGCTGCCATGGGGCCTTGCTGAACGCCTACGCGGCGGCATACATCAAGCGGGCGCTCGGCGTTCCCTATGTCGTGAGCATGCACATCAATCCGGATGAAGACGTGCGGGGGCGTGCACGCGGCTGGCTGAAGCGCTTCGTTTCTTACGCCCAGCGGGATATCGAGCGGATCGGCCTGCTCAACGCCGACCTTGTGATGCCGGTGTACCGCCCCATCGTCCCCTACCTCGTGCGCATGGGCGTGACGCGCTACGAGGTCTGCTACAACATCCTGAACCAGACCAATCTGCGCAGGAAAGAGGACTACCGCCTGCATCGGCCTGTGCGAGTGCTATCGGTGGGCCGGCAGTTCGAGGACAAGAATGCGGACAATCTGATCAGGGCGGTCAGCCGGTTGCCGGAGGTGGAACTGACACTAGTGGGCGACGGGCCCTATCATCATCACCTGCGTGATGTGGCTACGGAGTGCGCCATCCAGGACAGGGTCGTGTTTCATGCCTCTCTGCCGAACGATGAGCTGTGCCGTAGTCTGGCCGATTACGATATCTTCGCCACGCACACGGAATACTGGGAAATCTCGAAATCGGTCCTGGAGCCGCTGCTGACGGGCCTTCCTGTCTTGCTTAATCGCAGGCATGGCGAGCCTGTCCCGGAATTGACGGAGGATATCTGCACTCTGGTGCCCAATACGGTGGAGGCCTATCACGATGCGTTGCTACGGCTGATCGGCGACGATGCGTACCGCGAGAGGCTGGGCAGGACGGCCTATGCGCATGCCCAAGAACACTGGTTGCCAGAGAGAACCGAAGCCAAGTTCGTTGGCATCTATCGGCGCGTGATGGCATCCGCGCCCGTCGCCGTTTGATAGGATCCTTGCCGGACATGTTGAACAGAATCGCTAATAAACTCGCTGATCCATGGGGTCTGGCCTACACGCTGCGTTCTCGCGTGGATCGAGACGGCCTCTACAGAAGATACGCCCGCCTGGCGCGACAGGCAGGTTTCAAGGGGCTCTATTTCGTCCTCTCTTTCGACTGCGACACCAGGGAAGACGCCGAGGTGGCCTGGGGGGTGCATGCGCGCCTGCGGGAAATGGGCGTGACGCCGGTCTATGCCGTACCCGGTGAGCTGCTCAACCGGGGCGAAAGGGTGTATCGGCGAATCTTGGAGAACGGCGCCCAGTTCATCAACCACGGCTACCGCGAGCACACCTATTTCGACACCTCCCGCTGTGCCTATGCCAGTTGCTTCTTCTACGACGAGCAGCCCCTTGAGACGGTGCGCGAGGATATCCTCCTGGGCGACCGCAATCTGCGCGCTACTCTGGGCATAGAGCCACGCGGCTTTCGTGCCCCACACTTCGGTACCTTCCAGCGCCCCGAGCAGTTGCGCTTCCAGCACGGCGTGCTGAAGGAACTGGGTTATGCATTCTCCACCTCCACCGTGCCCCTCTATGCCTACCGCTTCGGGCCGGCCTTCCGGGACCTGGGCGTGCTGGAGTTGCCGGTATCGGGCATGGCCACGAGACCGCTGAATATCCTGGACAGCTGGACCTGCTTCGAGGCGCCCAAACGTCGTTTCGAACCGAAGGACTATGCGCGGGAGGGGTGTCTGGTGGCCGAGCGTTTCGAGGACCTGGGCGCCGGGCTGCTGAACTTCTATGCCGACCCTTCCCATATCCACGACCAGCCCGAGTTTTTCGAGGCCGTAGCCGGGTGGGCTAGGGTGGCGCGGCCGGTGACCTACGGCCAGCTGTTGGCGGAGCTGCCATGACGCATCGGGTCGTCGCCGTGTATCACAACCCCTGGCCGCAATGCGGGCTGGAGCGACCGCCTGGGCGCAGCCCGGCCGCGTTGTATCGCTTCGCGGTCTGGTACAAGGCCAATCCACGTTCAGAGGACTACATGCGCGCCCTACTAGCCGAGCGTCTGCCGGAAGCGGCCTGGGTCAGCATCGAGCAGGATGCGGACTGGCCAGAGCGCGTCGCGGTGGCCGATCAGGTGGTGCTGCTCTATCCTGATGCCATCGGCCTGGGTTTCGGCGCAGTGGAGCGGACCCTGATGGCCCGCAAGCGCCCCTGGGCCGGTGTGGTCGCCCTCAATGGGCGGCACCGCAAGTTCCTGTTGAACGGCGCCACACGGCGCGCCTTGATGCTGCGCCGCCTGCTGGAATGGACGATGCTCCCCGAGCTGCTGTTCCTGCCGATGTTCGTTGTCCTCACCCCCCTGCTTTGGGCGGTGGACTTGGTGCGGGGCAGGACATGAGCGAAAACCGCGAGGTCCAGGTCTGGTGGCGGGACAACCCCATGACCTACGGGGCGGAGCACGGACGCACCGGATACAGGGACGGCGAGTACGAGATGGGTACGGCCGAGTTCTTCGAGCGCCTGGATCATGAGTTCTACGACTGGAATCATCCATTGCACGGCGCGCGCCCCTTCGACCGGCTGTTTCCCTATGACGATTACGGTGCCGGTGCCCGGGTGCTCGAGATCGGCTGCGGTCTGGGCACCATGGCCATGAACTGGGCGAAAAACGGCGTCGACATGACCGCGGTGGACCTCAATCCGACCAGCATCGAGCAGACTCGCAAGCGTTTCCATTTGATGGGCCTGGGGGGGCGCATCGAGCTGATGGACGGCCGACAACTCGATCTGCCCGACGGCTATTTCGATTACGTCTACAGCTGGGGCGTGCTGCACCACTCGCCCGACCTGGCGCAGTCAATGCAGGAGATGATGCGGGTGCTCAAGCCGGGGGGCGGCTTCGGGCTGATGCTCTACCACCGACGCTCCATCCTGCACTGGTACAAGACCCTCTACACTGAAAGTTTCCTGCACTACGAGAACCGCTTCCTCGGACCGCTGGAACTGGCCAGCCGCTATGGCGACGGCGCCCGCGCCGAGGGCAATCCCCACACCTGGCCGGTGACCAAGAAAGAATTGCGCGCCATTCTCGGCCCGACTAGCCCTGACCTCGGATTCCGTGTCCTGGGCACGGACCTGGACACAGCCTTTCACGCCCTGCTACCCGGCCTGGGCCTGCTGCTGCCAGCCTGGGCCAAGAAGCCCTGGGCGCGCCGTTTCGGCTGGAGTCTCTGGGCTCACGGACACAAATCCTAGCTATGTGCGGCATCGTCGGCCTGGCTGGCCGCTTCTCCGCCGCCGAGGCTGGCGAACTGGTCGACCGCATGAACGGCACCATTGTTCATCGCGGTCCCGATGACGCCGGGCTATGGGCCACCGATGGTTTCGCTTTCGCCATGCGCCGGCTGTCCATCATCGACCTGGCCGGCGGCCACCAGCCCATGTGGTCAGACGACGGCGTGGGCATCGTCTTCAACGGCGAGATCTACAACTACCGCGCCCTGCGCGCCGAACTGGAATCCGCCGGCTACGCGTTCCACAGCCACTCAGACACCGAGGTCATCCTCCATCTCTACCGTCGCCACGGCCCGGACATGGTGCATCGACTTGAGGGGATGTTTGCCATCTGCCTGTATGACCCGCGCCGACGGGAGGTGCACCTGCTGCGCGACCGCTTCGGCGTCAAGCCGCTCTATTACGCGCAACAGGGCGGCAACTTCTATTTTGCCAGCGAGATCAAGGCCATCCTGGCCGCGCTGCCGTCCCGGCCCGAACTCGATCGGCAGGCCCTGCATGATTACCTGACGCTGCGCTTCGTGCCTTCCCCCGACACCGTCTGGCGGGGTGTGCGCAAGCTGCCGCCAGGGCATCGGCTGACCCTCTCCCTGGACAGTGGGGATGTGGCACCGACGCGCTACTGGCGGCTGGAATTCCAAGCCGAGCCGGAGGAGTCGGGTCGCGACTATCCCGGAGAGTTTGCCGCCCTGTTCCTGGCCGCGGTGGAAAAGCGCCTGCTGGCAGCCGACGTGCCGGTGGGGGTCTTGCTCTCAGGCGGGCTGGATTCCAGCGCGGTGAGCGCCGCCGCCGTTGAACTGGGCCACCGCGACTTCCATACTTTCTCCATCGCCTTTGACGAAGGCGGCGCCTTCGACGAGACACCCTACGCACGGGCGGTTGCGGCCCACATCGGTTCGCGGCACCACGAGGTGCGCCTGGGCCGGGACGCCTTCGTCGATTTCCTGCCCCGGTTGGTGCATCTCAGTGACGAGCCCCTGGCCGATCTGGCCAGCGTGCCGCTGTATTTTGTCTGTGAACTGGCGCGCCAGGAGGTGAAGGTGGTGCTGTCAGGCGAGGGCAGCGACGAACTGCTGGCCGGCTACAACTTCGACCGCCTGGGGCGCATGCTGGATCGACTACAGGCTACCGAGGCCTGGCTGCCCGCTGGTCTGCGCGGTCTGCTGGGCGCTGTGCCTGCCCGCGGCGCGGGGGAATGGCTGCGGCTCTGGGGCCGGCATGGCTGGCGTGGCATGCTTGCCGCCCGCCCCTATCATATGACCCTGCACTGGGATGAGACCGAGAAGCTCGCGCTGTGGCGGGACTCCGAAGGGCTCGCGTCCAGCATCGAACGCATCCGCGACTGGTATCGCCCCCTCGCCGACCGCCACCCCATCGATCAGGTTCAACAGGTCTACAGCGGCGAATGGCTGACCGAGGACCTGCTGATGAAGGCCGACAAGCTCAGCATGGCCACCTCCCTGGAGGTGCGCGAGCCTTTCCTGGACCACGCCCTGGCCGAGTGGGCAGCCCGGCTGCCCATCGCCTGGCGGGTGGGGGATGCCCGTGTGGGCTACCAGTCGAAGCGCATCTTGCGGGACTATTGCCGCCGCCGCCTGCCGCGGCAGATCCTGGAACGGCCCAAGCAGGGGTTCCCGGTCCCCGCTTATCGCTGGCTGCGCCGGGACTTGCAAGCCTGGGCACGGGATCTGCTGCTTGGCACGGAATCGCGCATGCGCGGCCTGTTCGACCCCGGCACCATGGCCCGGCAACTGGATCGCTGCCGCGACGGCGACAACGAGGCCGCCCACCGCGTCTGGATATTGGTCGTGCTCGAATACTGGATAAGGGCCTGGCTGTGACCACCGTCTTGTTCTCCTATGCCTATCCCCCCTTCCGCTTTCCCCGGGCCATCCAGGTGGGGCGGCTGGTCAAGTTCAGCCGCCTGCCCCTGCGGGTGATCACCTGCGACGACGGTTCACCCCGTGATGACAGCCTGGAAGCGGTGACTCGCGCCGACGTGGACCGGCGCGTCTACCCTGACCCGGCCGGCCGCCTGACCCAGTTCTGGCGCAAGCTCACCCAGATTCCCGACCGGCAGCGCCCCTGGGCCCTGCGCGCCGCCCGCGCGGCGGTCGCGGAGGGGCTGGTAGGCCGGGACGATGTCCTGGTCACCTTCGGCCAGCCCATGTCCGACCATCTGGCCGGCCTGCACATCCGCGAGGCCACCGGCTGCCGCTGGATCGCCCATTTCAGCGACCCCTGGGTGGACAATCCATTCCACCTATCCCTGCCACTACAGCGCCAGATCCAGGCGCGCATGGAGGCGCGGGTCGCGGCCACGGCGGACCGGCTGGTGTTCACTTCTCCCGAGACCGTGGACCTGATCATGGCCAAGTACCCGGCCACCTGGCGGGCCCGTGCCTCGGCCCTGCCCCACGCCTTCGATCCCGATCTCTACGGCGATGGCGATACTGCGGTGGCGACCTCCCCCTGGGTGGTGCGCTACGTCGGAGCCTTCTACCGACAGCGCAACCCCCTGGCCCTGGCCCAGATGCTGCTGCGGCTGTACCGGAGCGACCCCAGCCTGCTGGAAGGGGTGCGTTTCGAACTGGTGGGCCAATGGAAGGGACACGTGGACTGGGGCGGGGAAAGCGTCGGCCTCCCCCCCGGTCTCCTGACCCTGCGCAAGCCGGTACCCTACCTGGAATCCCTGCGCCTAATGCGGGCGGCTGACCTGCTCCTGATCCTGGATGCTCCCTTCGAGCAAAGCGTATTTTTCCCCAGCAAGCTGGTGGACTATATCGGCGCCGACCGGCCCATCCTGGCCTTCACCCCGCCGGGCACCAGTTCCCGCTTGGTGGCGGAATTGGGCGGCCGATCCTACCCCGCCGGTGACCCGCGCACCATGTTGAAAGGCCTGGCCGAAACCCTGGCCGATCTGAAGGTCGGTCGCTTGGCCCGGCCGGGTGCCGAGGCGCGTCGGGCATTTTCCGGGGCGGTGGTGGCGGCGGAATTCGACGCCCTCGTGACGAATCTGCAAGGTCGGACGAGCCATGGCTGAAGACCGCAACCGCGACGAGGCGGTGATCGCCGGCTTCGGCGACGAGTGGAGCCGTTTCGACCAGAGCGGACTGCCCGGTGTTGACCATGAGCGCATCTTCGCCGACTATTTCGCAGTGTTTCCCTGGGAAGACCTGCCACCGACGGCGGAAGGCGCTGATATCGGCTGCGGCAGCGGCCGCTGGGCCAAGCTCATGGCCCGTCGGGTAGGGCGGCTGCACTGCGTCGATCCCAGCCCCGATGCCCTGTCGGTGGCGCGCCGCAACCTGGGTGACGCCGACAATCTCGTGTTCCACAACCGGGGCGTGGGCGACCTGCCCTTTGCCGACGCCTCCCTAGATTTCGCCTATTCCCTGGGGGTGCTGCATCATGTCCCCGACACGGCGGCGGCCATCCTCACCATCGCCGCCAAGCTCAAACCCGGCGCCCCCTTCCTCGTCTATCTTTACTACGCCTTCGACAACCGCCCCGTCTGGTTTCGCCTGCTCTGGCGGGCCAGCGACATCGTCCGCCGGGTGGTGGCCCGTCTGCCCCATGGCCCGCGTTACGCCGTCAGTCAGGTGATCGCCGCCCTGGTCTACTGGCCCCTGGCCCGCTCCGGACGGTTCCTGGCCCGATTCGGCCTGCGCCCCGGTAGCTGGCCCCTGGCCTATTACCAGGACAAGGCCTTTTACGTAATGCGAACCGATGCCCTGGACCGCTTCGGCACACGCCTGGAACAGCGCTTCAGCCGCGCCCAGATCACCGCCATGCTGCTGGATGCCGGCTTCAGCGCCATTCGATTTTCTGACGCCGCACCCTACTGGTGCGGCGTCGGCATCAGACGCGGGGACTGACACCCGTGTGCGGGATCGCCGGCATCCTTTCCCCCGGCTGGGACGGCTCCGAGGTCGTGCCCCTGGCGCGGGCGATGGCAGCCACCCTGGTTCACCGGGGGCCCGACGACGCCGGCGAGTGGGGCGATGCGGACGTGGGAATCGCCCTGGCTCACCGCCGCCTAGCCATCCTTGATCTCTCTCCGGCTGGGCATCAGCCCATGGTCTCGCCTTGCGGACGCCTGGTGGTGGCCTTCAATGGGGAAATCTACAACCACCAGCAGCTCCGCGCCGAACTGGAACGGACCGGACGGGCACCGGCCTGGCGTGGCCACGCCGATACCGAGACCCTTCTGGCCTCGGTGGCGGCCTGGGGACTCGAAGCCACACTGGGACGTTGTGTGGGGATGTTTGCCTTCGCCCTTTGGGACAGGGTTGAGCGCCGTCTGTATCTGGTACGGGACCGCATGGGGGAGAAGCCGCTCTACTATGGCCGCGTTGCTGGACGATTTCTGTTCGCCTCCGAACTTAAGGCCCTCCGCTCCTGCCCGGGCTTCGCGGCGGACATCGACCGGGGGGCGCTGGCCCTCTACCTTCGCCACAACTGCATCCCGGCGCCGCACACGATCTACCGAGGCCTCCGCAAGCTGCCCCCGGGCACATGGCTGACGCTCTCTGCCGATAACCTGGAGGCAGAGCCTGTGGCCTACTGGCCTGTGCGGGAGATCGCCGAGCGGGGCCAGGCCGACCCCTTCCAGGGCGCGGAGGCCGAGGCGGCTGACGAGCTTGAGCGCCTGCTGCGTCGAGCCGTGGCCGGCCAGATGATGGCCGACGTGCCGCTGGGGGCCTTCCTGTCGGGCGGTATCGACTCCTCCACAGTGGTTGCGCTGATGCAGGCACAGTCCAACCGGCCGGTGCGCACCTTCAGCATCGGCTTCGCCGAGACGGCCTACGACGAGGCGCCCCAGGCGCGGGCCGTGGCAGCGCATCTCTGCACCGAGCACACCGAGCTATACGTCAGCCCGACGGAGGCCATGGCGGTGATCCCGAGACTGCCCCGCCTGTACGACGAACCCTTCGCCGATTCCTCGCAGATTCCCACTTTTCTGGTATCGCAACTGGCGCGAGCGCATGTCGCGGTCAGTCTTTCCGGGGATGGGGGGGACGAGTTATTTGGCGGGTACAACCGATATTTCTGGGCGATGAATATCTGGAAGCGCATCGGTTGGGCGCCTTTGTCTTTGCGCGCGGCAATGGCAGCGACGCTGACAACGTTGCCGCCCACCGTGTGGAATTCCGCGTTCAAGGGCTTGGCTCGCTTTCTTCCCGCCGGTTGGCGTTATGCCAACGCCGGCGACAAGTTGCACAAATTGGCGGAGATTCTGGCGGTACGCAGCCCGGAGGAAATTTATCTTGGAATGGTCTCGCATTGGAAGCGGCCGGATGATGTTGTCCTTGGTGCCCACGAACCCGCGACGATCTTGACCGATCCGAAACAATGGGCCGATCTGCCGGATTTCGAGAGCCGCATGATGTATCTGGATCAGATGACTTATCTGCCCGACGACATTCTGACCAAAGTGGATCGCGCCGCGATGGGGGTTTCGCTGGAGACGCGCGTTCCCATGCTGGATCATCGCGTCGTCGAGTTTGCCTGGTCGCTGCCGTTGTCGATGAAGATTCGCCACGGTCATGGCAAGTGGTTGTTGCGGCAGTTGCTTTACAAATATGTGCCGAGTGGTTTGATCGAACGGCCCAAGATGGGGTTTGGGATTCCTGTCGATGTGTGGTTGCGTGGCCCTCTCAAGGAGTGGGCGGAAGCGTTGCTGGACGAAAACCGGTTGCGGCGCGAGGGGTATTTCAATCCCCGGCCGATACGCGAGAAATGGGCCGAACATCTGGCAAGGCGTCGGAACTGGTCCTACTACCTGTGGGATGTGCTGATGTTCCAGGCTTGGTTGGAGGCGGGAGCGTGATGTCGTGCAAGCTCCTCTTTCTGGTCACCGAGGACTGGTATTTCGTGTCGCATCGTTTGCCTCTCGCCATCGCCGCCCGTGAAGCGGGGTTCGATGTGGCGGTGGTGACGCGGGAGGGCGTGCATGGACGGGTGATCCGGGATGCCGGGCTCAAGCTCATTCCCTTCCCGTTGTCTCGGCGTGGCGGCAATCCTGTCATGGAAATTGCGCGCCTCGTCAGGCTTTATCGCCGCGAGCGCCCGGATATCGTGCATCACGTGGCCTTGAAGCCGGTGTTCTATGGCGCGATTGCGGCGCGGTTGGCAGGTGTGCCACGGGTCGTCAATGCGGTGTCGGGCATGGGCTGGCTATTCACTTCCGGTGGGCTGGCGGTTCGTTTGATGCGGCCCGTTCTGCGCAAGCTGTTGGCGAGTTTGCTCGCGGCGCGGGGGTGCCGCGCCATTGTGCAGAATCCCGACGATCGAAATCTGCTGGCGGGGGCGGGGGTGCCGGATGCCCGTTTGCATCTGATTCGTGGTGCCGGGGTTGATACCGCGATATTCGCTCCAGTCGAGCCGCCGCCGCTACCCGTTGTGGTTGTGTTGTGCGCGCGAATGTTGTGGGACAAGGGGGTTGGCGAGTTCGTGGCGGCGGGGAAGCGTTTGCATTCCCAGCGGGTGTCCGCGCGTTTCGTGCTTGTGGGCGAGCCCGATCCAGCCAATCCCGCCGCAGTGCCGTTGGCGACCTTGCAGGGCTGGAATGGGCGCGATGGCATCGAGTGCTGGGGTCGGCGACAGAATATGCCCGAGGTGATGAAACAGGCACATATCGCGTGTTTGCCCTCTTATCGCGAGGGCTTGCCCAAGTCGTTGCTGGAAGCCGCCGCTTGCGGCCTGCCCATCGTGACCACGGACACGCCAGGCTGCCGGGAGGTGGTCGCGGATGGGATTAACGGATTTCTGGTTCCGCTAAAAGATGTCGACGCACTTGCCTCCGCGTTGAAGTGTCTTATCGAGGATGCCGGTTTGCGTCGGTGCATGGGGGAGAAAAGCCGCGCGCGGGCGCTAGCGGAGTTTTCGCAGGAACACGTGATTCAGCAGACCTTGTCCGTGTATCGGGAGGCGCTGGCATGAAGGTGCTGATTACTGGTGCCACCGGGTTTGTCGGCGGCGCATTGCGCGAGGTGATGGCGCGGGCGGGATTTGACGTCTTGGCCGCCGTCCGGGCTCCATGTGCGAAACCCGATGCAATCCCCAATGCACACATCGTCGGTGATATCGGTCCTGAAACGGATTGGAGCGCTGCGTTGAGCGGTGTTGAGGTCGTCGTTCATCTCGCCGCCCGCGCCCACGTCATGCGCGATACTGCGGATGACCCTCTGGCCGCATTTCGTACCGTTAACCGCGAAGGCACTTTGAACCTTGCACGACAGGCCGCTTCGGCAGGGGGCAAACGCTTCATCTTCATCAGCTCGATCAAGGTGAATGGTGAGGGTCGTGAGTCGCCTTACACCGAGTTTGATCTGCCCGCGCCACAAGATGCTTATGCGATTTCCAAGTGGGAGGCGGAGCTGGGCTTGCGCGAGATCGAGTCGGCGACAGGAATGGATGTGGTGATTCTGCGTCCGCCTTTGGTTTATGGGCCGGGCGTGGGCGCTAACTTTCTACGTCTGATGCGCAGTGTGGAGCGGGGTTGGCCAATGCCGTTCGGGCGCGTTGATAACCGTCGCAGTCTGATTTATTTGGGCAATTTCACGGATGCGATTCGCGTCTGTCTCGATCATCCCGTCGCTGCTGGGAAGACGTTTCTGGTTTCGGATGGCGAGGATGTTTCCAGCGCTGATCTGATTCGCCGCTTGGCGCTGGCCATGCATCAGCCCGCACGGTTGCTTCCACTGCCGCCCGCCTGGTTGCGAGCGGCGGGGGCGCTGCTCGGACGTGGGGCGGAGATGGATCGTTTGCTCGGTTCGCTGTGCGTGGACAATTCCAAGATTCGCCGGGAATTAGGTTGGCGGCCACCGTTCACTCTAGATGAAGGGTTGAGTCAGACCGTCGAGCATTACCTCCGTCAATTGGCTAAGCAAAGCCCACGTGTTTAGAGTCGAACTTATGTCTGTCATGTGGCTGCTACCCTTTGTCGCCTGGTTTGTATGCTGGCTTGTGTTGAAGCTGCTACTACGTCGCGAATCGATGCTGCCGCTGGATCATCCCAACGAGCGATCCTTGCATCTGCGCCCGACGCCGCGTATTGGGGGTCTTGGCATCATGGCCGGGGTAGTGCTATGCGGTCTCATATTGCGACCGGACGATGTTTTTGCGTTGGTAAGTGTGGCGCTGGGCCTGGCCATGTTGTCGCTGCTGGATGATATGCGCGGGTTATCGGTTCGCATCCGCTTCGTGGGGCATTTTCTGGCGGCGGCGGCGACCGTGTATGCGTTGTCAGAAATGCCGCTCTGGATTGGGTGGCTGGCGGTGCCGGCACTGGTCTGGATGACCAACTTGTATAACTTCATGGATGGTTCGGATGGATTGGCCGGTGGCATGGCCTTGTTCGGATTTGCCAGTTATGGTGCGGCAGCTTGGTTTGGCGGTGCGGAGTCGTCTGCCTTGTTGGCCTGGGTCGTCGCTGCAGCTGCGGGGGGATTCTTACTGTTCAACTTTCCACCGGCGCGTGTATTTATGGGCGATGTGGGTTCAATTCCGCTGGGATTCCTGGCCGGGGCTATGGGGCTGGCGGGGTGGACCACCAATATGTGGCCGATTGCGTTTCCGTTGCTGGTGTTCTCTCCGTTCATCGTCGATGCCAGCATGACGCTGACAAGGCGTTTGTTGCGGGGCGAAAAAATCTGGCGAGCTCATCACAGTCATTATTACCAGCGGCTGGTGCGCATGGGTTGGAGCCATCGCCGCTTGGCGCTGGCGGAATACGCCGTAATGGCTACAACAGGAATTTCCGGTTTGGCGCTGCTGCGTCATCCTGAGTGGCAGATGGCTATAGTTCTGATTTGGGTGGTTGTCTATTCGGTCATGGCAGTTCTGATCGAGCGCCGGTGGAAGGAATCGGGCCTTGCTTATTAGTCGTTCTGTACTCGTCATCATGCACGACCTTGCCGCCATCGTCGCGGCCTGGCTGGGTGCGTACCTGCTGCGTTTCAACCTTTCATTGCCACCAGAGTTTCAAGGCGCTGCTTTGTCCACCCTGATCTGGGTGGCTCCGTTACAAGCTGCTTTGTTCTGGTATTTTGGTTTGTATCGCGGCATCTGGCGCTTTGCCAGCTTGCCCGATCTTAAGCGCATCCTGAAAGCGGTTGGGGTGGCGGCGGTGGCGACATCCCTGTCCCTGATCCTGTTTCGAATTGAAGCTGTGGTTCCGCGCTCGGTACTCATACTTGATCCGCTCCTGTTGGTGTTGATCATGGGTGGCAGTCGTTTTACCTATCGGGCCTGGAAGGACCATCGCTTTAACGGTTTACTGCATGAAACCAAGCCGGTTTTGATCATCGGTGCGGGTTCTGCGGCCGATTTTTTGTTACGCGAACTGAATCGTACGCCTTCAGGTTATCAGCCTGTGGGTTTGCTGGATGATGCGACGGATAAGCAGGGGCGGCTTATCCAGGGCACTCCTGTATTGGGACCGACGCGCGACGTCAGACTTTGGACAGAGAAAATGGGGGTGCATGACATCATTCTTGCGCTGCCTTCGGCTAGCCATGCCGTACGCACGCACATCGCCGAGCAGTGCGTCCAGCTGGGTCTCAACATTCTTACGATTCCATCGATGGAAGACCTGATGCAGGGTCGCGTTTCTGTCGTGTCTTTGCGCAAGATCGAGTTGGACGATTTGCTCGGGCGCGAACCGGTCAAGTTGGATAGCGAAGGACTCCAAAACCTACTGACCAACAAGGTGGTCATGATCACAGGTGCCGGTGGTTCCATCGGCTCCGAGCTATGTCGACAGGTGGTGCGTTTCAAGCCAAGTCTACTGGTGATGTTTGAGCAAAGTGAGTATGTGCTCTATGGGATGGAGCAGGAGTTCACCGAGGAGTGGCCTGAGCAAGCTCAGGCTTGTGTCATAGGGGATGTGAAAGATGCAGAAAGAATCGGTCAGGTCATGCGAGAGTTTCGTCCGGATGTAGTTTTCCATGCGGCTGCGTACAAGCATGTACCACTGATGGAAGAGTTGAATGCCATGCAGGCATTGAAGAACAACGTGTTGGGCACCTGGGTAGTGGCGCAGGCAGCCAAGCATGCCGGTGTAGAAAAATTCGTGCTGATTTCCACCGACAAGGCCGTGAATCCCACTAATGTCATGGGGACTACAAAGCGACTTGCGGAGATAGTCTGCCAGTCAATGCAGACATCTGATGGAACAAGGTTCATCTCCGTGCGTTTCGGCAATGTGCTAGGTTCTTCCGGTAGCGTTATCCCAAAATTCCAGAAGCAGATTGAGGCTGGCGGACCTGTTACGGTAACTCATCCGGAAATTACGCGTTTTTTTATGTCCATTTCCGAGGCGGCTCAACTGGTGTTACAGGCGGGATTGATGGGTCGAGGTGGCGAGATTTTTGTGCTCGATATGGGTGACTCGGTGCGGATTGCTGATTTGGCTAGGCTGATGATTCGACTGTCTGGTAAGTCAGAAGACGAGATTCGCATCGAGTTCACTGGTCTGCGGCCAGGAGAAAAGCTTTATGAGGAGTTGTTGGCTGATGCGGAAACGACATTACCTACACCACACTCAAAGTTGCGTGTGGCTAAGGCTAGGGAAGTGCATGATGACGAAGTGAATGCCATGCTGGAATGGATTGCCACAGAAGCAGTCGCCGATGACGAGGAAGTTCGTGCGAGACTCAAACATTGGGTTCCTGAATACCGGCCGGCACAGCACTGATATGTCGGGGTTTAGGTCGACGGAAGAATTAATAATACGGTGTTGATGTCATGGCAAATAATGTGTTGAAGGTGGGTGTAGTGGCGCAGATGAGATATGTTTTAGTTAAATTCCCGCCTGTTTTTTTTGCATTTTTTGGTAGCTTGTTGCTGTCATTAATTGCCATACAGAAAGGCACTATCAACCGCGATGGGATGCTCTACGTTGAGACCGCTCGGGTTTTTCTGGAGCAGAATCTTGCAACAACGATGGCGTTTAATTCATGGCCCTTCCTATCCATCCTGATGGCACAGATTTCACAGATTACCGGACTTGGACTGGAATCCAGTGGTTACCTGCTCAACGCATTGTTCATGGCGGGGGCGTCCGCGCTGCTTGTGTCTTGTGCCGCACGTTTGCATCCAGAGTCGAGCTGGTATGTCTGCCTTGCGATACTGGCGTTGCCAGGCTTCAATGGCTATCGTGATGAGTTATTGCGCGAATATGGCGCATGGTTTTTTGTCATGCTTGCATTCTGGTTGGCGTTGCGATGGGCAGAGTTGCCGCGTTGGTCAATGGTTATTGTTATTCAGTTGTGTCTCTTTGTTGCGGCCCTCTTTCGTCCGGAGGTGCTAGCGTTGTTTGTCGCACTTTCCCTTTGGCAGATTGCATACGGGCCGGTGGGTGAACGCCTGCGGCGCTTGCTGATGATAGGGGGGGTCCCGATAATCGGCTTGGCCATGCTCATTGTCTTGCAAGTCAACGGGCATTTGGCATCCACACGCCTGTCAGGGGACTTTACTAGATTCAGTCTGGAAAGATTTGATGCCAAGGCGCTCGCGATCGCTCCTGCATTTATCGAGTACGCTCGCGATCAGGCCCATACCATACTTTTTTTTGGTTCACTCTCCATCATTCCTGTGAAATTCATTGGCAAGATGGGGATTTTTATCGTGCCATTATTGTATGCGTTAGGTCGACGCAATTCTTTCGATATGCTCAACTATGGCCGAGTATTTGCATGGGCTTTCCTGGTTCATCTGCTGGTACTTGCCGTTTTCGTGTTGGATATGCAATTCATATCCGGTAGATATATTGCGCCACTTGTCCTGTTTTCGGCGCCCCTTACGGGCTACGGCATTTGGCTTCTGGCGCAGCGCTTTCCGCGCTGGAAGTATCAAATGATAATTGTTGTAATGGCGATGATGATCAGTAATGTTGTTACACTTGGTCCGGGAAAATACCATTTTGTCGAGGCGGGCGAATGGTTAGCGAAAAATGCGGAGGATACGCCACGGGTTTACATCGAAAGTGCGCGCTCAGCATATTATGCAGGATGGCGCTATAGGAGGCCATTGCCTCGGGATCGGCACAAACTAATCGAGGCCTTGTCAAGGGATCAATACGATTTGGTTGTGTTGGAAATGGCACACGAAGAACCGGATTTAGCAGAATGGCTAAAGCGTGCGGGGCTGCGTGTAACAATTCGCTTTGTCAATGCAGACCAGGCGGCGGTGATCATTGCTGAGCCAATGCCACCTCAACTACATGGCGCACAGAGGTCAATTGAATACAGGCAGCCATGAATCTTTGATAAGTTTAAAACCGGAGGGCTATGCCTGTTCTCATTCATGCACCAACGTAATAAATTTTCATTTATTACAGAGTTTCACAAGATTGGCTGTCAACCATTTGTGTAAGACGCTTTCGCCAGGCCAATTGGTCGCGAGCCTTGTCATATCACGCAGACAGGCACGAGAAAATCCGGCTTCCATGTGGTGGGGTTTCATTACATCCAGATCAATAAGCATTACCTTTCCATCCCGCCAGATCAGGTTGGTGGCCTTCATGTCGCCATGGCTGATGCGCGCCGCCGCCAGGCTTCGCAAGGTTCGCAACAGTGCCCGCTGTTCCTCTTCTGACGGTTTGGCCTCTCCCAGGCGGGACCAGTGCTCGAGCAGGTCGGGGCCCTCCACATATTCGGTGATCAGCCAGGCCTTGCCGCGCAATGGTCCCAGCCGACTTTCGATCAGGGCAAGCGGTGTCGGCGTGGGAATGCCCAGGGCGGCCAGGCGGTGGCCTTCCCGCCAGGAATGCCAGGCCCGGCTGGGCCGCCAGAAGCGGGAGACGGCGTGGCCCGCGCCCTTGATGTTGTAGCGCTTGATGACGACCGCGCGGCCTTCCAGTTCCACCCGAACCACCGTGCTGGTGTTGCCCGCCTTGAGCGGCGTGCCCCGGGCCATCCAGGCATCCGGGTCGGCCAGGATGGGCGCCAGCCAATCCGCCTCGGACCGCGCCACGGCGGTGAAGCGGTCCATGCGTCTGTCGATCCTGAACAGGGTGCAGTCGCGCACGCATTTTTTCAGGATGATGCCCAGGCGTCGATCACGGATCAGGGCCTTGTCCGCTTCCAGGTCGGCATCGTCGAAGTGGGCATCGGGATTCGCCTCCCGGTATGCCGCGATCAGTTCGGCGTGGCGATCCTCCAGGGAAACCGGAAGCTGGGCCAGGAACAGGGCCAGGTTGCGGCGAATGGCCCGTTCGTCGATGTCCTGGCCGACA
>WBZL01002501.1_pt1 | contig 17851 bp, 18 predicted proteins | sample 5204291 | NCBI WGS metagenome assembly WBZL01 (sample SAMN12344345, study PRJNA552823) | activated sludge metagenome | biome: Activated sludge suspended growth; feature: Nitrification reactor; material: Wastewater; isolation source: activated sludge from nitrification reactor of wastewater...
AGTCGTGGGCGGAAAGGTTCGCCAGCAGCGCCAGCCCGATGTTGGTGGGCGAGGTGCGGTGGGCAAGCGTGGCCTCGCGGTATTCCTGGTGGTTGTCCGGCGGCAGCCAATGGTCCTCCGGGCCGACGTAGGTCTCGAAGAAGGCCCAGGTCTTGCGCGCGATCCTGCCGAGAAAGCGCGTCTGCTCGTCCGACAGCCGCGCCTCGCGGCGGGCGAGGGGCAGGCTGATCCACCAGGCGACGACGGGGGAGGCCAGCCACAGGAGCAGGATGGGGCCCGCCACGGCCAGCACGGCAGGATTCGCCGCGGCAATGAAAGCGGCCGTTCCGGCGGCGAGCGCCGGCGCAAACCACATGGTGCGGAATGAGGCGGCGAGATCGCTGCGGCTCTGCAGCTCCTGGTCGCCGGAGGGATTCCATTCCAGCAGCCGCTGGTGCGTGAACAGCAGGCGCCCGAGGGTGCGCAGGACGGCATCCAGGCTGTAGTACGCCTCGTGCGGCAGCGTCATCAGGGCAAAGCCCGTCTGGACCAGGCGCTGGCCGGCGGCGCGCGCGGTGGCGACCAGATGCTGGCCCGGCCGCATGTCGTCCGGTTTGCGCAGCATGTCCAGCAGGACGCCCAGCACGGGAGGAATGAGGAGGATGCCGAGCACCGCCAGGGTCCAGAACCCGGCCGATGAAAACGCCGTCCAGCCCAGCAGCAGGAGCAGCGTCATCGACACCGGCGCCAGGCTGCGACGCAGGTTGTCGAACAGCTTCCAGCGCGACAGCGCCGAGAGCGGGTTGCGTCGGGTGCGTCCGTCGGGCCCGGGCGCCCACGGCAGCAGCCAGCCCGCGAGTTGCCAGTCGCCGCGGATCCAGCGGTAGCGACGGTTGACGTCGCTGCCGTAGCGGGTCGGGTATTCCTCGTACAACTGCGCGTCGCTCATCAGGCCGGAGCGGGCGTAACAGCCTTCCAACAGGTCGTGGCTGAGGATGCGGTTCTCGGGAAAGCGCCCCTTGAGCGATTGCTCGAACGCCTCCACGTCGTAGATGCCCTTGCCGATGAACGAGCCTTCCTGGAAAGCGTCCTGGTAGACGTCGGAGACGACGCGGGTATAGGGGTCGATGCCCGCCTCGCTGCCGTGCAGGTGCGCATAGCGCGACAGATTGATGCCGGGCAGGCTCGCGCTCACGCGCGGCTGCAGGATGCCGTAACCGGCGCGGACCCGCCGCAGGGTTTCGTCATAGACCGGGCGGTTCAGCGGATGCGCCATGGTGCCGACGAACTGGCGCGCGGCGTCGCGCGGCAGTTGCGTGTCGGTGTCCAGCGTGATCACGTATTTCACGCCGGCGAGCACCGCGGTCGCGCCGACGATGAGCGAGAAGCCTTCGTCGTTGCCTTCGCGCAGCAGAAGATTCAGGTCCGCCAGCTTGCCGCGCTTGCGCTCGTAACCCATCCAGATGCGGTCGTACGGGTTCCAGCGGCGCGGGCGATGGAACAGGAAGAAGACATCGTTCCTGCCGGCCGCGTATTGCGCATTCAATGCGTCGATCCGCTCCCGGGCAAGTTGCAGCAGATCAGCGTCTTCGGCGAGCGTTTCCTCGGCAGCGTCGCGGAAATCGGTCAGCAGGCCGAAGTGCAGGTTGCCGTCGCGATTGGCGAGGAACCTCACTTCCAGTGCTTCCGCAAGACGCTCTATGTTGTGCGGGCTGGTGAGCATGGTCGGGACCACCACCAGGGTGCGCGATTCCGGCGGGATGCCCGCGGAGAAATCCATGCGCGGCAACGGATGCGGCGTCGCCAGCAAGGTGGCCAGCCAGTTCACCAGCGCCACCGCGAGCTGGCTGGCGGCCAGCAACGCGAGAACGCCGAGCGGTGCCAATGCCCAATCGGTCACGCCATCCGTCTGCGCTTCCATCAACAGGTTTGCGCTGACGAATGCCGTGATCAGTGCGATCGCGCCCAGGTAGAGCAGCAAGGGCGATCGGCTTGCCGCGCGCCGCAGCGCAGCCCCGGGGGAAAGGCGCGCCTGCGTGGCGTTTTCAAGTTCGGGCAGGCCCCGGTCGACCAGGTAGAAGCCCACATGTGCCGTTCTGTCGCGGTCTCCGTTGCGGACCGCGCCTGCACGCGCCAGCTCGATGGCGCGGCGGGCGACCGCGTCCTCGGAAAGCCCGCTTGTTTTCGCCACACGCTCAATGACATGGCGGTAGCGGTCGCGGCTGGCGAAATCCATTGCCGCGTAGGCCGCCGCCGGATCCGTGCGCAGGGCATGTTCGACCACGCTCATGGCCTCGACGAACTCGCGCCAGTCCATCGTGCCGAGAAAGCGCAGGCTGCCAATGCTGTTGCTGATGGTGACCTGGTCGGCGGCCTGCTGCTGGTTTCCCGAACGCACCAACTGTTCGATGTTCAAACCCGATTCGGCCAGTTGTTGTTCGATCCAGGTCAGCGGCAGGGCCAGGGCGGGCCCTTGCCCCTGCAGTCGGCGCGCGAGCTCTGACACGAACGGCGTGGTCATCGGCGGAATCGAGCGCGCCATGTCCGCGATCACCAGGACCAGGTTTTTCGGATCCTTGCGGGCGATCTTCGTCAGTTTGCCTGCCCACTCCACGGCCAGATCCCGGTCTATCCTGCCGGCGGCAATGCGCACCGCGACACGGCGCAGGTTTTCGATCAGCGCCAGACGCAGCATGATGGGGATGGCCCACAGTTCGCCGAGCCGGAGGGGCGTGACAGTCTGGTAGGCCGCGATGAAACGACTGAGGCTGTCCGGGGCCACGCGTCCATCGCCATGGGAGATGGTCTCGATGGCGAGGTCATACACGCGCGGCAGCCTGGCCGAAGCACCTTCGGCCAGGCTCGGCAGTTCCCGGCTGTAGCCTTCGGGCAGGTGGCGCCGGGCCGTGTGGATCTGTTCTTCGATGAGATAGAAATTATCGAGCAGCCATTCCCCGGCGGGCGTGATGCGGTGGTTCGCCGCGATAGCCGCCGTCAGCCGGCTGCAGGTCCCGATCAGCACGGCCTCGTTCGCAGCCAGCCGCGACAGCAGCTGATCCGGCACGCGCCCCGGGATCAGGCGGTGGGCAGACGCCAGCCGCACGCCGTGCTGCTCCATCTGATCCGTGCTGAACAGTTCCGCCCGCAGCGGCGGCTCTTCCTTGGCTGGTTTTCCCGCCTTCCCCGCTGGTCCCATGATGATCTCCCAGCCTCTCGGCGAATGAATGCGATTGGCGCCGCGTGACAGGCGCCACGCGGCGATGACAACAACCTGGTTCGGAATGCAAGGGGCGCTCGGCCCGGACGCCCGGGAGTCATTCCCGGGGCAGCGGCGAAGAGATCAGGGCGAGAAATCTACCCTGGCATCTCCATGAATCATACACGGGTGGCGCCGGGACCGGCCGCGAATTACCGGCTTTTCTGCCGCCATACGCCTATACTCGAATTGCATCACGGCGTCCGGCAGTGCATGACTGAGCGGAACGCCCGGGCAATTGCCCATCAACATGAGCAGGAGGAATCACCATGCCCAAGGCCCGAAAATCAAACAAGGAAACTAAAAAGCAACCCTTGCTGACGCCGAAGGAAAAGAAGTCGGCCAAGCAAGCCAAGAAACATGCCGGGGATGTCACCCCGCTTCTTGTCAAACAGTCCTGAGTACAGTAGCGGTAGGGTACGAGTGAGGGCAGGGCGCACTAGCCCGCCACCTCAAACGTAGTGCAGCATTGTCTTGCCTCAGGCGTACTTGTTCAGGCGGGGTAACCCCACCATCAGTCCCCTCAGGCGCCAATCGCCTTGTCGATGGCGTCCTTGAGCACGGCGTCGTCCGGCACCGTGTTGGGGGTGAAGCGGTCGATCACCTTGCCCGAGCGGTCGATGAGAAATTTCTCGAAGTTCCACAGGACATCGGTTTCGTTTTCCGGGATGAGGCCGTATTTCGCCTGCTTGGCGCGGAAGTCGCTGTCCGGTTTTTCGCGGGCGTGCGGCTGGGCTTCGATCAGGCGCTTGTACAGGGGATGCTGGTCCGGGCCCTTGACGGAGAGCTTCTCGAACATCGGGAATTTCACGCCGAACTTCGAGGTGCAGAACTCGGCGATCTCCTGATTGGAGCCGGGCTCCTGTTCCTTGAAATTGTTGGCCGGAAATCCCGCCACGACCAGGCCGGCATCCTTCTTATCCTCGTAGAGTTTTTCCAGCAGGGCGTACTGCGGCGTCAGGCCGCAGGCGGACGCGACGTTGACCACCAGCACCACCTTGCCGCGAAAGTCGCCAAGCGTGGCCGCGCTGCCGTCGATGCGGCGGAGGGGAATGTCGTAGATCGATTCGTTCATTATTGTCTCCTCTGTTGGCGGTTTGGGAACCGGTTTTGGAATACTACAACGGACGGAACGGTCAGGCGTAGCGCCGCGCGATCATCTCGGCGACGCAGGCCGGCTTGTGCTGGCCCTCGATTTCGATCAGCGCGTGCCAGGTGAGCTGGACGCCGCCTTCGATGTCTGCCATCGCCGCCAGGGTGAAGCGGGTGCGGATGCGGTCGCCGGCGCGCACCGGGGCGGCGAAGCGCACGCGGTTCACGCCGTAGTTGATGCTAATGCAGTCGTCCGCATGTCCAGCGTTTGAATAATATGCCCATTGGATATGATGAATATAATCCTTGTAGTATATGTACGAGAATTAAGTGTGGCTGCTATTGGATCTATCCAGGCCCCTCCTGTCGAGAAGGCATGCGATACCTAGAGCGGATTTCCTTGGAGAATGAAATGCTATTCGAGTGTTGTGCTGCGAGATCATTGATCAGGTGTGCTTTCCTAAACTGATCGCGCGACAGATTTGTATCGAGTAGCCCCAGGTCGTACGCCAGTTCATCGGCGTAAGCGGGAAGCAAGATTTTATAGCTGAGAGGTATGCGGCTAGGCACTATTTCGTTGATATGGCGGACTATGTTCGTGGTGCAAGTGCTCGTGAGCGTGTTGTAGAACTCCGGTTGCTCAGCCAGCTTATTGGCTCGCTTCAACATGGAAACGAACATGGCGCGCATCTTCTCCTGCGACGTGCGTATCGGGTAAAGATAGACCGAGTCGTGCCGATGGTTAGCTCGCAGGCCAATCAAATCTCTTTCATCACCAACTACATATGTCAGTTCATATTGGCGAAGCAATCCAAACAAAGGTGAGTACGACTCTCCTTTTTCTTTCCGTATTTCTACGGATATTGCGATGAACTCGCCGTCGTCGAAACCGAAACTGAGCAGCGTATGGGCCGGGCCGCGCCAGTCTGAGAACGGCTCGACCATAAACCAGACCGAATTGAGCCGGCGTAGATCGTAGGTGCGCTCCTCCCATTTAACATCGTAGTCATGGGTTGATCGGTAGAACGTGTTGCGAATATTGCTGATTCTTACTGTGTCGCCGAGAAAGACAGCCGTGGCTGTCCTCGCCTGATCTGGTGACCAGTTTCGATCGTTGGATGGGTGAACGAGAAGCATTAGGGCGACGAAGCCCGTAGCAACGCAGATTGCGGCGAGGAGGGCTGTGCGGCGTATCCATGTCTTGCGTAAGGCGGGGGAGGTCATGGCGCTATCGGCTATTGGGCTACGTGATTGGCAGGGTGAGGTTCCTGGACGGAATGAATTTGTCATCGAATCATAGCAAGCGGTGTGTTGAGCAGGCAAGAAATCATAAGCAAAAAAATATTGACAATATAATACGACATATCTAAACTCGTCGATATGAGAAAAGGATATAGCCGGGCCATTCCTGCCCGCTGGCAGGCGATGTCGAAGGTGTTTGCCGCCTTGGGAGACGAGCATCGCCAGCGCATCCTCCTGCTGTTCGAACCGGGCGACCGGATCAATGTCGGCCAGATCGCTGAAGTGTCCTCCTTGACCCGTTCGACCGTCTCTCATCATCTGAAGGTGCTGCGCGAGGCGAGGGTGCTGAAGTCGGAGAAGATCGGCAAGGAAGTCTGGTACTGGATCGACCGGCAATGGCTGCTAGCCGTGTTCGGCAACGTAATCGACTACATCGAGGAATCAACTTGAGATTGCGGTATCCCCGGGCATGACAAGCCTCTATACGCTCAAACCGCGTTTCCAGTCCTTGCTGCGGCCGCTCGCGGGCCGGCTGGCTTCCTCTGGCGTTACTGCGAACGCTGTGACCATGGCCGCCATGCTGGTGTCCATCGCGCTTGGACTGTTCCTGTATTTCGCGCCAGACAAGCGCCTTCTTTTTCTTCTCCTGCCGGGTTGGATGCTGCTGCGCATGGCGCTGAACGCCATCGACGGCATGCTGGCCCGCGAGTTCGGACAGAAATCGACGCTCGGCGCCTATCTCAATGAGCTGTCCGATGTCGTATCCGACGCGGCGCTCTACTTGCCCTTCGTGAATATCGCCCCGTTCGGCTGGGGCAGCGTCGCAACGATTGTCTTTCTGTCCGCGCTGTCGGAAATGGCTGGTGTGCTGGGACAGGCAGTCGGCGCCGAGCGCCGCTACGACGGTCCGATGGGCAAGAGCGACCGTGCCCTGGTATTCGGCGCGCTCGGCCTCTGGGTCGGGGCGTCGGCGGAACTGCCGGCCTGGCTCTTCTGGCTCATGCCGGCGATGGCCGCGGCCATGACGGCAAATATCTGGAACCGAATCCGGGGCGGGCTGGAGCAGGCCCGCCAACGTTAACCCGAAAGGACATGCCGTGACGGAAACCCGCAAGGTGCACGAAAGAACATTCAAGACCCACGATGGCGTTGAGTTGTTCTACCGCCACTGGCCGAGCGACGCCGCGCAAAAGCGATGCATTGTCATGTTTCATCGCGGACACGAGCATTCCGGCCGCATGGCCCATCTCGCAGACGAACTCGATCTGCCCGGCTTCGACGTCTTCGCCTGGGATGCACGGGGTCATGGGCGCTCCCTCGGGCAGCGGGGCTATTCGCCGAGCCTGGGCGCGTCGGTGCGCGACATCCAGTGCTTCATCGACCATATCGCCGCCACCTACGGCATCGCCCACGAGGACATGGCCGTTCTCGCCCAGAGCGTCGGCGCCGTGCTCGTCTCGACCTGGGCGCACGATTACGCGCCCAGGGTGCGCTGCCTGGTGCTTGCTTCGCCGGCCTTCAAGGTCAAGCTTTATGTGCCCTTCGCCCGTCCGGGGCTGCGGCTGCTGCACAAGCTGCGCGGGAATTTCTTCGTCAATAGCTACGTCAAGTCGAATTTCCTGACGCACGATACGGCGCGCCAGGCGTCCTATGATGCCGACCCCCTGATTTCGCGGCCCATTTCAGTCAACATTCTCCTCGCGCTATACGAAACGGCCGAGCGCATCGTGGCCGATGCGCAGGCCATCACCTTGCCGACCCAACTACTCATTTCCGGCGCCGACTGGGTGGTCCACCATGGGCCGCAGCACGAATTCTTCCAACGCCTGGGCTCGGCCGACAAGGAGAAGCATGTCCTTGACGGCTTCTTTCACGACACGCTCGGCGAGGCGGGGCGCGCACAGGCGGTCGGCAAGGCACGCGACTTCATCCTTCGCCAATTCGAACGGTTGCCGCAAAGGCCAGACCTTCGCTCGGCCGACAAGCAGGGCTTTACCTTCGAGGAATCACGCGTACTTGCCCAGCCGCTTTCGCCGCTCAGCCCGCGGGGCCTGTATTGGGCCATGACCCGGGCTGGATTGCGGTTCGGCGGTTTGCTGTCCGATGGCGTTCGTCTGGGCCACGAGACGGGCTTCGACTCCGGCAGCACGCTCGACTATGTCTATCGGAATACAGCATCCGGACTCGGCCCCGTGGGGCGCCTGGTCGACCGCCAGTACCTGGAATCGATCGGCTGGCGCGGCATCCGCCAGCGCAAGGTCAATCTCGAGGAATTGCTGCTCAAGGCGATGGCGGCGCTGCACGCCGACGGCCGCGCCATCCGGGTGCTCGACATCGCAGCCGGCCATGGCCGCTATGTCCTGGATGCGCTGACGCGAGCGCCAATTCCTCCGGAATCCATCGTGCTGCGCGACTACAGCGACATCAATGTGCGCGACGGTTCGCTCCTGATCGAATCGCGCAACCTCAAGAACGTGGCGAGATTCGAACAGGGCGACGCCTTCGACCGGGCCGCCGTGGCCGGGGCGCAGCCGCGGCCTACGGTCGGCATCGTTTCCGGCCTCTATGAACTGTTTCCGGATAACGAGCCGGTTGCACGCTCGCTGGCCGGCATGGGCGATGCCATAGAGCCCGGCGGGTACCTCGTGTATACGGGGCAACCCTGGCATCCGCAGCTTGAATTGATTGCCCGGGCGCTGACCAGCCATCGCGGCGGGCAGGCATGGGTGATGCGCCGGCGCACGCAGGCCGAGATGGATCAACTCGTCGAGGCGGCCGGCTTCGAGAAGCTCGAGCAGCGCATCGACGAGTGGGGGATATTCACGGTTTCCCTGGCCCGCCGCAGGCATTCATGACTAGCGTGGCGACGGCATCCGTTCCCTGGCGGCGCGGCCTTGCCTGGCTGCTCTTCCTCGGTCCCTTCTTCTTCCTCAGCTATGGCTTTGCCAACCATATGGCGGCCGAGCGTAATGTCAGCGATACCTTGCTGTTCGACTGGGAGCGAAGGATACCCTTCATCCCCTGGACGATCATTCCATACTGGTCGATCGACCTTTTCTATGGCCTGTCTTTCCTGCTGTGCCGCGACAAGCAGCAGGTTGACCGCCATGCGCTGCGCTTGCTTACTGTCCAGATCGTGTCGGTTGGCTGTTTCCTGTTGTTCCCGCTGCACTTCAGCTTCGAGCGGCCAGCAGTGGATGGATTCTTTGGCGCCATGTTCGATGCGCTCATGGGATTCGACAAGCCCTACAACCAGGCGCCATCCCTGCATATCGGGCTCCTCGTGATTATCTGGGCGCGATTCGCTGCCGAAGTGCCGCGTACATGCAGGTGGCTGGTTCACGCATGGACCATCTTGATAGCGCTGTCCGTCCTGACGACCTATCAGCACCATTTCATCGACATCCCGACGGGGGCCCTGGTGGGTTTTCTCTGCCTCTGGCTGTGGCCCGACACGGGCAGGCCACCGCTGGCGGATTGGCTGCCTGCCCGCATCTCCGGCATGAGGCGTCTGGCGATTCGCTATGGCCTCGGCGCCCTTGCGGCGGCCTTGGTCGGGATATGGCTGGGCGGCGGCGGGCTGTGGCTTCTGTGGCCGGCTGCGGCACTGGGTTTGGTGGGATTGATCTACGCCGTTCCCGGTGTGCATGGCTTTCAGAAGGAACAAGGCAGGCATAGCGCGGCATCTATCGCCCTGCTTGCGCCCTATCTGGCCGGGGCCTGGATTAACTCGCGCCTGTGGACGCTCCGGCGCCCGCAGCCGGACCTGATCGCAGACGACGTGTGGCTTGGCAGGATGCCGACATCCCGCGACATGAAGCATGGGGGCTACCGAAGTCTCGTGGACTTAACTGCGGAAATGCCGGCGCCATCCGGCGACTGGCAGTATTTCTGCCTCCCATGGCTCGACCTCGTCGCGCCCGAGGCGGACCATTTGGCGGAAGCTGCGCAACGGATTGAGCAGGCTCGCCGGCGTGGCCCGGTCCTGGTCTGCTGCGCCCTGGGCTATTCGCGCAGCGCCAGCGCGGTTGCAGCCTGGCTGTTGCTGACGGGAAGGGTGCATTCAGTGGAAGAAGCCGAGTCGCTGCTGCGGTCCCGTCGTCCAGGCATCGTATTCGGCCAAGCGCATCGCCGTGTGCTTGCCGAGTTGGCTTCTCAAGCTGGCCTGCTTGCTGGGGGAGCCCATGCGTAGCAACTCGAACGCGGAATTGCTGGCCGGGGTGACGGCGGCGTCGATGGGATTGGGCCGGCGCATCGACTTATGGAGCCTTGCCCTGCTCCTCGTGGCGATCGTCACGCTTGCTATTTCAGACGGCACGCAGACTTCCTGGCGCTTGGGCTGCCTCATGGTTTCAATTTTCGCCGGCATCGGACAGAAATACTTATCCTTGCGGGTTGCACTTGATGAGGCCTTGTTCAGGAGACTGGCGGCTCATGAATTTCGCAGGTCGTCTGCTCAGGACGGCGAGACGCTGATGGCGCTGGATTCCGCGATGGCGGATTGCGGGTTGGTCAAGGCGCAGGAAGGTTTGCCGCGTGACCTGGCATGCCGCTGCCGAGGTGCAATGCGGCTCCTGTACTTGCAGATTGCATGCCTGACGGTGCAGTTGGGCGCGCTCCTCGCTAGCTTGTCAGATGATTTGGCTTAGGTGATTCGATGGCCTTTGAAAACCTGGTTGCGGGGGCAATTTGCGGGTTCGCCAAGCTTTTGACGGGCGTTAGAGCCGTCTGGCGCGGCAGCCAACCGGAGAACAGGCAGCGCGTATATTTCGCGAATCATCGCAGCCATGGCGATTTCGTACTCATCTGGGCTTCCTTGCCGCCCCCGTTGCGACGGAATACCCGTCCGGTCGCCGGCGCCGACTACTGGCTGACCTCCCCCTTGTCGCGCTATATCGGTGTCCGCGTGTTTCGCGGCGTCCTGATCGATCGCTCTGCCAAGGCAATCAAAGCAGTGAGTCCTATTGCTCAAATGAGCGCGGCGCTTTCCCAAGGAGATTCGTTGATCATATTTCCGGAAGGAACCCGGAATCTGGAAGACGGATTGCTGCCTTTCAAGAGCGGCATCTACCATCTGGCCTGCGCGAACCCAGAAGTCGAGTTCATCCCGGTCTGGATCGAGAATGTCGGACGCGTCATGCCTAAAGGTGCGATTGTCCCCGTTCCTTTACTTTGCACCTTGACGTTCGGATCTCCCATGCGATTCGCTGCAGGGGAAGACAAGCAGGCTTTCCTTAACCGCGCTAGGGAAGAGTTGTCAGCGCTGTCCCCAGCAGAGGGGTGAAAAATGACGGTCAAGGAAACCTTGCTGCTCACACTTGGCGCGGTCTTCGTCGTCCTTGTCGTCGCCAGCAGCATCGGACTGTATCTCAGGCTTCGACTGCCCGCCGGGTCTTCCTCCACAACAATCGACAACCTGAATACGCGCATCAAGGCCTGGTGGTGGATGATCGTGCTTCTCGGTGGGGCGCTCTGGCTCGGCAAGTGGGCGATGATTGCCCTGTTCTCCATGATTTCCTTTCAGTGCCTGCGAGAATTCGTTTCCCTGACCTATACCCGCCGGGGAGACCACCAAGCGCTGGTCTGGAGTTTTTTCGTATTCCTGCCGCTGCAGTACGCGCTCATTGCCATCGACTGGTATGGGCTGTTCTCGATACTGATTCCGGTCTACGCCTTTCTTCTGCTACCCATTTGGGAGGCGCTCGGCAGCGACACGACGCGCTTCCTGGAGCGCGCTGCGAAAGTCCAGTGGGGACTGATGGTCTGCGTTTACTGCCTGTCGCACGTGCCCGCCTTGCTGACCCTGGACATTCCGGGCTATGGGGATCGCGTCCTGCTGCTGGTTGTGTTTCTAGTTCTGACGGTCCAGTCCAGCGATGTCTTCCAGTATGTCTGGGGCAAGCTACTCGGCAAACACAAGATATCGGTGACCATATCGCCCTCCAAGACGGTCGAGGGACTAATAGGCGGTGTCATGACCTCCACTGCGGTTGGGGCTGCGCTATGGAAGCTGACTCCGTTTGAGCCTTGGCAAGCGGCACTGATTGCACTTTGCATCAATGTGTTTGGTTTCTTCGGCGGGTTTGTGCTATCGGCTATCAAGCGGGATCGCGGGGTCAAGGATTGGGGCACTTTGATCGAAGGCCATGGCGGCATGCTTGACCGCGTGGATTCCATAAGCTTTTCGGCCCCGATTTTCTTTCACATCGTCCGATACTGGTGGGTGCCTTGAGGGAGCTGGCTGGGGTGCATTCATTTGAATTGTGCAATAATGGATCACATGTGCATAATTGAAATAATGTAGGAAATTAAGTTTCAAATATTTTTAACGCACTAAAGAGGGAGGATGGGATGAAGCCAACAATGCAGAAACCTACAGGAGCATTCATCGGTGCATCGTGGATAGCTTTGCTGGTAGGAACGCTCGGGTTCATTACCGGGCTTTGGAACGCCGAAATGCAGCTGAATGAAAAGGGCTACTACTTTACTGTCCTGATATTGGGCCTGTTTTCGTCCGTATCGCTTCAGAAGGCAGTCCGCGATCGACTGGAAGGCATTCCTGTGACGGGGTTGTATTTCAGCCTGTCCTGGATAGCGGTCGGTGCCTCAATCACTCTGCTGGTGATAGGCCTATGGAATGCTTCCTTCACCCAGAGTGAGAAGGGCTTCTATGCGATTGCCTACCTGATGAGTCTTTATGCGGCCGTAGCGGTGCAGAAAAACGTTCGTGACCTAGCGCTCTTCAAGGATGAAGATATGACGCAGGAGCAAGAGCCTGCAACAGACGCCAAGACCTGAGAACTTCCCGCAGTATAAATAGACCTACCCAGTCCCTGCAGTACGGTGCACTACAGGGACTGGGTTTTTTTCGGCTAGACGTAGCGCCGCGCGATCATCTCGGCGACGCAGGCGGGCTTGTGCTGGCCCTCGATTTCGATCAGCGCGTGCCAGGTGAGCTGGACGCCGCCTTCGATGTCTGCCATCGCCGCCAGGGTGAAGCGGGTGCGGATGCGGTCGCCGGCGCGCACCGGGGCGGCGAAGCGCACGCGGTTCACGCCGTAGTTGATGCTCATGCGGCCGCCTTCGACGGCCAGCGTCTCCATCATCATGTGCGGGATGAGCGAGAGCGTCAGGTAGCCGTGGGCGATGGTGGCGCCGAAGGGCGACTCGGCTTTCGCGCGCTGCGGATCGACGTGAATCCACTGATGATCCCCGGTGGCCTCGGCAAAGCGGTCGATGCGCGCCTGGTCGACCTGCAGCCAGTCGCTGACGGCGACTTCCTTGCCGATCCATTGCCGGAGTTCCTCGGGATTGTGCAGGGTGATTTTGGTCATGCGGTTTCCTGGATGAATTCGCGGATGAGGCGGTTCACTTCGCCGGGATGCTCGTGGATGACCCAGTGCGAGCCGTCGGGGATGCGTTTGACGGTGAGATCGGTCACCAGCGCTTCGAGGCCGTCGAGCAGGCCGGGCAGGAGCGCCGTGTCGCGCTCGCCCCAGATCACCAGTGTCGGCACGCGCACGGTGAAGGCGGCCGGGTCGAGCTGAAGGCCTGCGGCGCCGGCTTCCTGCGCGGTGGCGGGATGGAGCGGCGAGGCGCGATAGTAGTTCAGGCTGCAGTCGAGCGCGCCCGGCTGCGACCAGGCTTCGCGATAGCGCGCCATCAGGTCGGGCGTCAGCCACGACGCATCGGTGGTCGTCTTCGACAGCATGGCGGCAAGCCGGGCATGGTCGTTCTCGGCAAGCAGCGAGGCCGCGCGGGCCTCGCGCAACCACAGCATGTAGCGGCTGGCTTCCTGCTGCGCCGGGCTGTCGCGCAGGTCGCGGGCGAAAGTGACCGGGTGCGGCGAGTTGATGATAACCAGCTTCTGGATATATTCCGGATGCGCCGCCGCCAGGTTCCACGCCGCCGCGCCGCCCCAGTCGTGCGCCACGACGATGGCGGGGCGGCCGCCTAGGCGGTCGATCAGCCTGCGCAGGTCGGCGACGAGGTGCTTCGGCCGGTAGGCCTTGGCGTCGGTCGGCTTGTCCGAAAGATTGTGGCCGCGCATGTCGAGGGCGACGGCATGGTGGTCCCGCGAGAATTCCGCCAGCTGGTTGTTCCAGGCGTACCAGAACTCCGGAAAGCCGTGCACGAAGAGCATGAGCGGGCCTTCGCCCGCTTCGACGTAGTGCAGGCGGATGTCGTCCAGTTGTGCGTAGTTGCTCTTCATGCTGGCACCAGGCGGTTGCCGTCGAGTTTCGGCACGACGGTGTAAATGCTTTTCTGCGACGCGAAGCCGACTTCGTGGTCGAGATGGCGTGCCAGCACGATACGGCCGACGCGGGCGCGGCGCAGGCATTCGGCGGCCTCGCACTTGTCGTGCAGCAGCCATGCCGCCAGGGCAGCGTCGGTGAATTCGTGTCCGTTCGGCTCGCGCGCGAAGAGCGAGACGAGGTAGCCGGCGCCGTAGAAGTCTTCCAGGTTGAAGTTGTCGGCCGAGCCGGAGCAGACGATCAGCACGGTCTCGTCGGCGTGGTGCTGTGTGATGTGCGCGACCACCGCCTCGGCGTTGAGCAGGGCGGCGGCGTAGACATGGTCGGCCTCGCGCGACTTGGCCACCGCCACGGTGCCGTTGGTGGTCGAGTAGACCAGCGTCTTGCCTTCGAGGTTTTCCGCCAGCAGGGCCAGCGGCGTCGGGTGCACGAAGCCGGGCAGGGTGTCGGCATTCAGTTCGCCGGAGAGCACGCAGGTTGCGGCCGGATGGTGCGCCGCCTCGGCCTGCGCCGCCGCGCCGTCGAGCGTCGGGATCACCTCGGCCGCGCCGTGGGCGAGGGCGGCGACGATGCTGGAGGTGGCGAAGAGGATGTCGAGCACGATCACCGTCTTGCCCGGCAGGCGCTGGGCGTCGAGTTCTTCCTTCTTCAGGAGGACGTGGATTTTCATTCTATGATGACCACGAGAATCTCCCTCTCCCGCTGGCGGGAGAGGGCCGGGGAGAGGGTGGTTCGGCCGTTGCCCCTCACCCTAACCCTCTCCCCGCAAGCGGGGAGAGGGGAATGATTGGCTACGAAGGTTTTCATTCGGGGTTGCGCCGGTGCATCATGCCGTAGCCTTCCATCTGCATGACTTCCTCGCCGTTCTGGTTGATCACTTCCCAGCGGTTGCGCATCAGGCCGATGTGCGGCTTGCTCTCCAGCGGGCGCGCCTCCAGCACCACGCTGCGCACGTGCAGGGTGTCGCCGGGGCGCACCGGTTTCAGCCAGCGAATGTTCTCCACGCCGGGCGAGGCGAGGTTGGCCGAATCCAGCAGGTAGGCGTCGCACATCATGCGCATGCACAGGCTGCAGGTGTGCCAGCCGCTGGCGATCAGCCCGCCGAACTGCGAATGCTTCGCCGCCTCCTCGTCGATGTGGAAGGGCTGCGGGTCGAATTCCCTGGCGAAGCGGATGATGTCCTCCTTCGTCAGCGTGACGCCGCCGTACTCGGTGACGGAGCCGACCGGGAAGTCCTCCCAGAAATATTTCTTGTTCATCCTTCGGATTCCTCTTTCGGTTTGGCCGGCGGCATCAGGGCGAACACCCCGCTGGCGCGCAGGATGCGCCGTTCGCCGACGTGCAGGTGGCAGTTGGCATAGGCGAGGCGCGTGCCGACACGCAGGATGTCGACATGGCCTTCGACCCAGTCGCCCGGATAGGCGCTCTCGATGAAATCGGTGGTGAGGCTTACCGTGACGATCGGTTGCGGCGGCGTGCGCGAGTTGTAGAGCACGATGCCCAGCGCGCTGTCGGCCAGCGTCGCCAGCATGCCGCCATGCACGATGCCGCGCGTGTTGGTGTGGCGCTCGTCGATGTGCAGGCCGACGACGAGCTTGTCGTCGGTTTTCTTCCAGTAGAAAGGGCCGAGCAGGGTGAGGTAGTGCCCGAGGTGTTCGATGGGCTTGAAGCCGTCGGGTAGGGCGTTGCTCATGTCGGCCTCAGCTGAACTTCGAGAAATCGGGCTTGCGCTTCTCCAGGAAGGCGGCGAAGGCCTCCTTCGCCGCCGGCGAGGCGAGCTGGCGCTTGAATATGTCGCCCTCGTCCTGCATCACCTGCGGCACCCGTGCGGCGATGCCTTGCTTCAACAGGCGCTTGGTCTCGCGCAGCGAGGCGGCGGGCAGGGTGGCGAGCTTGCGCGCGCGCTCCAGTGCCGCATCGAGCAGTGCCGCATCCGGATGGATGGCGTTGGCCAGGCCGATCTCGTACGCCTTGGCGGCATTGAACGGCTCGCCGAAGAGCAGCAGTTCGGAGGCGCGCTGGTGGCCGACGAGGCGCGGCAACAGGTAGCTCGAGGCGGCCTCTGGACACAGCGCCAGGTTCACGAACGGCAACTGGAAGCGGGCGCCCTCGCCGACGTAGACCAGGTCGCAATGCAGCAGCATGGTGGTGCCGACGCCGACGGCGTTGCCGGCGACCGCGGCGACGAGCGGTTTCGGCGCGGCGGCAATGTTGCGCAGGAAGCGGAACACCGGCCGGTCGGGGTCGTCGGTCGGGCCGTTGAGGAAGTCGCCGAGGTCGTTGCCGGCTGTGAACACCTCGGGCTGGCCGTGGATCAGCACTACGCGCACGGCGTCCTCGCCAGCGGCGCGCTCGAGCGCGTCGGCCATGGCGGCGTACATGGGGCCGGTAAGGGCGTTCTTCTTCTCCGGCCGGCGCATCTCGATGCGCAGGACGCCGTCCTTCAGTTCGGTGAGAATATTCTCGCTCATATGTTTGCTCCTTTTCCCCCTCTCCCCAGCCCTCTCCCCCGTGTCCGGGGGAGAGGGAGGCAAATACCCCCTCGCCCCCACGTCGTGGGGGAGAGGGCCGGGGAGAGGGGGCAATCGTTCAGAACCATTCGTTCCTCATCTCCCGGCAAGTCGGCTCCAGTGCGCGCAGCAGGGTGTGTTGCGGCTGCGTCTTCGGCAGTTCCCACTGGAAGAAGTAGCGGCAGGCGGCGAGCTTGCCGTTGTAGAAGTCGGCGTCGGCGGCGTTGCCCAAAGTCAGCCCCCGCGAGACGGCGACCGCCTGGCGCAGCCAGATCCACGCCAGCACGGTATGGCCGAACATCTCGAGGTAGACCGTGGAATTCGCCAGCGCGGCGTCGCTGTCGCGGCCGAGCGCCTCGGCCAGCGTGCGCGTGGTGACGCCGACCTCGGTGATGGCGGCGCCGAGCGCCAGCGCGTGCGCCTGCAGCTCGGGATGCGCGCCGGCCTCCTGCACGGTCTTTTGCACTTCGCGGCCGAACAGCTTCAGCGCCGCGCCCTCGTGCATCATGGCCTTGCGGCCGAGCAGATCGAGGCCCTGGATGCCGTGCGTGCCTTCGTGGATGGGGTTGAGGCGGTTGTCGCGGTAGAACTGCTCGACCGGGTACTCGCGCGTGTAGCCGTAACCGCCGTGCACCTGGATGGCCAGGCTGTTGGCTTCCAGGCACCACTGCGAGGGCCAGGACTTGGCGATCGGCGTGAGCAAATCGAGCAGCAGGCCGGCCTCGCGGCGCGCGGTTTCATCGGGCGCGCTGTTCTGCTCGTCCACCAGCCGTGCGCAGGTCAGGCACAGCGCGTAGCCGCCCTCGACGTAGGCCTTCTGCGCCAGCAGCATGCGCCGCACGTCAGCGTGCTCGACGAGCTTCACTTGCGGCGCCTGCGGGTCCTTCGAGGCGGGATGCCGTCCCTGCGGGCGCTCGCGCGCGTAGTCGAGGGATGCGAGGTAGCCGCGGTAGCCGAGCATCACTGCGCCCATGCCGACGCCGATGCGCGCCTCGTTCATCATGTGGAACATGTAGGTGAGGCCCTTGTGCGGCTCGCCGACCAGTTCGCCGCGGCATTGCCCTTTTTCCCCGAACGACAGCATGGTGGACGTCGTGCCGCGGTAGCCCATCTTGTGGATGAGGCCGGCGAGCGCCACGTCGTTGCGCTCGCCGAGGCTGCCGTCATCGTTCACGCGGATTTTCGGCACGATGAACAGCGAGATGCCCTTCACGCCGGGCGGGCCGCCGGGGATTTTCGCCAGCACGAGATGCACGATGTTCTCGGACAGATCGTGGTCGCCGGCGGAGATGAAGATCTTGCTGCCGCTGATCGAGTACGTGCCGTCCTGATTGGGCTCGGCGCGCGTGGTGATGTCGGAGAGGCTGGAGCCTGCCTGCGGTTCGGTGAGCGCCATGGTGCCGAAGAAGCGCCCGGCCAGCAGCGGCTGGAGGTATTTCGCCTTCTGCGCATCGGAGCCGAAGCGGCGGATCACGTTGGCGTTGCCGATGGTCAGGAAGGGATAGCCCGAGGTGGCG
>WBZL01002503.1_pt1 | contig 17847 bp, 15 predicted proteins | sample 5204291 | NCBI WGS metagenome assembly WBZL01 (sample SAMN12344345, study PRJNA552823) | activated sludge metagenome | biome: Activated sludge suspended growth; feature: Nitrification reactor; material: Wastewater; isolation source: activated sludge from nitrification reactor of wastewater...
GTTCGGCGTATTGGCGGGGTAATTCGAAACAAAGAACAGCGGGAACCCGGGAGGGTCGCCGGTAGTTTTATCCAGTTTAAGGATGTAGCCGCCCGTCAGGTCGTCGCCTTCATTCTCATCCGGGTCGAGTTTGTTGATGTCTATCCGGTTTTTGTCGCGTTTGATCTTTTCGGTAAAGAGGTAAACGCCCTGGTATTCGTCGTTGATGACGAGTTCCACCATTTTGACGCGGGGTGCATATTCCATGATCTCTCCGGCCAGTATATACGCCAGGGCGTTCCGGATCAGGGATTTATCGCTGTACGGGCCGTGCAGCACCCAGTCGCTTTCTTCGGGTAAGCCCAGCAGGGCAACGTCAAGGTCCTCGCCGGCGGCGTCCCTGGTTTCCAGGCCGTAACCCTTTTTGGGAAAGCTCTGGGAGCTCGACCCCCTGATCTCGATGCCGATGAAGCCGTCATAGCCGTTGTGCGGATCGGTCAGGTGGTTCCGTTGCCCCGGACCGTTATCGATAACGCCGAGCTCGGCCTTGATCTTGGGTTCGTCCACTATCGTACCGCCGAGGGTATTGACAACCATGATCGGCAGGTTGGAATCGGTGAAGGTGACCTGGCTCCGGATGGGCGCGCAGCAAATGATGAGCGATGAGAAAAGTAGAAATTTTTTCATAAATTGGATGGTTCTGTTGCCAAAAATAGAAAGATTCATTCCGGATTATAAAAAAATTGAAGCCGGTAAGGAGATTTTGTCGCCCAACCGGATAAAATTCATCCCGAATGAGATTTTTTTTGTATTTTAATCGAAATGTCAGCGTTATAGAATTTAAAAGCTCTTGAAATGGAATTCCACCCCGATGACTATGCAAAGGCCAGAAAGAAAGTGCTCGAAAAGAAGGAATTTTACGGCCACCTGTCCACTTACCTGGTCGTTTGTTTCGGCCTTTTCTTGCTCAATATGTTGACCGCGCCCTACCACTGGTGGTTTATCTATCCGACACTGGGGTGGGGGATAGGCCTGTTCGCACATTTCGTCAATACCTTCGGCTTTCCGGGTACCCAGAACTATTCCAAAGAATGGGAAGAAGAAGAAATCCAACGGGAGCTGCACAAGATGAAAAAACACCGCAAAGAAGAAAAGCCGGAACGCCTCGACCTGAAGGAACTCGAAAAACGCCCCCAACCCCGCTGGCGGGATGATGAACTCGTTTGACTGAATGTTGGATTCTTGATTTAGGCGGGCAAGATCAAGCATCCAGCATCTAGCTAGCATCAAGCATCCAGCATCAAGCATCCAGCATCAAGCATCCCCCGTCCGCCATAGCCCTAAAGCGACGGCGGGCAGCATCAAGCATCCAGCATCAAGCATCCAGCATCAAGCATCAAGCATCCAGCATCAAGCATCCAGCATCTAGCATCCAGCATCCAGCATCAAGCATCAATCCTCCAGCCAATCAAAGCCCACTCCTCCCCATCCGGGACAGTATAGATCTCAAGGGTTTCGAATCCGACCTTTTCGTGGGCCCGGATCGACCGGGTATTCCGGGTGGCGACTTCCGTGATGACGATCTCGTATTGCGGGGATAAAAAACGGCGGTGACCGGCATAAAGGCCGGCAAAAATGCCCATTCCGCGGTAATTCTTGGCGACGCAGACCTGCCCCATGGTGTAATAGCGCCAGTCAGAAAGCTTCCGGCCTTTCCAGGATAAACTGTTGATCCGCTCGAACATGGGGACAAGGACCGGGACACGGTCCGCAAAGGAAGGCAGCATCGTCAGGGCATAACCGACTACCTGGCCGTTGTGGACGGCAACGATCTGGGGCGCCGAAAGGTACATCTCCGTCAGCAACCCGATATCATGCTCAACCGTGACAAACCCCTGGCTCAGGGCTTCCTCCCTGCTGATATTCCCGGGCAGATTGAGTTGCTGGAGCGCCAGGATCTGGTGCAGGTCCTGCTCCCCCGCGGCCGGCCCGAAGAAGATATCCGAATCAGGTGAATTGGGCATGGGATGATAAATTGAGAAGATTCTTGGAATGATTCCCCGCCTGCCGGCCGGCAGGGATTGTTTCGATTAAACTGACCAGTCGGCGGACGTTCAAAATCGACCACGCCGAGGCGTGGCGGATCAATCGAACAATCGAACCAATCGAACAATCGAACAATCGGATCAATCAAAAAATTGATTCGATTAAGTCGATTAATCCCAATGATTGGATTATGCTGACCAACCGACGGACGCCCCAATCGGATCAATCGAACAATCGAACCAATCGATCAATCGAACAATGCTCAAATCTTCAACGTCTGCCGCAAATAACGGGAATATTTTCTGCGGTAAACCCGGTAGATCCGGCGGAAGTTCTTATAGGAATACAGGTAATTGCTGTGATCTTCCTGCGGCTCCTTGATATAGCCCTGCTGCTTCATCCAGTCGTCGTTGTAGATCTTGCCCAGGTAACGGCTGCCGTGATCGGGGAAGAGCACAACGACCACATCGGTCGGTTTGAGCTGCTTGCGGAGCTTGAAGACGCATTCCAGGGCGGCGCCGCTGGAATAACCGACCATCAGGCCTTCCATCCGGGCCAGTTCGCGTGCGCGCAGGGCGCTGTTGCGGTCGGTCACCTTGATGAAGTCGTCGATCACGTCGAAGTTGACGTTATCCGGTATGATGGTTTTACCCAGCCCTTCCACCTTGTAGGGATAGATCTCGGAAGGATCGAAGATGCCGGTTTCCCAGAATTTCTTGAGGACGGACCCGTAGGCGTCAACAGCGATCACCTGCACATCCGGGTTCATTTCCTTGAGGAAGCGGGCTGTCCCGGACAAGGTACCCCCTGTGCCGGCGCAGCAGACGTAATGCGTGATCTTGCCTTCGGTTTGTTCCCAGATCTCAGGGCCTGTCGACATATAGTGGGCCTGCTGGTTATCCAGATTGAAGTTTTGCGCCAGGTAGAAGGCATTGGGTATTTCTTCGGCCAATTGCTCGGCGCGCGAATAGTAGGAGAGGGGATCCTCCGGTTCGGCATCGGCGGGGCAGACCACTACCTCAGCGCCCATCGACCGGAGAAGGGATAGCTTTTCCTGGGACGCCTTGCTGGTCACCGTCAGGACGCACTTATACCCTTTCAGGGCGCAGATCATCGCCAGGCTGTAGCCTGTATTGCCGGAAGTGGCTTCGATGATCACGTCTCCGGGCTTGATTTTGCCTTCCCGCTCGGCCCGTTCGATCATGTACAGGGCAATGCGATCCTTGGCGGATTGCCCGGGGTTGAATCCTTCGACCTTGGCGAGGATCGTCCCCGGAATTTCGTTGACCACCTGATTCAATTTGATCAGCGGCGTATTCCCGATAGTTGCCAGGACATTATTAAAATATTTCATACCCAGTTTTGTTTGTCCAAACTCTTGATTTATCCTTTATTCCTATTCGAAAAGCGGTTTGATCAAAACATGCAGACGGAAAAATTGATAAAACTTTCAGGGGCGAAATTGGGTGAATTTGTGTTAACCGGTTATTTTTCCGGTTTGAATGGGCAAATTATCCCCATTTTGCGGTAAAAATACAATGCATACCCCGAAAATAAAAACATGGGGAGCAGGCTATTTTGTCCGTAAACGGATTACTATTTGATAATCAACTAATTATTAAATGCGCCTTTTCTATGGCTGCTTCCAATATAGTTCTTAAAGCCCGGCTTATTCTCTATGACAAGGGAAAGATCCTTTTGTTGAAGCAAACCAAGCCTCAAGGGGGCAATTATACCCTCGTCGGCGGAAACATTGAAAACGGCGAATATGCCAAACAATGCCTGATCCGCGAAAGCTTCGAAGAAGCCGGTATCCTGCTCAAGGAAAAGGACCTCCACCTGGTGCACGTTCTGCAAAAGAATACCGACAAGGAGATCCGCCTGGTCCTTTATTTCAAAGCCTACTTGTGGGAAGGTAAAGCCCGTTCGCGGGAACCGCAGAAATTCAAGGAGGTCAATTGGTTCGAACTCGACGAACTGCCCCGCAACCTGACCGGGACCGTCCGCCATGTCCTCGACCAGTACCGGCACGGGCATATGTACTCCGAATTCAAGAAAAAGAAATCAGCGAACAAAAAACCAATGCTGCCCGGCGAAGGCCCGGAAGGATCGGCTGTTTGATTGATTCGATTCCTGGAATGATTCGAATGTTGCGATTACCCTGACCAAACAATCGATTCAATCCAATCAATCCAATCAATCGGAACAATCGAACCAATCGGAACAATCGGAACAATCGGAACAATCGAACCAATCGAATCAATCGACCACGCCGCGGCGTGGCGAATCAATCGATTCAATAATATCATTCCGTCTTTTTCCCGACTTCCTTCAACGGCATCCGCGGCCGGATGATCAACCTCAGGGATTGGTCATAGGTGACGTAATTCCACACCCAGTTCAGGAAGATGAACAGCTTGTTCTTGGCGCCCAGAATGGCAAACAAGTGGACAAAAAGCCATACCAGCCAGGCAAAAGCGCCCTGAAAACGGATCCTGGGCAGGTCCACTACCGCGCGATTGCGGCCGACGGTTGCCATCGACCCCAGATCCTTGTACACAAAGGGCTTCAACGTCTGGTCCTTGGCCGCGCGCTTCAGATTCCCGGCCAGGTGGTTTGCCTGTTGGATGGCGACCTGCGCGACCTGCGGATGCCCTTTGGGCCAGGCCTCCTCTTCCATGTAGGCGATATCGCCGAGGGCATAAATATTTCCCGTACCGGCCACCTTGGAAAACCGGTCCACTTTCAAACGGCCGCCGTAGGTTTTGCTTTCTTCCGGCATCCCGGGCAGGGCAGGGCAGGTGATGCCGGCCGCCCAGATGACCTTCTTCGACCGGATGGTGGTTCCGTCGTTGATCTTGACATATTCACCGTCGTAATCGGTAACGCGGGCGCTCAATTTGACCTTCACGCCCATCCCGGTCAGGAAATCCAGCGCCTTGCGGGAGGCCGCTTCCGACATGCCTTTGAGCAACTGGTCGGCCCCCTGCACCAGGTAAATGTCGATCTCTTCGCAATTCAGCTCCGGGTAATCCTTCGGCAGGACGTATTTTCGCATTTCAGCAATGGCGCCGGCAACCTCTACGCCGGTAGGGCCGCCGCCTACGATCACGATATCCATATAACCTTGCCGGGCATCGTAGTCGACCGTGCTCAGCGCCTTTTCGTAGTGGTCGAGCACCGTGTTGCGTAGGAATAGGGCTTCCGAAACGGATTTCATCGGAATGGCGAGCCGGGCCATTTCCTCATTCCCGAAAAAATTGGTGTCCGCCCCGGTAGCAATCACAAGCTGATCGTAATTGCAGATCCCGAGGGAAGTGTGGATGCGGTTCTTTTCGGGCGCTATCCCGGTGACTTCCGCCATCCGGAAAAATACATTCCTGTGTTTGTGGAACAGCTTGCGGAATGGGAAAACGATGGAACTCGGCTCCAAACCGGCCATTGCGACCTGGTAGAACAGCGGTTGGAACTGGTGGTAGTTGTTTTTATCGATCAAAACCACCTGGCTGCCGCTTTTGGCCATTTTCCGGGCGAGCGCCAGCCCGGCGAACCCGCCGCCGACAATGACGATCCGGGATTGTCCGGTTTCCGGTATATTGATTTTCATGGCTTCAAACCTCCTTTGATGATTAACGCCTTCGAAGCGCTTTTTATGTGATTTCTGGGTGCGGGTACGGATATCCAACCGCAGCAGATCAGGTCGGTACCCCAAGCCGGTGCACCCCCGGAGCGTATTCCTTTTTCAATAAATCCAGGAAGGCCTCGTAATGTTCGGGGAAATCCAGAAAATCGGCGCCTTCCACATCCAGGATCAGGATCGGAAAATCAGGCGTAGTCTTGTGGAAAAAATCCAGATAGGATTGCTGGATATTGGCGAGGTAATCCGGACTGATTTCCTGTTCATACGACCGGTTGCGATTGCGAATGTTGTTCAACAGCCCATCTACCGACCGGTATAGGTAGACCAGCAGGTCGGGTTTGGCAAAAGTCGAATTCAACACCTGAAACAGCCGTTGGAAGAGGCGGAATTCCTCAGGATTGAGGTTGTTGCGCGCAAAGAGCAAGGTTTTCCAGAAGAAGTAATCCGAAACGATCGTTTGCTGGAACAATTCCTGCTGCGCCGCCAGTTCCTGCAATTGCTTGTGGCGCTCGGTCATGAAGAACAACTCCACCGGAAAGGCGTACCGCTCCGGGTTCTCGTAGAAAAAAGGCAAAAAGGGATTATCCGTGAATTGCTCGAGGATGAGCTTGCAGTCAAAATCTTCGGCAATTTTTCGGGACAAGGTGGTTTTCCCCGCGCCGATATTACCTTCGATGGCGATAAAGCGATATGGGAAGGGAAATTCGCTCATTGGCCGGTCGGTTATGCTGATTTTTGTCGAAGGCCAAAGGAAAGGAAATAACGGCGAAATGTAAAATGTAAACGCCAAAATGTAGAATGTCCCCCATTTGCATTCCCCCTTTTACATTCCCACTTTTACATTTGACCTTTTGCATTTAGTAAGGATCCACATCCACCACCACCCGAACCCCGCTCATGCCCTCAAGGCCTGCCAGATAGTCGTTGGCGGCAAGGATCGCGTCTTTGACGGCCCGCATCCTGGAGCCGTCCCGTTCCAGCCGGATGAGAAAATCGATCAGGTACTGCCCGCGCACGCGACCGATGGGCGGTACAGCCGGGCCGTTGACGCGGTCGCCCAGTTTTCCGCGCAGGAAGACGTTGTACTTGTCGGCGGCTTCATTCACGACGGGTGCTTTTTTGTGTTTGAGCGTGATCCGGATCAGCCGGACGTAGGGCGGGAACCGGAAATGGCTCCGTTCCTGCAATTCGCGCTGAATGAAGCTTTGGTAATCGTTATTGAGCACCTCGAGCAATACGGGACTGGTCGTGTTGTATGCCTGTATGAGCACCTCGCCGCGTTTGTGCTTGCGCCCGGCCCGGCCCGCCACCTGGATCATGAGCTGAAAGGCCCGTTCGGCCGCCCTGAAATCGGGGAACTGGATAAGCTGATCGGCGCTGAGGACCCCCACGATACCCACGCTCTCGAAGTCGAGTCCCTTGGTGACCATCTGGGTGCCGACCAGGATATCCAGGCGCCGTTCTTCAAAATCGTTGATCAATTGGGCGTGAGCGGTTTTGGCTTTCACGGTGTCCAGGTCCATCCGGCCGACCCGGGCTTCGGGCAGGTAGATCTGGATCTCGTCCTCGATTTTTTCGGTACCGAACCCCTGCAGGACGAGCTGTTTGTTGCCGCAGGCCGGGCAGGCTGCCGGCAGGGGCGTATGATAGCCGCAATAGTGGCATTTGAGGGCGTTGTGGAATTTGTGGTACGTCATCGACACATCGCAGTGGATGCACTCGGAATGCCAGTCGCAGGTGGGACAGCGGTAAGTGGGGGCGTATCCGCGCCGGTTCTGGAAGAGGATGGCCTGCTCGCCGCGTTCGATGGCGGCTTTCAGGGCGTCGATGAGTGTGGCCGTAAAATGGGTCTGGTGTTGTTTTTTGCCCAGTTCGGCCTTGGCGTCCACGATCCGGATCTCCGGCAACTGTACGCCGGTGAAGCGTTCGTTCAGGGTGACGTAGCCGTATTTTTTCTGCAGGACATTGAAATAGGTTTCGATGGAAGGCGTGGCGGTCCCCATCAGGACTTTGGCGCCGTGTATCCGGGCCAGCATCAGGGCGGTATCCCGGCCGTGGTATCGCGGGTTGGGGTCATTCTGTTTGAAGGACGGGTCGTGCTCTTCGTCGATGATCACCAGGCCGAGGTTGGCGTACGGCAGAAAGAGAGCCGAGCGCGCGCCCAGCACGGCGATCTTGTCATTCAGTACCATGTTCCACATTTCCACCCGTTCGTTGTTGCCGAGCCGGGAGTGGTAAACGGCGATCCGGTTGCCGAATACGCGCTGCAGCCGCATCACGATCTGCGTGGTGAGCGCGATCTCGGGCAGGAGGTACAGCACCTGTTCGCCCCGGTCGAGGGCTTCGCGGATCAATTCGACGTAGATCCGGGTCTTGCCGCTGCCCGTAACGCCGTGGAGCAGGACGGTCTGTTTTTCTTTGAGCAATTTCCGGATATCGGTCATGGCTTTTTCCTGGGGGGCGGAGAGGTTGCCCGCGTCAACCGTATCCTCCTCATAACCGCCGAGGCGGCTGACTTCGCGGTCGTACAATTCAAAGATCCCCTTTTTGACCATGGCATTCAGTACGGTACTGTCGGCGCTGACGCGGTTGTAAATATCCTGCCGGCGGACGAATTCCTGTTTTTGGGCCAGTTGCACAAAAGCCATAAGCGCTTCTACCTGCCGGGAGGCCCTGGCAACGGCTTCAAAAGCTTCATCCAGCAGTTCGGGCCTGGAAGCGTAAGGCTCCGCAAACCGGACGCAGGCCACTTTTTTGGGCGTATATTTGGTTTTGAGGTCTTCCTTGAGAAAAATGATCCGCTTTTCGAGCATGCTCCGGATGAGCGGGTACACGGACTTTTGATCCAGGATGTTGCGCACATCGTCAACGGTAATTTCGCCCTGGATGGTCAGCGCTTCGGCGATGAGGTATTCCTTGTCGTTGAGGCCCGTCATGTCGTCGTCAAATACGCTGCTGAGGGTCAGTATGGTCTCGCTGGCCAGTTTGAGGTTGGCCGGGAGGGCGGCGTTCATCACCTCGCCGAGGGTGCACAGATAATATTCGGCTATCCATTCCCAGAGCCGGAGTTGCTCCGGGTTGATCAGCGGCATCTCATCGATGACGGCAAGGATCGGTTTGGGTTGGAAATCGTCGGGTTTGGACTGGTGGATATCCACAATCAGCCCGGTATACCGCTTTTGTCCGCCGAATTCAACCTCCACCCTGACCCCGAATTGCAGCATGGGAAGCAATTCCTCCGGTACGGAATAGGTAAAGGGCCTGGGGATCGCCAGCGGTAAGGCTACGTTGACGAAGGTGTGGGTGGTTGATATGGGATGGAAGGAGGACAAGGGGATCTAAGGATAAAGGTTAAAGGATAAAGGTTAAAGTGAAAAAAAGGTTGAGGTAATGGGTTTGCGGATCAAAGGTACGGGTTATGGCAAAATTAGCGGTATTCGGGCCGGTTCAATTATGGTATAGACCATACTACTGGACATTTTTGCAAAAAGGGCAAAGACGGGGAGAGCGAGGGAGGGAGAGAGTGGGTGAAGGCATTGCGTTTCACCCACTCCCTCCCTCGCTAAGTCTCCCACTCTGCTCATTTTGTCCAGTAGTGTGGGCATAGATGTTAAACCAGGTCAAAAAGATGCCCGATGGATGCGGCAGGGGGCGGCCCTTACATACTACTACTTATATTGGATATATATGGGAGGGAAAACCCACCCCCGGATCCTGCGCGCCTACCGTTCCGCCGGGGGATAAATCCGGGCAATACCCTTCCACGGTTCATTTTGTGGAATGAACCCTCAAAAGGGATGTTTTTATCAGTGCTGATCCACCTGGATTTCCGATCGGTATACGACTATGATTATAAGGCAAAGATAAAAAATATGTTTGTAAAATAAAAATAAAACACAAATTTTTTATCTGTGGTCGGTGTAAAAAATGGCCGGAGCAGCGGCTTTCAGTTTCTGGTAAACCGCCGTGTCCAGCGGTAACAGGTCTTCCAGGCCATGGACGATATCCAGTTGTTCAGGACGCCCGGCGCCGAGCGCAACGGTGGTTACAGCCGGGTGTTGCAGGACAAAAGCCAGCGCCATCTGACCGACCGCGTGGGGTTCCGGCGTATGGTTGCCTTTTTCGGATCCGCCTTTGGGCTGGTCGTGGCGGGCAATGTTTTCCCACAGATCCTCAAATCCCTTTGCCACCTGGAGCAGTTCTTTTTGCCGCCTGACCAACTGACTCACCGTGTCGCTTTTATGTGCCAGGTACTCCTTGGGCGGCTTGCCGGCCAGCAACCCGCTCGCCACCGCTCCGCGCACCACTACGCCGATCTGTTTTTCTGCCAGGTGGTGCAGGGTGAATTCCTCCGGGCGGGTATCCAGCAGGCTGTATTGGGTCATGACGGAGACCATGCCGGAGCGCTCCGTCCACCGCCGTATGGTGTTGGGGCGAATGGAAGAGATGCCGTAATACCGGATATGGCCTTCCCGGACCAGCTCCTCGAACGCTTCGATCGTTTCGTCCGTCGGGTCATCTGTGGTGCCGCCGTGCAGCTGGTACAGGTCGATATAATCGGTTTGCAGGCGGCGCAGCGAGTCGTGAACGGCCGCCTTGATATAGGCCTTTCGCGGGTTCCAGTCCCAGCCGGAGCCATCCTTGCGCCATTGGTTGCCGACTTTGGTGGCGATGATCACATCTTTTCGGCGCGATTTCAAAACCGTACCGACGATTCGTTCGTTTTCACCTTTGTCGTAGAGGTCGGCGGTATCAAAATAGTTGATCCCCAGGTCAAGCGCCTTTTCGATGACAGGCCGGCCGGTTTCGAGGGTATGAAAGGACATGCAACCCAGGCTGATGATCGTGGGCTGAAGGGTGGATTTGCCTAATTTTTTTCGCTGCATATCGGTTGAATTTTTGCCCCTTCAGGCGCGGTGGTCATGTTGATTTGAGGGCTCGCGTTTTCGAATAAACGAATAAACGAATAAACGAATAAACGAATAAACGAATAAACGAATAAACGAATAAACGAATAAACGAATAAACGAATAAACGAATAAACGAATAAACGAATAAACGAATAAACGAATAAACAAGACCTTACAACCAAATTGACCTATGCTGAAATGGATCTTACGAATTCTCCTCGGGTTGATCATCCTGGCCCTGATCGTGGTGGTGCTGTTTGCATCGTGCATGTCCTTCCGACAGTCGGATGAAAAGGTGAAGAAATACTTTGCGGATAAGGGCGTGAAAATCCTGATCCATCATAAGGAATACAATTCCCGGCCGATCCGGTTCATTGAATCCGGCGATTCTACCGGGCAACTGGTGATCTTCATCCACGGTGCGCCGGGGTCTTCGGACAACTTTTACAGCTACCTGGCCGATAAGGACCTGATCGCCAAAACCCGGATGATCACCGTCGACCGGTTGGGGTACGGCTACTCCGATTATGGCCATGCGGAAACCTCCATCGCCGTCCAGGCCGATATGATCCGGCATATTCTGGAGCTATACCCCGAGCAAAAAGCCATCCTGGTGGGGCATTCCTACGGCGGGCCGATCGTAGCCCGTTGCGCCCTTGATTTCCCGGACCGGGTGAAGGCGGGCGTGCTCCTGGCCCCGGTGGATGACCCGGATACGGAACCCATGTTCTTTGTCGCCAATTTCGCCAAATGGAAGCTCACCCGCTGGATCCTGTCGGGCGGTAACCGGGTGTCCGGCGACGAAAAGCTCAGCCATATCGCAGAGCTCCGGAAAATGGAACCGGACTGGAAACGCATTTCCGTCCCCATCGTCCATATCCAGGGTATGAAGGACTGGATGGCGCCGCCGGCGAACGTGCCCTTCAGCCAGAAACATATCCGCCCCGACCTGCTGAAGGTTGTCGAATTGCCAGAAGCCAGCCATTTTATTCCGTGGACGGATTATGGGGTGGTGAAGGCGGAACTGTTGCAGTTGTTGGGCCCTGGTTGATCCTGTACGGCAGTTGGTTATTTTTGGGGAATGGTTATTTTGGTTGATGGTTGTTGATGATTGTTTATTTTGGTTGATGGTTGTTGATGATTGTTTATTTTGGTTGATAGTCGTTCCGTCGGTTGAATTGAAATTGACAGCGTTGCGAAGGGGGGTTACCTCTGTTCATTGTAGTTTTTATTTTTTAGCGAGATTGTTCAAAACAGTGTTTTCACGCTAAGACGCAAAGACGCAAAGATCTGATTTTTAGCATGCGCAGCTTGCTAAAAATCCGGTTGACACAAAATTCTGAACGGTCCCTTTTTAGCTGCTGGAATTCGATGTCGCAACAAACCATAATAAACAAAAACAAACCACAACAAACCAACATAAACCACAACAAACCACAACAAACCACAACAAACCAACATAAACTAAAATAAACCACAACAAACCGCCATCATGCAAGAACCGCCGCAATTTCCCCCCGACCGCTCTCCAACCCCATACCCCAACATCCTCCACGCCTTTGCCCTGTTCGCCGTATTCGTCGTTGCCAATTTCATCGGGGGCAGTTTCCTGTTGGCGGTCGGAAAGGACCACCAGGATATCGGCTTCCTGGTCGCTTATGTGATAAGCATGGGCGGCACCTATCTGTTTGCGCGCTACTTTAAAAAGATGATGGAAGGCGAGGTGACCCATCGCTTCAATACAGGCCCCATCGCCATGTATCCGTTGCTCATCCTGGCCACCTGGGCGCTAGTCATCTTTGTAACCCCGGTGATCGAACTGCTCCCTTCGCCGGATTGGCTGGAAGAACTGATGGAAGGCGCGGTAGATACCACCAGTGTCTGGTCCTTCCTTTCCGTGGTCGTTGCCGCACCGATCCTGGAAGAATTGTTATTCCGGGGCATCATCCTCGACGGTCACCTGAAGCTTTATCCATCCCAGGCGGCCATCGGCTGGTCGGCGTTTTATTTCGGCTTTTTCCACATGAACCCCTGGCAATTCCTGCTGGCCTTTGCCCTGGGGGTGCTGCTGGGCTGGGTCTATTTCCGCACAGGCTCCTTGTTGCCCTGCATCCTCATTCACGCGGTCAACAACGGCGTCAGTTTTTTTGCCTCCGGCTTTCTGGACGAATCCCAAAAGAGCCAGGAATTGAGCGAAATGGTCGGCGGCGCCTGGCCGACTATGGGCATGATGCTTGGGGCGCTGGCTGTTTTGTGGCTATGCGTGCAGGGGGTGAATTATATTCTGAGGAAAAAGGAGGATTGAACCATTAAAAAATTGAATGGATTTGGTCGATTAATCCGAATGAATCGATTATGCTGACCAACTGACGGACGTAAAAAATCGAATCATTCGGATCAATTGTATTAATTGAATCAATCACAAAATGGCATTAATCAAACCAGTCAAAGGCATTCAGCCGCAATTCGGGAACAACTGCTACCTGGCCGAGAACGCCACCATCGTAGGCGACGTCATCGCCGGAGACGACTGCAGCTTCTGGTTCCAATGCGTCGTCCGCGGCGACGTGAACAGCATCCGGATCGGCAACAAGGTCAATATCCAGGACGGTGCGGTCATCCACTGCACCTATCAGCGCGCCGCCACCATTATCGGGGATAACGTTTCCATCGGCCACCGCGCCATCGTACACGGTTGCACCCTGGAAAATAATGTGCTCATCGGCATGGGCGCCATCGTCATGGATCACGCCGTGGTCGAGGAGAACTGCCTGATCGCCGCCGGCGCCGTTGTGCTGGAAAACACCCGCTGCGAATCCGGGCATATCTACGCCGGGGTGCCCGCCCGAAAGGTGAAAGCCCTCAGCCCCGAGCAATTCAAGGATTCTGTGGAACGGATCGCGAATGCATATTTGATGTATTCGGGGTGGTTTAGATGAGGAATCGGGGAATCGGGGAACTGAGGAATCGAGGAACTGAGGAATCGGGGAATCGGGGAATTGAGGAATTGGAAAGCCTGGCTACCAGGGATTTTAACAATTGATTATTGAACACCAAAACCATATTACTATGCGCTTTTTCTACTTTGAAAAACTGGAAGTCTGGCGTAAAAGCCGGATTTTAAACAAAAATATTTATCTCATTTCTCAAAAATTTCCTGTTGAAGAAAAATTCGGCATTACACAACAAATCCGAAGGGCTTGTATTTCGATCGGTTGCAATCTGGCAGAAGGCAGTAGCAGGAATACTGGAAAGGATCAGGCCAGATTCAGTGAAATAGCCTATGGCAGCTTATTGGAGGTTATGAACCTTTTGATTGCAGCGGAAGATTTACTTTACCTAACTGAAGAGGAAGTCCTTGACCAAAGACCCTTAATTGAAGAGATAGGAAACAAAATCAACGCTCTCCGGCAAACACAATTAAAGAGGACTTAAAACTCAACTTTTGGAAAACCGAGGAATTGAGCGACGAGCTCAGTTCCTCGATTCCTCGATTCTTCAATTCCTCACAACCAACACCCTCTCCTTCCCCGCCAGATCCCGCAAAACCTCCACCTCCGCAAAACCCTTTGCCCAGGCCAATGCCGCAACCTCGCCGGCATTGAATTCATTGAGCTCAAACCAGAGCCTGCCGCCGGGATGCAGGTGTGCGATCGAAAAATCCAGGATGGTCCGGTAGAAGATCAGCGGGTCGGCATCGTCCACAAAAAGCGCCAGATGGGGTTCGAATTGCGCCACATGACCGGGTACGAGGTGGGTTTCCCGCAAAGGGATGTAGGGCGGATTGCTGGCGATGATGTCCCATTTTCCGGTATGTTTCCAGGCAGGGCGGTTGAGGATATCCATTTGTTGCCAATGGATTTCGACTCCGTTCAGCACGGCATTTTTCCGGGCAATATCCAGGGCGTCCGGGCTGATGTCCCATCCGGAAGCCGCCATGTTAGGGCGGTGTTTTTTGACGGTAATGGGAATGCAGCCGCTTCCGGTCCCGATGTCCAGCAACCGCAGCGGAAGGTCGGCGGTGTGTTGAATGATATGGTGGACCAGCACTTCCGTCTCCTGCCTTGGGATGAGCACGGCAGGCGATACCTCGAATTTCAGCCCGTAGAAATCGGCCTGCCCGAGAACGTACTGAACGGGTTCTTTTTTGAGCAAACGGGCCGTGATATCTTCCAGGAGACTGAGTTGTTCCGGGTTGAGGGCTTTGTCAGAAGAAGGTGACTGACCCAAAGCGTCCTCAATGACGATCCGGGCAATGGATTGCGCTTCTCCGGGATCGTAAATGGCGGCGAGTTGCTGGATGAGGTGGCGATAAGCGGCAGCGGTCACCATAGCTGATCTCCCAGGTTTAATTGAGCATCCTCCGGTAGTTTGAATGCATTGGACAACCGGAGTTTTTCTTCCAGAATATCCATTCCTCCGGCCAAAGTCCAGCTAAAATGGTGAATTTTACCGAGCATTTTAATATAGGTATCCGGATCAAACTGCCGGGTGAGACGCCTTAATGCCGTCATATAATCGTCCCTGAAAACAGTTGGAATCAGGATTTTGCTTTGACTAGCCTTCACCAACTCGGCATTCATCATGATTCTCGCCATTCGTCCATTACCATCCATGAATGGGTGAATTTCCGCAACCATAAACATGATAAATGCCGCTTTGGAAAAAGGGTGTTCCAAAGCCCGATAGATTTCGAACCCCTTCATCAAGGTACCTTTTACAAGTTCATGGTCAACGAAAAACGTTTCACCTGCCCGGTTATTTTGATGTTTGAATTGCCCCCGCTTTTTTGACGCTCTTGCATTCATTAACATTTTATGCCGGCGCAAAAGTATTTCGATCAGATCTTCTGCACTGGATGGCGTAATGCTCATTTCTTCCCGGCTGCTGACCAACTCAAACGTTCCAAGTATATCATGTGAATCTTCGTTTCTGGCGGGCATCGGCGTCTGGGTTTCAATGATTCTTTTAGCATCGTCCAGGTCAAATTCTGTACCTTCGATAAAGTTGGAAAAATAGGCTTCGTAAAATGCAAAACTCCTGAAGCTGAGTTGGCTGATATTCTGGTCCGGGAAATCTCCAAAGCGGTTTTGGTTCAAGGCAATGAATAATTTTTGAAAAAGATTGATCCGCCCCGGATCATAGGCATTACCGAAGGCTCTGGCTATTGCAATTGGGGAGGTCAGGAATTTTGAAGGCTTGGTTTTTAGCAATGCGCTGATTAACCGGTTTAGCCGATCGAATTCCCGGCGCCAGCCAAAATCCTCGGCGATTTTTCGGGCCGTGTCCCTGAACAGATTCAAACCCGATTCGCCGTTAACCCGAATGACTTGTTCCAATCGTTCTTCAATGTGATCCTGTGGAAGGGCTTTTGATTCATTGCCGGACTTTCTGGCAGGTTGCAGGTTTTCCAATAGGGCGCGCTCCTGTTGAGCGGCATAAAGCTGGCCGGCAAACAAATTATCTCCTTCTACAGGACCGGGGCCTTCAATCAGGTGAACGACAACGCCCGGTAATTCGATTTTTTTTGAATAGGAATTGGTCAGGTAAATATGGCCGGAAGGTGTCGGTTGGAATTCAAGCGCTGACCGATGGCTTAATACCCCTCCGGGATATAAATACCCAAGGATGGTCCAAAGATTCCTCAATACGATGGCCTGGGGCGTATCATGCTGGTTTGTTGTATAAATTCGGGGAGCCACTTTCCGTAGCCTGCCTGTTTTTTCAAGTTTGGAGATCTGCCGGCTAATGACAGAATTACTGCTTGAAAAAACAATCTCTCCGTGCAGGGCAGGTAAAAAATTTTCCATTAAAGCAATGATAATGACCAAAAATGATAAATTTTTTCCATTTAAACAAGTTTGGCGATAAATTTTTTCCATTAATCGCTCCTCTGCAGCCTAATCCGTTTATGTTTCGTAAAGTGTTCAAACAAAATTTATCCTGATGCAGCATTGGAAATCAAAAAAGAACAGAGGTGGATAGATAGGCGTTAATCCCTATTCGTTATATGGGAACCGGAAGCAAGCCCTTGACGAGCAGAAGCAAGCAAAAATTGATTTAGGACCGCTGAAATAATAACTGTCCACTTTCCTAGGAGGCCTTTTGCCCCTATCCGGCGTTATGGAACCGCCTCCCTTAGCTTTGGCTAAGGTCGGGAACCCATGCCTTGGCTAGGACCAAAATGCCTGACCTATCAAAAGCGACACTTATTAATTCAACGATCCTTAAAAACAACCTGAAAAGTTAACCTCAAACCGCCGACACCGAAGCCAGCAGCGATTCGAACATCAGCCGTCCGTCGGCATTTCCAAGGATGGGTTCGGCCGCCCGCTCAGGGTGGGGCATCATGCCGAAAACGTTTCGCGCCCGGTTACAGATGCCGGCAATGCCGTCCATCGAGCCGTTCGGGTTTGCATCGTCGGTGAGGGCGCCGGTTTCGTCGCAGTACTTGAAGAGGATCTGGTCGTTGGCGCGCAGTTCGGCCATGGTTTGGTCGTCGGCAAAGAAGCGGCCGTCGGCGTGCGCAATGGGGATTTTGAGGACCTGGCCTGCCTTGAGCTCAGCCGTGATCGGCGATTGGGTCGAGGTCACGGAAAGGTGAACGTTCTTGCAAATGAATTTCTGGCCGCTGTTGGGCAGCAGCACACCCGGCAGCAGTCCGCTCTCGCACAAGATCTGGAAGCCGTTGCAAATGCCCCAGACCATCCCGCCGCTCCTGGCGAATTCCACCACGGCGTTCATAATGGGTGAAAAACGGGCAATGGCGCCGGAACGCAGGTAATCTCCATAAGAGAATCCGCCCGGCAATACAATGCAATCGCCGGTATCGAACCCCGCAAGACTATCGTCCTTGTGCCATAGTTTTACGGTTTCCTGCTCCATGACGGTACCGAGAACATGCATCATATCGTCATCGCAATTCGAACCCGGGAAAACCACTACGCCGAATTTCATAGGTGAATTTTTTTGCAAAGATATAACTTATTGATTCGAATGAATCGATTCTTAAAATGTTTCGATTAGGCCGACCAACCGACGGACGCTAAAAATCGACCACGCCGCGGCGTGGCGAATCAATCGAATCAATCATTTATTGAGGAACCGAGGAACTGAAGAATCGAGGAACTGAAAGCAAAACCAATCGAATCAATCGAACAATTGAACCGATTAAGCCGATTAAGCCGATTAAGCCGAATGAATCGATTAGGCTGACCAACCGACGGATGCTAAAAATCGAATCAATCGAACAATCGAACAATCGAACAATCG
>WBZL01002505.1_pt1 | contig 17844 bp, 13 predicted proteins | sample 5204291 | NCBI WGS metagenome assembly WBZL01 (sample SAMN12344345, study PRJNA552823) | activated sludge metagenome | biome: Activated sludge suspended growth; feature: Nitrification reactor; material: Wastewater; isolation source: activated sludge from nitrification reactor of wastewater...
CCCGATCGCCACGCTGATTTTATCGGGCTCGCGATCACCACTGTCGAGTAACAACAGCAGGCTCTGCCGGTGGAGGAGACACACTTGATCCAAGGGACTCTCCCCAGACCTTCCTGGATCAGGGTCGACAAGATCTTTACCCTTTCCGAGAGCAGTATCATCAAGACATTCGGCACCCTCTCTCCACAAACAGTGCAACGTGTGTTGAAGGGACTGTGTGCGGTCGTCGGCTACGTTCGCGAATAAGCGGAACCCAATGTCATCCTAGTCAACGCCGACTTCTCTCCCCGGCTGCACGCGTTGCCCCCTGTGTTTCATCATGCCTCTTTCATCCCACCTGGCCAAAGTCACCAGCGTCTGAGTGGCAGGAGTTGTACAAGGCCATCCGGACTGGCCGCTGTTCTTCGCCCCACGAGAGAGGCTTCACGTTGAACGAGAGATAAATATTTTTTCTGCTGTGACCCCGGATGTCACACCGCAGTGTTAGGGTCGGGGCCAGCGAACGATGAAGAGCTGGTGACGTATAGCCGAGAGTTCAAGGAGGTCGACGGTGGAGGGTATCTCGTGGAGTGTCGTTCGTCGCTCGATGTAAAACGGAGAACGGGGGCTGTGGATTGTGGCGGAAAGAGAAATCGAGCAGGCCCGGCTAGAGACGCTTCACGAAGCATGCTTCACGAATAGGGAGGCCCTAGGCATTTACCCGGTTCGAAACGGCGTATTTCCCACGGGACGGGCGTCCTCGTTCTTGCTACAGTGCGCTGCGATTGGGAGGAACCATGGCGTGGAATGATGACGCGCAGATCGCATGCCGGTTCGCATTCACCTGCCCGCAACAGTGGAGCAAGCTGCAGCCGACGGAGACGGACGATGTGCGGCATTGTGCTGCATGCAACCGCGATGTGCACCTCGCCCTCACGGAGGCGGACCTGCGGCGACACTGTGAGCAGGGGCATTGCATTGCCGTGCCGCTGGCGCGGGAGGAGGAGGCTGCCGACCACGATGAGCTATGCTGGGTGGTGGGGAGGGTGATGCCGCCGTATGGCGCAGAGTCGGAGGAGGATGGGTGAGTCGATGACTGCCCAGCGCTGGTGCATGCAGCGGTGGGCAGTCGGCAGGAAGGGGAGCACGATGGACCCGCGAATCATGAATCGACGGACGCTGTGCAAGACACTCGCCGCAGTGGCGCTGGCTGGATTATTCGAGCCGCTCACACAACCGGCTGCTGCAGAACCGGTCATGAAGCCGGCTTCGGAGGCACACCGAGACCGTGGAGTTCGGAAGAACGAACAAAAGTTTTTCATGTGTATTCTCAGGCGCCAACCACCGGGCGAGTGTGTGACGTTATTGAGGGAACGCGATGAATAAAACCGAAAGACTAATGAATCTACGTGTGGATACCGTCAGTTCGATGAACCGAGAGATAGGCAGCCTTTGACGGGGGGCAATTTGCCCGAAGGGGAGAGGCGCATGACCAGAGAACGTCAGTTTACCGAATGGTTCACACCCGCGACGGGAAACACACCCTATCCGTTTCAGATGCGGTTCGCTTGTGAGCCGATCATGCCCGAGATGGTGAATGTGCCGACGGGGCTGGGCAAGACCGCGATGGGGGTGTTGGGGTGGCTGTGCCCGCGAGTTATGGAAAATTTTCTCTCGGTTGTAGTAATGCGCAGTACAAATCGATCGGAGCTTAGGGTAAAAGATGAATGTGGCTAGCCAGACCCCGTTTGATGTTCACGCCGGAGAAATTTGGAACGCCGAGGCATTTTGAAATCTCAAGGTATGAACGACAGGGAGCGACCAGTGAAATCGCGAGCGGCTGAATCGTTCGAGGAGTTCTTTCGTCAGGCGACCGGCTTCGCGTCACCGTACACTTGGCAGACTCTGCTCGCCGAGGAAGGTTTCCCTGACGGCCTTCCCGTTCCAACTGGGCTTGGGAAGACGGAGGTTGCGCTCGCATGGGCGTGGCGGCTGCTCCTCGACAAGAAACCTGAGCCCCTACATCTTGTCTATTGCCTGCCGATGCGCAGCCTCGTGACGCAGACCGTGCAGCGTTTGAAGGGCTACTTTGACGCACTCAAGGCCACGAAAACTGAGATCGATGTCGGCGTCCACCAGCTCATGGGTGGCGCCATCGACGACGATTGGACGTCCCAGCCCGACAAGCCCTGGGTTCTGGTCGGCACGCAGGATCAATTGCTGTCCCGCGCCTTGAACCGCGGCTACGCCATGAGCCGCTTCAAGTGGCCGGTTCACTTCGGTCTGCTCAACAACGACTGCCGGTGGATCATCGACGAGGTCCAGCTCATGGGGCCGGGCTTGTGGACGACCTCGCAGCTCGACTGGATGCGCAGGAAGCGGTTCCCGTCACTCAAGCCGTGCCTGACGACGTGGATGAGCGCCACGGTCGGCACCTCTTTTCTACGCACCACCGATCGAACGCGCGAGGGGCTTGGTGAAGCGTCGCAGGAACAGATCGCATTCGAGCGGAAGTTGGCGAGGGCACTCGAGAACGACCCGAGCCTTCAATGGTGGCGAGACGCACAGCGTCCCATCGAGTGGTGGCAGCCGACTGTGTCGGGCGCGAAAACCACCGGCACGAAGAAGCGAGGCGCTGCAAAGTCCGTGGCTGTCACGCCCGAGACCATTGCCAAATCCGTGGTGGAGCAGCACAAGACTGGCACACTCTCCCTTGTCATCTGCAACACCGTGGATATGGCACGCGACATATTCCGCGCGCTCTCCTCGGTAGGTCACAAGGTGCTGTTGACCTCACGGTTTCGACGCGAAGATCGAACGAAGCATGAACAGCGGCTCATCGAGTTCGATGCCAGCCGAAAGGCAGGCAAGCTGCCGAAGGACGATCCCGGGCTTATCTGCGTGAGCACGCAGGTCATCGAAGCGGGCGTGGACATCTCGGCCCATCACTTGTGGACTGAGCTCGCGCCGTGGCCGTCGCTGCTCCAGCGTTACGGTCGATTGAACCGAAAGGGAGACGACCAGGACGCTCAGGCTTGGGTCTGGGAAACGCCGAAGGAAGGCGGCAACAAGAAGGTCGAGCGCATCGGCCCCTACGAAGCCGCCGACATCGAGCGCGCCAAGAAGCTCGTGGACGCGTTCGCTCCTCTCGCTCAGGAGAAGGCGTTCTCGGAGGCCATCGCCGCGCTGAATACGATCAGGCAGAAGGAAGTGTCCGAGACCTTACAGCCCAAACTGAGCCCGCTGCCCCGCGCGCTCGACGTCCACGGACTTTTCTCGACGGAGCGCGACGTCCACGGCGGGTTCACCGATGTCAGTGCTTTCGTTCGCGGTACCGATCCCGACATCGACGTGACGGTGTTCTGGCGCGACTGGTCTGGCGACAGCCCTCCGCGCGGCGACGATCTCGACGGCCCGTTGCTGGAGCCGGCGAAAGAGGGCTGCCCTGTCTCCTTCGTTCGCGTCCAGAAGATGCTTGAAATTAACAAGGCCAAGGCGTGGCTGTGGGACGACGAAGCCGATCGCTGGGAGCGCGTGAATCACTGGGACATCCGCCCCGGCATGCTCGTGATGCTGAAGCGCGACGTCGGGGGCTACGACAAGAACGAAGGATGGACGGGCGACAGGTCGAACGTGCTCGACGAAGTGCCACGCGCCGGGCGCGGCGCGACGCTGCGAGACGATGCGTGGACCGAAGCCGGCTACTGGTCGAAGCTCGAAGACCACCTCAAGGACGCAAGATGTGAAGCCGAGACGCTGTGCGCCGCGCTCTCGCTGACGGGCGACATGCAGAAGGCCGTCGTCGAAGCTTCGGGCCTCCACGATCTCGGAAAAGCGCATCCGAAATGGCAGGCCGCGTTGCCTGATCGCTCCGTCATCCCTGGCGCGTTGCTCGCCAAGAGCCCGCGTGTTGTCGCCGCCGACGTAGTGGGTGACGTCACTGCCGTTCGCAGTGAATTCGCGAGGCTTCGACCGCAGGCGCACATGCTGTCCGATGAGTCGCGTCGGCGCGGTCGCGAAGACGTCGTTCGCCTTCGGTGGGCCATCGACGACAAGCTCAGCGACGCCGAGCTGAAGCCGCTACGCGATGTCACCGGCGTATGCTGGGCAGGCCACCTCCAGTTCCGCCCCGGTCTTCGCCACGAGGTTGCCTCGGCGCTCGCGATGTGGAGGAAGTACCGCGACAGCGAGACGAAGCCGTATCCCGCGCTCGCCGTCTACTTGGCTGCCACGCACCACGGAAAGGCGCGTACCGTGCTGCGCTCGACGACTGAGAAGGGCAACGATGTCTTTGGGGTACCGAGCGAGCCGGACACGCTCGTGATCGGCAGCGACCAGTGGCCGCTTGACTTCACCATCGCAAAGGATGGCGCGGAGGGTCGCTGGGAAGGAAACGAGTTCGTGCTGACCGGCTACGGCTGGACGGGCCTTGTCGCAGACCTCCTCGGACCGTGGCGGCCAGAGGAAAGAAGCGACGCTGTCGTCGTGCCCGGCACGGAACCACGTCAGCTTGGCCCGTTCGCGTTGGCGTACCTGGAAGCACTCGTTCGCATCGCGGATTGGCGGGCAAGTGAGCGGCCAAGTGCCAGCGTCAAGGCGTGCGGGATACCTGGGGAGCCCAGCTGATGAACCCAACGGCACACACGTATGAACTGCAAGCGCTCACCGACATCTGGACCGGCGATGCGGATACCGCGCAGTCGAAGCAGGCCAACCGCCTCGTCCCGACCGGGTTGGTTGGCTCGATCCGCTGGTGGTTCGAGGTGTTGGTTCGGGGGCTCGGCGGCGCGCCGTGCGATCCTTCGGCGAACCAAAAGGCGTGCCTGAATGAGCAGCATTGCGTGGTCTGTGAGCTGTTCGGCTGCACGGGCTGGGCGCGCAAGTTCCGCTTCGACGTGCGCGACGCGCAGGGCGCGGTGATCACCTCGAAGCTGACCAAGAACACGACGTTCCACCTGCGCTTCACTCCGTTGCGTGCGGTGAAGGACGAGGAGTGGGCGCTCCTCGAGTTGACGCTGCGGCTCATCAGCGACTTCGGCGCGCTTGGCGGTAAGACGGTGCTCAAGCCGTCGGCGCAGAACAACAAGGTGCAGCACGCCGACTTCGGGCTCGTGAGGTGGTTCGGCACCGCGTCGGCGACGCACACGCGCGATCGGCTCGCGAGCTACGTGAGCACGCGGACGAAGAAGCCCTCTGTCCCCGACGCTGCGTGGGCCTCGTGCGAACACATGTGGTTCGTCGATGGCAAGCACCTGACGCGAACCAGCGACACGGCATCGTCATTCAACAAGGTGCTGGGACGGCCCGAGGCGAAGTCCTCATCGGCACATGATGACTCCTGGCGCGCAGGCCGCCAAGGCGTCAGCAAGAAGGTCTTCAGCTTCAAGGCGCCCGCGCGCACCTTCGGCTTCGTCCAACAGACAAGCGAGCTGGAGACTACAAGGGATGAGTTGCGCGCCATCTGGAGCATGCCTGCGACGGGAGACTGGTTCGTCTCTGGAGAGGCGCTGCTCTCTCGCCTCTTTCCGCCGCCAGTGGGGGTGCGCGATGACCTTTGAGTACATCGATCCGCTGCTCGCGAAACTGAAGGATGACAAGGACGGTGCGCGCCGCGACTACCAGTCGAAGCCGCCAAAGGGACACGCCGCGTACGAGCCGTCTTCACCGACGCTGCTGCGTGACTGGTTCGAACTCACCGTCACGTTCCAACTCCAGACGCCGTGGTTCTCGAAGGATGACCTGCCGTTCCACGTTCTCGACAACTCCGTCCACCGCGACCACGTCTTCGGCGCCCCCTTCATGCCAGCAGCGAGTTGGAAGGGCCTGTTGCGCTGGGCCGTGCGTATGCAAACCGGGCTCCTCGCGCACCTCGAAGCGAACAACAACACACTAGACAATTGGAAGGACTCGCCCGAGGTCGTCTATCTCTTTGGCAACGAGCGCGGCGAGACCGAGCACTTCCAGCGCGGCGCGCTTGCGTTCCGCCCCACCTGGTTCGACAAGGTCGGCTTTGAAGTCATCAACCCGCACGACCGAGCGAAGAAGGCGGGTACCAAGCCGATCCTCTACGAGGTCGTCCCTCCCGGAGCCACCGGGACGCTGAACGTGCTCTACGCGCAGACGCCCGGCGCGTCGGATGCCACCGCGAACAAACAGCAGGCCGTGCTGCTCCTTCTCGACGCCGTTGAAGCGCTCATCACCGAGTACGGCTTCTCGGCCAAGCGCACCTCGGGCTGGGGCGTCGCGAGCGTCACGAAGGCATCGCTGCGTTGGCGCGCCGGCTCACGTGACGGGACCATCGCGAACCTCCGCGATGAAGTGAAGAAGCTGCTCGAAGGTGCCGCGTGAGCGTGACCGACCCTCTCAAGTCCTTGCGAGACAACCGCGCCGCGCTCCTCGCGTGTGAGGCCATCGGCTGGCTACACATGGCTGGCAAGGCGCACCCGGACTTCGTGAAGCAGCAAGCGTCGGACGCGACCAAAGGCGCGACGACGTGGGACGAGCTGAAGTGGGCGACGAACGTCATCAGCAACTTCGGGGCGCTGCCCGCCATCGGCATGCAGACCATCACGCCGAGCGACCTGTTCGAGAAACACCGAGACCGGAACGAAGGCGTGCTCGGCCTCCTCCAAGCCTCGCATGCGATGGCGTCAGGCATCGAGAAGAACACGCCCGCCGACTACCAGAAGCAGCCTTCGGCGCAGACGTGGTTGACGACCGCGTTCGGCCACCCGGTACAGAACCTCTTGGGAAACACGCCGCCGACCATTCTCGCGAGCGGAGCGTGGCCCTCCACCGAGACGAAAATCGGCACGCTCATTGATGCGCTCGCCGCGCGGGTGAAGGACCCCACGAACCTTGCTGAGTGGGCCAAGTGGCGCGACGGTGCCATCGGCTCCTCGGGCTGGCTGCGTGAACAGTTCACGACGACGCTCGCTGAGACGCGCGTCCCCAACAATGACGTCACGCTGTGGGATCAGTCCTTCATCGCCGCTGCGCTCTTCAAGGCGGCAGCGGCGGGCGCGGTGCTTTCGGAGACGTCCTTCGAGTGGGGGAACAGCAGCAAGCAGAACACGCGCTGGCGCGTGCTCACCATCGGCATCGGCGCGGAGCACTACGAGGCGCGCACCGTGCGCATCGGCGACTGGACCGGCACGCGGGACGTCATCGCCGAGTTCTTCGACGAGGTCAGTGCCTTCCTCGAGGTCGATTTGGCCATCGGCGCGTGCGTCTACCGCGACGAGCGGACGCTCTCGTTCACCTTTCCTGGCCATCGGCTCGACCGCAAAGGCAGCGTAGACGACGCGCTGGCCGAAACGCTGCGCGGGAGCATCGAAGCCGAGGTCGACAAGCTCGCTAAGGCGCATGCCTTCGAAACGCCACCCCTGGTTCGTCTCTCGTCATCGACGCGCTCATTCATCGCGATGTCGCGCGAGCTGGCGGAGGCGCGGCGCGCGTTGGAGGTGCCCGTTCACCGAGCATGGTCCATCGCGAGCGATGGTAGCAAGGGCAGGCACATCTGCCCAGTGACGCTCGTGCGCGTGGGGGAGCCCTCGTCGAACGGAAGCGACCGCAAGCAGGACGTTTCGAAGAGCGCCTATGACCGCAGAACAGGCCGTCGTTCGGCGTGGGAGAAGAGCGGCGGCGACACCATCTGGATCAGCGAGGTGGCCGACGCGAACGACCGCGTCGCGCTGCTCACGTTCAGCTTGGGCCTCGACGGCTGGCTCGACGGCAGGCTCGACGGCAGGCACGTCGACTCGCTACGCGCGCAGAGCGAGGTCGAATGGCGCGCGAACAACACCTCGCTTGCGGCCAGTGATTCGAACAAGCTGTCCGACTCGCTCTGCACCCACGTCAAGGGGTTCGTGAAGAACCCCACGTTGAAGAAAGGCAAGCTGTCGGACGCGGTCCTCGAAACCCTGAACGACGGGTTCGCTCACGAGAACTCGCTCGAAGACTTCTTCCGCAAGGTCGTCGAGGACCGCGCGGGCGCACCGGAGTGGTCGTCGCTTGACGACGAGAAGCGTGCTGCGTGGCTCACGCACCAGCTCCTTCGCAAGAACGCCTCGCCGGGTCGCGTGCATCGCTTCTGGCGCACCACGCGGACCTTCTTCGCCGAGGCGCTCGAAGAGTTCCGTCAGCTCGTCGTGGGCAACGGCGGCACGCGCACACAGCGCCTGAGCCTGACGCTCTCGGGCGACACATCCAACGTGCGCAACGGAGAGGTCTACGCCGGGCATCTGCCGTCGGCGCCGAACGCGCCGTTCGAGATTCTGCGCCGCGCCAGCGACTTCGTGACGGTGTGCAATCTCTCGCGCGTGCTCGGTCCCGATGGCGACGTCTCGAAGCTCAAGGGGTTGCGGTTCGATGCGTCGGACGATGATGGACAACCTCGCCGGTTCATCATCGACGCCACCTCCGCTGCCGAAGGGATCCTGGCTACGTACCGCCCGCTCATCGTGCTCGAAGAGAACCCTGAGCGCTTCCGTGTGCTCGTGCCTCTTGTTTCTGCGGAGACGTGTGTGGAGCGCGTTATCTCGAAGTGGCGCGAGGAGATGTCGCGTGTGTGGGACAGACTTCCCCTGCGCGTCGGTGTCATCGGCTTCCCGCGCAAGACGCCGTTCCAAGCGGTCATCGAAGCCACGCGTAACGTCGAGAACGATCTTGCGGCAGAAGGCAGAGAGCGCTGGCGCGTGACCTCAGTTGACACTCAGTCGGACACGACCAAGCTCTCGTTCGAGGTAGCTGGACAGAGACGCGAGCAGATCGATGTTCCCAGGCAGCTCGCGGATGGTCGCGACGACGTCTACTACCCGAACCTAGCCGTCGCCGACACGGAACGCGAATCGCACGACTTCACGGCTCCACGGCCAGATGGCTCTCCCCTCGTGTACCGCCGAGCGTCGGATCTGAGGGCTGGAGACGAGATCTGGGTCGAACCTTCTCGCTTTGCGTCGCTGTTCCTCGATTCGACGGCATGCCGCTTCGAGCCGGTTGCCGTGCATCCACTCTCCGAGTGGGAGCGACGGCGAACCGTCTGGGAGCAGGTCGGGAAGGCCGCACCTAGCCTGACCGCCGCCCGCGCGGTCGAGCAGTCGCTGCGCGAAGCGCGCGGGCGATGGACCGACGAGAACGGAGTGCTCGACGACGCCGTGTGGCGCGAGTGGGTGCACGCCGTACTCGCGAAGGAGTGGAGCGCGGGAGAGCATCTGCAAGCCCTTGAACAAGCGGCGCGGGACGGCCTGCTCGAGCGCGTCTTGAGCTGGCACCTGCACGTGCTGAAGCAGACAACCGGAGAGTGAGCTCATGAGCAAAAAACAACAGCAGCAGCGCAGCTTCCAGGTGTTTCGCACCGTGGGCCTCGCAATCGATCCGATTCACGTCGGCACGGGCGGCGCGCGACTCGGCCGCGTGGACAACACCATCGTGCGAGACCCTGTCACGCGCATTCCGAAAATTCCCGGCTCGAGCCTTGCTGGTGTCCACCGCGCCTACGCGGCGATGGCGCTCGAAGACGCGCGCACGACCGACAGCGAGCGGCAGTACTACCCGAACGACGCTGGCCAAGGCTCGGTCAACAACGACGGCGCGGGCCCCATCAATGCGGTTTTCGGCCACAAGAACTTCGCCGGCCTGGCAGCATTCAGTGACGCGCAGGTGATGCTCTTCCCGGTGGCTTCGCGTGAAGGGCCGCTGTGGGTGACGTCGCCGAGCGCGTTGCGCTTCGTCGGCGCGACCGCCTCCGTCGATGACGTGAGCCAGGGCAAGGCAAGGCGGGGGGGCAAGACGGGGCCCATCAATCTCGGTTGGCTGCAGCTCGAGGCGGAGTCGTGGTCGGGGCTGCAGGCTGTTAAGGATGCACTCACGGCGTTCGGCGTTCGCGAAGACCTGGTCGAGCGACTCGTGCTCGTCTCCGACAAGCTCTTCGGCCACGTTGTCAACAGCAACCTCGAGGTGCGCACCTCGGTGGCGATCAACCCGGCGACGGGCGCAGCGGAGGACGGCGCGCTCTTCACCTACGAGGCAATCCCGCGCGGTGCCGTTCTCGTTTGGGACGTGACCTGCCGTGATCCGCGGCACTTCAAGGAGGGGCGCAATGCCCCGACTGTGACGAACACGGAGGGGGTCCATGAGGTCGTCGCCAAGGCGCACCCGCTGCTCGCCGCGCTGGGCATCGGCGGCATGGGTACGCGGGGCATGGGACGCCTCGAAGTGCTCGCGGTGGGAGGTGCACAATGAGCTTGCAGAACCTCGACGCTGCCTGCGCAAAGCTCGGCGCCAAACTCGCCGCTTCGGGAAACAAAGACACCGAGAACAGCATCACCAAGGCGCTCGGCGTGCTCGAAGAGCAAGGCGTCTATGCGCTGTTTCTCTACCTCCACGCGCGTGAGAAGCAGTGGGGGCAGACCACGAGCAACGAGCTCGCGACCTTCCTCCGTCCGAATCCAAGCCATCAGAACGCGCTACTCGGCACGAACAACGACTTGTTCGCAGCGCTCCAGCAGCTTGCGGGTGACCTCGACAAGTTGCTCTTCGCGCGGGAACTCCTGCACCGCGCGCTGGTCTACGCCCGCTACCACGCGAAGGCCGCGCAGGTGGTTGAGGGAAAGACGCCGTGACCTGGTCGCTCTTTCGCTGGGCCTGGCAGCTCGAAGGCCCGCTGTATGTCGGTATGCCCCCTGCGGGCTTGCTCAACCGAACGCGGCTCTATGTGCCAGCGCGTGCTCTTTGGGGTGCCCTCACCGCAGAGCTGTCGCGGCGGGAAGCGCAAAACGATAAAGAGCCACAGTATCAAGTTGTCGGTGAGAGCCTGCAGAAGGACTATCGCTTCACGTATCTGTACCCAGCCGAGAAAGTTGGGGACAAGTGGTGCGCGTGGCTCCCGAGCTACGGCGGCGCGCTGGGACTCGCGTGGGCACGGGAGGACCAATCACAGAAGGCCGTAGGCGATCGGCAGTTTCGACGTCGGCTCCTGTCAACGAGACCTGGTACGTCGATCGACGCACGCACCGACGCAGCCGACGATGGCTCGCTGCGCGAGACCGAGTGCATCGAGGCGCGGTGGCGAGATGATCGGGGTCACGATGCAGGGACGGTGGCAATGCAAGGCTACGTGTTCATTCGAATCGGGAAACAGAAGGCCAAGTATTCGCCCGCGAAACGTCGACTCGAAGGTCTCGACACATTGTTCGTGGGTGGAGACACGCGCTACGGCCTGGGCCGCCTGCGCCGCATCGTGTTCGAACGCGTGACGCCGGAACAGGTTTTTGGCTCGCGGGTGACGTTCAACGGCATCGATTCGCCTCGAGTCATGGCAGAAACGGCTTGGGCTCATGCGTGCCCAGATGCACCGCTAGCAGGGGCCTTCGAATTGCTCGGCGGTTGGGATCGGGGTTCGATCCGTTCTCTCGACGCAGCGGCTCCGCTCTGGCAACCTGGCTCCAAAGCGTGCAAATCGCTTGAGTGGGCGATTGAGCCTGACGGCCTGTGGAGATACGAACGTGACTAGGAATGCCCGAGAGATTCGCCTTCCCGTACTCCCGCTCCCTGGTCTGTCGCCCGACAGTCTCGGCAACTACCTCGCCTCTCTTGGCCTCTTGCGCGTGCTCAGTCGGAAGTGGCCGGGTACGCGCATCGCGTGGCGCGACGAAGTGTTGCAGGTGGTCGGAGACCCGCCGACGCTCGATGAGTTGCTCGATGAGCTGGTACGGATTGCAGCTACGCAGGGCGACAAGGATGTCAGCAAACGCGAATGGATCCAGTACGACAAGGCGTGGTCCGATGCACAAAAAAGAGGCACGAAGGCCAAGTCTGGCGTACCGCTGGCACTTTGGCAGGCGGAGGCACAAGAAACTCAGGTTCAGTTTTTTGCTGCCCACGCGGTGCCGCACGCGCGCGTGAGCTTCAATCCGCTTCTTGGCAGTGGTGGCAACGCAGGGCGGCGTGATTTCGCCGCGGGTTGGAGGCAGGCCGTCGATGCACTGGCGGCTGCGCCGAAGCCCAAGGGACGTGGGAAGAAGAAATCCGAAGCCGGTGCCGGTGGCTCGGAGGGTCCTGACGAGCGACGAAATGCGCTGCAAGCATTTCTCCTTGGTCGACCCATCACCTGGCTAGTTGAGAAGCTTGCTGCAGGTTCGTGGTTCAGCGAGGCTACGAAACTCTACAACAGCGGTCAGTCATCTGCGCGTGAGGGACAAATCTCTCCCTGGGCGATGGTGCTTGCCTGTGAGGGTCTGGCGTTCCTCGCTGGCGGCGCTTCTCGAAGGTTCGGCGCTCGCGCGCGCGCCGTCGGCGCATTTCCCTTCGTCACCCAGCCTGTAGCTCCCGAGGTTGCCGGTGAGACCGGTCGCATTCTCGGTGAGATATGGACGCCGCTGTGGACACGACCGATGTCGCTTGCTGAAACGAACACGCTGTTCTCGCGCGGACGGGCGGAGTTGCGCGGACACGGGGCGGTGACGCCTGCTGCGTTCGCGACGGCCATTCTAGAGCGCGGCGTAGATGCGGGTGTCAGCGAATTTCGTCGGTTCACGCTCGGCCGGACGACGAGCGCCAATACCTTCGAGCCGCGCTTGGAGACTTGCTTCTCGCTCGACAGCGGTTTTGATACGAGAAGTGCTGCAGCTTCCCGCGTGCTTGCGCGCGTGACGGCCTTGATCGAACAACGCGGCTTTCCTCGCGACCGGAAAGTGGGCCAACGTTGGCGCTTCGCCGGGCTTCGTGGCCCTATCGAAGCAGCACTCCTCGACGTTGCGGCAAATCCCGATCGATCGGAAGGGGCCATCGCGTTGCTTGACGCCCTCGCGACTGCGCTGGATCGCATCGACCGCAACCGCAGCTTCCGCGAAGGTAGAGTCCGCTGGAACCCGCTACCGCTCGATTGGCTGCCGTCGTTGTTCGCCGATGAGGGGCTCGGAGTCGAGGCGCGGCTCGCCCTGTCGCTCGTGTCGGCCTTCCCTGCTGCGCTGCCGTTTGCCGCGTTTCGCTTCGGCGTGGAGTGGGTCCAAGAAAGGAATGGCAAGTATGAGTACGATTGGACCACGAAGCCGACGTGGTTCGAGCACTCAAAGGTGGCCCCGGCGCGTTGGGTATGGGGCCCGGGTGAGCTTGCTCGCGTGATCGGCGCGGTGCTGTCGCGAAAGCTCCTGGAAGAAGCAAGGTTGGATGGCGTCAAGACGACTCGCTCTCAAGGTCGTGCGCCGTTTGCCGTCAGATTGGCGGATCTGAATCAGTGGTTTGCAGGTGACCTCGACGAGGCTCTTTTGGCGAGGTGGCTCTCGCGGCTTGCGCTCTTTGATTGGAGCGCAATCCCGCAGAAGGTACGCGCGTTCATGCAACGGGAAGTCCACCTTCCGCGAGTAGATGGCGGGCTGGCCCTGTTGGGCCTCATGCAGCCGCTCGTCGATCAGCGTCCCTTGATCGTCCGCAGCATTCCGCGGAAGGACGTTCTTGCTGAGGAGACCGGCGCGCGCACCATGGAAGCAGCGCGCTCGCTGGTCACGCTGATCCGCTCCGGCAATCTCGATACTGCGATACGACTCGCGGGCAGCCGCTACGCGATGGCCGGCGCGCGCTTGGCATCGTTCGACGCGGCGTTCGGCACGCATGACCCGGACCGCTTCGTCGCGGCCCTACTGTTCACCATCTCGGACCGCGATCGGGCGGTCTTGTTTGAACGCTGGCTTCGACCTCGACGCCGGCCACCAGGAGGAATTATTCATGTCTGAAGCAAAGCAGAAGATCACTCCCGACGAGGTGTTGAAAGGCAACTCGCCGCTCGTCCTGACGGCGACACTCGAGCCGATCGCCGGAGACCGGTTCCAGCCGGCCGGGTTCCCCGAGATCGGTCACGTCATCTACAAGGCGCCGCGCAAGGACGGTGCTGTCGAGCACGTCTGTATTGTCGACAGCGCTGCGAGTATGGCCAACCACCTCGAGTCGCTCTGCCAGCGAGGCGCGCACGATCTCGATTTGGTCGATGACCTCGACGGGATGCCCTACATCCGCTGTGTCACCGGAGATCTCGCCGACGGCAGGTTGCCGAGTGACAAGCGTGGGGTGGTCGTCACGAGCCTCACCGAAGGGCATCGCATCGCGTCCTCGTACTTCATCGATGGCGTTGTTGTGAACGGAGATGCCAAGGCGACGAAGAAGAACAAGGACGGGAAGGATGAACCGCTCACGCTCGAACGCGACCTCATCGATAGGTTTGGCATCGTTCTTCCTGGAAGCTCGAAGGCGCATCCGCCGGCGGATCAGTGGTGGAAGGTCTTCAAGACCATCTTCGAACGCGATCCAAATTCGCTCGTCCACGGCGTGCTCTTCCCGCAGTGGCAGATCAAGATCCCGCGCGCGCTGACGGCGCATCTCGAAGCCTTCGGAGCGGGCCGCGTCGATCGCTCCGGTGTGAAGTTCGACCGGCTTGGAAAGACGACCTCCGGCCAGCCGATCTTCGCAGTCGACGACGCGACCGCCGAGTCGATCCGCGCCACCTTCGTGCTCGACGTAAGCCTGATCCGATCGTTCGGCCGCAAGAAGAAGGACGGCGACAAGGAAGCGCAACTCGGCCTCTCGGAGCCGCAACAGGCGTTCTTGGTCGCGCTTGCGCTGTGGAAGATCCAGAAACTCTTAGAGTCGCCGTTCCGTTTCCGGTCCGGTTGCCACCTCCGCTGCACGACGCTTCAAAGCGATGGAAAGGACATCGAGATCAATATCGACATCAAGGATGCGGTGACCAAAGCCGGCTTCAGTGCGCAGCCCATCACCGACGTGTTCTGGCCGCGTGAGGAGCTGTATCGGGAAGGGCAAGCAGCAGAAAACGACAATGCGTCGAATGATGGCGAGAATGAAGACGAGACCGAGTGATGAACATCGTATTGCGACAAGAGTTCCCGCTGGGGCGTTTCCATGCCACGCCGTGGCGCGTGAATCCGTACGACGATCCGCACGGCGAGTGGCCACCAAGCCCTTGGCGATTGGTTCGCGCCGTCACGGCGCGATGGTATCAGCTCGCACGTGAGTCGGGATCAGAACCGGACATCGCCGAGCTGGAGCGGCTGCAGGCTGCCTTGTGCAAGAGTAGCTACGCGTTCCATCTCCCGGATGACACGCGGAAAGGAATCCCGCTCAGGCAGTACCATCCGACGGAGTTTGGGTGGCGGCCGGCCGAGAAGAAGAAGGCTGGAACGCGCAGCTACGGCACGAGCCTCGTCCAAGACAACTACTGGTGCGTCCCGCCCGAGTCGCCTGTGTGGTGGTTCATCGAAGGGGAGGACTGGACCGACGACCTCCGCGCGCTGCTCGATCAATGCCTTAAGCGCATGACCTACTTCGGACGCGCCGAGACGCTCACGCGCATACGCACTGCCGGCTCCGATGATGATACCCCGACGCCCAATTGCACGTTGGTCACCAAGCGCACGGCCGGTGCGGTCCCCGTGTTGTCGCCCCTCAAGGAGGCCACGCACGACGACATCGAACGTACGACCGACAATCCCGAAGCCGTGAAGCGAGCCGTCCCTCCCGGTGCGCAGTGGCTCTACGCGATTCGACCACCACACCCTGCGTCCCGGGAACGCCGACGCGTACCTGCGCACCGGCCCGACTGCCACCTGGTGCAGCTCGCAATCGGGTGGAACGTCGCACCGGATCCGCGCGCGATCGTGCGACTCACGGAGCGATTTCGGGGTACGGTGATCCGTGAACTCCTTCGGGTCAAGACCGGCGATGCGTCAGCGACCTGGACGCGCGTCGGCAAGCGCATCCGCGAGGCGGTTGTGGACATGGTCGGCAAGGATGCAAACGGGCAAGCGCTCACGGGACATCGCCACACGGAATTTTTTGCCTGGTGCGAGGACGGCCGCCCTACGCGCCTCATTGTCTGGAGGGGTGCGCGCGCCTTCGATGCCGATGAGCAGGAGGCGATCGCGCTCGCTGCCGCGCGCGATGTGTCCTGGGCGGCTGTGGGGGCTGATGCCGACGAGTGGAAGGTGCGCCTCGTGCCTCTCGATACGGCAGCCCCACCACCACCCGGCCTCGATGAGAGCCGGGCTACAAGATGGGAGTCGGTGACACCCTATGTTCCACCGCGACATCATCTCCGTGGAGGCAAAGCGCGCGAGCGAGAATCGCTCGCGGCTCAGATCTGCCGTGAACTCGCCTTGCGGGGGGTGGAGGGTGCCGACCATGTGGAGGTCGAGCAGATCGGCAATGGAACATGGGTGCCGGTGCACACTCCCCGCCGGCAGGCTGCCGATCGCGCGTTTCTCGGCGATCGACGAGGCTACTTTGTACGTCTTGTCTTTCCTGGGCCAATCCGCGGCCCCATACGGCTCGGCCACTCGAGCAGTTTTGGGCTCGGACTGTTCAGGCCTATGGAGAAGAAATGAACCATAGGCAAGAGGCGGAACGGAAGCACTTGCACGTATTGGATGAAGCGCTGTTCGGATAATGAATGAGCAGTGAGGCAGGCAATTGCGCGTGTGGGTGCCGCGATTACGGCAGCAAATCGGTGACGGCGATCGAAACGTGGGGGACCGACAATGGGGAGACGATCTCGGTGGGAGCGGCTTTGTGTGAGAGGTGATACCGAGCCGGTTGGCCTGGCGACCCTGTTGGGTCACGGTAGATTTCGAGACGACGTTCGACGAGATTCACGATCCAGTATTCCGGAATGCCGGCACGAGCATAGATCGGGGACTTATAGGTGCGATCTCGTTCGAGGGTGCTATCGGCAATCTCCACGACCAATAGTGCCGTGCGAGGGTGTTCGGCGACATAGTCTCTGGGCGACCCAGGGACCACGGCCAGATCCGGCTCCGGTTCCGAGTCGGGGTCGACGATGAGGGGGAGCTGGATGCGAATCCAATGGGCCGGACCAAATGCCTTGCGGAGTGCCGCATCTGCCAGTCCGATGGCGGCTGAGTGCGGGCCATGTTGCGGAGTCATCGTGACAATCTCTCCTCCAAGCAGTTCGACACGCTCCTCTGGTGACAGAATGCCTGCATCGGCCAGACGGTCGTATTCTTGGCGGGTCCAGTGTTTGGTTTGGATGGCAGGTGCTGACATCGGAAGCCTCAATTCGACTCTGGGCCAGTGTAACAAAGCATCGGGTCGACGACAAGCGATCGATGTGGTTCTTTGACAACTGAATATTTCTAAACCTCTTGCCGATAGAGGTCGTATGGAAACGGAATCACAGGGACCATCCAGCGGGAGCGACATCCCGTTGCTCCCCGCGCGGATGGTGAACGAGTTTGCCTATTGCCCACGCCTGGCCTATTTCGAATGGGTGGATGGAGAGTTCGCCGATAACGCGGAGACCACGGAAGGCCGCTTCCATCACCGGCGTGTGGACCAGGCCCCGACGCGGAAATCGAAGCAGGCCGAGGAGGAGTCGGGTGAGGCCACGATTCATCAGCGCTCCGTTTGGTTGTCGTCGGAGCGTCTGGGTGTCACGGCCAAAATCGATCTGGTTGAAGGGGAGGGGACGGCGGTTGTGCCGGTCGACTACAAGCGCGGGAAGCGCCCGCACACGGCGCAAGGCGCCTGGGAGCCGGAACGCGTGCAACTCTGTGTGCAAGGACTCTTGTTGCAGGAACAAGGCTTTGCCTGTGAACGAGGCGTGCTCTACTTCGTCGGGTCGCGCGAGCGGGTCGACGTGCCGTTCGACGAGGAGTTACTCGCGCGCACGCGCGAACTTCTCGACGACATGCGAGCGATGACCTTGGCGACAGTGGCCCCGCCGCCGCTGGTCGATAGCCCAAAATGTCCACGCTGTTCGCTGGTCGGACTCTGTCTGCCGGACGAAGTAGGCTGGTTGCGGGCATCGCACAATGGAGAAGTGCCGGGGCTGAGGCGGTT
>WBZL01002506.1_pt1 | contig 17842 bp, 9 predicted proteins | sample 5204291 | NCBI WGS metagenome assembly WBZL01 (sample SAMN12344345, study PRJNA552823) | activated sludge metagenome | biome: Activated sludge suspended growth; feature: Nitrification reactor; material: Wastewater; isolation source: activated sludge from nitrification reactor of wastewater treatment...
GGATGCGGGGGTCGCAAAATTCGAGGACTTTGCCGCAGTCGACGCAGATCAGGTGGTCGTGTTGTTTGTAGCCGTAGGATTTTTCGTACTGGGCCAGGTTTTTGCCGAACTGGTGTTTTTTGACCAGGTCGCAATTGACCAGGAGGTCAAGCGTGTTGTAGACAGTCGCCCGGCTGACCCGGTAGTTCTGGGTCTTCATATGGATGTAAAGGGCCTCGGCGTCAAAGTGGTCGGTTCTTTTATAGATCTCTTCCAGGATGGCGTACCGTTCAGGCGTTTTCCGGAGGCTGTTCTTTTCCAGATGAGCGGAAAAAATATTTTTGACTTCTTTTATGGTGGTATCGTTCATGATCTTGCGGACTGGCAACAAATAATAAGCAAAGATAAACAAAAATAAACAAAACCGCGCTATTCCACGCGGGTGACGGTTGAAACGTGTTCCAGTTTCTTCAGGGCCTTGATGGCCAGGTAAAGCTGGTCGGTATTGGCGACCAATAAGCTGATCCTGGCTTCAAAACCGCCTTCTTCCGTGGCATGGATGTTGAAGGAACGGATATTGAGTTGCAGCAGGGAAGAAATTTCGTGCGACAGGCTCTCAATCACCCCCCTTCCGGCGTCGACCCCGGTGATCAGCAGATCGGCTACAAAGGTGATATTGGTCGTGGACGCCCATTCGGCCTTCATGACCCGGTAGCCGTAATTGGACATCAGGTTGGCGGCGTTCGGGCAATTGGTCCGGTGTATTTTCAGGCCCGCATTGGAGGTCAGGTAGGCAAATACTTCGTCGCCCTGTACGGGGTTGCAGCAGTTGGCAAAGGTAAAATCATAGGCGTCTCCGGGTTCGCCGTTGATCATCAACCGGGCTTTTACCAGGGGCTTCTTTTCCGACCTGCGCTTCAATTCGGGCAACCCTTCCTCGATCACCGGCTTGGGCTCAATGACCAGGGGCTTTTCTACCAACCGGCCGCCTTCTTCCTTGAAGGGTTTGAATACGTCCTGAATATGGAGCTCATCGACCGCAAGGGCATAGAAGAAGTCCACATGAGAGGTGTATTCATAATATCTTACCAGGCGCTCAACGGCTTCGTCGATCTCGTTGACCTTGAGGTTCTTGAGTTTTCTTTCAATGGATTCGCGGGCAAATTCGCCTTTCTGCCGGCGTTCTTCCTTCAGGGAAGAGCGGATCTTGGCTTTTGCCTTACCGGTGAAGACCATTTTCAGCCAGTCTTCGCTCGGGCGCTGGTTCTTACTGGTCAGCACCTGTATCTGGTCGCCGTTCTTGAGCTTGTAGCCCATGGGCTGAAGCTTATTGTTGACCCGGATGGAAGTGCAGTGATACCCTACATCGGTATGGATGCTGAACGCGAAATCAAGGGCGGAAGCGCCTAGCGGCAGGACCTTCATGTCGCCTTTGGGCGTAAAAACGTAGACTTCCTCGTGGAACAGGTTGTTGGTCCGGAAATCACCCAGGAATTCAACTGCATCGCTGTTGGGATCCTCCAGGATCTCGCGTACGGTATCCAGCCACCGTTCGTATACGTCGGGTTGGCCGTTGATGCCCTTGTATTTCCAGTGGGCGGCGAAACCCCGTTCGGCAATTTCGTCCATGCGCTCGGTCCGGATCTGAACTTCCACATACCGCCCGCTCGGGCCGATCACCGTGGTATGCAGTGATTCGTAGCCGTTGCTCTTTGGGGTGGTCACCCAGTCTTTCAGGCGCTCGGGGATGGGGATATGGACGTCCGTTACAATAGAATAAACGATCCAGCAACTTTGTTTTTCCTGATTGCGCGGCACGTCCAGGATGATCCGCACCGCAAACAAATCGTAGATCTCCTCAAAGGCGACGCCCTTGTTCTTGAGCTTGTTCCAGATAGAGTAGATCGATTTCGGCCGCCCCATGATCCGGTAGCGGATCTGCAATTCGTCCAACCGCTTTTTCAACGGCCTGATGAACTCTTCGATATAGGATTCCCGGGCCCGCTTGGTCTCGGCCAGCTTTTGGGCCACTTCCTTGTAATGCTCCGGATCGGTGATCTTCATGCAAAGATCGAGGTACTCGGTCCGGAACGCGTATAACCCTAGCCGATGGGCAAGCGGAGCGTAAATGAAATTGGTCTCGGCGGCGATCTTCAGCTGTTTATGTCTGGGCATCGAACCCAGCGTCCGCATGTTGTGGAGCCGGTCGGCCATTTTGATGAGCACGACGCGCACATCTTCCACCAGCGTACTGAGGACCTTTTTGAAATTCTCGGCCTGAGGACTTTCGTTGTTGTAGGCGCTATCCAGTTTGGTAAGGCCGTCGACGATCTCGGCGATCCGTTCGCCGAATTTCACCTTGATGTCTTCGAGGGTTATATTGGTGTCCTCGACCACATCGTGGAGCAATGCGGCAATGACCGCTGTCGGACCTAAACCGATCTCCTGTGAACAGATCTTTGCCACCGCTATGGGATGCAATACGTACGGCTCGCCCGATTTCCGCCGTTGGTGGAAATGAGCCCCGACTGCCAATTCATACGCGGCCTGGATATTTTGGCGATCTTCGTCATCCATGGACTTGATCGTGGACAACATATCCTGATAAGCCGCTTCGATGGTCTGGCGTTCTTGTTCCGGGATTACCAGTACATCCGACATTGGGTTCAACTTAGTGGTTTTATACCGGGATCACCCCCTGATCCCGGTCGCTTTTTATTACTGATAGCAAAATCAATTCCTTCCTGTCAACGGTTGATGCGAATGCTCAGGGCAACTGTTCGTGCAGCGAAAGCCCGGATACACCCGCATGACAAATCTAACCAATTATGTGGTAAATTTGCCTAACCGCTCTGACATTTAAACAAATTTGATCATTTAAGAGTTTTGAGCATGATTTGATGTTATGAAAATTTTTAATATAAAAGAAAGAACCCGCCTTTTCAAACCCTTTATGCCTATATTCGCCGAATGAAAAACCATTTGATTGTCATCGCCGGACCGACAGCGAGCGGGAAAACCCGTTTCGCCATCCGCCTTGCGCAACACTATGACACGGCTATATTGTCGGCCGACAGCCGGCAGTTCTTCAAAGAAACGTCCATCGGAACAGCCAAGCCCAATGAAGAAGAGCTTGCCGCAGCCCGGCATTATTTTATCGGGAATCTCGGTGTGAAGGAACATTACAGTGTCGGCATGTTCGAAAAGGAAGCGCTTGACCTGGTCCAGGAGCTCTATATGGCAAAAGACAAACTGATCCTGGTGGGCGGCTCCGGCCTGTACATCAAAGCGGTGAGCGAGGGGTTGGATGAATTCCCCGATATGCCGCTGGATGTTCGGGAAGAGGTGGAAGCCAAGTTGAAGAAGGAAGGAATCGAAGCGCTCCAGGAAGAGCTGAAAACATTGGACCCGGTCTATTACGAGGAAGTGGACCTGAGCAATCCGGCCCGCCTGGTCCGGGCCATAGCGGTATCCAGGGCCAGCGGTCAGCCGTTCTCCAGTTTCCGGGTGAAAACCCCTGTTATCCGGGATTTTGAGCCCATCTACATCCAGCTGCAACTGCCCAGAGAAGAGTTGTACCGGCGTGTAAACGCGCGGGTGGACGCCATGGTAGCCGGCGGCCTGGTTGAGGAAGCCCGGTCGCTGTATGGACTGCGGGAATTCAATGCCCTCCAAACCGTGGGCTACCAGGAGCTGTTCGACCATTTTGACGGCAATTGTACCCTGGAAGAGGCCATCCAAAACATCAAGCAGAACTCCAGGCGGTTTGCCAAGCGGCAATTGAGCTGGTTCCGGAGAGACCCCTATTGGAAATGGTTTGACCCGGACGAAACAGACCTGGCCCGGGAATACATCGATCAATGCGCGGCATTGGGTATCCGGTTCTCCAAAGCTTTGGACGAAGCCTCGCAACAAAAAGCACTGGAGTTCATTGAGAGCAGGATCGGATCGGTGGAACGCGATCCGCGCGGCGAGATCTGGACCGTCCTGCAGGGCGATGAGGTGGTGGCTGCAGCTCAATGGGGCCAGCGCCGGGATAAAGCCGCTATGCAGGATTTTTATCTCCTCAGCCATTTTGCGAATACGCTTCCCGAAGCCGGATTCTGGATTGCCCACCAATCTGTGATGCAGGCAGAAGGCATGCCGATCCAGGCGCATTGCCGGCCGGGTCAGGGGAAGTTCTTTACCCGGTTGGATTTCGATATGATGCCCTACGGCACGACGATCGCCAACCTGGACAAGCCGATGATCCTGATCCGGAATGTATAGAATCCGGCTGCTATCTTGTCGCTCGTTCCGATGAATATGGTTTCCTTTTTAATTTGATTGCATGGTTATGAACATCACCGAACGCGGCCTCCGCTTTGCTGTACTGTTAATCTGGTTGCCGGCCCTTTTTTTACCAACCGCAAAAGGTCAGGATGCCGTTTTAAGCAACCAATTGGAACAGAGCCGGTATCTCCGGTATCCCATGCAGGAGGATACCGCTTTCGCGGGAATGACCCGTTGGGTGCAAAAAAAGGTCATGCGATCCCGGGTATTGCCCCTGGCCGAAGATTTCAGCCATTTAAAACTCAAAGGGCCCGGCACCCTGAAAACGGAGGATACCCGTACGCGGGGCCGGCAGGCTTCCGTTTTGCTGGAAACGCCGACCGCTACAGGTGTCAAGAATCCCACCAACCGGGCCTATGCCTTTTCGGAGGTCATCCGGCCGCTGCCGGGAGAAGATCTGCGGGCCTACAACCGCTTTTCGGTCTGGGTTTATGCGGAATCGGCGGGCTTTTATTCCTTTTTTGTAGGCTGTAGCCTGTACAATGAAGGCGAAACGGTTATGCCGACGCCAGGGAGATTTGAAGGACAGCATTTTGTCAATATCTATCCGGGGAAGTGGCAGCAGATCGTTTGGGAAATACCCGACCTGTACCGCGATAGGGTCACCGGCTTTTCGGTCAGCATCATGCTCACCGGATCCCCCAAAGGTGCGGATGAACGGATGAAGCTCTACATCGATGATATGCGGATCGAGAAGGTGGAAGCCGAAAACACCAGAGGATTTGATTTGCGCCGGGATGCCGTTGCCTACTGTCACAGCGGGTATAGAACAGGAGCAGTCAAACAGGCCCTGGTTCAACATGTGCCGGATGGAAAATTCCAGTTGATCGACGACAAGGGAAAAACCGTTTTTTCAAAAGCGGGTAAAAAGCTGGACAAAGGATTTGTTTTGCTGGATTTCAGCGAATTTGACCAACCCGGTTATTATACCCTGAAAATGGGGAAGTTGGCTACCCAAACCTTCCCGGTCGGGGAGGAGGCTTTCCTGGCTACGGCCTGGCGAACCCTGAATTTCTTTTTTGCGGAGCGGTGCGGATATGACCAGCCGGGCATTCACCAGGCTTGCCACCAGGATGTGGTCTGCGTCCACCCCGACGGCCGGAAAATCCCGGTCAGCGGCGGCTGGCACGATGCTGCCGACCTCACCCAGGGCGTAGGCAACACGGCCCGCGGCGGCATGGCCATGCTCGAACTGGCTGAAGCCGTCAAAAATACCCGGCCCCGATTATACGAACGCCTGCTGGAAGAAGCCCGGTGGGGGTTGAACTGGACCATGAACACCCGTTTCGGCGACGGTTACCGGGACGGCGGCCTGATCATCGGCATATGGTCGGATAATACCCTGGGCACAAAGGATGATATGGAGGGAAAGGCTTCCAATAACCCGGCCGATAACTTCATCGCCGCAGCTTACTGTGCCTTGGCGGCGCCTTTTTATGAAACGGCGGACCCTGTTTTCAGCCATTGGTGCCGCCGCAGCGCGATCGAGGATTTTGCTTTTGCCAACGAATCGCTTGGATCGGCAGTTACGGATCGGAATGAAACAGAGTTGTATGCTCAGGCCGTTGTAGCGGCCATGCGGTTGTATCGCCTTACCAGGCAACAATCCTACCTCGACTGGGCTGCCCGGTACGCGCAGGTGGTCATGCAATGCCAGCAACTGGAGCGCCGCTCGGATTGGTCGATCCCCCTGCACGGATTCTTTTACGAATCAAGGGATAAGAAACGGATACTGGAGTTTTTCCACCGCAGCAACGAACAGCTCATGGTGGAAGGCCTGACCATGTTGCTGACCGATGCCCCGGCACACCCCGATGCGCAGTCCTGGAAAACGGCGTGCCGCGCCTACGCCGATTACCTGCACGATATCGCGGGCGTGATGGAGCCGTACGGTATCCTGCCGGCCGCCGTTTATGAATTGAACAACGCAGATTTTTCGGGCATTTATCACGAAGGCGCCCAGGTAGGCATGCCCTCCATGGAAGAATACAATGCCCAGGTGAAAAACGGTTTGCCGCTGGGCGGTGATTTTTACCTGCGCAGGTTTCCGGTAGCCTATCAATTCAGGGGATTTCACGCCATTTTGATCGGAAAGGCAAAAGCGGCGTTTATGCTTTCCGATTTGTTGGCCGATAAATCGCTGCGGGACATCGCTACCCGGCAGTTGGAATACATCATCGGCTGCAACCCCTTTGCCATGAGCACCATTTACGGCGACGGGTACGACTATCCGCCCTTATACGGCGCCTATGCCGGCGATGTGGTCGGAGCGGTCCCCGTAGGGATCGAAACCTTCGAAAATGACGACGAGCCCTATATGCCGATGCAGGTGAATGCCACCTACAAGGAAATCTGGACCCATACGACGGCTGGTGTAATGGGTTTGTTGGCGCACTTGTTTAAATAGCCGCGCCAACAAACCCTGCCGGGGTTATTCCATCCGAACCGGCTCCAACGGCTTAAACAGGGAATACTGTACCGCCTCTACCTTGCGCTGGTAGGCGACAAAATCGCCGTTCAGGAAGGCGTTGACTTTATCGAGCACTTTGCGGGTTTCGGATTTTGCCTGGGCTACGGTCAGCAATGCCATCTGGCTGGGTTGCCCCTCAATGTCGTTGACGTAGCGATTGGCGCCGCCGAGGACAGCCTGCAGGTTGTCAGCGGACCGCTGAATTCCTTTCATCCCATCCGGCTGGGTATACAGCTTCTCCAGGGAAGCCAGGGTATCCTTTACAGCTTTACCCAGATCCGTGATCATTTTCCGGGTGCTGTCGGGCAGGTTCACCAGAGCGGCATTTACCCGGTCGACCGTTTTGCCGGCTTCCTGGAGCCGGTCATACCCTTTGGCGGCGGCTTCAATGACGGCGGCATAGTCCTTGTAAACGGTTTCCCGCTGCTGATAATCGCCGATGGTCCGGTGGAGGCGCGGATCGTCGTGGACTGTCAGTAGGGTAGAGTCTTTCTGATCGCCATAAACAAAGACCAGTTTGTAAACACCGGGCAGTACGGTTGGGCCTGCGGGCGGGTCGTCGTTTCCGCCACCTCGACCGCCTCTTCCGCCACCGCCACCGCCGAAGCCGCCCTGTCTGCCGGGAAACCGGACACCGTTTCGGCGCATATTCCAGTAGATCCGGTTCATTCCGTCTTCCAGTCTTGCGCTAAAATTCCGGATAGTGTCTCCCGCGGTATTGAAGACCGCGATCTTGACCCGCTCCGGGCGTTTGGCCGGTTTTTTCTCCTTGCCTTTGGCTTCAGTATCTGCCTTCTTCCCTTTTTTATCGGCAGGGGCCTGTTCTGCATTGTCGGGTTTCCCTTTCTCTTCCGGCTTGACCCACACGGTGATCATGGCGTTGGTCGACCGGTTGGCGCCGCCGTATTCGGCATCGCCGGGGAAGTGGAGCCCATTGTATGACCGGGTTTCAGCCAGGTAGGCATCCGGCGCTTCAAACACCTTGAAATCTTTTTTCAGCACATCGCCCCTGGTTGCAGCCATGGCGCGGAAAGGCCTGGTATCGTCCAGAATCCAGACCGCCCTGCCGAAGGTGCCGATAATGAGGTCGGCTTCGCGGGGATGGATCTTGAGGTCGGCCGTCTGAACCGAGGGGTAACCGTTGGTCCATTTGTTCCAGCTGTCTCCGCCGTCGATGCTGAAATAGAGCCCCTGGTCGGTACCCAGCCAAAGCAATTTCGGCTCGACCGGGTCCTGGACGATGGAAAGGGTAAATCCTTCCACCTTTTTCTCATCCGCGATCTGTTTCCAGCTTTGGCCGTAGTCGGTGGTCTGGAAAGCCATCGGGCGGTAGTCGTTCCGGCGGTAGTCGTTTACGATGACGAAGGCTTCGCCGGGATTTTTAGCCGATACTTCGATATAGGGGATCCAGCTGCCGGCCTTGACACCCGGCAGGCGGGAAGCCAGGTTGGTCCAGGTGGTTCCGCCGTCCCGGGTCAGCTGCAGGTTGCCGTCGTCGGTTCCCACCCAGATGACCTTTTTGTCAGCCGGGCTGGGCGCGATGGCCAGGATGGTGGTATGGTTTTCAGCGCCGGTGGCATCGATGGTCAGGCCGCCGCTTTTATCCTGCTTTTGTTTTTCGGGGTCATTGGTGGTCAGGTCAGGCGAGAGAATGGTCCAGTGCTGGCCGCAATCGTTGCTGTAATGCAGGAACTGGCTGCCGAAATAAACGCCGCACGGCTCGAACGGATCCAGGGAAATGGCGGCATTCCAGTTGAACCGCAGCGGGATTCCTTCCGGGTGGACCGGCTTGACGAATTTGGTTTGACCTGTGGTTCGGTCCACCAGGCCGACATTCCCTTGCTGTGACATGGCGTAAACATACCGGTTGTTGTCGGGTTTGAAAACCACGTCAAATCCGTCGCCGAAGAAGACTTCCTGCCAGTCCTGGTTCAGGATGCCGCCTGAGCGCCATATTGAGCTGGGACCGACCCAGGAGCCGTTGTCTTGCAGGCCGCCTGCTACGTTGTAGGGAATGTCCATGTCATAACTGATATGATAGAATTGGGCCAGGGGCAGGTTGGCGACAAACCGCCAGGTGTTTCCGCCGTCGCGGGAGATGTTGAGCCCGCCGTCGTTACCTTCGAGCATGTAGTTCGGATCCTGCGGATGCACCCAGAAGGCGTGATGGTCGGGGTGTATGGCGTTGCTGATGTTATCGAATGACCGGCCGCCGTCCTCGCTTCGGGTCACTGAGGAGTACAGGTTGAAAAGGCGGTTTTCATTCAGGGGATCGACAAAAATATCGGCGTAATAGAACGGCCGGTTGCCGATGTCCCGGTCATTGATCTTCGACCAGTTGGCGCCGCCGTCGGTTGATTTGAAAAGTGCATTATCCTTGGCTTCCACAAGCGCGTACACGATGTTGGGCTTGTTTTGGGCTATGGCCAGTCCGATCCGGCCGAGCTCGCCTTTGGGCAGGCCGTTCTTGTCGGTCTGTTTTTCCCAGGTGGTTCCGCCGTCCAGGGTGACATACAATCCGGAGCCCGGCCCTCCTGAGTTAAAGGTCCAGGGTTTGCGGCCGTGCTCCCACATGGCTGCAATGAGCTTGTCAGGGTTGGTGGGGTCGACCACGAGATCGGCGCACCCGGTTTCGTTGTTCACATACAGGACCTTTTCCCAGGTCTTTCCGCCGTCCTTTGTCCGGAAAACACCGCGTTCCTCATTGGGCCCCCAGGGAGAACCCAGGGCTGCGGCGAATACGATGTCCGGGTTATCTTTGTTGATGATGATCCGGTGGAGGGTTTTTGTTTTTTCCAACCCCATGCATTTCCAGGTCTTACCGCCGTCGAGGGATTTATAGATCCCGGCGCCGGTATTGAGGGAGTTTCTCGGGTTTCCCTCACCAGTGCCGACCCAGATGATGCTGGGGTTGCGTTGACAGACGGCAATGGAGCCGATGGATTGGAGCGGTTGTTCATCAAAAACCGGATTCCAGCTGATGCCGCCGTTGGTCGATTTCCATACCCCGCCGGAGGCGCCGCCGATGTAGATGATATCCGGATCGCTGAGGTCAACGTCAATGGCGGTGACCCGGCCGCTCATGCCGGCAGGGCCGATGTTCCGGATGGAAAGGTCTTTGAGCGGTTTGATGTCAATTTTCTGGCCGAACAGGGCTAATGGCAGAAATGCGAATGGCAAAAGGAGACGAAATGATCGCATGCAGGTTGGCTTTAAGCGTTTGCAAGTGTAGTGTCGGGGTAAAGATAAATAAATAAGATTTAGGATAAAAAGCTTTTCAGGCTATAAGGTCCGGCATTGCGTAGCTCTGAGCCATCAAAGTGACAAAGACCTCGTCCAAAATATCTTCCCCCAAATTTTCCAGGACGACATCATAAAGGAGAGGCGCTATTACGGGTACACTCAACACAATTCCGGTTTTCCCTTTTTGCTCTGTGGCAATGAACTGCAGCGATTCACCCTCCGGGCTATGCTCAAACCAGACAGAATGATCGCAGGTCAGGACTTTATTTGGGACAGGCGTCCCGAAAACCACTCTGACCAATAGGTTTCTGATGTCATTTCTTGTATTGGAAACGTGTAAATGAAGTCGCTGGAATTTTTCAACTTCCATCTTGGGCAATAACCGCAGGATTTTCCCCGGAAGGATTTCTTCACTTTGCAACAGTATGGATTTTAGTGCCATTGGGTTGTTATTTGGGATTGAACAATAATTAATTTTCGGATCGGGCCGGTATCGCACCGGATTTCAGGCTCAATGCGATACCGGGAGCAATTTTCAGGTCTCCGGGTTTTCGGGGTTGTAAACAAGTTCGAACCCCGGCCCGATATTCCCGGCAGGATCAACCTGGGTAATTTTCAATACACCGCTTTTGGGTGGGTTTCCTACGCTTGCAAATTCAAAAAGCAACGGTAAAAACTGACCCGGCTTCAAGGCCATGGGGATATAGATTGCCGGAGCGCCGCCTGAATAGACCAGCTGCCTGGTCCCGCCCACCAGTTCAATCCTCAGATCAGGGGTATATTCGGTCAGGTCCAAACCCGTATCTCCCGTGAATCTCAGGATCATCGGCGGAAAGGCTTCTTCCTTAGGCTTAAACTTTATCTGGGCAGACTCCAGCAGTGTTACGCTCCAGGCGTCCAAAATTTTTTCGCCGGATTCCGGATAAAGATCCGCCGGGGGCAAATGCGGGACTCCTTTGATCTTCCCGTTCTGCAGCCTGACCTCAAGGTCGTCCATGCGGTTTGAATCCGGAATCCTGAAACGGATATCCAGGTTGTGGGGCAATTGCTTCCGGTCAATGATCAACCCGGCAATCCCCAGGCTGCGGCCGCTCCCTGCGATTACGGCCGTCCGGATCACCTGGGGCGGAAGGACAACCACGGGATAGAAAATGGAAATATTTTTATGCGCGATGTTGTTGTCGTGCTGAACCGGATAAAATCCTGTGGAAGTGGTCAGCGGGCCGTCATGCGGCGCAACTTCGGCCAGCAGGCACGGGTGCCAGTTGACCATAACGCCGCCGCCGATATCCACCTGTTGGGGCGGAATCAGTGCCGCAGGCCACAAGATCCGGACGACTTGCGTACCTCCCGGCGCTATCGGCCCGATAGGCGCTTCCCCAACGGGATAGCTGCCGAAGGCGGGGAAAGTGCCCGGGCTGCCGGGCGGATTGGAAGGCATCCAGTCCTGGGGATAGCGAAATTCGATGCCCGGGAAATGAGCGATGGAAATCCTCGCCCAGGCGATATCCGCGGTCCGGGTACCCGTATTTTTGATCCGGATGTAAAGGTAATTATCCTGACCTGCAATCGGCTGCTGGTGGGGCCCTGCGACTGCATAGGGCAGGGTAGTTTCATCCGGGATGGGATCGGCCGCGTTCCTGACCCAGATATCGGGGCTGTTGGCGTGCCAGCCGGAGGAGGGGATGACGCCGGTATCGGCGAGGTTGTCGCGTATGACCAGGTCCTCTTTAAGGCAAAAGCAGAAAGCGGCTTTTACCGCGGCAAGGACATCGAGCCTGCCGTAGCCGTACCATTGGCTGAATTCGGCATTACCGTTGCCGTCCAGGCTCCATTGCCCGGTGGCATGCGCCTGGGCAAGATCCACCTTGACCGCCGAATTCCTCAGGATTTCCCGCACCTGAAGCCAGTTGAGTTCGGGCCGTACCGACAACATCAGCGCTGCCGTTCCCGCAACAAGGGGGCAGGACTGGCTGGTTCCGCCGAAATTTTGCCTGTAATCCGCCGGACCCGTGATCACCGGGGCGCCGGACGGGAAGCCTTGTTGGAGGGAGGTTGTAAAGGTCAGGGTGTTGCCGGAAAGGCTTTGGACCCGCTTGAATTCATGCTGGGGGGTAGTGAAATCCCCGACCAGCACCCAGTCACCAACGGCAAAGCCGGCGGAACTGATCACTGATGCGGTAACGGCGCCCGAAACGGCGGGTTGCCCCAGCGTGGTAGCAGCGGAGATTACCCCGAACCTTCGGCCCTCACCAAGCGGCGTTGCGCTCATTTTAGGGTCGAACCGCAGGGGAGAGGCGGCGGTGTTATAGCTGGTATGGCTCGGCGCCACAAGGTCCATTTCAAACCCATATGGGCTGTAATATGCCCTGGTATCGGTCAGCGGCGTCAAATTCAGCTGATTCCCCGCGGGGTCCGGATTGGAGCTGTTGCAGGGAGATGTCGGGTTGGCGCCGATTGACGCGCCCACGGTTATGGTCCGCGGGTGCAGTGCGGGGTAAGGGCTGGTCCCCGCCGAAATAGGTATAAACCCGTAGTTGCCCGCAGCGCAACAGATCAGGCAACCGCGACCGTTTCGGCCGAAGGTGGTCAGGAGATGGATGACTTCGTCCAAAATCGCGGAATATGAAACCGGATAACCGTTGGAAAGGTTGATGATATCGGCAGGCCTTGCCGGCGCGGTCAGGCCGATCCCCGGATTTTCATAAAACCCGGCCACCCACAGAAAAACTTCCGAGAGGGTAAGGGTTGTCGGGTTCAGTCCGGTTTTTGCACCGATCCAACCGCATCCCCCTGCAATTCCGGACATGCCCTGGCTGTTGAATGTCGCTGCGCAGGCTACGGAGGTTACCTGGGTGCCGTGATCGGTGGTGACATCCGCCGGATCCTGGTCAGTGCCTGTTACAAAATCAAAATTGGCCACCATTTTTGCAACGTTCAACGGCAACAGTTCGATCAGGTCGGGGTGATCGGGCGCTATGCCCTCGGGTTCAATGACGGCGATGGTGATGTTTTGGGAACCGAATTTGTATGCTGCTCCTGAAACAAGTTCGATGAAATTCCAGGCGCCGGGCGCGTTGATGAGTTCCAGGTGGTCTTCCTGGAGCGGGAAAAGGTAATCCGGACCGGATGTAAAGGTTTCTGCGGGCAACACCAGATTGGGGCTGGCAACCAAGACTTCCGCATAGGCATGCCAGGGTTTTACCATTTCCAGAACGGCGTAATCTACAGGACCCCGGTGGGCCAGGAGATAGGCATTGCCCAGGTGCGGCAGCGGCCGGATCACCTGGAACCGGCTGAATTCCGGGAGGGATTGCAAAAAGGATTGCGGGACCCCGGGCGCCAGTTTCAGGATGATTTCCGGGGTTAATCCCTGCATTCCGGCTCCCGTGGTCATGGGTTTGAGGTATTTCAGCCGCGTATCTTTCCATTGGTTTTTGAAAGCGCCGGTCAATACCGCATCGTAATCGCTGAATTGTTTGAGTTTTTGGTCTTCAATCTCTATGAACCGACCGGAAAGGCTTTCAGCGGAACGATCATCATCGGCCAGTTTTACGGCCTTGGGATCGAGCCCCATAACGGTGAGTACACCAATCGCTTCTTCAAAAGGGATCTTACCGGCAGCTTTTATCCAGGTTTTCCCCGCCAGGGGTTGGTAAAAGATTTTCATGTCCTTTTCCAGATAGTAAGGCGTGCCTGCAGGGGCAATTTGAGCCCGCAGGCGGGAAGCGGTTTGTATTTCAACCTGACGCTCATCATGGATCCATCCTTCTTTCCCGGCCTGCAACCGGTACAGGCCGGCAGGGCAATCCTCGCAGCGATAGGCTTCAATTGCCGGATCAAAACGGCCTGATGATCTGCCGCCTGATGCCAACCGGGTCAGGGTCACTTCGCCGTCCCGGATGACCTGTCCATCCGGGCCGGTCAAGGTTATGATTACCTGGTTTCTCATTGCTGTCGAATTTGTCCTTTGTTTTAAAAAGCGGGACCAACGATCTACATTGGTCCCGGCGGGTTTTGGGGTTATACAGGAGGGTTGGGGTTATACAAGGGTTGTTGTGGTTCTATTTTGGGAAAGTGAAGGTTAAAAATCATCGTCGTCATTGCAGATGCACTCCGGCAGATCATTTCCGGTGTAGATCTGGCCGACCAGATTTTGCAGGCAGTAAGCGGACGAATGAGGCTCGAAAAGGCAATCGCAGAATGCTTGCTTGTTGTATACCTTCCAGACATAAGAGCTGTCCACCGTGGCCGTACCGCCTTTGGAGGGGATCGTGGCCCCGATCCGGAATTTAATGTAGGGGCACCCTTCACAAGGGAGACATTCTTCCGGGAAGTCATCCGTGTCGTCAAAAATGTCGATTTCGCTGGTTACCACCCCGTTGTCGAAAATATCGATCCCTTTGCTCTCGTCCGAAAATGCCCCGTTGCAATCCAGTGCCAGGCGGTAAATCAGGGTGTCTCCGAGGGCGAGCGGGACATCGGGGATGACAATGACGGACTTGCTCCGCACCTTTTTATATCCGCAACCGTCAACCAGGCTGTAAATCGTCTTGCCGCCGCGCTTCACCCGGAACTGAATGCCGTAGTTGTCCGTTCCTCCCGGATAGACCAGTTTGATGGTGTCGCCTTTCAGGGAAATATCCCCAATGCCGATTTTCTTTGGCGCCCGGCAGATGCTGGTGTCTGCGGCGGAATGCCGGTTGAACCGGCAGTTGGCGGCAACAGTCGCTATATAGTCCCTGCCGAATCCTCTCAGGTCTCCTCTGAGGACCACCGTGGCAATGGTTCCGGTAATATTTTGGTCGACCAGCTGCTGGTCGCCCAGGGTAAAGGTAAACCGGTAGCTCGATGCATTTTCGGCAGGTTCCCATTCGTACACCAGTAAGGTCTCGTTTTCTGTTATGTAGGATTTGAAAGCCAATCCTTCGGGTTTCGGACAATCGCCCTTGCAAAATCTGAAAAAAAGGACGGCTGCTAACCCCAGGATTCCCAATCCGACCCATACTGCATTTTTGTTTCTGAGCATAGTGATTATTTTTATTTAACTGGTTATGACACAAAGTTGCGGAAGATTCATCCGCAATCCAATTACATTTTCGGCCAATTGTCCCCGGAGAAAAATTTGACTGTTTCGGTTAATTCCTAAATTTGCCAGGAAGCTGTAAAAACTGGAACGGCGTATCCCGATCCAGGCACCTTGAATCCGTTATGGTTGATACAAAACTGGTCCGTATCCTGCGGAATATGATGAATCCTCTTTTGCCTTTATCAGAAAAGGAGCGCCTTCAGCATGTTCAGAAAATTACCAGGAAGTTGAAGGCCCTGATGATCTCACCTTATTTTAACACACCGGATACCGTTCATAGGTTATTTGAATTTTTAATGGACTTTGCGCCCGATTTCAATGATCCTGCACTGAACGAGGAAGAGGCGTTCAAATACGTTTTTCCGGAGAAGGTCGGAGATGATTTTGGGAACATTCGCAAGTTAAGAAATAAATTGCTTGGGCAGGTAGAAAAATACATTTTCCTCGAAGAAATGATGGAAGGGCCCTGGGCCGAGAAATTGGCAATGCTCCGTTTTCTGGGCAAGAACAAGATGCTGGATGAATTCTATCGCCACCTGAACCAGGAGTTTTACCCCGCCCTTGATTCCCCGGATCTGCCGGAAGGCAATCAGCTGTATTGGCGGTACCTCGGGGCCCGGGAGGTTAATAATGTGAAATCGGCATTTCAGGACGACGGAAGGTCCGGGCTCTATTTTCAGGAAGCTTCCGATTCGCTCGATCATTACTACCTCTACCAAAAGCTGGTGTATGCCTGCCAAATGCTGAACAGGCAAAACATTGTGCCCCTCGAATCGGCCTTCCAGCTGGGGTTGTTGGATGAGTTTCGCCCTTTCCTGGAAAAGGAGCTGCCGTTCCTTCAGCAGCCCTTATTTCAGATATGGATCACCGCTTTTAACATGTTGAGAGAAAATGAGGCGGGCCGCCTGGAATGGTGGAACCGGTTGAACGATTTGCTGGATGAGCATTTTTCTTTGCTTTCCGCCAACGCCATCAGTTTGATCTACGGCTATCTTCAGAACAATGTCCGCTACATCACCCCGGACAAGGAGGCACAGCACCGGGTCTATATCCGGTTGTTCGAGTCCCAGATTGACAAGGAAGTTTTCAAAAATCATTTCACCCTTTCTTCAGGGAGTTTTTACAATACGATCCAAACCTACCTTTTGCTGGACGATATTCAGGGGGCCGAAACGTCTTTTAACCGGTACAAAGGGATCTTACCGGTGCTGGGAGAGGACATTTCAGATCTGTGCAACGCAGCCATCCAATTCGAAAAAGGGAATTTTTCTCAGGCGCTTGATATCCTGAACGGGATTCAGGAATTCTCCAATCTCCACAATAATGTCAAATTCAGAAGGCTGCTCCTGAAGACCTACTTCGAATTGGGCGGGGAGTATATCAGCCTGGCAGAAGATTCCGTAAATGCATTCAGGGTATACATCTCCAGGTATGCGGACCAATTGGGCGAATTGCACAGCACGGCCAATCGGGAATTCATCAACATCACCTTCAAATTGCTGCGGATGATTCCTGGCAAAAGTCATTTGACAGGACTTGAGGCGGAAATCGGGGCATTCCCCAGGTTGCCGGAACGGAAATGGTTGCTGGCCAAATGCCGGAATCCCCGCAAAAAATAAACATGAGCCATCCCTGATTTTTACACGGAAAGATTTTTGACCACGACTTGTCCCGCAAGGCGGGATTAGGCACAGTAGAGCACAGTAGTTAAATAAGAACCTCCCGTGTTTACCATGTTACAAAATCCGGGATGACTCATGTTAGGGGTATCCTTTTTTAAAACCCGAATCGGCCGGCCTCGGCGTCGATGACATACAACACGGTCATGCCGCCGATCAGGTACCAATCCTTGTTGTTGCTGAACCCGTTCTTGCTGATGCCCTCCAGGTTGTCCGACCACGCCGGCCGGCTGCCGATATCCAGGGTAACCGTGACGGCCTTGGTCATGTCCAGGCGCAACCCCAGCGTAACAGGCGTGACCAGGAAAGCGGATTTTTTTTCTTCCTGCTGGATGAGCGGCAACCCTTTCAATTCGTAATTGCTGAGGGCCAGCCCCAGGCCTACGCCGATATAGGGGGAAAATTGCCGGTTGAAAAAGCCTGAATTGGCATACCGCGACCGGCCCAACGGGTGGTATTCAAAATTGGCGGCAAATTCCAGGAGGTTGGAATTCATGGTTGCACCGCGCTCTATCCGCCCCAGGTCGCGATTGTCTGTGCCCGACAGTTTGGCATAAAAAGCGTTGACCTTGAGCGCCAGTTTTGGGTTGAACATATGCCGGAAGACCGCTCCTGTGGAAAAATTGACTTCCTCAATGTCAAACGGCGATGGGGCCAGATCCCCCTGGTAGGCTGCCAATCCCGCGAATAAACCGACCTCGGAGGTTTTTTGGGCGCTAAGTGAATGGATGAAGCCCAAACCAACCAAAACGAAAAATAGTAAACGTGAACGCATACGAAAGAATTTTAGTGATACATAGGATTACAACAACCCGGATGTACGGACATACATACCGGATTAATTCTTGTAAGGAATCGCCTTAGAGACCATGATTTTGACCCAAAGATCGGTTATGGGCGGAAGTGATAAGTTGCTTGCGTGATTGCTTAGGGATGATGCAATACCCGGGATCAGCTCCCGAAAAAAGGTTTGTAGTTGATCAACTGGAAATCCATCTTGACCTTCCAAATGTAATACTTTTTTTTAAATATCATCCGCTCACAGGCGGG
>WBZL01002507.1_pt1 | contig 17837 bp, 22 predicted proteins | sample 5204291 | NCBI WGS metagenome assembly WBZL01 (sample SAMN12344345, study PRJNA552823) | activated sludge metagenome | biome: Activated sludge suspended growth; feature: Nitrification reactor; material: Wastewater; isolation source: activated sludge from nitrification reactor of wastewater...
GAGCGCATCAAGATCGAATACGGCTCCGTCCTCCCCCAGGAGGTCGGCGAGCGCGAGCTGATCGACCTCTCCACCGTCAGCCGCATCGACAGCCAGACCGTCTCCAAGTTCATCAACTCGTTGATGTTCCAGGGGAAGAAGTCCACGGCCGAACGCATCTTCTACGGCGCGATGGATCTCGTGGAATCCCGCACCGCACAGCCCGGTGTCAACATCTTCAAGCAGGCGCTGGCGAACCTGAAGCCCGTGATCGAGGTGAAGTCTCGCCGCGTCGGCGGTGCCACCTACCAGGTCCCGGTTGAGGTGCGGCCGGAGCGACGCACGGCGCTCGCCATGCGCTGGTTGCTCTCCTTCTCGCGCGACCGCAATGAGAAGTCGATGGCGGAGAAGCTGGCCGCCGAGGTGATTGCCGCCTCCAAGGGCGAGGGTAATGCGATCAAGAAGAAGGAAGACACACATCGCATGGCCGAGGCCAACAAGGCGTTCGCGCACTATCGCTGGTAACAGCGTTCGAGGCTTCGTAACGAGCGGGTGTCGTGACCTGGTCACGGCACCCGCGTGGCTTTCCGGGTTCCGGGCCCTAGCGGGCGCCCCGGTTCCCGGTTTCTTTTCCCGGCTAGAATCGTCATCTCCGGTGCGTCACTGCACCGTTAGCGCTTCCGCCAACCCTCGCACATCGCCGCGTGTCTTCATCAGGGACGCCCGCGCCACGGCCGGCGCCCAACGCCATCTTCCGCGCGATGGCGGAGGGCGGCGTGCTCTTCTCGAGCGACAGCGAGGTCTACTTCGGTGTCAACACCGTCGGGGCGCTCATCTGGGAATTGCTCGCGAGTGCCCAGACGGTCGAGGAACTGTGCGCGACGCTCTCCGCCCGCTTCCACGACGTCGGGCCGGATCGCATTCGACACGACGTCCTGAGCTTCATCGCCGACTTGCGGGCCAATGGCCTCGTCGTCGAGGCGACAGCTCCCGGTCGTGACCTCCCTGCGTCAGGCGCTTAGGAAAGCGCACACGCTCTCTCCAGCCGACTGGCTGCGTGTCCTGAGGGGACACGCCGCGCTTCGCCGGGCGATGCAGGACGTCCGCGATCGGCCGCAGGGAGACTTCGTGCGCCGTACGGCGGAGAACGTCGCCCTCGGTCGCCCGGAAGACCTCCCGCGGGCGCGGGCGATCGCGCTCGGTGTCAGCCGGGCTGCGGCGTACGGCTTTCTGAAGCCAACGTGCCTGGCCCAATCACTCGCTATTCAGCGATGTCTCGAGACGGCCCGCATTCCGGGGGGGCGCATTCGGGTCGGTGTGGCCCGGCGGCGCGGGACCTTTATTGCACACGCCTGGGTCGAGTTTGCCGGGGAGGTCATCGGTGACGACCGGGCCTCCGTCGATCGCTACGAGCCCATGGACGAGATGCACGTGGTCCCGTCGAGTCCATGACAGCCATCGCGGCGGTCATTGGGGGCGACACTCAGGCGGGGGCGGCGAAGGTCAGTCGGCTGCTTGCCCGAATGGCGCATCGCGGTGACCAGCCGGCCGGAGCCGCTCGACACGGACTCGCCGCGGTCGGGGCCGTCGCCTACGCATGGGAGGCGAATGCTGGCGTCGCGGCGCCGTCGGCTGTGGTCGAGATGGGAGGGGTCATCGCGGTCGCCGATGCCAGCCTGTACTACCTCGACGTTCTGATGCAGCGTCTCGGTCTCGCCGGCCCCCCGCCGGGCTCTCCACAGCTCATCCTGCATGCCTACCAGCGTTGGGGACGAGAGTTTCCCACGTTCCTGGAAGGGGATTTCGCGTGCGTCGTGGTAGATGCTCGCCGCGATCTCACGATCGCTGCGCGCGACCACGTTGGTCGGCGTCCCCTTCATTACACAGTCCGTCAGGGCCAACTCACGGTGGGGTCATTGGCTCGCGCAGTCGGCGCGGTGGTCGCCGCGCCCCTCAACGCCCCCGCCCTCGCGGCGGCCGTTGGCGGCCTGCTGGGTGGGAGCGACGAAACAGGCTTCACCGGGGTCTTCCCGGTGCCAGCCGGCGGATGGATCGAGTATCGCGCAGGGGCCATTCACATGCGGCCGTGGTCGGCACCCGTCTTCCGAACCGGGGGCAAGGCACGGTTGGAAGAGTCATCAGAGGAACTCCGGCACCTGTTGACCGATGCCGTCCGCGAGCGTACGGCTGCGCCGCGGACCGCGGTCTGGCTGAGCGGCGGCGCGGATTCCACCGCGGTTTTCGGCGCCGGGCAGGCCGATCCTGCGGTCGGAGCCCGGCTCGCTCCCGTGAGCATCAGCTATCCCGAAGGGGACTCCGCTCGCGAGGACGACTACATCAAGCAGACGGCCGCTCGGTGGCATGCGCCCGTGACGTGGATCGACTCCGAATCGGTGTCCCTCTTCGAGCACCTCCCGATCCGGGTCGCGGTTCGCGACGATCCTTATGCGCACACTTTCGAGGCAATGAACCTCCGCCTCGCCGCTACGAGCGCCGACCTGGGTGCCCACGTCGCGTTTGACGGATACGGGGGTGACCAGCTGTTCCACGTCTCCGACGTGTGGCTGGCCGAGTACCTGGTCCGGGGCCGTTGGCGGGAGCTCCGTGAGGCCCTCGCCGAGGACGGCGACGCCTGGTTTCGCGTCCTCGTATCGCGCGCCGTCTTCCCCTGGCTCCCCCCCGCGGTCCGCGACGCCCTCGACCAACTCCGTGGCCGGGTGCCGGATGCTCCGACGCTTTGGCGCCAGGGGATGCCGGACTGGCTCTCCCGGCGCTGGCGGTCGGATCCCGATGTGCAACGCCGTGCCCTCCTGGAACCCGCGCGGCGGCTCTTCGAAGGGCCGGCAGCGTACGAGTCCCGATGGTATGTCGAGACCCCGTACTTCCCCCGAGCCTCGGCATGGGCCGCCGGCCTTGCCCTGCAGCGCGGGGTCCTCGTCCGCTCCCCGTTGCTCGACCGGAGAGTCCTGGATTTCGCGGCCTCTCGTCCCCTCGCCGAGCGGGCGGTTTCGGGGGACACCAAGCTCGTCCTCAAGGCGGCCATGCGCGGGCTGATCCCCGAAGGCGTCCTTGCTCCGAGGAAGTTCAAGACCGGGGTGCCCCGGGGATACATCGCTCGACGGATGGAGTCGGAGTTCAGTCGTGCCTTTGATGAGGTGTTTTCGTCGGCCTCGGTGCTCGCCGAGTTGGGCCTCATCGACCTGACGGCGCTCCGGCGTGCCCAGAACTCTGCCAGGGTCGACCACCTTACCCGGGTCCACCTCTTCCTGACGCTTCAGGCGGAGCTCTGGGTGCGGTCGGTTTCAGCAGACACTCACCGTCTGTAGGGGTTTTTCTATCTAAGGTCGCCTTCCTGAAGGACTTGCGCGCGGCCGACGCGCTGGCAAGCAAGTTGCGTTGAGAGAGTTCGTCTCACACGAACAAGGGAGGAGTTCGATGTATAGCACGCCAACGTTGGAGAAGTTCGGAAGCTTCCGGGAACTGACCCTTCAGAACCGGTATCCGAACAAGCGCACCCTCGGCGACGATCTGATCCCGAACATCGGATTGGATTGCGATGCGAGCCTGCCGCCGACCGATCCGGCCGGTTGCATTCGGTCCTGATCTTCAAGCAGGACAAGGACTTGAGAGGCCTGCCTTCGGGCAGGCCTTTCTGTTTGTTCCCGCTCTGAAACGGATAGGTCCCGGGGCGTGACGTTGGAGGGAGGGCTGCGCGTCTACCCCCCACCGGATCGCGGCTTCGCAGCGGCTTCGACCCGAGCTTTCCCGGCAGTTAGCTTGTGTGATACCCGTCACATTGTCCGCTCTGCCCACAACACACCGTTGCAGCTGTTCTGCACCACGTGCACACCGACTCTTCTGACGTGACCAGATACCGGGCGTTCGGAGGCATTCTGGCGTCAGAGCTTCGCTTACCCGAGCTGGCCGAGGTCGGCGATTCCGGGGTCGCGGACTGGACGCTCGTGGTTGATTCGTCGTCGGCACCCATCGGAGGGACTCCCACCGGGGAGGATCAGGTCTACGGGAGCGTTCGGGTGCGTGGGGCCGTCGACGACGATTGGTTCTGGCTGCGGTACGATGACACAGGGGTTTTCCGGATCGCCCGAGACGGCCATCGGATCGTCTGGCACCCTCCCGCCGGAGATCGTCCGGACGAGGCCGCCGCTGCCGACGTTATCGGGCGGGTTCTCGCCTTGGCAATGCACATGAAGGGGATCTTCACCCTGCATGCGAGCGCGGTTTCGCCCACGCCCGGCCGGACCATCGCGCTGATGGCCCCCAAGGGCTACGGCAAGTCGACCTTGGCGGCGAGTCTCCTGGGTGCCGGTGCTCGCCTGGTCTCCGACGATGCCGTCCCTGTATCGGTCGGCGTCGACGGAACGGCCGTCGTCCGTCCCGGGATCCACCAGGTCCGGCTCTGGCGCGACTCGGCCGACCGAGTGGGGGCCGACGCGGCTGCAGCGGCGGGCCGCAAGGTGGTGGTGAGCCGGTTCGAGGACGAGCAGCTGGTCCAGGAGCCCACGGCATTTGCCGCCGCCTATGTGCTGGCTCCGGTTGCGGCGCGCGAGGGGGCACCCGCAGTCGAGCGGCTGCCGTCGGGAGAGATCGAGGCGACCATGTCCCTGATCGAGCACTCCAAGGTCGGTGCCCTGCTTGGAGGCCGCGAGGGGCCGGGATTCTTCTCGCTCGCCGCGGCCGTCGGACGCGCGGTCCCCGTGTACTACCTGCGGATTGCGCGAGACCTCAATCGACTGGATGAGGTCGTCGCCACGATGATGCAGTGGCATGGCTGACCGGAACGATGCGCTGCTGGTGGTCGAGGGGGTCACCAAGGCGTTTCCGCGCCGGCGCTCGTGGCGCGAGATCGCGCGCCGGCCCTTCGCGAGTGATCGGGTGGAGGCCATTCGCGACGTCTCGTTCGATGTATCCGGGGGGGAATTCTTCGGGCTGCTGGGAGCCAACGGCGCAGGCAAGACCACCCTCATGAAGGTCATCGCGACCCTCATGCTGCCGGATGGTGGCCGGGTGGTTGTGGGGGGCGCTGATGCCGTTCGGGAGGCGTCCCGCGTGCGCGAGTCCGTGGCGCTCTCACTGGCGAGCGAGCGAGGACTGTACTGGCGGCTCACGGCGCGCGAGAACCTGCGGATTTTTGCCGCGCTGTACGATGTGCCTTCGGCGGAAGTCGAGGGACGGTTGGACGAGGGACTCGCGAGCGTCGGACTCGACGCGGGGTCGCGGCTGGTGAGTGAGTTTTCGTCGGGAATGATCCAGCGCCTGCTCATCGCGCGAGCGCTCATCGCGCGGCCGCGGGTGCTGCTTCTCGACGAGCCGACGCGCAGCCTGGACCCGGTGAGCGCGCGGGACTTCCGGGCCTTCCTTCGCCGTGAACTTGGTCAGCGAGGGTGTGCCGTGGTACTGGCGACGCACAACGCGGATGAAGCCTTCGGGCTCTGTGATCGCGTTGCCGTGATGGAGCGTGGGCGGGTGATGGCTACAGGCCGCGCGAGCGAGCTGGCTGCCGCGATCGGCGGGCGCCGGTTCCTCGTCGACACCACCGCCGGTGGTGGTGCCTTCCTTCGCACGATGGTGGAGCGGGGGAGCGTGGAGGCGGTTGCTTCCGTGGACGGGGTGCTCGAGGGGTGGGAGCGCCTTGCTGTGACGGTGCAGGGCGGCGATGCCGCGAAGGCTGGCTCGGAACTGGTTCAGGCGCTCGTGGCCGCGGGGCACCCCGTGGCGGGGTGTTCCGTCGAGCCAACGTCATTGGCCGACCTGATCTCGGCGGTGGTGCGTGCGGAGGGCCACCGATGAGGGCGGTGCTCGCGCTGGTACGTGGGGCGTGGCTGACCGCCACGAGTTATCGCCTCCAGACGGCGATGACGTTCGTCACGTTGTGGGTGACCGTGGTCCCGGTGTACTTCCTCGCGACCGCGTTGCAGCCGACGATGGCGGGGGCGATCGCCGACGAGGGGCGCGAGTACTTCCCCTTCATGTTGACGGGGGCGGTGGCCATCTCCCTGATAAGCACGTGCGTGACGGCCGTGCCGTCTGCGGTGCAGTCGGGAATCGGGAGCGGGTTCCTCGAGTCGCTCCTGATGACCAGGGCATCTCGATGGTCGATCATCGTCGGGCTGGGCGCCTACCCCGTGCTCTGGTCTCTCTTGCGTGGCGTCCTGATGCTGGGTGCCGGGGCGGTCCTTGGGGCACGGATGCACGGGTCGGGGGCGGTGCTGGCGATCGTGATTGGCGCGCTCATTGTCATCGCGCACTGGGCGGTCGGGCTCATCGCGGCGGCGATGGTCGTGGCGTGGCGCACGGCGGGGCCGTTGACCACCGGCGTAGTGCTGGTCTCCACGCTCCTCGGCGGGGCGTACTATCCGACCCGAGTGATTCCGTCCTGGATCCAGGAGATTGCGGCCGTGGTGCCCTTGCAGTATGGCCTGCGGGCCTTCCGGCAAGTGCTCTTTGGTGGTGCGACCTTTGCTGCGGTATCTCGCGACGTGGCGGTGCTGGCGGCTTTCGCCCTCGGGCTGACGGCGATAGGCTACGTCGCCTTCGTCGCTTCGCTCAGCCATGCGCGACGTCGCGGCTCCCTCAGCCATTTCTGACGTTCACCTTACGGTTTCCTCGCTCGACGCTCTCCCCCCAGTGCCCCTCTCACCCGACCTGCTCGCGCTGCTCCCGCGCGAAGTGCGGATCCTGCTGCTGACGGCGGGGCCCGAGGGCAACGATCACGAGCTGCGGGCGATGCTGGCCGGGGGCGTGGATTGGGGCGAGCTGCTGGTGGCGCTCGAGTGGGAGCGGGCCGTTCCCGTTGCCTGGTGGCGGCTCAAGGGGTTGGGGGTCGACCCCCAGTCGGAGGGCTGCCTCGCCCTGGAGCGTTTAGCCCGGGTGACTGAATTCCGCGCGCTGACGCTCGAGGACCGGCTGTCGCGGATTTCACGGGGACTCCAGGAAGCAGGGATTCCGGGGATCCTCTTGAAGGGTGCGGGATTGGCGTTGTCGGTGTACCCCTCGTTCGCCCAGCGGCCGATGGGAGACATCGACATGCTGGTCCCGCCCCATCAGGCGCGGCGCGCCTGGGAAGTGGCGTTGTCCCAGGGGTGGGTCTGGGATGAGTATGTGTATCCGGAGGGCCATTACGCTGCGCACCATCACCTGCCGCCGCTCTTCGATGGGGCCCGGACCGGGGCGAGGTTGGAGCTTCATACCGCCCTGAGTCTGAGCAGCCATCCCTTTGCGATGACCTTTGAGGAGGCGCAGGCGGTGTCTCGGGCGTTGCCCGGGCCCGAGGGGGGCCGGATCCGGGTGCTCGATCCGGAACACATGTTGATCCACCTGGCGGTGCACTTCGCCTGGGCGCATCTGGCGTCGTTTGGGATCTGGCGCCTTGCTCGTGACGTGGCGGCGCTTGGTCGAGGGGGGATCGACTGGACCCGGGCGGTGGAGGTGGCGCGGCGATATCGGGCGGGGCCCTCACTGTACTGGAGCTTGCGCCTCTGCTCGGCACTGAGCGGTGTGGACGTGGCGCCGCCGGAGGTGGTGGACGCCATTCGGCCGAGGCGTCCCGCCTGGTTGCTCCGTATCCTGGAGCGCCATCTGGCGTTGCACGTCGTTTCGCGGATCACCCCGTGTCCGAGCGAGAAGGCGCGTCGGGTGATGTGGAGCCTGGCGCTGCAGCCGGGCCGAACCGCGACGTCTTCGGCGCGGCCGTGGGACTCGGAGCCCGCCCGGCTCCCGTCGGGTTACGCGGGAGAGCCTGGAATCTGGAGTCGAGTGAAGGGCCAGTGGCGGCACGCTCGGGACTGGCAGCGGTACGCCGGGGCGATCGGCGGTCGCGCTCCATGAAAGTGGCGATGCGGCATTGACTTCGGGGGGCATCGCGGTGACATTACGCGGCTCCCGTAGCGGCTTTTCTGGTACGGGTGTTAGCTGACGATCTGCGCGTCGGCACCGATGGGCCCGCGGAGTACGCGGGGGAGCAGCATGGTCCGGCCGGACCTCCTCGAGGCGACCGGCTCCCGATAAGCGACGCAGGACAATTCAACGTCGGGTGCGATCTGGCCTGACGCGCCGTGGGTCCCCACACGTGCATGAGTGACGTGTGCACCCGGCGATGGCGGATGGATACCGGCCCCTGCCTGAAGGGGCGTCCTGGTCCACCCGCGTTTTTGCTGGTGACGTTTTCTGGTACGGTCGCGCGGCCGTGCCTGACGAGATAAACGACCGACATGCCACGTACGACTCCGCTCGAGCATTACCGCAACATCGGCATCATGGCCCACATCGATGCCGGGAAGACGACCACGACTGAGCGCATCCTCTATTACACGGGGAAGAGCCACAAGATCGGGGAAGTCCATGATGGCGCGGCCACGATGGACTGGATGGAGCAGGAGCAGGAGCGCGGCATCACGATCACGTCGGCGGCGACGACCTGTTTCTGGAAGCGACACGGCTCGAGCCACGAGAAGGGCGAGGGACCGGAGTACCGCATCAACATCATCGACACGCCGGGGCACGTCGACTTCACGGTCGAGGTGGAGCGGTCGTTGCGGGTGCTGGATGGTGCGGTGGCGCTCCTGGACTCGGTGGCGGGTGTTGAGCCGCAGACCGAGACGGTGTGGCGCCAGGCGGACCGGTACCGGGTGCCGCGCATGATCTTCGCGAACAAGATGGATCGCGTGGGGGCCAACTTCGAGCGGTGCGTGGAGATGATCCGCGACCGGCTCACGAAGGGGGCGTACCCGATCCAGTTGCCGGTGGGCTCGGGCGAGTTGTTCACGGGGCACATCGATATCATCGAGCGCAAGGAATACATCTTCCACAACGAGACGCTCGGCAAGACGTTCGACGTCGTCGAGGTCTCGGACGAGTTCAAACCGGCAGTCGAGAAGGCGCGCCACGACCTCATCGAGGCGATCGTCGAGCACGACGACGTGCTGATGGAGCGCTACCTGGGTGGCGAGGAACTCACGGTGGAGGAGATCCGCGGCCTGATCCGCAAGGCCACGTGCTCGATGAAGTTCACACCGATCCTGTGCGGCGCCTCGTTCAAGAACAAGGGTGTGCAGGCGTTGCTCGATTCCGTGATCGACTTCCTGCCGGCCCCGGTGGACGTCGAGGCGATCCAGGGACACCTCCCGCACCACGACGAGACGTTCGACACGCGTGCCGTGAGCGACGACGCGCCCTTTGCGGCGCTCGCGTTCAAGATTGCGACCGACCCGTTCGTCGGGAAGCTGACGTTCTTCCGCGTGTACTCGGGGGTGCTGGCGTCAGGCAGCCACGTGTACAACTCCACCAAGGACAAGCGCGAGCGCATCGGCCGCCTCCTCCAGATGCACGCCAACAAGCGTGAGGAGATCGCGGAGGTTCGCGCCGGGGATATTGCTGCGGCGATCGGGCTCAAGGACACGCGCACCGGCGACACCCTGTGCGACGACGACCAGCCGATCATCCTCGAGGCGATGAAGTTCCCGACGCCGGTTATCGAGGTCGCGATCGAGCCCAAGACGAAGGCAGACCAGGACAAGCTCGGTATTGCGCTGAACAAGCTGGCGGAAGAGGATCCGACGTTCCGGGTGCACACCGACGCGGAGACCAGCCAGACGATCATCGCCGGGATGGGCGAGCTCCACCTGGAGATCATCGTCGACCGGATGATGCGCGAGTTCAAGGTCGAGGCGAATGTGGGCCGTCCGCAGGTGGCCTATCGCGAGACGATCAAGAAGCGTGTGGACAAGGTCGAGGGGAAGTTCATCCGCCAGTCAGGCGGCAAGGGGCAATACGGCCACGTCGTGATCAACGTGATGCCGGGCGAAGTCGGCCATGGCTTCGTGTTCGAGGACAAGATCGTTGGCGGTGTCATCCCGCGTGAGTACATCGGACCGGTCGAGCAGGGGATCAAGGAAGCGCTCGAGAATGGCGTCCTGGCGGGCTACCCGATGGTGGACGTGAAGGTCGAGCTGGTCTACGGTTCGTACCATGACGTCGACTCGTCCGAAATGGCGTTCAAGATTGCGGGCTCGATGGCGGTGAAGGAGGGGGCTGCGAAGGCCAACCCGATCCTGCTGGAGCCCATGATGAAGGTCGAGGTCGTCTCGCCGGAGCAGTACATGGGCGACGTCCTCGGTGATCTCTCGGCCCGTCGCGGCAAGATTGGCGGGATGATGCAGCGTGGTGAGGCGCAGGTGATCGCGTCCACCGTGCCACTGGGCGAGATGTTCGGGTACTCGACGCGGCTGCGTTCGATGACGCAGGGGCGTGCGGTGTACTCGATGGAGTTCTCGCACTACGAGGAAGTGCCGAAGAGCAAGGCGGAAGAGATCGTCTCGAAGAGCAAGTAACCCGCAGTCCAGTCCACTTCACCGGAACGCAGCAATGGCAAAGGCAAAATTCGAGCGGAACAAGCCGCACGTAAACGTGGGAACGATCGGACACGTCGACCACGGGAAGACGACGCTCACCGCCGCCCTGACGAAGATCTCGTCGGACAAGGGATACGGCACGAAGTACGTCGCCTACGACCAGGTCGCCAAGGCCTCGGAATCGCAGGGTCGTCGTGACCCGACGAAGATCCTGACCATCGCGACGTCCCACGTGGAATACGAGACGGATGCGCGTCACTACGCGCACGTCGACTGCCCGGGGCACGCCGACTATGTGAAGAACATGATCACCGGTGCGGCGCAGATGGACGGCGCCATCCTGGTGGTCTCCGCGGTGGACGGCCCGATGCCCCAGACGCGCGAGCACATCCTGCTCGCGCGCCAGGTGAACGTGCCGAACATCGTCGTGTTCCTCAACAAGTGCGACCTCGTCGAGGACTCGGAACTCCTCGACCTCGTCGAACTCGAGGTGCGCGAGCTGCTGAACAAGTATGGGTACCCGGGCGATGATGCGCCGGTGATCCGTGGCGCGGCGATCCGCGCGATCGAGGGCGACGCGGCGTGGATCGCGAAGATCCAGGAGCTGTACGACGCGCTCGACTCGTTCATCGCCGAGCCGGTCCGCGACGTGGACAAGCCGTTCCAGATGCCGGTCGAGGACGTGTTCTCGATCACCGGCCGCGGCACGGTGGCCACGGGCCGTATCGAGAAGGGCAAGGTGAAGGTTGGCGACGAACTCTCGCTCGTGGGCTTCGGCTCCGACAAGAAGACGGTCGTGACCGGCGTCGAGATGTTCCGCAAGCTGCTCGATGACGGACAGGCGGGCGACAACGTCGGCCTCCTGCTCCGCGGCGTCGACAAGAAGGAAATCGAGCGCGGGATGGTGCTGGCGAAGACCGGTTCGATCACGCCACACACGAAGTTCACGGCCGAGGTGTACGTCCTCACGAAGGAAGAAGGCGGACGTCACACGCCGTTCTTCAAGGGGTATCGTCCGCAGTTCTACCTGCGCACGACGGACGTGACGGGTTCGATCGAACTGCCGGGCGGGACCGAGATGGTCATGCCGGGCGACAACACGCAGATGACGATCGAGCTGATCACCCCGGTGGCGCTCGAAGAGCAGCTGCGCTTCGCGATCCGCGAGGGCGGCCGCACGGTCGGCTCGGGCGTGGTGACGAAGATTCTGGCGTAGTTCGGGGCGGCGGTCGCGGGGACGCGACCGCCGCTTTCCACGTCTAACACGGAAGAGCAATGGCAGGACGCATTCGAATTCGGCTCAAGGCGTTCGATCACGCGGTGATCGATCAGGCGGCGTCGGACATCGTCCGGACGGCGGAGAAGACGGGGGCGCAGGTCTCCGGCCCGATCCCGCTGCCGACGAAGACTCGGCGGTGGACGGTGTTGCGGTCCCCGCACGTGGACAAGAAGTCGCGCGAGCAGTTCGAGCTGAAGACGCACAAGCGGGTGATCGACATCCTGGATTCCCGGTCGCAGACGGTGGACGCGCTGACGAAGCTCGACCTGCCGGCCGGCGTCGACGTGGAGATCAAGGTCCAGTAGGAACGACAGTCACACGGGTCGACGGATGGTCCGGCGCCCCGACAGTCCAACGGCAGCAGTCCCGGATGCATGGGCATCGGGTGCCGCGACTCCTCGACGCATAGAGGCAAGACGATGTTAGGAATGATCGGGAAGAAGCTGGGGATGACCCAGATCTTCAATGCCCAGGGACAGCAGGTGCCGTGTACCGTGGTGGAGGTCAAGCCCAATCCGGTGGTGCAGGTCCTGGCGAATGAAGTCGACAAGCCCGGCTACAAGGCCGTGCAGGTCGGGTACGGCAGCGCCCGGACGGCGCGCGCACCGCGCAAGGGTGAGGTGAAGGTCCCCAAGGGGCACCGCGCCTCGAAGGCCGCGGTCGGCCACGCCTCCAAGGCGGGGCTGCAGGCGCCACCGCGGGTGCTGCGCTCGTTCCGGCTCGACGACATGGCGAATGCGCCGGAATACAAGGCGGGCGACGTGATCGACGCGTCGATCTTCCAGGTCGGAGAATTCGTGAAGGTCACCGGCACCAGCAAGGGCCGCGGCTTCCAGGGCATCGTGAAGCGGCACAAGGCGGGTGGCGGACCCAACACCCACGGCAACACGAAGCATCGCCGTCCCGGATCGGTGGGTGCCGGTACGGATCCGTCCCGGGTCATCAAGGGCAAGCGCATGCCGGGCCACTACGGCTCGGAGCGTCACACGCAAATCAATCTCCGCGTCGAGAAGGTCGACGCCGAGCGTCACTTGCTGTACATCCGCGGTGCGGTGGCCGGTGCGGCCAACGGCATCGTGCTTGTGCGGAAGCAGGGGTAACCGATGGCTGACACGACCAATTTCGACGCCGCGGCGTTCACCGCGCTGGGAACCGCCCGGGACCGGGTGGCCCTGCCGAGTGAGACGTTCGACGGTACCGTCAACATGCCGGCCATGCACCTGGCCGTGAAGGCGTACCTGGCCAACCAACGGCAGGGCACCGCGTCCACGAAGACGCGCGGCTTTGTCATCGGCGGCAACCAGAAGCCGTGGAAGCAGAAGGGCACGGGTCGCGCCCGCCAGGGTTCGACGCGGGCGCCGCATTGGCCCGGTGGTGGTACGGTCTTCGGTCCGCATGGCGACCGCAACTACGAGCAGTCGCTCCCCAGGAAGGTGAAGCAGTTGGCCCGTCGCAGTGCGCTGAACGCGCGAGCGCGCGAGGCGGCGATCTACGTGATCGACAGCTTCGGGTACACGGCGCCGAGCACGAAGGCGATCGTGGGCCTGCTCACCCGCATGGGGGTGTCGGGGCAGAAGGCGCTGATCCTGACCGATGGCAACAAGCCGAACGTGCACCTGAGCGGCCGGAACCTGCCGAAGGTGCACGTGATGCCGTTCTCGGACGCGTCCACGTACCACGTGCTGTGGTCGGATGTCGTCCTGATCGAGGCGTCGGCCATCGGGCACACGCTTGCGCCCGTGGCGGAGAAGGCTGCCGCGCCAGTGAAGAAGGCGAAGGCCGCCGCGCCGGTGAAGGCGGCCGCCAAGACCGCCGTCAAGAAGCCGGCGGCGAAGAAGACGGCCGCGACGACTGAAAAGAAGCCCGCGGCGAAGAAGGCCGCGAAGAAGAAGGGAGACTAAGCGATGGCCACGCTGCATCGAACCATTGTGCGTCCGGTGGTCACCGAGAAGACGTCCGCCGCGTACCAGGCGCGTGGTGAGTACACCTTCCAGGTGGCGAACGACGCGACGAAGCCGGCAATCCGGCAGGCGATCGAGCGCCTGTTCGGCGTGAAGGTGACCGGGGTCTGGACCATGAACACGCGGGGGAAGCCGCGGAAGAACATGGGGAAGGCCGCTGGGCTCCGGCCGAGCTGGAAGAAGGCGATCGTCACGCTGAAGGCGGGCGACAAGATCGACATTTTCGAGGGCTGAGCCGAACATGGGAATCCGTCAGTTCAAGCCGGTGACGAAGGGCACCCGGTTCCGCTCGGTTCCGGATTTTGCGGAGATCACGCGGAGCACACCGGAGAAGTCGTTGCTGGAGCCGCTCAAGAAGAGCGGTGGCCGCGACAACCACGGGCACATCGCCATGCGCCGCCGCGGTGGCGGCCACAAGCGCATGTACCGGATCATCGACTTCAAGCGCCAGCGCTTCGGCGACGTGGCCGTGGTGAAGGAGATCGAGTACGACCCGAACCGGTCCGCGCGTATTGCCCTGGTGCAATACGCGGACGGCGAGAAGCGCTACATCCTGCACCCCAAGGGGTTGTCGGTAGGCGACAAGGTGGTGTCGGGACCCGGGTCGGATATCCGGACGGGGAACGCGCTGCCGCTGTCTGAAGTGCCGCTCGGGACGAGCGTCCACAATATCGAGCTGGTACCCGGGCGCGGGGGCCAGGTGGCCCGGTCTGCCGGGATGTCGGCGGAAGTGGTGGCGAAGGAAGGGGAATACGTGACGCTGCGCATGGGCTCGACGGAAATGCGCCGGGTGCACGGGCGCTGCATGGGGACGATCGGCGAGGTCGGCAACTCGGAGCATGAGCTGCTGTCGTGGGGCAAGGCCGGGAAGACGCGCTGGAAGGGGCGTCGCCCGAAGGTGCGTGGCGAAGTGATGAACCCGGTGGATCACCCGCACGGTGGCCGTACACGCGGCGGCCGGAACGTGGTGAGCCCGTGGGGCAAGAAGGAGGGGGTCAAGACGCGCAACATGAAGAAGCCGTCGACGAAGCTCATCGTCCGCGGACGTCGGCGCGGCAAGGCGACCCAGTCCGGGTTCTAACGATCAACGACTGAGATCCTATGGCTCGCAGTATCAAGAAGGGTCCGTTCGTGCAGGAAGCACTGATGAAGAAGGTGCTCCTCATGAACTCGAGAAACGAGAAGAAGGTCATGAAGACCTGGTCGCGGGCGAGCACGGTGCTCCCCGACTTCGTGGGCCACACGTTCGCGGTGCACAACGGGAACAAGTTCATCCCGGTGTACGTGACCGAGAACATGGTGGGGCACAAGCTGGGCGAATTCGCCCCGACGCGGTTGTTTCGCGGGCATTCCGGCAACCGGCCGACGGACAAGAAGGCGCCGGCGCCATCGGCTCCGGCGAAGGGAGGCAAGTAAGCCATGAGTCGGAAGAGTCGGGCGCGCACCGCGCGCCGTGAGGCGGAGCAGCAGGCGGCGCCGGCGTCGGCGATGCAGCGGGCGACGCGGCAGTCGCCCTACAAGATGCGGCTGGTCGTGGACCAGATCCGCGGCCAGAGCGTGAACGCGGCGCTGTCGCTGCTCAAGTTCTCCAAGAAGAAGGCGGCACTGGAGATCACGAAGGTGCTGGAGTCGGCCGTGGCGAACGCCGAGCAGAAGGCGCGCGCCAACAACGAATCGGTCGATGTGGATGCGCTGTTCGTCAAGACGGCGACGATCAACGAGGGACCGAAGCTCAAGCGGTGGATGCCGGCAGCCCAGGGCCGGGCGACGCCGATTTTCAAGCGAACCAGCCACGTCGAGATCGAAGTGGCGGAGAAGGCAGGTCGTTAATGGGACAGAAGACCAATCCGATCGGGTTCCGCCTCGGGATCACGAAGCAGTGGCGTTCGCGCTGGTTCGCCAACCGCGACTTCCCGCAGCTCCTCAAGGAAGACGAGATGCTGCGGAAGTACATCAAGACGCGGCTGGGCCACGCGGCCATTTCTGACGTGCACATCGAGCGGAAGCCCGGGAAGGTCGTCGTGACGATCCACACGGGACGCCCCGGCGTGGTGATCGGGAAGAAGGGCGCCGAGGTGGACAAGCTTCGTGAAGAGATCGCGCGGCTGTCGGGCAAGGAGGTGGGGGTGAACGTGGAGGAGATCAAGCGCCCCGAGCTCGACTCCCAGCTGGTGGCCGACAACATCGCGAACCAGTTGTCGCAGCGTATCTCGTTCCGTCGCGCGATGAAGCGGGCGGTGCAGAGCGCAATGCGGATGGGCGCGCTGGGGATCAAGGTGAAGGCGGGCGGGCGGCTGGGTGGCGCCGAGATCGCGCGGGTCGAGGGGTATCACGAAGGGCGGGTGCCCCTGCACACGCTGCGTGCCGACATCGATTACGCGACGTCGACGGCCAAGACGACCTTCGGGACGATCGGGGTGAAGGTGTGGATCTTCCGCGGTGAGGTGGTCGAAGATCGGCGCGGAAAGACGTACTCCACAGGGTCCTGACCAAACGGTAAAGAGCTGGCGGCCGGAGCCGGTCGCGGGAGACGCCCGCGAAGGTCACGTGCCGATCTGCACCATTCGAGATAGACGATGCTGAGTCCGAAGCGAGTCAAATTCCGCAAGATGTTCAAGGGTCGCACCAAGGGGCTGGCGTCCCGGGGTGCCGAGGTGTCGTTCGGTCACTACGGGTTGCAGGCGCTGGAGCCGGCGTGGGTGACGAACCGGCAGATCGAAGCGGCCCGTGTCGCCCTGACGCGCCACATCAAGCGAGGGGGCAAGGTCTGGATCCGCGTGTTCCCGGACAAGCCGATCACCAAGAAGCCCGCCGAGACCCGCATGGGGAAGGGCAAGGGCTCCCCGGAAGGGTGGGTGGCCGTGGTGAAGCCGGGGCGTGTGATGTTCGAGCTCGAAGGCGTGACGCCGGAGATCGCGCAGAAGGCAATGGCCCTGGCGGCGGCGAAGCTGGGCGTGAAGACGAAGTTCGTGGTACGCGAGGAGGCGCACACGGATGCGAGCTGAAGAGATTCGCGAGATGAGCGTGGCGGACATTGGCGCCCGGATCACGGAGTTGCAGGAAGAGCAGTTTCGCCTGTCGTTCCGTGCGGGGACCGAGCCGCTGGAGGATCCGCTGCGTCTGCGCGCGATCCGGCGGGACATTGCGCGCATGCAGACGGTGCTGCGTGAGCGTCAGCTGGCCGCTGGGGCCAGGCGCTAAAGGGGACCGAACATGGCCGAGATGACCAACAAGCAGCCGGCTCCCCGGGCGTCGCGGAAGGTTCGCGTGGGCCTCGTGGTGAGCGACAAGATGCAGAAGACGGTGGTGGTGCGCCTCGATCGGCGCGTCCCGCATCCCGTCTACGGGAAGATGGTGACGCGTTCGCTGAAGGTGAAAGCGCACGACGAAGCCAACGCCGCAAAGCGTGGAGACACGGTGCGGATCATGGAAACGCGGCCCTTGTCGAAGGACAAGCGGTGGCGCGTGGTCGAGATCGTCACACGCGCACAATAGGAGGGCGGACCGATGATCCAGCAGGAATCGATGGTCCGCGTGGCGGACAATTCCGGGGCGAAGAAGGCCCTGGTCATTCGCGTGCTCGGCGGGACGCGCCGCCGCTACGCCGGCCTGGGTGACCGGGTGGTAATCGCGGTGAAGGACGCGCTGCCGAGTGGCACGGTGAAGAAGTCGGCGGTGGCGAAGGCCGTCGTCGTGCGCACGGTGAAGGAGACGCGTCGCAAGGACGGGACGTACATCCGCTTCGACGAGAACGCGGTGGTGATCATCAATGACGCGGGGGAACCGGTGGGCACCCGTATCTTCGGGCCGGTGGCGCGCGAGCTGCGCGAGAAGCGGTACATGAAGATCGTCTCGCTGGCCCCGGAGGTGCTGTAGCATGCGAGTCCTCAGGTACCGCAAGAACGAAGGTAAGCGCCTCGGCGCCGGCCGTCACGCCATCAAGGCGGAGCGGGTGTCGATGCCCGTCACGAAGGGTGACACCGTGCGCGTGATGCGCGGCGAAGACAAGGGCAAGGAAGGGAAGGTGCTGCGCGTCTACCCGAAGACGGGGCGGGTGACCGTTGAAGGGGTGAAGATGGTGAAGCGGCACCGGAAGGCCCGGCGTGCGGAAGAGCAGAGCCAGATTCTGGAGATGCCGGCGCCGATCCACCATTCGAACGTGATGTTGCTGGACCCGAAGGGCGGGAAGCCGACCCGGGTGACGCGTCGCATCGACGCGGACGGGACCAAGGAACGGATCGCCGTGAAGAG
>WBZL01002508.1_pt1 | contig 17828 bp, 7 predicted proteins | sample 5204291 | NCBI WGS metagenome assembly WBZL01 (sample SAMN12344345, study PRJNA552823) | activated sludge metagenome | biome: Activated sludge suspended growth; feature: Nitrification reactor; material: Wastewater; isolation source: activated sludge from nitrification reactor of wastewater treatment...
AAAGCGACCATGCAGATCGCGGAATGGGTAGAACTCCCCTACCCAGGGGCATCACTCAGGGAGTGCCACCTGCACTCGATACGTGCGACCGGAGCGCACGAAGAGGCCACGCCCCTGCGGGAACTCAGCCTTGTTCAGGCGACCGAAACTGGTCTTGTAGAGGCTGTCGCCGTCCATCTGTTCGGGCTGCAGCGAGATTCCGTAGCGACCCGATTTCACCGACTGCAGCAGCGGCCAACTACCGGCAAGACTGCTCGTCTCACCCTCGGCGATCACGAAACGCTCCTGCCCGCGACACGCCTTCACCAACTCCTGCACCGACTGGTCGGCGACACTGTTCAGCAGGTCTCCGACGGCCTCGATCACCACCACGGTGTCGGCACTCGTCGGGTCGTCCGCCGCGATCTTCTGTGCCCACTCAGAGGCGACCTGATTGATCTCATCGGGACTCAGCGCGGCGACGTCCCACTCGAGACCGACGAGCGGCGAGCGCCGCCGACCGAGGTACACGAACTTGGTCGCCGGCCGCGCCGCACGCAACGAGCGCACCACCGAGGCCAGAGCCGTCGTGCGTCCACTCTGCGGCGGACCGCTGATGAGGAACACACCGGTCGGATCGAACGTGATCGGTTCGAGGCTCTCGTCCCAGACACCGAGCACGGGTTCGCTGCCGACCGACGTGGGCAGCTCCGACGCGAGGATGCGATCCGGCAGCCGCTTCACCCGCGGCACGGGCGTGAAGCCGTTGCGCACCATCGACGCGGAGAAGCGACCGATCTCGTGCGCCTGACGGGCGACGTTGGGATCACCACCGAGCACGGCCACCTGGATCTCCTGGCCGTCGAGGAAGCCGCGGCCGGGGGGCGACGTGGCGGTGAACCCGTCGGCAGGAGCATTCAACATCGCATAGTCCATGTCGTTCGCCATACGCAGCACGAGGCGGCGCTGCACCGCCGAACTGAGGCTGGAGGGCAACGCCGCAGGTCGGTCGGCGGCGATCACGACGTGCACGCCCACCGGTCGCCCATCGCCCATGATGCTCTGGAACATCTCGAACCAACGGCTGCGCTCACCGAGCTCGTAGGCCTGCCGGAAGGCGGCGAAGTTGTCGACGAGCAGCAGGACGCGTTCTTCGTCGCGATTGCCCGATCGCTCGCGGTACTGCACCACGGTGTCGGCCTTCTGTGCGGCATAGCGCAGGGCACGGTCGTCGATCAGCGCCCGCAGCTGCTTCAGGACGCGCACAACACGCTCGTGATCGTCGGCTGAGACGACGGCCGCGACGTGAGGCAGCTCCTCCAGCATCTGCAGACCCCTGGACCCGAAGTCGAACGCGAACACAGTGACGGGGCCACCGCGAGCGGGAGCGAACCCGGCCGCCACAGCCAGGGTGCGCAGGAACGTGCTCTTCCCGGAGGCGCCGGTGCCGTACACGGCCATGTTGCCGTCCTTGTCCGGCACGAACCCGACAACCGGTTGATCCTGCTCCTCGGGAGCGTCGGCAACACCGAACACCAGCACTTCATCGGTGCGTGCCGTGGGCAGTGCCTCCAGCCGGTAGGTGACCGTCAGCTCCGGCAACCACGGTCGACGAGCGGCAGGAAGGCCGAGCTTCGTCGACGTCTCCGCGATGTTGGTGACGATGCGGCGGATGTCATTCGGGCCCGACACGCTCTCGCTCGGGCGGCCTGGCTCGTCGGGCTCCTCCCAGGCGGGGCCCTGGCCGAAGGGCAACTCGACGACATCGATCGACGGCTTCGGTGGCTCCTTCGAGGTCCAGCCGCCCACATAGGCGGACTGGAAGGAGGCAAGGCGCCCAGGGCCGGTCTTGGCGATGCCACGACCCGGCAACGACGGATCGAACGTGGCCGCCACCGGCGCGCCGACCACATCGGTGGAGTCGGCCTCGTCGGCCATGCGCAGGGCAACGCGAAGGTTCGTGTTGGCGCGCAGGTTGTCCTTGATCACGCCGGCAGGACGCTGGGTGGCAAGGATCAGGTGCAGCCCCAGCGAGCGGCCGCGCTGGGCGATGTTGACCACCCCGTCGACGAACTCGGGCACCTCGGACACCAGGGCAGCGAACTCGTCGACGATGATCACCAGGCTGGGCGGGCACTCCGGGTCGTTGCGCCGTTCGAGCTCGAGCAGATCCTTGGCCTTCTTCGTGTTCAACAGGTGTTCGCGGCGGCGCAGCTCGGCCGTCAGCGACGTGAGTGCGCGCCGCACGAGGTGAGGGCTGAGGTCGGTGACCAGGCCCACGCTGTGGGGCAGGTGGACACAGTCCGCGAACGCCGCGCCGCCCTTGTAGTCGACGAACAGGAAGTTGACGCGCGTGGGGCTGTGCGCAGCCGCCATGCCGAGGATCCAACTCTGCAGGAACTCGCTCTTGCCCGCGCCGGTGGTGCCGCCGACCAACGCGTGCGGCCCGTGAGCGCGCAGGTCGAGGTAGAAGCGGTCGGAGATGCCCTGACCGACGAGCGCGCGCAGATGGTTGTCACGCTTCAGGCGGGGTGTGCCGGGTGCCGGCGGCAGCGAGTTCGAGCCCTTCCAGCGCTCGATGATGTCGTCGGTGGATTCGCCCGCTTCGAGGCCGGCGAGCGTGAGGAACGACACCGAACGCGGCAGGTCGCTCTGGTCTTCCACCAACGCACCTGCATCCACCACTGGTGAAAGACCACGCGCCAGGTGAGTGACCGCGTTCTGATCGAGCGGCTCGAGCTCCATCGGCACCACGGCCTCGCCGCCCTTCACGTACCCGGCGGTGCCGACACCCGTGTTGGGGTTCACCTCCAGGTAGGTGCGGCACGCCGCTGGGAGTCGCTCGACGGATGACGCACGCCAGATCACGTGCACACCCTGAGCAGGCCCGCGCTCGGCGATCTGCACCAGGCGGCTGCGATCGGCGACAGCGGCAGCATCCTCCACGAACAGCACGACGATCGGCAAAGCCATCTGGCCCTGCTCGCGGCGGGCCTGGGCGCGCTGGTCGATGAGATCCTCGATCGCGGCGATGAGGTTGGTCGCCGCCTGCTGGGTGGTGACGAGGTGGTCGACGGGGATCGGCGAGAACTCCGACGACGTGTGCGGCAGCCACTTGAGGAACGACCACTTTACTAACTGAGCCGGCGAGACCGTGGCCGCCAACACGACTTCCGCCGGTGAGTGCAGGCCGACGAGTTGCATGAGCAGGCCCAGCGCCAGATCGTGTGCCGCGCCATCAGGTCCGGCGATGCCGACACATCCCGACTCGCGCAGGCTCGCAACCACCGGAACACGGTCCACCATGCGGTACTGGTCCGCCACCGCGAGCAGTTCCCGCCACAACTCGGGGCTGGTGTTGTTGGAGGTGGGCAACTTCACCGAGTTGCGTGACGGCCGGGTTCCCAGACCGAGGCGAAGGTCCAAGAAGGCCTCGTGTTCCGGTCGGCGGGTCCACGTCAACTGACCGAGGCGGGCCACGTCGGCCGCCACCTCATTGACCGACGGGTGCTCACGGCGACGCTCGTTGCGCTCCTTCTCGCCCGCGTACTGCAGCTGCACGGCGAGATCGGTGAGCGCACTGCGGAAGACGGCCGCTCCGTGCTTGAACCCACGTGCACCGGCGGACCGGTTCTCGAAGTAGTTGCCGATCAGCATCACCGGCGACAACAACATGAAGATGAACGAGGTCTTGGCCCCGTTCGAGATCGCGAACATCACACCCGCCATCAACAGAGGGGCGAGGAACGGGATGAACGGGAACCGTGCCGGCTGGGGTCGGGCGGGGGGTTCGGGGGCGATCAGTTCCACGCCCTGGTACTGAGGGTCGAGGCGCGGCGAGCGGTTGAACTCCACCGACTGGCTGCTCGGCGGCTGGGCGGCTCCGGTGATCGTGTGCAGGGTGACGCTGAAGGTGGTGTCGCCCACACGCACCTCGTCGATGGCGCGCACCACGGCTCTCTGCACGAACTCGTAGCCGACCTGCACCCCGTTGGCCGAGTTGTCGTCGATCACCTCGACCATGTCGCTGACATTGATCTTGGCGTGGCGCTTGGACACCAGCGGGTCGGAGAGGCGCACCTCGCAGGAGCGGTCGCGCCCCACCAGGGTGGTGCCGCCGGAGAGGTTGAACGTGCGACCCGCATCGGGACCGCTCAGCACGCGCAGAGTCGCCACCGGCGGGCGGCCGGTGGACCCATCGCCCGCCGCATTCGTGAGCGCGATGACGTCACCGTTGCGAATACCGGCCTCACCGAGAGGGGTGGCGGCCGAGACCGTGCGCTCGGTGGAGGTGCCGGGGTTGACCCGCAGGCATAGCGTCGGTCCGGGCACTGCGGTGGTGCGCGAGCGCGGGTGGCTGATGCGCAGCCGCTCGGCCACCTGGCCGGCGGTCGCCGTCGCATCGACCGACACGAGCAGGTCGTCGGCGGCATCTCCGGAGGTGAGCGTCAGCTTCAACTTCATGTCATGACTCCCTCGTCAACAGCGATGTGAGGCTGAGCTTGGCCTTCCACCGATCTGCGAAACCCATCTGCCCGTGCATCTCCTTCAACGTCGCGCGCACTGCCGCCCAGTACGCGTCCACGTCGGCCTCGGTGGGCTCGCCGGGCCCGAACACCGCGCGGTCGGCATACAGCGCGAGATCGTGCACCTCTGCGCCGGTGAAGGCGGCCAACTCGGGGCGAGTCGCGACACGCGGCAGGGGACGCCCCATGTCGCGGAAGGCGTCCACCAACTCCTTCCACCCGTTGGCGATCCGCTGGTTGGGCGCACCGTGCGAGCGGCGCTGCTGGCCCCGCCTGCGCTTGAGCCCGAGAATCAGCGAGAACACGCCGCCGAGGAGGAGTGCAGGCGACGCGAAGGCCACCGAGGTGAGCAACATCCGGGTGAAGCTGCCGCTCTCACCGGCGAGCGCCTCTTCCTGCTCCTTCGTGCGGTCCTTCGTGGCGACGATCCCGGTGGCCGGCTTCACCGGAATGTCGGGCACGATGTTCGGCGGGGGCGGCGGCACCTGAGTCGGCCGGTCCGGTGGCTGATCGCGCTGGTCGTCGACCTGCTGCGGGATCTGGGTGCGGGGCGGCGTGGTGGGCAGCGCCACCCAGCCGGCCCCTGCGATGGGGATCTCGATCCACGCCTCGGTCTCGTCACCGTGGATCGCGTGCGGCCCCGATCCTGTTGCGTCGTCGGGAAGGCGATAGCCCATCACCACCCTCACCGGCACCTCGTACGCGGTGGCCACGAGACCCGCCGTGGCCGCGTACTGCTCCGCCTCGCCCACGAGGTCGCGGGCCGTGACGAAGCGATCGAGGCGAGCTGCCCCGTGCCCGGAGGGCAGGGGGTCGCCCTCCGGGTCGGGGTAGTAGCCCAACCGCTGCATCGCGTCCACGAGCGCGAAGGCCTTGAGCACCTTGTTCGGCTGGGCGGCAACCCCCTCGATGTCGGCCCCGAACGCCGTCACCGCGGCAATCGGCGTCACATCGGGTGCGAGTTGGGGGATGGCCTCCAGGTCGGTGCGGCCCTCCACCTCCGAGCGGGTCGTCGGCACGACCACATCCAACCAGTACTCGTCGTCGGGCCGCAGGCCCACCGGGGCAGCAGCGGTGTCCGTGGTGTGGTTGTAGCGGTAGGCCTCGGTGAGCTGCTCGGCGCGTGGCCCACCGAAGCGCACGGACCTCACCTCGCCGACGGTCGGCACCCACACCGAGTCGGCAGGGAAACCCCGCCCGATCACCACATGCACCGTCGTCGTCTCGCCGGGGAAATCGGGCTGTACGTCGTCGCCGACGCGCTCGAAAAGGCCGGAGGTGCCGTCGGCCGAGCCGGCGACGCGCCACACCAAGCCGTCGTAGACATCCATCGTCGCGAGTCGGATCGGCACGCCGACCGGCACACCTTCGATGGTGAACAAGGTCTCGTCCTTCAGCGCCTTGATGTAGCGCCGATAGCCGTTCAGCGGGCTGGGGTAGAGCGAGGGGTCGAACGGCGGGTGCAACTCCGAACGCCACACGGTGCGCTCCGACGCGTCGACCATCGGCAGGTGCGGCCCGACGACCAGGCCGGCCAGTGACACGGCCACGAGCATCCCCGCCGCGGCTGCCAACCGGTTCGGGCGAGGACGATGGTTCACGACCGGTCGCGCCCGATGGTGGCGCACCGACATCCAGGTGACAGCTCCCACGGTGAGCAACGCCCCGTGCGCCAACGTGGAGACCGGCTGCTCGACGCCACAGAGGATGCCCAACGCCAATGTGCCGTAGACGGGCAGCAGGGCAACCCACGCCGAGCGGGTGCGACGGGCGACCGAGTAGCCGACCGACGTCGACACCATCCCGCAGATCGCAGGCACGATCATGAGACCCGAGCGGCTCCCGGCGGGGGGCGACGTGGTGAGCAGACGCTTCCACCCATCGACGATGGAGGTCAGTGAGGTGCGCAGTGTGTCGATCGAGGGCAGGAATCCTGCCGTTGCCTGGTCGTGGAGGGCGACGGTGCCGACCACGAGCACATACACCACCAGCGTGATCGCTGCGGTCAACAGTGGTTCCGTGCGTCGGCGTGCCGTGACATGGCTGACGGCAATACCGGCGACCACAGCCACGAGTGCGGGCAGCATGAACTCCACCCCGCCGAAGGACGAGCGGAACGAGTACAGGGCGATCGCCGACAGCCCGGCGACGAATCCGGCGTCGACCAGTTCCTCACGAGTGACGTACTTGGCTGGAGCGGCAGTCATTGCTGCATCACCAGGAACAGGCCGCGTTCGAACTCGTCGAGGGCGGGCACGTCGAGAGAGGTCATGTCGCCGACCTGGCGGCGACGCAGTACACCCGCTGTGTCGGCACGGAAGAGCAGCATCCGGCCCTGGGTGGCCACGAGCGACGCCGCCTGGCGTACCGATTCGTGGGTTGCCAGGCTGCCCGTCACCAGCACCACCATCGTGGCACCACCGGCGACGCGATTGGCGATGCCGACACAGTCGGTGAGGTCACCGTCCTTGGCCCGAGGGTCGAGGCGCGAGCAGCTGTCCAGCAGGGTCTGGCCGGTTCCCGAGCCGAGTGGCCGACCGCCACCGACGAACCTCACGGTCTGCTCGTCGCGCAGCGCGCGCAGTGCGAACGACGCCGCCAACGACACGGCCAGCTCGAACTCCGCCTCGTCGCGGTAGTCGCCGGCGAGCTCGCTGATCATCACCACCAGCTCCGAACGGCGAGTGTCGACGAACTGGCGCACCATCAACTTGTCCAGCTTGGCGGAGCTGCGCCAGTGGATGTGGCGGCGATCGTCGCCGGGCACGTACTCACGCAGGGTGTGGAACGCGATGTCACTCGGCGAGAGATCCTTGGTGGCCTGTCCCTCGAGGTCGCGCAAGAAGCCGGCTCCGAGCCGGTCGAGGCGCGAGGTGTGCGGGTGGATGAACAGCTCTTCCACACCCGACCACCGCCGCTCGCGGCGCACGAGGCCCAACGGGTCGGAACGCACGCTCGACACCGGCCCCACCTGCAGGACCGCACGGCGATGGGTGGGCAACGTGAACAGTTCGTCGTGCGCAGCGCCCGGCGCGAGTGAGGGAACCGTGAACTGAGCAACCCCGGACCCGACCGTCAGCTCGATGCTGAGCGGCAGCGAGCGCACCCCGCCCGAGTTCCGCACCACGATCTCACCACCGGCGCGTTCGCCCGCCACCACCCGCCTGGGCTGCAGGCGCAGCTCCGTCGCCAGCTCCATCCTCCCGAGGGTGAAGGGCACGGCCACCACGAGGGCCATCAGAGTGGCACCCGCGAGCACGGCCATCTCCTCCCACCCGAGCTGCCACGCGAGCAGCCACCCCAACGTCGACATCGCCGCGACGAGCCAGCCGATCGGGGTGATCGGCTCGATCCACGGGCGTAGGCGCTGGAGGAGCAGCTTCACGGAACTCCTCAGCCCGCCCGCTCGGTGGGAGCCTGCAGGTCGGCGAGAATGCGGCTGAGCACGCCGGTGACGCTGCCGCCGGAGAACTCGGCATCAGGGGTGAGTTGGATGCGATGCGAGAGCACCGGCTCGGCGAGTTCCTTCACGTCATCGGGCACCACATAGTGACGGCCGTTCGCCGCGGCCCAGGTCTTCGCCGAGCGCACGAGCGACAGGCAGCCGCGCACGCTGACACCGAGCTTCACCTCGGGGGCCCGCCTCGTCTCTTCCGCGATGCGGGCGATGTACGAGAGCACGACCGGGTCGACGTGCACCGTGCCGGCGAGGTTCGACATGTCGACCACGGCCGCGGAGGTGATGATCGGGCGCACCCCCGCCGCGCGGTTGCGGTTCACCGCGTCGGCCAGGAGGGCCACGGTGTGTTCGTGGTCGGGGTAGCCGAGGCTGGTCTTGATGAGGAAGCGGTCGAGTTGCGCCTCTGGCAGGCGGTACGTACCGGCCTGTTCGATCGGGTTCTGGGTGGCGATCACCATGAACGGACTGCCCACCGCGTGGCTCACCCCGTCGACGCTGATCTTGCCCTCCTCCATCACCTCCAGCAGGGCGGCCTGCGTCTTCGGCGAAGCGCGGTTGATCTCGTCGGCCACCACCACCGTGGCGAAGATCGGCCCGCGGTGGAACTCGAACTGGCCGGAGCGTTGATCGAGGATACTCACGCCGGTCACGTCGCTCGGCAACAGGTCGGGGGTGAACTGGATGCGCGTCTGGGTGCCCTGGATCGTGTTGGCCAGCGCCTTGGCGAGCATCGTCTTGCCCGTCCCCGGCACGTCCTCGAGGAGGAGGTGGCCCTGCGAGAGCAGCGATGCGAGCACGAGCCGAACGGAGTGGGTCTTGCCCACCACGGCGGCCTCGATGTTGCGCACCAACTTGTCGAACGTGTCGGCGAACCAATGTGCCTGTTCGGGTGTCATGTTCCTGCTTTCATCTCGATTACCAGTTCTTCCAGGTCGTGACGGTGTTGCTCTGCACACCATTGACGGTGCACGAGACGTTGGAGACGTTGCCGTACATCATGTAGGTGTCGAAGTTCCATGAACCGCTGCCGTCGGCGTTCACGTAGTACGGGCCGAGCGACCCGACGTTTGCGTTGCATCGAAGTGTCAGCGACTGACCGGGCGACCACCCAGAGGTGTTGATGTGCACCCATTTGCAGTTGTAGGCGCTACAGGACCCTTCGTTCGCGGAGCCACCGGTGTACATCGCTCCTTGCGAGACCAGAACCGAGATCGGCTGGCCGCCGGTGGTGGCCTGGCTGGTGGCGGGCGAGGAGGTGGAGCGCCCGTCGCTGACGGTCACTGTGAGCGTGCGGGTCTGGTTGTAGCCGTAGGTTCGCGTCACGGGGCCATTCAGGGAGTTGCTGATCACCCCGTCGGTGTTGACGCTCGCCACCACCGACGCACCGCAGTCGCCATTGGCCGTGGCTGACCAGTTCCAGGTGATGTCCTGGCCGGACGTGGACGACCATGCGCTCGGGGTGTTGGGCGCGCCGTACGGGGCGCCACTCATCGTGTTGCTGTTCGTGTAGTAGCGACCGTTGTAGGCACGGATGGTGACCGAGTAGGTGCGGCAGTTGACCAGCCCGGAGATGATTCCGTTGCCCGGGAGCGCACTCCAGGCGCCGCCCACGCTGTACTCGTACGTGCCGGTGCCCGTGTCGTTCTCCCAATTGGCGGTGCCGGTGTAGACGATCTGCAACTGGCCCGACCCGGCCTCGTTGACGGCCGTGATCGTCGGCGCCGAGGGAGGCTGGATCACCTTGTAGAGCAGGGTGCCGGCGGCGAGGCTCCAGCCGCGCTTGTTGTGTGCCCACACCGAGAAGGTGCGATTACCGCTGGGAGGATCCATCGGCTGCGACGTGGTCTGCCCCGAGCCGGTCTCGATGGTCGGCCCACCGCCGTCCACGCTGATGCGGTAGTTGTCGATCGGGTCGCCGCCGTCGAACGTCGGGGCCGCCCATGTCACCGTGACACTCGCTCCGTTGGTGCCCGGCACATCCTGCACCACCACATTCCGCGGGGCATCGGGCACGGTGTACGGGTGACCGGGTTGTGACCACGCGCTCGTCTCGCTCTTGCCGCCGTTCGTCTCGGCACGGTTGCGGGCGATGATCGCGAACGCGTAGTTCTGCCCGTTCTTCAAGCCGGTGACGACATAGGAGTACGGCGGACTGGCGGACAGCTCGGAGATCACCACGCCCGGGTCGTTGACCAACAGCTGATAGCCCTCCACCGGACTGCCGTCGGGAACGACGGGATCCCACTCCACAGTGAGGCTTCCATCCCCCTCGTCCGTGATCCGTGGCGGGTTGGGGCGGTCGGGCACCTGGTCGGGCCGCACCTGCAGCGACGGCAAGGACTCCGGGCCGTCGCCCGCCTCGTTGTGGGCAGTGACGGTGAACTGCACCGGCACGTCGTTGGGCAGCCCCTCGATGGTCACCAGCGTCTGACCACCGGTGTGCTGCTGGCCACCCGGCCACTTCACGACGAAGTCCGCGTCGGTTCTCGTGCCCTGCCAGAAATCGGGGTCGCTCCACCCGATGTTCAGCACCACCGTGTGGCTGCGCACTTCCAACACCGTCGGCGGCGAAGGCTGCAGCGGCGGGCCGATCACGTTGTAGGTGATGGTGCCAGTGGCCCTGCGCGGGTCGGATGACTGCGATGCCTGACCCTCGGCCGCCGGCTCATCTGCAGCATCGGCGAGCACATAACGCACCACGATGGTTCCCGCGAACGCAGGATCGGGTGTGTAGGTGATCACGGTGCTGGTGCCGTCGAGCGAGTAGTCGAGGCTGCCCCACTGCTCACCCTGGTCAGGACCCACCACCTGGATCAGGCGCAAGGGCTGCCCTTCGGCGGCGAACGAGTTCACCGCCCCTTCCGACACGTCGTGGGTGACGGTCTCGCTGTTCTTCAGCCGGAACGTGAAGTTCGGCGCCGTCGGCTTCGGGCGGGTGCTGCGGACCACCACGACCCGAACCGCTCCGGTCGCCGACATGCTGCCGTGCTGCACCGTGTACGTGTACTCCGTCAACGCACCCAGCACGGCGTCGGAGTGAGGTGTCACGGTCAACAGACCCGCCGGAGACAGCTGCACATCGGCGACGGGCGCCCCGACCGCCTTCAAGCCGGAGAATGCTCGCTCACCGCTGGTGTTCCGGTCGATCACGAAGCCCTCCGACACGAGGTCGAGCGTCACCGGCGCGCCGAGGCGCTCGACCTTCACCACCGCTGGTGAGGTGTGGATCGGCAGCGGGCCGTCGTAGGTGATCGTGATCGGCACCTCGAGGCGTACGGTTCGGGAAGGGTTCGAGGGGTCATCGGTGACCTCGAAGGAAACTCGCCCCGTCGGCTGGAACAACTCGGGCGACACTTCCGTGGCGGTGTACACGAACCGGGTCATGTCGCCGGGGAGGTACTCGGTGGTGCCACGGATGCCCTTCAGCTCGGAACCGGCCAGCACGGCATCGCCCGGGTCGACGATGTCGGCCAGGCGGATCTCCAACGACTGCCCCATGGCAACCGTCAGCTCGGGCAGAGGATCGCGCAGGCGGGGCAGTCGGTCGCCGGCCTTCGGCACCAGGATGAGCGCCGAGGCCTCGTTCCCGTCGAAGTCGACCACCGTGTAGAGCACGAGGCGGTCTTCGTCGGTCTGAGTGAACGTGATCGTGTCGCCGGCGACCGAGCCGGCGTCGGCCGGGTAGAGGCTCTTCAACACGATGTCGGAGCGGTTGCCCGCGGAGTCGGGTGTGCGCGCGCTGTCGGGGTCGTCGTCGTTGTCGAACGGATTCACGGTCGCCGTGCCGGGATTGCTCCCTTCGGGGACGGCGATGTCGTCGCGGAGGTTGGGGGGGAGCAGGGGCGCATCGGGGTCGGCATGCACGATGATCGCCGCATACGACAGGCCACCCCGGCCGTCGCCCACCGTGTAACGAGCCACGTAGGTGCCTTCACCCGGCACCATCAGGATCAACTGGCGCCCTTCAGCCACAGTTGGCTCGAGCGCCTCCGACCCCTGCTGCGCGACAGCCTCGGTGACGGTCAACTCGTCGCCGTCGGGATCGGTGTCGTTGGCCAGCACCGCCAGCTGCAAGGTGCGGTTCGGCCGAACGGTCACCTCGTCGCGCACCGCGACAGGGGCGTGGTTGGCGCTGCTCACCACCGTCACCCTCACGACCGCGGGCGCGCTGCGTGCACCCTTCGAGTCGATGAGTTGGTAGGTGAACGAGTCGGGCCCGGCGGAATCGGGCCACGCCTGATACACGAAGTTGCCGTCCTCGATCGTCACCGCACCGAGGGTGGCGGTGGAGCCCTGATCACTGATCGGCCCGAAGCCGAGCAGGCGCACCGAGTCGCCGTCGGGGTCGACCCCGTCGACGGGCACCTCCACCGTTGCCCGCCCGCCCGAGTACACGCGGGCCTCCAGCGGCTTGGCCTGAGGAGCGGTGTTGTCCTTGTCGGCGGCGACGACATCGATCTGCACCTGGGCCGACATGGCCCGCTGTCCGTCGAGCAGGGGAGAATCGTCGGCGGTGTAGCTGAGGTACACCCGACCCGCTTCTTCGCCCGCGAGGAAGCGCACCTTGTTGCCGCTGATCCACACATTGCCGCCGATGGTGGACGTCTCGATCTTCGCCAAGGTGACCGTCAGCGGGTCGGCGTCGGGGTCGGTGTCGTTGGCGAGCACATCGACGGTGACGACATCGCCCGCCCTCACCACCGCACGGTCACCCTGCACGTCGGGCGGAAGGTTGTCGGCCGGCACCAGCACCTGCACCAGCAACTGGGCGGTGACCGGCTGGTTCACCCCGTCGGACACGCTGTAGGTGATGGGGATCGGCCGGGTGGGCTCGGGCACGCTGCCGGCCGTCACCCTCACGAACTGGCCGTTGACCACCACCACCTCGGCCTCGGGGATCGTCGGGTCGTCGATCACTGCATCGGTGACCACCATCAGATCGCCGTCGGCATCGAAGTCGTTGCCGAGCACATTGATGTTGACGCTGCGCCCGCGCTGCACGTTGACGTTGTCGCTCACGGCCACCGGCGGTGTGTTCTCGATGGTCTCCAGCGCCCGGAAGCGGATGACCCCGAACCCACCCTCGGGCCCCCCGTCGGATGCCGTGTAGGTGACGCGGTAGTCGCCCCGAGCCGTGGCCCGCAGCCTCAGCTCGCCGTCGTCGCCCTGGCTGACGGACAGCACACCCTTGTCGCCCTCCGCGATCGTCACCTGTGCGAGCACGAGCTGATCGTCGTTCGCGTCGGAGTCGTTCTCCAACGGGTGCAGCACCACCTCGGTGCCGACCTTGCCCTCCACGTAGTCGTTGCGGGCAATGGGCGGCAGCGGCGTGCCCGCGGGCCGCACCTCCACGATCAGCGGCTGCTCCACGGTCGTACCGGCGATGTCGGCAACCATGACGGTGATGGTCTTGGCGTCGGGTGACGTGCCGACGGCCGAGTACTTGATGGTGCCGTTGGCGTTGAACTCCACGGTGCCCTGTCCGGCGGCATCGGCGCCGACCACCGACATCGCATCGCCGTCGGCATCGATCATGTCGACGAGCACGTTGTACTCCACCGACTTGCCCTGCTCCACCACCGTTCGGCTGGGGCGCACCGCCTCGGGCGGGCTCCCATGCTGGCTGGCGGGGGTGACCACGATCGTCAGCTCCGCCTCCGCCTTCGCGCCATTGCCGTCGTTGATGGTGTAGGGCACCGTGATCGATCCCGTGGGCGCGTCGAGCGGCGCCTGGTACTGGAACGTCTGCCCATGATCGATGATCGACAAGGTTCCGCTGCGCTCCGCGTCCCACGAGTCGGGCATCTCCACCGAGAGCGCGTCGCAGTTCGGATCGCGATCGTTGTCGAGCACGGGCATGCGCACCGTCTCGCCCTGGTGCACGCCGTAGGTGTCGGGCACCGGCTCGGGTTCGGCGGGCGTCTTCGTGTCGCACTCGGCCGGTTCCGGATCGGCGGTGGTCGGGGGATCCACCGGCGATTCCTCAGGCATCACCTCGTCCCAGTTGTCCACCTCCGTCGGTGGTTCGTCGGCATTGACGAGGAAGACGTCGCCGTTCTGGCCGTTGAGGGCGATGATGCGGCCGTTGACCCGGAAGGTGAGGTCGTCACTGGTTCCGACCTCACCGATGGTCCAGCTCTTCGGGGCTGCCCCGCCGCACTGCTGCAGATAGGTCTGGCTGCCCGCCCACGCGGCGTGGATGCACCCGCCGAGCCGCACCGGCGCGGCGGGGTGTCCCGAGGCCTGGGCCACCTGGGTGACGGCCGCGGTCTTCAGCGACACGCTCCACAGCCCCGAAGTGCCGGCGACCAGCACCTCATCGGCACGGGGCCCCGGTTGCTGCAGCATCACGTCGACATCGCCCACTGCGACCGGCTCGTCGCGACCCGGCCAGGCGAGGTACGTGCCCGAGTCCGAGCTGTACATCAGCACCGGCACCTCGCCGACGGCGGTCAGGCGGGCACCCTCCGGTACGTCGAACCCGAGGTCCAACGACTGCCGGCCGGACGGGTGAGGCGCCTGATGGTCGTCGAGACGCACCACCCAGTACAAGGCGTTGATCGGGTCGACGATGAGCGCATCGCCGTCGGCCGACACCGCGGCAACGGTGCGGCTGGACAACTGAAGCTTCAACGCCTGCTCGGGATCCGCAGTTGACGACGCAAGATCGAGATCCTGGCCCACCCACGCCAGGCCGGCGGTCTGATCCACGATCACCGACACACCCGCGCGCGAGTCGCGGAGCTTGCCGCCGGTCTTGTCGTTGACCGGCTCCATCCGCACCATGACCGGATCGAGCTTCGCCGTCCCCGGAGGGAACCCGAGCGTCACCTGCGGCCCGAGCTGCCACATCTCGGCAGCCTCCAGCCCGTCGGTCTTCACGGCAGCGTCGAGCGCGCGGTTCTGGCTGTTCAACCGACCCACATAGCCGGTGTCGGTGTTGAACACCCACACGCTGGCGTCATCCAGGTTGACCTTGGTCGCGTGGTAGCCGTCGGAACGGATCGCGGCGAACACGAGCACGGCACTCACCAGCCCCAGCACCGTTGCCGAGGCGATCGAGCGGCCGGACCACCGGCGCTGCCAGGGACGCGCCGAACGGCTCATCCGCCCACGCACCATTCGGTGGGGTCGGAGTCCTGTTCACCCACGCGGGTGGCGACGACGGTGATGCACGTGGCCGAGGTCGCACCCGCGAGCGGCACGGTGGTGTCGCGCACCTCGATGATCTCGCCCGTGTCGGAACGCTCGACGAGGTACACATCGCCCTCCTGAGCATCGGGCGCGGTCCAGGTGAACGTGGCGGTGCCGTCTTCGGCCAGGGTGGCCGAGCCGGCCACCACGGCAGCCGGCCGTGTCGAACCGATCACCACCACCACCGCCTGGGTGGAAGGGGTCGTGGTCGACCCACTGTCGCCGCCGGCAGAGAGCGCGATGCCCACGACCGCCGCGGCAGCCACCACCACCCCACCCACCACGAAGGGCAGCTTCGACTTCGTCGGCGGCTGCTGATCTGGATCGGACGCAGGCGCGATCGAGGTCGGCGCCGACGGGCGGTGCACGGTGTCGGCCACCTGCGGCGGCGCCAGCAGACCTTCGCGCGGGCGTGGAGCCACCGGCGCCATGCCCACCGGGTTGGCGGGAACATGATCGATCGCCGCCGCGGTCATCGTCGGCTGGGCCTGGATCTCGGTGACGCCGCGGATGCGAGTGGCATCGTCGTCGTCGACGGTGGACCGGGAGCGAGCCGAACTCCCGTCGTCGGCCAACTCGAGCGGGGTGACCGCCAGTTTCAACTCGGCCTCGACACCCTGCAACTGACGAAGGAACTCCACCACCGACGAAGGCCGCTGATGAGGCTGCTTGGCCATGGCCTGGGCGAGCACCCGCTCCAAGGAGCGGGGCACATCGGGGCGGCCCAGCGACGGCAGCGGCGTCCGCTCGATACGAGCGATCAGCCCCAACCCGGTGTTGTCGCCGCCGGGAACCTCGAACGGCGAGCGGCCGGCGAGCAGGTGATACAGGGTTGCCGCCAGGGAGTAGACGTCTGCCTGCACACCCAAGTCGTCGGCGCCGAACGCCTCGGGAGGTGACCAGGGGATCGAGACCCCACCGGCATCGTCGGCATCCGGCCCCTGGGTGGCGGCGATACCGAAGTCCGCCAGACCGGGCCGGCGGAACTCGCTGGTGAGGATGTTGGCCGGTTTGATGTCGCGGTGCAGGATTCCGGCACGATGGGCCGTCTCCAGGGCACTGCCCACCTGGATCCCCACCCGCAATGCCTCGGCGACACCGAGGCGCTCCAGGCGTGCGCGGCGCAGGAAGTTGTCGCCCGGGTAGTACTCCATCACGATGTACGGCCGACCGTCGGGTGCCACGTCGGCCTGGAAGATCGTGACGATGTACGGGTGCGTCGACACGCGAGCCATCAAGTTGGCCTCGGCGGTGAACTGACGCCGTTGAGCCTCGCTCGCCATCGCATCGCCGACGAGCACCTTCACCGCCACTTGGCGATGGGGCATGTGCTGCTCGTACAGGAACACGTCGGCGTAGCCGCCGCTCCCGAGCAGCTGCAGCGGGGTGAAGCCCGCGATGGCCGGGGGTGTCGATGGTGGCCGGTTCGTCATCTCGGCCTCACCACCATCACCAGTTCGCCGGCAACGACCTGAGCGCCGAACGGCGCCTCGACCGCCACGCCCGGCCGACATTGCACCGTCGTGCCACCCACGAGCACGGTCGTGCCGTTGGTGGAGTGATGGTCGACCACCACCACACCGGCCGGCGACGGCGCGAAGGTGACATGGGTCTTGGAGAGTGTCGGATCATCGAGTGCGTAGAGCGCGGCAGCCGGCAATCGGGGGTCGGGCAACGGTGAGCGGCCCACGACTGCGCCGTTGCCGACGGCGATCGCCCGCCCATCTGCAAGCGCGAGCACCGCCGTGGTCGGCGCAGCCGCGGGCGGAACGACGCGATCCGCCCCAGGGTTTGGCGCTGGGCGATGGGCCGGGTCGGGTCGGAACGACATGGCAGCAGAGGCGTGCCCACCCTGCGCTGAACCTGCGGTGAGCACCGACCGTAGGCGTTCGACGAGTTCTTGGGGCAGCTGGCCGGTGAGTCGCAGCTTGACCCCACTGCGATCATCGATGATGACGCCCTCGCCGGTCTCGGTGCGCTTGACCAACAAGAAGAGCAATCCCAGCCCGGCGAAGATCGCCGTACTGAACGCGAGGACGGTGGCCCACGACGGGCGGAACACTCGCGCCAGACGGAAACGGTTCGGGGCGGTGGCCACCACGGTGTACCCGGCCGCCGCCGAAGCTGTCACGAAGGCTTCGGCCGCCGCACCCACGCCCATGCCGACCACATCGATGATGTGCTCGGTCGCCCCGAGGCTCGATGTGCGACCCGCCGCTTCCATGGTGGCAGCACCATAGGGAACCCGAACGTCCTGTACAAGAGAAGTGACGACATGTACTTCGGTACATGTAGTGAGTGGTCTGCCGCTCACCTCGTCCGTCGGGCAAGCTACTGCGTGTGCACACCCAGGACTCCGAGGAGCTGACGCTCGACACTTGGACCGCGTTGCTCGCCGGAAGTGCTCCCTGGTCGGGCGACGAGCCGCGCAAGGATGCGTGGAACCGACTGTTGATGTTCGGGCTCGTGCTCGTCGCCGGCACCACGATCGTGATCCTGTGCGCCACGCGCGACGTGGGCGCGCCACGATCGCTGGTCGCCATCGTCGTCGCCAGTGGGGCCCTCACCCTGCTCGCGGTGCAGGCCATCCTCCGGGTTGCACAACTCCCGCTTCGACCGCACGGTGTGTGGAGCAACCTCGCCCTGCGCGTGGTCCTGCTGGTGACGGC
>WBZL01002509.1_pt1 | contig 17825 bp, 19 predicted proteins | sample 5204291 | NCBI WGS metagenome assembly WBZL01 (sample SAMN12344345, study PRJNA552823) | activated sludge metagenome | biome: Activated sludge suspended growth; feature: Nitrification reactor; material: Wastewater; isolation source: activated sludge from nitrification reactor of wastewater...
CGGCTCGCGCTGCGGGTTCAGCGAAACCATCAGCGGCGTTTTGAACGGCAGCGGCTGCAGGCGGTTGATCAGGTAGGAGACGCTGACCGGCCGCCGGTCGAGTTCCTGAGCGCTCGACAGGTGTAATCGTTCACTCCCCCTATGCTGCTGCCGGAATGGCTGGGAGCGGCGGGAGCGGCAAGCCCTTGCGCGCGGCGGCGATGACGGTGCCGAGGTAGCGCCAGGAGGATGCCCCACGACGGCGGCAGGTTTCGATGACGCTGGCCAGGAGCGCGAAGGCGCGAGAGCCCGCTTCGGAGCGGGTACCGTGGCTGATGTGGCGTGCAATCACCCAGTGGCGCAGCGCCTGTTCGGCGGCGTTGTTGGAAAGCGGCAGAGGGGGCTCGGCGACCGGGCGCAGGATCACCTCCCAGTCGTAGAGAAATTCGCGCACGACGCTGCGTAGCGCCGGGTGGGCATCCATCCAATGCGCCTCGCATAGGTGCCGGAGCCGCGCGAGGTCGACGGCGTAGCGCACAGGCAGCCCTTCGGGCGGCGGATCGATCCTCGCCGCGTAGATGGCGTCCATCAGCGTTTGCATGAGGCCTTCCATTTCCTTGCCGACCCCGGCCACCCGTCTATCGGTCGATTCGGCCAGGCCTCGCAATTTACGCATCAGATGCGGCCAACAGCGCAGGCGGTTTTTCCAGGCGCGGTAGACGACGTAGCCATCGCTGATGAGAATGCCGTGATAGCCGTCTTGCAAGGCGTTCTCCAGCATTTCTGCGGTGCGCGGGCCAATGAGGAACAGCACCGTGTGGGTTGTGACCAAAGCCCACAGCCACAGCCGCAGGCCGGATTCCTTCCACGAGGTTTCATCCACATTCAGTTGCGGCGCCAGCACGATGTCCGCCACCAACAGGTCCTCCAGCGGGAAACTGGCGCGCCCCGCTTCCCGGATCGTCTCGTCGATCACGCCGGTGCTCAGCATCAGGCCGAATAATTCCATCAGCCCCTCGCGAATACGCGCCCGCGACAGGCGCATGCGCAGCCCAAGGAAGACGAGGACTCCGGCCAATTGGGGACCCACCAGGCGCCACTCGCCCAGCTCGACCTTCTCCCACTGGCTGTTCGGCGGTGCCCGCCAGGGCTGCGCACGGCTGACATGACCACAGGTACACTCCACTTCGAGCAGGAGATGACGCGTGACACTGAACATCAGCCCTATCCTGCCTTCTACCGGCGGGGCAAGGTCGATTTCGTCCCAGCCCGTGTAAGCCTCTGACTTGGCGTCCGCCGCCAGCGCTAAAGCACACGCCGCACAGTGCTCCGGTCGGTGCTCGCAAGTGGCGGTGACCGTCAGTTTCTGGGTACGGCCAAAGCCCGGACTGCCGAGCTGCTTGCCGGCCTTCTTCTTTGCCGCCTTCGGCGCGGATGGGGACTTCTCTTCCGATTGGGCCGTCTCTTCCCTTACCTCCCCGGTTTCCGTCTCCCCTTCATCCGCTTCTGCTGGGTTGGTCTCGCTTGGCGAATCCTGGCCCACCTCCGCGTCGCTGGCTCTCTCCCAAGGGGCCTGGCTCGTGGGCGGGCGCGAGCTGTTGTCCGGATTTTGGTTCAGCCGATCATGTAACTCTTTGACGTCGTCCAGCAAACGCTTCGACACCTCCAGCAATCGCTCCGCCGGCAGCTTCTTCAGCCACTCGTCGTTCATTTGCAGAAGGTCGTGCTTGCGCAGGTGCATCGCGTCGTGTCGTCGTTACGTTACGCCAATTATGACATAGAACTTGCCGCTGCGCGTGAATTTTTGCGGGGGTGTGAACGGTTACCTTACGATACATTCAACGCCACGCATGTTTTCGGCACCTGCCGGATGGGGAGCGATGCGCGTCATTCGGTGGTGGACAAGGATTGCCGTAGCCACCGTTGGCGCAATCTGTTCATTGTCGACGCGAGTGTGTTCCCGAGCAGCGGCGGCGAATCGCCATCACTGACCATCGAGGCCCTGGCGATCCGGGCCGGAGCGCATATCCGCAATCTGCTTGCGCAGCGCGAATTGTGAGGGAAAAAGTGGGGAGGTATCAGGAGGTTGGTCCCGCAGGCAAGTTCCCGGTTGGCCGCAGCAAAGCCAGGACCTCGTTCGCTACCAGCGCGCCAAGCACCAGCGAACCGCCGGTCAGGGTGCTTGCTGCCGGCTGTTCTCCGGCACCGAGCCAGGCCCAGGTGACACCGAAAACGACTTCAAGCAGACCGAGCAAGGCAATCTCCGGCGCTGGCAGTTCACGCGACAGGCGTACCACCAGCAGACAAGGAATTGCCAGTTGCACGACTCCGAGCAGTGCCAGCAGACCGAGGTCATGGACCGAGGCCTGAAAGGGATACGCCATCGGCAGAGTCAAGGCGGCTGACAGCACGGCACCGATCAGGACGGCTGGCAACATGTTCTGGCGAGCCGTTCCGTCAGCAGTGGTCCGGCGACGACCGACATGCTGCAGCGTCGTGAAGTTGAGCGCGGCGGCCAGCGGCACGGCGAGCGCGACCAGGGTTCCCGTCAGCGACAAGCCACTTTGCGCTTCCTGTCCGAACATCCAGGCAATGCCCGTGCCGGCCACCACGATTGCCAGCCAGGTCCGGGCTGGCAGCCGGTGCTGCAGGAAGATGCGGGTGAACAGGGCCGTGATCAAGGGGCCGATGGCCATCGTTACCAGGACGTTGGCGACCGTGGTGAGGGTAATCGCCAGCATGAAAGCGGTGAACATCACCGCCCAGCAGAGGCCAGAGAACCACACTGGCCACGCAGCGTTCCCCAGCTCGTGCCACAGGCCGGGTCCGCGCAACAGCGTCAGCGCGACACTCAGCGCCAGCGCATTGAACAGGCTGCGCCAGAACGTAACTTCAAAGCCGCTTGCGGCATCGAGATGGCGCGAGACCACTCCGGCGATGCTCCAGAGCAGTGTTACCAGCACCATCAGAGCGGCAGCACGGCGATGTGACATTTCAGCGCTTCCTGCCGCGAAGCGTCCGCAGCGTTTATCAAGGGGGCGCCATTGTGCCTGATTTCACGGGCCTTGAAAGTGCCGCTGCGAGTGCTGCGAGTTTTCCGACTCCGCTGCCGTGCAGCTCAGGAGTAACTGCGCTGGATCAGGTAGCCGCCCGCGGCGTTCGGCAAGGACTCGACCAGCACGTAGCTGTCGATCTGCCAGAGCAGTGCCGGCGCGGCGCTGGGCGCGATGCTCCCGGCAGCGCGTCGGGCCAGCGTCACATGCGGGCGAAAGGGACGCGACTCGACCGGCAGGGCAAGTGCCTGCAGCGCTTTGCCAAGGCGGCAATGCAGTTCCTTCAGTGCTTCGGGTACGGTGCTCGCCTGCAACACCGCGAGACCGCGAGGCCAGATCGCCGCCTGGGTCAGATGCAGCTCGAAAGGTGTCATTGCCACCTGTAGCCCAGCGTTCACGGCTTCGAGGCGTGAGCGCTCGACGGGGCCGATGAAGTGCAGGGTCAGGTGCAGCCGCTCGGCTGGGACGGGTGATGATCCCTTCGGCCACAACCATTGCTGCTGATAGCCGAGGAGTGCCGAGTTTTCCGCATGTGCCGGCCAGAGCGCGAGGAACAGGCGCGCGTGCCTGGGGACATCTTGCGCTGACGAAGGCGGACGGAAATTGCCTGTGGTGGGATCAACTGGTATCGGGGAGGCAATATTCATGGCAGTTCCATGCTGACAACGGGTTTCAGTCACCTCGCACTGGCCGGATCGCAAGACGGCGATTGCCTACTGACCGGCAACTGTCAAACGGTCATTGTGACAGCATTGCAGGAAGCCGTGGAACCGGACAGGCAATGCCGGCCAAATACCTGTCGCAGATCTGGGCATCGTGGGTATGGTTGTTGCCTGTCATGCGCCGGAATGACGCACCCAGAGCCGGGTAGTGCGGCATAGAATGATGGCCTTGCGACCGCCTTTGCATGCACGCCGAGACAGACTTGATAATCATCTAGCCGGCTCCCCAACCGCGGCCTTACAGTCAGAGTGGGAAATCACAGACTGCCAACCGCAGAAGAGGAGCCGAAATGAAACGGCATGCTGCAATTGACCTTCATTCCAACAATAGCGTGTTGGTGATGCTGGACGAGGCAGATCGAATGGTGCTGCAGAGGCGCTTGCCGAACAACCTGGAGCGAATTTGCGAGGCGCTTGACCCCCATGGCGAGGAGATCGAGGGCATTGCGGTTGAATCGACGTACAACTGGTATTGGCTGGTGGATGGACTGATGGAGGCTGGCTATCGGGTGCACCTGGTGAACACGGCGGCGGTCAAGCAGTACGAGGGCCTGAAGTACAAGGAAGACGTGCACGATGCCCGCTGACAGGAAAAAGATGTCGATCAACTGGCCTTGGCAGAAAGCAGCCGTTTGGCCGTGAAGAGCCACCTGGCGGTGATGCACTGCCTGAATGAACAGATCGAAAGGCTGGAAGCGGAGATCCTGAAAAAGGCGAAGCTACGCCCGGACGACCAGGGGCTGCTGACGGCGAGCGGGGTGGGCAAAGTGCTCGCCCTGACCATTGCGCTCGAGACCGGTGAGCAGTGAGCCTCGGTCGAACGGCAAGAAGAAAGGGAGCGGCAACGTCAAGAACGGCCACCAGTACCTGGCATGGGCCTTTGTCGAAGCGGCGAATTTCGCCGTGCGTTACGAGCCGGCGGTCAAGCGCGTCTACCAACGCAAGTGTGCCAGAACGATGCCCGTGGTGGCGATCAAGGCGGTGGCGCACAAGCTGGCGCGAGCCTGTGACCACGTAATGCGCGATCAGGTGCCGTTTGACGTGCAGCGTGCGTTTGCCTGAAAGAAGGGAGCGGGGGCGGTGAGCCAGACACGGGGTTGGCTAATCACCCTCAGACCTGATTGGGCCACCGTCCTCCTCTCCGCCAGACCGAAGGCCGGCAGGGTCTGTCAGGGGGCAAAGCCGAAGTGCGCGGCTTTTCCCCCTGACACCCGCCTAAATCACCGTCGGGCGTCAAGGGTGCGCTACGCCGGGCTGCAAAGAGCGCAGCCCGCCCTTGACGCAGGAGAAGTGATCGCAAGAACACAGGTTTTGAAAAGGCAACAGGCTTGACCTGTTCGCCTCTGCCGCGAGCCAACCGGGGTGGGTGCCCGCCGCCATCGTGACGGGCAACCATAAATCTGTCATCGGCAAACATGTCGAACGACTTGGACACGTGCAGGGCACCGACGGTTTTCTGGGGCCGCCACGGCGGCCAGGGGCGCAGCCCGGGTGAACACACCCGGACTACTGCCTTGATCCTGATGGGTGACTGGTGCGGACGGGTTCCGACACCGCAAGAACGAAAACCAGGGCGCGAGCCGGAGGCTAAAGCCAAGAGTGGGGTGACTCACAGATGTATCGTCGCTGCATCGCGAGAGATTTTTTTAACCTGTTGACAGGGGCCCGGCTAAGGGGTGACTCCGATGTCGAGCCAGGTCCGTTCCCCCGTCGCGTACTTCGAGCTTCCGAGGAAAGGTCGTCAGCCGTTCTGGCTGCTTAGCTTGTTTGCCCTGTCGGTCGTCGACCTGCACCTGATGGGCTTGTTTCTGGCGTTCGGATCGCTCATGCCGCGTACGCTCCCCGAATTTTTGCCGGTACTGAGCGTGCGCGTGCTCGACACTCTTCCCGTGCCACCCAGGGTGGAGGAGGCGCAGCCGAAAAAAATCGAACGGAACAAGCCTTCACCGGTTGTCCGGGTGCCGCATCCGATAACCGTGTCGACACTGCAGCCGGTGTCGACACCAGCTACCACAGCAACGGCGATGAGTCCCTTGGTCGTCCCATCGCAGCCAGCAGCCAGATTGGTTGAGTCGCTGGATCTGCCTGCACTGGCTGCTTTCTGGGGAGCGTCAAGCCTGCCTGCAGCAATCGAAGCGATTCGCAGCGAAGACCGTACAGGCGTGTTTGCCAGTCTGGCAATCGCGGCGCCAATGCCGCCGACCTGTACCACCACCATGCCGATCGAGGCATCGGGGCCGGGGAGCGTCAGCGAGTCCGTCACCCGCGCGCTCCGCAGTCAGATTGTCGAAGCGCAGGCAGGCATCAAATCCGGGTTGACCTTTCTCGCCTCGGTGGGGTCGACGGCACCTTTTATTGGTCTCTCCAGGGCGACGCAGGTGGTGCTCGACAAGTTTGCCGCGCCGGTCGGCGAGGCCCTGATCATGTTTGTCGCCATCCCGGCGGTGCTTGTGCATTCAATGCCTGCGCGCGTGACAACCGTCTGACGCTCGCCCGCCTGGATGGCTTTGCTCACGACCTGCACGCCTATCTGACCACCGGTCGGCGGGGCTGGCCCGGCGACAAGCTGGTGGACCTGGACACGGCGCGCACCAGCCGCAACGCTTGAAGAGGGAGCATGGCGATGGCTTTCGGTTCTTCGGAGAACACAGGCAGCAGTCAGCCAATGACGGAAATCAACACCACGCCGCTGGTGGACGTGATGCTGGTACTGCTGGTGATCTTCATCATCACGGCGCCGCTGTTTCATCAGGCAGTGCCGGTCGACCTGCCGCGCGTCGAAGCGAGCAGGCTCGACGACCGGCCGAAGGTCATTGCGCTTGCCATCGATGCGTCCGGCAAGATCTTTGTCGAAGGCTTGGCGGTCAGTCGCAAAGCACTTGCAGCCAGACTTGCCGAACTCGCTGCCGCCGGCGGACAGCCCGAACTGCATTTGCGCGCGGATCGCGGAACGCGTTACGAGCGGGTTACCGACGTCCTTGCCGATTCCCACGCGCTGGCCTGGCGAGAAGCGCTTTCGTGACCGAATCGCCACGTTAATGTCTATGATGTGGCAATTACGGCCGAGGTCGGCTCCGTCCTGGTCACGAAGATTGACCAGAGTGCGCGACGCGCTATTTGCCTCCAGGCCGCTGTTCGGGATCGCAACAAGTAAGAAGTACATCGCTACTGCGTGCGCTTAAGTGTTCAGCGAGGGGCCGGGCGGTTATAATTGACTCCTGCTTGGCCATGCCAGAAGTTCTGGCGGCAGGTGCCGCAAGGTACTGTGTGCCGGCAGACTGGTGAGGAGCTGCAGCGCAGTTCCATCGATGCTGAAAAGGCCTGACCCTCGCCGGGTTATTTCCCCGTGTTCGTTGATGTTCGTGGAGTGCCATGCGGATCCTGCTCTGTAACGATGACGGTTATTTTGCTCCGGGGATCGAGCATCTGGCGCGCGTTCTGGCGGATGTCGCTGAAATTACCGTCGTCGCTCCCGAGCGTGACCGCAGCGGGGCGAGCAATTCGCTGACGCTTGATCGTCCCCTGTCGCTCAAACGCGCTGCCAATGGCTTCTATCACGTGAACGGCACTCCCACCGACTGTGTTCACCTGGCGGTTACCGGCATGCTCGACGGGCTTCCGGACATGGTGGTGTCGGGAATCAACATGGGCGCCAACATGGGCGACGACACCATATATTCGGGTACTGTCGCAGCAGCGACAGAGGGTTTTCTGCTGGGCATTCCGTCCCTGGCAATTTCGCTGTGCGGAACACCCGGCGAGTATTTCGCGAGTGCGGCGCGGGTCGCCCGCGAACTGGTCGAAATGCTGCGGAGACAGGCGCTGAGAGAGCCAGTCTTGCTCAACGTCAATGTTCCCGATATACCCTACGCGCAACTGCGCGGCACCGTTGTCACCCGCCTCGGCAAGCGCCACAAGGCCGAACCGGTGGTGCGCACGCTGTCGCCGCGCAACGAAACCGTGTTCTGGGTCGGTGCCGCGGGTGCCGCGGCGGATGCCGGCGAGGGCACCGATTTTCACGCGGTGCGCAACCATCTGGTGTCGGTAACGCCTCTGCAGGTCGATCTGACCCACAACGCGCAGTTGCCGCTGCTGCGTGGGTGGCTGGCACGATGAACAAGCCAGGGACTCATACCGGTTTTGGCATGACCTCGCAGCGCACGCGCACGCGCATGATCGAGCGTCTCCGCGAACAGGGAATTGTTGACGAAGAGGTGCTGGCGGCGATTGCCGCCGTGCCACGGCATGTTTTTGTCGAAGAAGCGCTGGCCTCAAGGGCTTATGAGGACACGGCATTGCCGCTGGGCTACTCGCAAACGATCTCGCAACCCTATGTGGTGGCGCGCATGATCGAAGCATTGCGTGCCGGCCGAGAACTCGGCAGGACGCTGGAGGTCGGCGCTGGCTGCGGCTACCAGGCCGCGGTGCTCGCGCAACTGACCAAGGAGGTCTATGCGGTCGAGCGGATCGCGCCGTTGCTTGACAGGGCCAGGCTCAATCTGCGCGCGATCAAGGAACTCAAGGTGCGCTTGAAGCACGCCGACGGGCAACTCGGCCTGCCCGAGGCCGCGCCTTTTGATTCGATCATCGTCGCGGCCGCCGCGGCCAGGGTGCCGCGCGCACTGTTGCAGCAACTCGCTCCGCATGGCAGGCTGATTCTGCCCCTGGGTGCGGCGACACAGCAACTGGCCCTGATCGAATTCAGACCGGAGGGTTTTGTCGAAACCCGCCTGGATGCCGTGCGTTTCGTTCCGTTGCTATCAGGAGTCGAATGAAGGACCAAGGGATTTTCCGTTGCCACGCTGCTGCCCTGGCCTTGCTGCTCGTTCTCGCTGGTTGTGCCAGCATCACGCCAGCGCCGCTGGATGAACGCAGTACCGCCGCCAAGCCACCGGCAGCCATTGCCAGCAAGGACATGTACCTCGTCAAGAAGGGGGACACGCTGTATTCCATCGCGCTCGATCATGGGTTGGACTACAGGGATCTGGTGGCGTGGAATGCAATCGAGAATCCGAATCGCATCCTGATCGGACAAGCGTTACGGGTCCGGGCGCCAGGTTCTGCCGTGGCGGGCGAAACGGCCGTGGTGCGGCCGATTGGCACCGTCGCAGTGGTCGAGCAGCGCCCGCTTGGTGCGGGTGCTGCTGCGGTCGCTGCGGCTGGCGACGCCGTCGTGCTCAAGCGAGAACCGAAGGCGGGCAAGGAAGCTTACTCGGAGCAGGCGCTGGCGCGGGCGCAAGCGCAGCCGAAACCGGCCGAGCCGGCCGTGGCCATGGCTACCGTGACCAAGGCCGAAGCCAAACCAGAAGCCAAACCAGAAGCCAAACCAGAAGCCAAACCAGAAGCCAAACCAGAAGCCAAACCAGAAGCCAAACCAGAAGCCAAACCAGAAGCCAAACCAGAAGCCAAACCAGAAGCCAAACCAGAAGCTCAAGGTGAGGCCAAGCCTGGCGATACGGGTGCCGGTGGCGAGGAAATCACCTGGACATGGCCGGCCAGCGGCAAGCTGATCGGCACTTTCAGCGAGGGCGGCAACAAGGGGATCGATATTAACGGCAAGGCCGGTGATGCCGTGCTTGCTGCCGGTGGCGGCAAGGTCGTGTATAGCGGTACCGGGCTGCGCGGTTACGGCAAGCTGGTGATCGTCAAGCACAACAACACCTACCTGACCGCTTACGCGCATAACCAGAGTGTGCTGGTGAAGGAAGGCCAGAGTGTCAGCAAGGGACAGAAGATCGCCGAAATGGGCAATACCGATGCCGATCAGGTCAAGCTACACTTTGAAATCCGGCGACAGGGCAAGCCGGTCGACCCGCTCAAACATTTGCCGCAGCGTTGACCATGTCCGGCGCTTTCGATTCTGATGCTGATTCCTTCGGCGACGATCTGGAGCAGCCGGATTTCTTTTTGGAGGAACCGGTATTGGCGCCGGACTTCGTATCGGAGGGAACTTCGCCCGAGGCCGAGTTGCTCAATGACGTCACCCAGCATTACCTCAACGAGATCGGTGCCAAGCCTCTGTTTTCTCCGGCTGAAGAGGCGGTCTGGGCGCGACGGGCACGCGCGGGTGATTTCCTGGCACGCCAGAAAATGATCGAGCACAATCTGCGGTTGGTGGTCAATATCGCCAAGCACTATTTCAACCGCGGCCTGCCCTTGCTCGACATGATCGAGGAGGGAAATCTCGGCCTGATCCACGCAATCGAAAAATTCGACCCTGAGCGCGGCTTCCGTTTCTCGACGTATGCCACCTGGTGGATCCGGCAAAGCATTGAGCGCGCGATCATGAATCAGTCACGAACGATTCGCCTGCCGGTGCATGTGGTCAAGGAAATCAACCTCGTGCTGCGCGCCATTCGCCATCTGGAGTCGGCCAACGGGCGGGAAATCTGCGTCGAGCAGATCGCTCATCTGATCGATCGGCCGAGCGACGATGTGCGCCGCGTGATGGCCCTTAACGAGCGTATTGCTTCGCTCGACGCTCCCTTGCAGGTCGACCCGAGCCGATCGTATGGCGATGCGTTGGCCGACGAGAGCTTGCTCGATCCGTATGAACTGTTGCAGTCCAACGAGCTTGGCGACTTGCTGAACAAGTGGGTCGGGCAGCTCTCCGAGAAGCAGCGACAGGTTCTGCAACGTCGTTACGGTCTCGCCGGCAAGGAGGCCTGCACCCTTGAAGAAATTGCCTTCGACCTGAATCTGACACGCGAGCGCGTTCGTCAGATCCAGATCGAGGCACTCGATCATCTGCGCCGTGTCATTCGGCGCGAAGGCGGCACCGCCGACAACCTGCTCTGATGGTGACGGCCCGCAGGTCAGCGCGTGCCGATCAGTTTGTCGTGCGCCGTGCGTAGCGCTTCGGCGAGCTGAAAGACCGACATCGCGTAGAAGCTCGATCGGTTGTACCGGGTGATGACGTAGAAATTGTCGAAGCCGAGCCAGTATTCGGTGGTCGCTCCCGGAGTCACCAGGTCGATCAGAGCCGCCGTGCGATCGCCGTCAACGGTGGTGACTGCGACCACCCCCTCGGCGGCCATCTCGCGTACCGTCAGCGCGGGTTTGATCCCGGCCGCGAGCAATCCCGCCGTCTCGCCGTTGACACTTGCCGGTACGGCAACCGGAGCGCCGCTCTGCCAGCCATGCTGCTGCAAAAAACGGGCAACGCTGCCGATGGCGTCACTGCTGCTGCTGCGCAGGTCGATGCGGTCGTCACCATCGAAGTCGACGGCAAAGCGCCGCTGGCTGCTGGGCATGAACTGCGGGATGCCGATGGCCCCAGCGTAGGAACCCTTGATCTCGAGCGGGCTGACACCGTTCTCACGCGCCAGCAGCAGAAACTGCTCGAGTTCACCGCGGAAGAACTCTGCGCGCGGTGGGTAATGGAAGGCGAGCGAAGCGAGCGCTTCGAGGACGCCAAAACTGCCCATGTTCTGGCCATATACGGTCTCGACGCCGATGATCGCCACGATCACTTCGGCCGGTACGCCGTAGGTCGCCTGTGCCCGCTGCAGGGTGGCGGCATGTTTGTGCCAGAACGAGAGGCCGCCACCGATACGTGAGCTGTTCACGAAGCGCTCGCGATAGCGTTGCCAGGAGCGCTGCTTTTCGGGAAAGGCCGGCGGGCGGATGGCGCGCAGGACCGTAGCATTCGGGCGGATGACGGCGAACTGCCGCGTCAGGTGGGCGACATCAAAGCCGTGCTGTTCGTGCATGCCGATGATGAAAGCCTGGACCTCCGGTTCCTGACTGAACCCGGTGCCCGACTGACCGTGGCCAGGCAGGGACAGCAGGCAGCCTAGCAGCCCGAACATCGCGAATGATTTGTTCAAATCTCATTTCTCCTTGCGCCAGGCATCATCATGACCGTTGTGGTGGCAGGCGGCGCACGCATTGCTGCAGCTGTTCCAGCAGATCTTCGCCGCCATGGCGGCCATAGCGCAGTTGGGCATAGCAGCCGGCGGCTTCGCTGGTGAGTGCGGCCAGGTCGGGGCGTTCGCGCGCGACCCTTTGCGCGAAGGCCTGTGGCCCTTCCCATGCTGCGCGGCCGACCCCCCGGCGTGCCAACTGCGCGCAATAGCGTTGCCAGGCGCGCTGTGCCGGATCGGCGCGACGCCGCCGGGGCAGCGTCCAGCACGTGATGATCAGCAGCACCAGACCACAGAGTATCGCCAGCGACGCCGTCATGCTCTGCCAGTCAGGGTCGCGCAAGCCAGCCCGTGAAAGCAGCTCGCGTTGGCGTTGCGGATTGTAACCGAGCACCCATTGATTCCAGCTATTGTTTGCCGCTTCCCAACGATTGCGTAGCTGGCGCAGCCAGGTCGCGTCGAGCCGGACGATGCTCGGCAGGGGCTCGCCTTCAGGCAGCGCGGCGACGATTCCCTGTTCGATGCGCGACGGTGCGACCGCAGCCGTTGGATCGATACGCACCCAGCCCTGGCCGGCCAGCCAGATTTCGCTCCAGGCGTGGGCGTCGGACTGGCGGACGGTGAGATAGCCATCGACCGGATTGATTTCGCCACCCTGGTAGCCGGCGACCACCCGCGCCGGAACCCCGGCCGCGCGCATCAGGAATACGAACGCCGATGCGTAGTGCTCGCAGAAGCCGCGCCGTGTGACGAACAGGAATTCATCGACAGCGTCCGCGCCGAGCAGTGGCGGGCGCAGGGTGTAGTGGAAATCTTCCTGGCGGAACATCGCGAGCGCGGCCGCGGCGATTTTCTCCGCTGGCAGCGATCGCCAACTGTGGGCCAGAGCGCGCGTGCGCGGATTGATCCGTGCCGGCAGTGCCAGTGCCTGTTGCAGAATGGCCGGCGCCTCGATGCGGTTGGCATGGTAGTCGACTGCCGAAACGAACGACATGCGGGTGCGGGCGCGCAGCGGTTCGCGCGCCAGGACTTCGAGGGTGGGCGCCAGAGAACTCTCGGGTGGCAGGCTGGTGGCGACATCGAGCGCCAGCAGCCAGCGCTGGTTGTGCGCTTCGAGAATGCTGGTGTAGGCGTAGGCCGTGCCGCTGGCCTCGATCACCGGTGCCGGCCTCGGTAGCCTGGCGGGCGGCGTTGCGGTTCGCCAGGTGACTCCGTCATAGCTGTCGAAGACCGGGCCACGCCAGTAGAGATCAGCCTTTTCCGGCGTCTCACCAGCAAAGTGGCTGCGAAAGGCGATCGCGCCCGACTGGATCAGATGGCTGATCGATCCCGGCGACATCTGCTCGGACAAGCCGCTCAGACTGGCGCGTGATTCTTCCGGCAAGCCCCATAGCGGCCCCGTGACACGCGGGAAAAGCAGATAGAGAATACACATGAAAGGCAGGGCCTGCAGCAGCAACAGGGCGGCTTGCCGAGCAATCGTCATGACTGGCTGGGCACCGCCGCCATGCAAGCCGATCAGTGCGCCCGTCAGCAGGGTCGTGGCGACTAGCAGCCAGAGGCCGGTGGGGATGCTCTGCGAGTAGAAATAGTGGGTCAGCAGGAGGAAATAACCGAGCATGACGATGACCAGGGCGTCTCGCTGGTGGTGCGTTTCCATCGGTTTGAGAGCCATGAACAGGACCAGCATGGCAACACCTGGTTCTTTGCCGAAGAGGCTGTGGAATTGCCAGGCGATGCCCGCGATGCCAGCCATCACCAGCAAGGCCAGCGACCAGCGTGGTGGCAGCGGGCGACGCTGTTGCCACAGCCAAGCGCGCCAGAGCAGGCTGCTGGCGACCAGCAGCGACAGCCACGGCGGCAAGTGTTCGGCGTGCGGGCCGGCGGTCGCCAGCGCACCGGTCAGCAGCCAGGGTACGGCGTCGTGTTCGAGTGCGCGTGGCGGTTGGCGGCTCATGATGCCGTTTCACCGTAAAGCGCCAGCGCTTGCAGGCAGTGGGTGCGGTGCACGCTCCCCTGCGACGGCGCGATCTGCTGCCCCGGCAGCGTCAGACCGTAGCGTGCCTGCTGTTCGTCGGCGGCCATCACCCAGCCGGCCAGGATCGACAAGCGGTCTTCGTGGCCTCGCTCGGGCGGTGTCAGAGACCAGTCGAGCCACAGTTCATCGCTGGCCCCGCCGGCGAATTGCTTGACCAGCAACCTCTGTTCATCGGCGCAGCGGGCGACCGCTTTCCAGGCAATGTGCCGGGTCGGATCGCTTGGCTGGCGTGGCCGCAAACCGGCGAAATCCTCCTGGCCGCTATCGCCGTGGTGGTGATCAGCTTGCGTACCCGGCGATGGCCTTGGCAGGGGGGTGCGTAATGGCCTGGGGTAGACCACGCACGACCAGCACGGGTGCGGGTAGCTCCAGGCCTGAAACAGGCCCAGCGGATAGCGTGTGGCGAGCGTTACTCGCCCCGGGTCGAGGCGGCCACGTTTGCTCGTCGTGTAGGGGATGGCCACGGTCACGTCCCCCCGCGCCGGGACGTCAATCGTGACCAGCGGCTGCCCGTTAAAGGAAAACTCGAGGGCACGACGCGGTTCCTTGCGGGCGTTATCCAGTTGCAGCGGGAAACTCGCCAGATCGCCGGCAAAAACCGCTTCAGTGCGTCCCGGAGTCAAACGCAGGCCGAACAGATTGTGAAAGGTGTGTACCATGGCCACCAGACCGAGGCCGGCAAGCAGAAAGATCAGCGCGTGTCCGAGGCTCAGGTTGTAGTTGATGGCGCCGATCAGCATCACCGCGAGCACCCCGGCAAACAGGACACCGGCGCCCGTCGGCACAATGAAGATTCGGCGTTGCCCGAGCACGATCGGCAACTGCTCGTCACGCGCCAGGCGGAACAACCAGCGCTGCAAGGCGGCGAACAGAGGCATGTTGGTGACCCGTGGCCGTTAAGGTGAAAGTCGCGTATGCGACGCACGAGTCTCCCCTCCCCCCTCGCGGGGGAGGGGTCGGGGGAGAGGGAAACGATCATGACTTTCATGATCGGGGGGGCCTGGAAAAGTCATGACCGTTAGGCAAGCGGTAGTGATCGAATCAGGGCGGCGATATCTTCGTTCCCTGCGTAGCCGCCGCTGACCAGTCGCAGGCGATGGCGGGCGACGGCCGGCAGCACCGCCTGCACGTCTTCCGGCAGGACCATCTGGCGACCATCGCTGAATGCCCAGGCGCGCGCCACCGCGAGCAGTGACAGGGCTGCTCGCGGGCTCAGGCCATGCACCAGCCGGACGTCCTGGCGCGTTGCCTCGACCAGCGATTGCAGGTAATCGAGCAAAGCCGGCGAACTGTAGACCGCGGCCACATCTTGCTGCATTGCAGCAAGCTCGCCGGGACCAAGACAGGTCGCCAGCGTCGGCAACTGTTCGCGCCGGCCACCGCTTTCAAGCAGCGCCCGTTCGGCGTCGTGGTCCGGGTAGCCGAGTTCGATGCGCAGCAGAAAGCGGTCGAGTTGTGATTCGGGCAAGGGGAAGGTGCCGATCTGGGTTGAAGGATTCTGCGTGGCGATCACGAAGAAGGGTTCAGGCAGTGGCCGCGTTTCTCCCTCGGTCGTGACCTGTCCTTCTTCCATAGCTTCGAGCAGGGCACTCTGCGTCTTCGGGGTGGCGCGATTGATTTCGTCGGCAAGCAGCACCTGCGAGAACACCGGGCCGGGGAGAAACTGGAAATGGCTGCTCTCACGGTCGAAGATCGAGACCCCGAGGATGTCGGCTGGCAGCATATCGCTTGTGAACTGGATGCGCGAAAACTTGAATCCGAGTACTCGCGCCAGGGTGTGCGCCAGCGTGGTCTTGCCGACGCCCGGCAGATCTTCGATCAGCAAATGACCTTTTGCCAGAAGACAGCACAGTGCAAGGCGGGTTTGCGTACTCTTGCCAAGGATCACCGCGTTGGCGGCGGCAAGAATTCTGGTGACCGGGGAGGGTCTCGTCGTCGGGAGCATGGGTGGCATGGCTTGTCGTAGTAGCGCAATTGGGATGATAATAAACCATCAGCCGACAACTCGATTTCCCGCAGTATCCATCGCCTGTGGCGGGGATCCTCTGCGGCAGAAAGGCCATAGTGACCAGCACTGCATATATCACCCATCGCGACTGCCAATTGCATGACATGGGTTCGTATCACCCGGAAGCTCCCGACCGGCTGACCGCGATCAGCGACCACATGATCGCGCAAGGTCTGGATTCATTTTTCGTTTATCACGATGCGCCGTTGGCCACTTTCCAGCAACTCCATCGCGTTCATTCTGCCGCACATCTGGAACGGTTGAAGCGGGCCTCGCCCGAGTTGGGCATCGTGCATCTAGACCCGGATACGGCCATGAACCGGCATACCTGGCAAGCGGCACTGCGTGCTGCCGGGGCAGGGATCAAGGCGGTCGACCTGGTGATGGCCGGAGAGGTCGAGAATGCCTTTTGTGCCGTGCGTCCGCCAGGGCATCATGCCGAACGGGCGGCGGCAATGGGCTTCTGTTTCTTCAACAATATCGCCGTGGCAGCCGCCCATGCGCTGGGAGCGCATCAATTGTCGCGCATCGCGATCGTCGATTTTGACGTTCACCACGGCAATGGGACCGAGGACTGCTTCAAGGGCGATTCGCGCGTGCTGATGGTCGGCACCTTTCAGCATCCGTTCTACCCCTACAGCGGTACCGAACGGCCGGCCTTCAACATGGTGAATGTGCCCCTCAGCCGGGGAAGCGACGGTGAGGAATTCCGCAGTGTAGTGAGTGATATCTGGATGCCGCGCCTGCGCGAGTTCCAGCCGGAGATGATCCTGATCTCGGCGGGGTTTGACGCCCACTACGAGGATGAGATGGGCGGCTTGAAATTTCTCGAGAAAGATTACGCCTGGGTTACCGTACAACTGAAGCAGCTTGCTGAAGAATGCGCCCAGAAGCGGATCGTGTCGATGCTCGAAGGAGGTTACTCGCTGTCGGCGCTGGCGCGCAGCGTGGTCGCTCATCTTCGGGTTCTGGCCGAGATCTGAGAACGGCGTGCAAGTCGTGGGGCATGCTGTGAGCGGCCATTGTTTTTAATCGCCAAGGACTCTCCTTTCGGTTAGAATCCAATGTTCTATTTCCACCGGGAAGACTTCCCGGTAAGTAATTCTCAGGGCGCCCCAAAGACCATGATTACCGGATCGATTGTAGCGATTGTCACCCCCATGCATGCCGACGGGAGTCTTGACCTGCCCGGCCTGCGCCGTCTGATCGATTTCCATGTACAGCAAGGTACCGACGCCATCGTCATCGTCGGTACGACTGGAGAGTCGCCGACGGTCAACTTTGAGGAACACTGCGAACTGATTCGTGTCGCCGTTGACCAGGCTGCCGGTCGTATCCCGATGATTGCTGGCACGGGCGCCAACTCGACCGCTGAAGCGATCGAACTGACTCGTTTTGCCCGCCAGGTCGGCGTTGATGCCGCGCTGTCGGTAGTGCCGTATTACAACAAGCCGACCCAGGAAGGACTGTATCGCCATTTTCGGGCGATAGCCGAAGCCGTCGATCTCCCGGTGATTCTCTATAACGTACCGGGTCGGACGGTCGCCGATCTGAGCAATGAAACTGCGCTGCGCCTCGCTGAAATACCGAATATCGTCGGTATCAAGGATGCTACGGGTAACATGGATCGTGGCTGCGAGTTGATCGCCCGCGCGCCTACCGGTTTTGCCGTCTATAGTGGTGATGATGCAAGTGCCTGTGCCCTGATTCTGATGGGTGCAAGCGGCGACATCTCTGTGGTCGCCAACATTGCGCCACGCCTGATGCACGAGATGTGCGCTGCTGCGCTGGCTGGCGACGCCATCCAGGCGCGTACCCTGAATGCCCGTCTGCTCGGTCTGCATCGACAACTGTTCTGCGAAGCGAACCCGATCCCTGTCAAGTGGGCGTGCCAGCAACTGGGCTTGATTGACGGTGGGCTGCGGCTGCCGCTGACGCCACTTTCGCCGGATTTTCACGCACGTGTCCGTGCCGCCATGCAGCAGGCGGGCGTATTGGTCTAGTCAGGTGGTCAAATGAGTCCTGCCGTATCGCGCTGCCTCGCCGCGCTTCTGCTGCTGGCTGGTTGCAGCGGTTCCCTGCTTGAGCCCAAGCGAATCGAGTACAAGACGGCGTCGGCCACCAATGTGCCGTCGCTGGAAGTACCTCCTGACCTGACTT
>WBZL01002510.1_pt1 | contig 17824 bp, 18 predicted proteins | sample 5204291 | NCBI WGS metagenome assembly WBZL01 (sample SAMN12344345, study PRJNA552823) | activated sludge metagenome | biome: Activated sludge suspended growth; feature: Nitrification reactor; material: Wastewater; isolation source: activated sludge from nitrification reactor of wastewater...
AGGTCAAGGGCTTCGGCCGCCAGAAGGGCCATACCGAACTTTACCGCGGGGCCGAGTATGTCGTCGACTTCCTGCCCAAGGTGAAGATCGAGGTCGTGCTCTCGGACGACATGGTCGAGGCCGCGATCGAGGCCATCGTCTCGGCCGCCCGCACCGACAAGATCGGCGACGGCAAGATCTTCGTCTCCCCCGTCGAACAGGTCATCCGCATCCGCACCGGCGAGACCGGCGAGGACGCGATCTGAATCCCGGGCAACCGCCCGCCCCACGCTCCAGGAGAAGGACAGCACGAGATGAGCGTAAAGAACGCCCTTAAGCTCATGAAGGACGAGGAGGTCGAATATGTCGACGTCCGTTTCACCGATCCGCGCGGGCGGCTCCAGCATGTGACGCTGATTGCCGATCTCGTCGACGAGGACTTCTTCGAGGAAGGCTTCATGTTCGACGGCTCCTCCATCGCCGGATGGAAGTCGATCGACCAGTCCGACATGAAGCTGATCCCGGACGCGAACTCGGTCTACATCGACCCATTCTACGCGGAAAAGACGATGTGCATCCACTGCAACGTCGTCGAGCCGGACACCGGCGAGCCCTACAGCCGCGACCCGCGCGGCACCGCGGTGAAGGCCGAGGCCTACCTCAAGGCCTCCGGCATCGGCGACACGGCCTATTTCGGGCCGGAAGCAGAGTTCTTCATCTTCGACGACGTGCGCTATTCGGTGGCGCCCAACAAGGTCTCCTACCAGATCGACGCGGAGCACGCCGCCTGGAACACGGATGCCGAATTCGAGACCGGCAACCTCGGCCACCGGCCGACCTACAAGGGCGGCTACTTCCCGGTGAACCCCGCCGACGAAGGCCAGGACATCCGCTCGGAAATGCTCTCGACGATGAAGCGGATGGGGCTGAAGGTCGACAAGCACCACCACGAGGTCGCGACCTGCCAGCACGAGCTCGGGCTGATCTTCGGCGGGCTGACCGAACAGGCCGACAACATCCTGAAGTACAAGTACGTCATCCACAACGTCGCGGCGGCCTACGGAAAGACCGTGACCTTCATGCCGAAGCCGATGAAGGGCGACAACGGCTCGGGCATGCACGTCAACATGTCGATCTGGAAGGACGGCAAGCCGCTCTTCGCGGGCGACAAATACGCCGACCTCAGCCAGGAGGCGCTCTGGTTCATCGGCGGCATCCTGAAGCACGCCAAGGCGCTCAACGCCTTCACCAACCCCGGCACGAACTCCTACAAGCGGCTCATTCCGGGCTTCGAGGCGCCGGTGCTGCGCGCCTATTCCGCCCGCAACCGGTCGGGCTGCGTGCGCATTCCGTGGACCGAAAGCCCGAAGGCCAAGCGTGTCGAGGCGCGCTTCCCCGATCCCTCGGCCAACCCCTATCTCTGCTTCGCCGCCCTCCTGATGGCCGGCCTCGACGGGATCAGGAACAAGATCGACCCGGGCCCCGCGTCGGACAAGGACCTCTACGACCTGCCGCCCGAGGAACTGGCCGAAATCCCGACCGTCTGCGGCTCCCTGCGCGAGGCGCTGGAGGAACTGGAGAAGGACCACGACTTCCTCCTCGCCGGGGATGTCTTCACCCGCGACCAGATCGACGGCTACGTCGCGCTGAAGTGGGAAGAGGTCTACGCCTACGAACACACGCCGCATCCGATCGAATACCAGATGTACTACAGCTGCTGATCGGTAGCGGAAGGATCGGAAAGGGCGCCTCCGGGCGCCCTTTCTCTTTGCGCACCGCGGGGCCGGTCCGCCCGGTGTCGCGCCCCCCTTGCGGCCGACCACGAAAGTGCGCCGTATGCGGCCGAATTTCGCCCAGATTCGCGGTCAAACTGGCGGAAGGGAATGAAGGGGGCTGGCATGGATGCTACTCTCATCGGATCGACAGGGGCAGCGAAGCCGCCGGCGGCGCTCGTCCTTCATGGCGCGATCGCTCCCTGCAAGGGCGTGCGTCGCCTGGACTGGATCGAGGCCACGATGCGAGCCTGCGAGGTCCCGAGTGTCGTCGACATCGCCAAGCGCCCCGATGCGGGGCAACGCCTCACCCGGCTCCTCGGGCTCTGACCCTGCGGCTTGGACCGGTCGGTGGCTGGCCGGCTGGCGCACGGCGGGGGGCCCGGTCCCCGGCGCAAGGTAAAGCAAATCCCGCAGGATCGCGTCCATGGGCATCCGCCAGCAGGGCCATTGCGGCCGTCATCGGCGGAAACGGACGCGCTCCGCGTCGCATTCGGGACGGACCGGCCGGCGCCTGGCATCGGATGCTCGCCGCGCGAGGGAGGAGGCCCGGCATGACCGAACGTTACAGCGACCGCCGCAAGATCGACCCGACGAAGGGCGCGACGCTGCCCGACGGCACACCCAACGACAACGACCGGGTGGAGATCGGGCCGACCCAACTTTCCTTCCGCGAATGGGAGGCGGCAGGGCTCGCCCTGCCGAACCTTGCCGCGATGCGCGAATTCCGCTGGCGGAGGCTCACCGACGCCATCGTCGCGCGCGCCTGGGGCGGGCTTCTTCTCTTCGATCCCCTGAACATCCGCTACGCGACCGACACCACGAACATGCAACTCTGGAACGCCCACAACCCGTTCCGCGCCTGTCTGCTCTGTGCCGACGGGCACATGGTGATCTGGGAATACAAGAACGCGCCCTTCCTCGTCTCATTCAACCCGCTGGTGAAGGAACTCCGCTCCGGCGCCTCGTTCTTCTATGCCGTCTCCGGCGACCGGGGCGCGGCCGACGCCACCTCCTTTGCCGGACAGGTGGAGGAGGTGATGCAGGCCCATGCAGGCGCGAACCGCCGCCTCGGCGTGGACAAGATCCAGATCCACGGTCTGCGTGCGCTCGAACGCGCGGGGTTCGAGGTGATGGAGGGCGAGGAGCTGACCGAGCGCACCCGCGCAATCAAGGGGCCGGACGAGATCCGCGCCATGCGTTGCGCCCATCACGCCTGCGAGGCGGCGATTGGCGAGATGGAGGCGTTCACCAGAGAAAACGTACCGAAAGGTCGTGTCAGCGAGGATGATATCTGGTCGGAATTGCACAAAGGGAACATCCGCCGCGGCGGCGAATGGATCGAGACGCGGCTTCTCGCCTCCGGCCCTCGCACGAATCCGTGGTTCCAGGAATGTGGGCCAAGGATCGTCCGGCCGAACGAGATCGTCGCCTTCGATACCGACCTCATCGGCGCCTACGGCATCTGCATCGACATCTCGCGCACCTGGTGGGTGGGCGATGCCAAGCCCACCAACGCCATGATCTCGGCGATGCACCACGCGCTCGACCACATCCACGACCATCAGGCGCGGCTGAAACCCGGGGTGCCGATCCGCGACCTGGTGTTCGGCGGTCACCGGCTGGAAGACCAGTACTGGGCGCAGAAATATTCCTGCAAGATGCACGGCGTCGGGCTTTGCGACGAATGGCCCTATGTCCCCTATCCCGACGCCTGGGCCGAGGGTGCCTTCGACCACGTGATCGAGGAAGGCATGGTGATCTGCACCGAGGCGCTTGTCAGCCCCGAGGGCGGCGAGTTTTCCATCAAGCTCGAGGATCAGGTTCTGGTGACCGCAACCGGCTGCGAGAACCTGACGACCTACCCCTTCGATCCGGCGCTGCTCGGACGGTAGTCAGTCCAGGGTGCGCGAATAGACGCTCACCATCGTGTAGTCCTTCCGCGGCCCCCGAACCGTCCATTCCGCGTGCCACTCCGGCCAGCCCGCGAAGTCGTAGCACACCCGGTAGTCGTCGGGATCGCACCAGTGCCGGGCCTCGGGCAGGTCGGGGTCGAAGGTGTGGAACGGCCGCCCGTCGCCGTGCTCGACGACGATCCACGCCCCCTCCTCGCGCCAGAGGTAGTCCCTGACCGCCAGCACCTCGGGTCCCGTGCCAATCCTGAGTCGACCCTCCTCGCGGTAGGCGAGTCCCTCCGCCACCGGGCGAAACTCGGCCTCGCCGGTGAAGAGCCCGCTCATGCCGCCCAGACGGTCCTCGATCCGCCGCTCGATCCGCCAGCGCCCGGAGAAATCCTGAAGCCTCATCGCCATCCCCGATTGCATCCGTCGCCCCAGCCCCGGCATAGTGCCGCGACCGGCCCGCCGCTGCCAGAGCCATGCCAGACCCGACCGTCCACCTTCTCACCTGCATCCGCAACGAGGGGCCGTTCCTCCTCGAATTCGTGGCCCATCACCTCACGCTCGGCTTCGACCGCATCTTCATTGCCGCGAACGACTGCGACGACGGATCGGTCAGGCTTCTGGCGGCCCTCCAGTCGGCCGCCCACATCGACTTCCTGCGTCACAGCGTTGCCTCCGGCAAGGTGCCGCAGGCGGAAGGCTACGCACGCCTCCGCGACCGCTTCGACGTCGACGCGGCCGACTGGCTGATGATGCTCGACGTGGACGAATTCGTGAACGTCCACATGGGCGACAATTCGGTGAAGGCCCTCCTCGCCGCCGCGCCCGCAGACGTCGACGTCATCGCGCTCAACGCCATGACCTTCGGGCCGGGCGGCGTGGCGCAATGGCACCCCGGCCCGGTCACGCACCAGTTCCTTCACCGCCTGCCCGAGGGCCACAAGGCCAACGGCGCGCTGAAGACCTTGAGCCGCAATCCCGGCCACTACGGCGCGATCCACAACCATTCGCTGACCCGCTACCATGGCCCGAAGGCGCGGCTTACCGTCATGCGCGGCGACGGCAGCCTGCGCGGGATCGACGCGGGGGGACCGCTCTGGCGCGAGTTGCGCCATGTGCCCCGCGCCGAGATCCGCCACGCGCTGGCCCAGTACAACCACTACGCCACCAAGACGCCCGACGCCTACCGCCTGCGCCAGCTTCGCGGCCGCGGCGCTGGCCCGATGGGGGAACCGAACCTCCGCCACGACGCCAGCTATTTCGCCGACCGGGCGTCCGGGCTGATCCGCGACACCACGATCCTGCGCTATGCAGACCGCCTGGCCGCGACGATGGCGGCGATGCTTGCCGATTCCGACATACGCCACTGGCACCACCATGCCGAGCGCGTCTTCGCGCGCCGCCTCGCCGCTCTCCCGCCCGCCGGCTGAAACTGCCCGCCTTGCCAGCGCCCCCGGCGCGGTCTAAGGGACGCCCGCGCCCCCCCCCGTGCCGAAGGAAGCCGCCGATGATCCCCCGCTATTCCCGCCCCGAAATGGTCGCCATCTGGTCGCCCGAGACGAAGTTCCGCATCTGGTACGAGATCGAGGCCCATGCCTGCGACGCGCAGGCGGCGCTTGGCGTGATCCCGAAGGCGAACGCGCAAGCGGTCTGGCGCGCAAAAGACGTTGAGTTCGACGTGGCCCGCATCGACGAGATCGAGGCGGTGACCAGGCATGACGTCATCGCCTTCCTCACCCATCTCGCGGAACACATCGGCGCCGAGGACGCGCGCTTCGTCCATCAGGGGATGACCTCGTCGGACGTGCTCGACACCACGCTGAACGTGCAACTCGTCCGCGCCGCCGACATCCTGCTGGCCGACATGGACCGGGTGCTGTCCGCGCTGAAGAAACGCGCCTACGAACACAAGGACACGATCAGGATCGGCCGCAGCCACGGCATCCATGCCGAACCTACCACGATGGGCCTCACTTTCGCGCGGTTCTACGCCGAGATGGACCGAAACAAGAACCGGCTGGAGAAGGCGAAATGGGAGGTGGCGACAGGCGCCATCTCCGGCGCGGTCGGCACCTTCGCCAATATCGACCCGGCGGTCGAGGAACATGTCTGCGAGATGATGGGTCTGCGCCCCGAGCCGATCAGCACCCAGGTCATCCCGCGCGACCGCCATGCGATGTTCTTCGCCACCCTCGGCGTGATCGCCAGTTCGATCGAGAACATCGCCATCGAGATTCGCCACATGCAGCGGACCGAGGTTCTGGAGGCGGAGGAGTTCTTCTCCCCCGGCCAGAAGGGGTCGTCCGCCATGCCGCACAAGCGCAACCCGGTCCTGACCGAGAACCTCACCGGCCTCGCCCGCCTTGTCCGCATGGCGGTGGTGCCGGCGCTGGAGAACGTGGCCTTGTGGCACGAGCGCGACATCAGCCATTCGAGCGTTGAGCGCGCCATCGGCCCGGATGCGACGATCACGCTCGACTTCGCGCTGGACCGGCTGGCGGGGGTGATCGAGAAGCTGGTGATCTACCCCGAGAACATGGCGAAGAACATGAACAAGTTTAAAGGCCTGATCATGTCTCAGCGGGTTCTTCTGGCGCTGACCCAGGCGGGCGTCAGCCGCGAGGACGCCTATCGGCTGGTGCAACGGAACGCGATGAAGGTATGGGAGAAGGGCGCGGATTTCAGGACCGAGCTGCTGGCCGATCCCGAGGTTACCGCCGCCCTTTCGCCCGCCGAGATCGAGGAGAAATTCGACCTCGGCTATCACACGAAGCACGTCGACACGATCTTTGCCCGGGTCTTCGGCGGTTGAGCCCACACGATTGCGTGAGAGCGAGCGTTTCCGCTACGGAAACGCTTGCCCGCATGGCGGCACGGCTGGCACCCTCATCGAAGACAGAAGGAGGATGCCATGCCGATCAGGACGCTTGCCGCCGCCCTCGCCCTTCTTGCCGGCCTTTCGCCTGCCTTCGCGCAGGGCGGCTGCAGCCACGAGCGCCAGGCCCAGATCAGCTGCGCCCAGGGCCAGAGCTGGGATGACGCCGCCCAGAAATGCGTGACCGTCGGCAGCTGAACCGCGGCGCGTAACCCCGGCTTAACCGCCTTGCGGGAAACTGCGACCCGAACCGCAGGTCCCGGAGGTCGGCATGTCGGCACTCACCACACGGCTTTCGCCGGGCGCGGCAGCGGCAGCCACCGCTGTGGCAAACGACCGGCCGGTTCCGGGCCAGATCGGCGGCAGGCAGAAGGCGGCGATCATCGTCCGGCTTCTGCTCGCTGTCGGCGATCAGGTGCCATTGCGCGACCTCCCCGACCATCTTCAGGCGGCGCTGACCGAACAGATCGGCCGGATGCGCGTTGTCGACCGCGCGACGCTCGATGCGGTGGTGGAGGAATTCCTCGCGCTTCTCGACTCCATCGGGCTCAGTTTTCCCGGCGGGATTGACGGCGCGCTGCAGATGCTCGACGGCCAGATCTCGGCGACGGCGGCGGGCCGGCTGAAGCGGCTGTCCGGGGCCTCGTCCAAAGCCGATCCGTGGGACCGCATCGCCGCGCTGGAAAGCGAGAAGCTGCTTCCCGTCCTCGCCGAGGAAAGCGCCGAGGTGGGCGCCGTCATGCTCTCCAAGATCGCCGTGTCGCGCGCGGCCGAACTTCTCGGCAAGCTCCCGGGCGAACGGGCGCGCCACATCGCCTACGCGATGGGCCAGACCGGCGAGATCGACCCCGAAACCGTGCGCCGCATCGGCCTGTCTCTGGCCGTTCAACTCGAATCGCGCCCGCTCCGCGCCTTCGAGGCCGAGCCGCACGAAAGGATCGGCGCCATCCTCAACGTCTCGCCCGCGACGACGCGCGACGAGGTGCTCTCAGGGTTGGCGGAGGCGGATCAGGGCCTTGCAGAGCGGGTCAGGAAGTCGATCTTCACCTTTGCCGACATCGCCGAGCGGATCGAGGGGCGCGATATCTCCAGGGTCATCCGCGGTGTGGAGCAGGCAGCGCTGGTGAACGCCCTCGCCGGTGCGCGGACCGGGGCCGATACGGCTTCGGCCGAGTTCATCCTCGCCAACATGTCGCAACGCATGGCCGCCACCTTGCGGGACGAGATGGCCGAGCGCGGCAAGGTGCGCGAGAAGGACGCGGAGGCCGCGATGACTTCGATCGTCTCGGCGGTCCGGACACTGGTCGATGCCGGTGAACTGGTGCTGCGCATGACCGCGGACGCCGAAGAGGACTAGGCCGCCCGGGAAAGCCACGGCCCCGCCGGGCGCCCCCGGGGAGCGTTCCGGCGGCGCGCGCCTCCTCGCGCCATGGGCGGATGGCGGACGGTCCGCGGCCGAGGCCGACGGGTTTTCGGCGGCTTGAGATCGGCGCGCCGCACCTCTATGTCTGGCCCCTGACGCGCGGCCCCGAGCGAGCGGCCGTGCCGCAGAGCACGGGACACGATGGCCGACACCCCGCCGAAACCGACACTGCCGGACCGGCTGACCGATGCGGCCTTCCGCGCGATACTCGCGATCGCGCGGGCGCTGCCCTATGAACGACGGGTCCCGCTGGCGGGCTGGATCATCTCGCGGCTGGTCGCGCCCCTCGCCGGCTGGCGCCGGCGCATCCGCGAGAACCTCGCCCTCGTCTGTCCCGACCTGCCCCCGCATGAGGTCGAGCGGCTTGTCCGCGCCGTGCCCGACAACGTCGGCCGGACGATGATCGAGCTCTACTCGGGTGACGACTTCCTCGCCCGCGTCCGCGACCTGCCGATCACCGGTCCCGGCGCAGCGGCCCTTTCCGCCGCCCACGGCGCCGGAAGGCCGGTGATCCTCGCCACGGGGCATTTCGGCAACTACGACGTCGCGCGCGCGGCGCTCATTGCCCGCGGCTACCGGGTCGGCGCGCTCTACCGGCCGATGAAGAACCCGCTCTTCAACGCGCATTACCTCGATGCCATATCGACGATCGGCACCCCGCTCTTCCCGCGCGGCAAGCCCGGCATGGCGGCAATGGTCCGGTTCCTGAAATCTGGCGGCATGCTCGGGCTCCTGATGGACCAGCACATGCGCCACGGCGCTGCCACCACCTTCTTCGGCCATACCGCCTTCACCGCCACCTCGGCGGCCGACCTCGCGCTGCGCTACGAGGCCGATATCGTCCCCGTCTACGGCGTCCGGCGCGACGACGGGATCAACTTCGACATCGTGACCGAGGCGCCAATCCCGCGATCGGACCCGGAGACCATGACCCAGGCGATCAACGACAGCCTAGAACGGATCGCACGCCGCCACCTGGACCAGTGGTTCTGGATTCACCGCCGCTGGAAGTGACGCGCGCCGTCAGCGCATCATGTACCAGGCGAAGAGCCGCTCGAACCGTCCGCCCGTCCGGCCGAGCGGGATGAGACTGCGCAGCGGCTCGCGGAAGACGCCGCGCGCATGGGTCATCGCCTCGAACCCCTCGCGGCCGTGATAGGCACCGATGCCGCTCGCGCCCACGCCGCCGAAGGGGAGGCTGTCCACGGCATAGTGGGTCATCACCCCGTTGACGGTGACGTTGCCGCTTGTCGTGCGCGAGAGCACCTCCGCCCGGCCGGCCCTGCCGCCGTAGAAGTAGAGGGCGAGCGGCCGCGGGCCGGCTGCGACCTGCCCGACCGCCTGCGCCAGATCCCCGTAGGTCTGGATGGGCAGGACCGGCCCGAAAATCTCCTCCCGCATCAGTCGGCTGTCGGGCGATGCGCCGGAGACCACGGCTGGCGCGATCGCCCGGCCCTCCCCAGGCGCGCCGCCGATCCAGCGGACCTCGGCCCCCGCCGCTTCGGCCTCGGCGACCAGCGTCCGAAGCCGGTCCGCCCTTGCGGCGTCGATGATGCCCGTCATCCCGCCACGCGCGGTGAAGGCGCGCCCCAACTCCTCCACAAGCCGATCCCGGAAGGCCGGCGCATCGGCCCTGTGGACCAGGACATAATCCGGCGCGATGCAGGTCTGGCCGGCATTGGCGATCTTGCCCCAGGCGATGTCGCGCGACGCCTTGGCGAAGTCCGCGTCGCGGCCGAGGATCACGGGCGACTTGCCGCCAAGCTCCAGCGTCACCGGGACGAGGTTCCGCGCCGCGGCCTGCATGACCTTGCGCCCCACCCCGGTCGATCCGGTGAAGACGAGGTGGTCGAACGGCAACCCGGCGAAGGCCGCCCCTGTCTCCGGCCCGCCGAGCACGACGCCCACCTCGTCGGCGGGAAAGATCTCCGCCAGCAAGGTGGCCATTGCCTCGGCCGAGGCCGGGGCGAGTTCGGAGGGCTTGAGCATCGCCCGGTTGCCGGCGGCGAGCGCCGTCGCCAGCGGGATCAGCGAAAGGCCGAAGGGATAGTTCCAGGGCGCCATGATGCCGACCACGCCCTTCGGCTGGCGGATCACCCGCGCGCGGCCGGGCCAGAGCGTCACGGGCACGGCGCGGCGGTCAGGCCGCATCCAGCGGCCGAGGTTGCGCGCGAGATGCCGCGTGGCCTGGACGACGGGACCGAGGTCGAGGATCAGAGTCTCCTCCGCCCGACGTTGGCCGAAGTCCTCCGCCGCGGCGCGCACGAGATCGCGGCTCCGCGCCTGCACCGCCCGGCGAAGCATGCGAAGCCGTGCCTGCCGCGCCACGAGGTCGGGCGGGGGCCCGGCCAGAAAGGCGGCGCGCATCGCATCGACCGTCGCCCGCAGCCCCGCCTCATCGTTGCCGACGGCCCGGCCCATCGCTTCCGTCATCGCCCGCGTCCTCCGCCTGCCCCGACCGGCCGAGGAAGCCACCGCAGCGCGCGCCCGTCAACGCAGGCGGCGGGAACGATGGGCATGACGCTGCGGCACGCCCCGGCTAGCGCAGCACCGCCGCGGCGAGCACCGGGCCCGGCCCCGGCTCCTGCAGGATCACGACCACGGGATCGCCGCCCGGCGCATCCATGGTGAGCGAGAGGTCGGCCCGCCCGTCCCACTCGGCGACACGCCGCCACTCGGTCACGATGTTGCTGTAGTCGATGACCTTGCCGGCGTTCTCGCCCTGGCGGATTTCCACCCGTTCATGGCTCCGGTAGCGCACAAGCTGAACGACCGCGCCCCTCGGCAGGGGCGCCGCCCCGGCGGTGACGCGGACGCCCTCGCCCACACGGTCGAGGCGCAACGCGACGGGGGCGGCCTGCGCCGCGTGGCGCGCCACCAGCTTCGCAAGTTCGGCCGCGCGGACGCCGACGATGTGATCCATCCCGTCGACGATCATCTGCGGCGTGTAGATCGTTCGCGCGCCGGCCACCGCCGCATAGGCGCGCTGGCGCTTGGTGAAGGCCGGGTTGCCGAAGGTGTCTTTCCAGCCGATGTAGTCCCAGTAGTCGACATGCAGCGCCAGCGCGATCACATCGGAGCGCCCGGCCATCTCGCTGAGGAGATTGTCCGCCGGCGGACAGGAGGAACAGCCCTGCGAGGTGTAGAGTTCCACGACCACCGGACTTTCGGTGGCAGGTTGGGCAAGGCCCGCTCCCGCGAGCGTCAGCCAGAGGCCGACCGCGGTCGTAATCGTCCGGCGCATGAGTGTCTCGATCCCCTTTTGGCCCTTGATAGTCGAGAGCACGGTCCGACGCCAATCAAGCCTTTGCGACAGCGTGCGGGGGGGCACCGCGCCCCTTGCGGATAATTGTGCACAATGGTATACAAACTTCGCGAAATCGCTTGAACGCCTTCTGACGTTGCGGCATTAGGCGTGCGACCCACTACCGAGCCAGCCTCAGCCCGAAGGGAGATTCCCATGCCCATCGTCACCGGACAGGACACCGCGAAGACGCGCAAGACGCTCAGCGTCGCCGGCCAGACAGTAGCCTACTACTCGATCCCCGCGGCCGAGGCGGCCGGTCTCGGCCAGTTCTCCCGGCTGCCGGCGGCGCTGAAGGTCGTGCTGGAGAACATGCTGCGCTTCGAGGACGGCGGCCGCACGGTGTCCGTGGACGACCTCAAGGCGTTTTCCGACTGGGGAAAGGCGGGCGGCAAGAACCCGCGCGAGATCGCCTATCGCCCTGCGCGGGTGCTCATGCAGGACTTCACCGGGGTTCCGGCCGTGGTGGACCTCGCCGCGATGCGCGACGGGATCAAGGCGCTCGGCGGCGATCCGCAGAAGATCAACCCGCTCAATCCCGTGGACCTCGTCATCGACCATTCGGTGATGATCGACGAATTCGGCAACCCCCGCGCCTTCCAGCGCAACGTCGATCTGGAATACGAGCGCAACATGGAGCGTTACGTGTTCCTGAAATGGGGCCAGAACGCCTTCCAGAACTTCCGCGTGGTGCCGCCGGGGACGGGCATCTGCCACCAGGTCAACCTCGAATACCTCGCCCAGACAGTCTGGACAGACACCGACCAGAACGGACTGACGGTCGCCTACCCGGACACGCTCGTCGGCACCGATTCGCACACGACCATGGTCAACGGCCTTGCCGTCCTCGGCTGGGGCGTCGGCGGGATCGAGGCCGAGGCGGCGATGCTCGGCCAGCCGGTCTCGATGCTCATCCCCGAGGTTGTCGGCTTCAAGCTGACGGGCAGGATGATGGAGGGCACCACCGCGACCGACCTCGTCCTGAAGGTCGTGCAGATGCTTCGCAAGCACGGTGTGGTGAACAAGTTCGTCGAGTTCTACGGGCCCGGCCTCGACCACCTGCCGCTCGCCGACCGCGCGACGATCGCCAACATGGCCCCGGAATACGGCGCCACCTGCGGCTTCTTCCCGATCGACAACGAAACCCTGCGCTACCTGCGACAGACCGGGCGGGACGAGGCGCGCATCGCGCTCGTCGAGGCCTATGCCAAGGAGAACGGCTTCTGGCGCGGGGCCGACTACGATCCGATCTATTCCTCGACCCTGCACCTCGACATGGCCGAAATCGTGCCGGCCATCTCCGGCCCGAAGCGCCCGCAGGACTACACGCCCCTCAACATGTCCGCGAAGAGCTTCTACAAGGTGGTGAGCGAATTCCGCGGCGTCGATACGACCGAAGCGGCCAAGGACATGGCGTCGGAGGGCGACACGATGACCGCGCCCAACGATGTCCGCAAGACCGCCGCCGTCGATGGCGAAAGCTACAAGCTGCGCGATGGTTCGGTCGTGATCGCCTCGATCACCTCCTGCACAAACACCTCGAACCCCTACGTGCTGATCGGCGCGGGGCTTCTCGCCCGCAAGGCGCGCGCGCTCGGCCTCACCCGCAAACCCTGGGTCAAGACTTCGCTCGCCCCGGGATCGCAGGTCGTGTCGGAGTATCTCAACGCCGCCGGGCTGCAGGAGGATCTTGACGCGCTCGGCTTCAACCTCGTCGGCTACGGCTGCACCACCTGCATCGGCAACTCCGGCCCCCTGCAGCCGGAAATCTCGAAGGCGATCAACGACAACGACCTCGTCGCGGTCTCGGTCCTCTCGGGCAACCGCAACTTCGAGGGCCGCATCTCGCCCGACGTGCGGGCGAACTACCTCGCCTCGCCGCCCCTGGTCGTTGCCTATGCCATCGCGGGCGACATGAACATCGACCTGACGAGCGAACCGCTCGGCACCTCGAAGGACGGCCAGCCGGTCTATCTCAAGGACATCTGGCCCTCGAACAACGAGATCGCCGAGCTTGTCCACGAGGTCGTGACCCGCGATGCGTTCCAGAAGAAGTACGCCGACGTCTTCAAGGGCGATGCGAAGTGGCAGGGCGTGAAGGTGACGGAGTCGGAGACCTACGACTGGCCGCCGACCTCGACCTACATCCAGAACCCGCCCTACTTCCGGGGCATGGGCAAGGAAAAGGGCGCGATCCGCGACATCGAGGGCGCGCGCATCCTCGCGCTCCTCGGCGACATGATCACGACCGACCACATCTCGCCGGCCGGCTCGTTCAAGCCGACCACGCCCGCGGGCAAGTACCTGACCGAACGCCAGGTCGCGCCGAAGGACTTCAACAGCTACGGCTCGCGCCGGGGCAACCACGAAGTCATGATGCGCGGCACCTTCGCCAACATCCGCATCAGGAACGAGATGCTGGACGGCGTCGAAGGCGGCTACACGCTCGGCCCCGACGGACAGCAGACCTCGATCTACGACGCCTCGATGGCCTATCAGGCGGCCGGCGTGCCGCTGATCGTGGTGGGCGGCATCGAATACGGCGCGGGCTCCAGCCGCGACTGGGCGGCGAAGGGCACGAACCTTCTCGGTGTCAAGGCGGTGATCGCCGAGAGCTTCGAGCGCATCCACCGCTCCAACCTCGTCGGCATGGGCGTGATCCCCTTCGAGTTCACCGGCGGTGACACCCGCAAGTCGCTCGGGCTGAAAGGCGACGAGGTGATCTCGATCGCCGGGCTCGAAGGCGACCTGAAACCCCTGAGCGTGGTGCCCTGCACGATCCGCCATGCGGACGGGACCGTGAAGACAATCCAGATCAAGTGCCGGATCGATACCGAGATCGAGGTCGAATACGTCGAACACGGCGGCGTCCTGCACTATGTGCTGAGGAACCTCGCCAAGGCGTGACGCGCCTCCCGGATGCGACAATCGCCCCGCCCGGACCCTCCCCGGCGGGGCGTTCTTTCCGGGGAAGCCCACGATTCGGCTCGCTGCGGGCCCTCGATTGATCGGGTGTTGGCAATGATCCCCCGGCTTTGCCGTCCTTGTCGCGGCTCCCGCCATTGGGGCGGAACCAAGGTCTTCAAAAACCTCCTTATTTCATGGGGGATTTGTGAAAACGGCGATATCCGCGCTTCGTCGCGGCTGACGCTCGGGGTATCAACGGCGCATGAGGACGGTACGGACGAAACTGCACTTCATGCCGAGCATGCCGCTTCTTGAGGCGGCGGCTCTTCTTATCCTGATCGTCGCTTCGCAGATGCGTTGACGACCCGGGCCGTCGCGGGCTTAAGCAGCTACTCCGCGGCGGCCCTTTCCATCGCAGGCCGTATTTCGTTTTCCATCACGCGCTCGGTGATCGGGCCGGGAAAGCGCAGGACGACATTGCCGTCGCCGTCGATCACGAAGGTCTCGGGCACGCCGTATAGCCCCCAGTCGATCCCCATGCGGCCGATTTCGTCGGCGCCGATGGCGGCATAGGGATTGCCAAGCTCCGCGAGAAAGCCGAGCGCCGCCTCGGGCTTGTCCTTGAAGTTCACGCCAAGGATCGTCACGCCCTCGGAGCTGACCTTCTCAAGGTTCGGATGCTCGACCCGGCAGGGTGCGCACCAGCTCGCCCAGAAGTTCACGAGCTTCACCTTGCCGTCCCTCAGGTCGACGTCGGCGAAGGTCGGCAGGTCGCCGAGCCGCGCCATCGTCACGGCCGGCGCCGGCTTGCCGACGAAGGTCGAGGGCAACGCGTTCGGATCCTCACGGTTCATGCCCCAGATGAACATCGCGGCGAGCCCCGCGAAGATCACCGGTGGCAGCGCCATCAGCGGCGAAACCCTAGCCATTGCGCCCCATCCGTTTTTCCTGCGCCTCGAGCCGCCGGCGCATCTCGGCCCCGCGCCTGAGCGTGACCCAGACGAGCGCGAGCAGCAGCGCGATCGTCACCCCGTAGGCGCCGAGGACGGTGCCGGCATATTTGCCGAGTTCGACCATCACGCCATCCTTTCCCGCGCCTCGAGCGCGCGGAGCCGGCGTGCCCGGATCTCCGTCCGGGTGCGCAGCAGGACGAGCGCGACGAAGAGCAGCACGAATCCCGCCATGGTCACCCAGAGCGGCCAGGCGAAGACATCCGCCACGTGTTCCTCCTTGTCGAGCGAGAGCGAGGCGCCCTGGTGCAGGCCCTGGTTCCAGAAGAGGACCGCGTAGCGGCTGAGCAGCGCGAAGACCGAGCCGACGAGACAGAGGACCGAGGTGAGGTCGGCGGCGGTGTCAGGGTCCTCCACCGCTTCCCAGAGCGCGATATAGCCGAGGTAGAAGAGAAAGAGGATGAGGAACGAGGTGAGCCGCGGGTCCCAGGCCCACCAGGTCCCCCACATCGGCTGGCCCCAGATCGCCCCGGTGAAGAGCGCGATGAGCGTCATCGTCATGCCGATCGGCGCGGCGGCCTTGGCGGCCAGAACGGAGACGTGGTGGCGGCGGATCAGCCAGATGAGCGAGGTCACCAGCATCATCGCCCAGGCATTGATCGCCATCATCGCCGAGGGGACGTGAACATAGATGATCTTGACGGTGGACCCCTGACGGAAGTCGTCGGGCGTGAAGAAGAAGCCCCAGACGAGACCGACAAGCAGCGTGAGCACGGCAAGTCCCGTCACCCACGGCAGCGCCCAGGACGAGGTCTGCATGAACTTCTTGGGGTTCGCGTATTCCCAGATCGACATTGGCTGTAGCTATTCCGTCCTGCGCGCGCTCACAACAGTCATATCATGTGCCTGCCTAGCGCAGATTGACGCGGATTGCCGCAGCGGCGGCGAAGGGCAGGATAGCGACGCTTCCCGCCGTGATCCCCGCCAGCATCAAATGCGGCGTTCCCGCCGCGAGCCCCTCCGCCCCGCGCTTGGCGGCCTCGGCGCCGAAGATCAGCGTCGGGATGTAGAGCGGCAGCACGAGGAGCGACAGGAGAAGCCCGCCCCGCTTCAGTCCCACAGTCAGCGCCGCGCCAAACGTGCCGATCATCGAAAGCGCCGGCGTGCCGAGCATGAGCGAGAGCGCGAGCCAGCCGAAGGCGGCCTCGGGCAGGTTCAGTAGGACGCCAAGCACGGGGGCCGCGAGCGTCAGCGGCAGACCCGTGGTCAGCCAGTGGGCCGCCGCCTTCACCGCGACGACGCCTTCGAGCGGGATCGGCGCCGTGGCAAGAAGGTCGAGCGAGCCGTCCTCGCGGTCGAGTGCGAATATCCGGTCGAGAGAGAGGAGGCAGGACAGGAGCGCGCCGACCCACAGAATACCGGGGGCGATCCGCCCCAGCGTGCCGCCCTCCGGCCCGACGCCGAAGGGGACGAGCACGGTCACGATGAGAAAGAAGGCAAGGCTGAGGCCGAAGCCGCCGCCGGCGCGGGTGGCAAGGCGAAGGTCGCGCAGAAGAAGCGCCGGCATCAGCGTTCCTCTCGCCCGGCGAGGCCGGGGACACCGCCCCCGGACCCCCGAAGTATTTTCGCCAAGAAGAAGCCGGTCATGCGAAGGCCGCGTCGAAGGGGTCGGCGATGCCGCCCGGCCCGGTCACCGGGCCCTTGGCGCGGAAGGGGGAGAGGTCGAGCGTCGCGGCCTCGGCGAGGCCAAGGTCGATATGGGTGGCCATGAGGGCCGCCCCCCCCGCCGCGAGATGGGCGCGGACTGCGGCGGCGAACATGGCGACCGAGGCCGCGTCGAGCGAGACCGTGGGTTCGTCGAGGAGCCAGAGCATGCGGCCGGTCACGAGAAGCCGTGCGAGGCCGAGGCGGCGCTTCTGCCCGGCCGAAAGGTTCTGCGCCGGACGGTCCGCCAGCGCGCCGAGATCCATTGCGGCGATGGCCGCGGCGGTGTCGCGCTGGCCGTAGATGCGGGCCCAGAACGCGAGATTCTCGGCCACCGTCAGCGTGGCCTTGAGCCCGTCGGCATGGCCCGCATAGGCGGCACCGTCCGCCGGAAGATCGACCCGGCCACGGAGCGGGGGCTGGAGGCCGGCGATGGCACGGAGGAGTGTCGTCTTGCCGATGCCGTTCGGGCCTCGCAGGATCAGCGCCTGCCCGGGGGCGAGCGTGAAGGCGACAGCCTCCAGAAGGGCGATACCGCCCCGCGCCACGGCCAGATCTTCGACGATCAGCAACATGCAACAGGGCCTAGCGGAAAGCGGCGTCGGGGCAAAGGGACTATGCGACGGGCAGGAGCGCCGCGGCGATCCGCCGCCCCTCGGACAGCAGCACGTTGTAGGTCCGCGCGGCGGCCGGGCTCGCCATCGTCTCGACGCCGATCCCGCGTGCTTCGAGCGCGCCGCGGAACTCTGCCGGCGGATGGGCGATGGAGGCGCCCGTGCCGAGAAGGAGCACGTCGACCTGGCCCGCGAGCGCGAGGAGCGGCACCGTCTCGCCGTAGCCGCCCCAGATCCGCGCCCCACCGGCGGTGACGAGGACCGCGCCCTGGAGGACCTCGCCGCCGATGCGGAAGAAACCGGGCCCGTAGCCGTCGATCGGGCGGGCCTGGCCGAAGCTGATCTCGGTGAGCCGGATCATCGCGCGACGCTACTTGACGTTGGCGAACTGGGTA